>Ga0207707_10000827_pt1 | contig 30384 bp, 31 predicted proteins | sample KBSC83BmetaG_FD_184336 | JGI IMG/M metagenome (GOLD analysis project Ga0207707, IMG submission 184336) | Corn rhizosphere microbial communities from Kellogg Biological Station, Michigan, USA - KBS C8-3B metaG (SPAdes) (version 2) | ecosystem: Host-associated > Plants > Roots > Rhizosphere ... | reverse complement strand
CGCGCTCGCGTTGAGCGCCCGGGGCGTGAACGCGACGGTCTTTGAAGAGGCAGCGTCACCACGTGAGGCCGGCGCTGGAATTTCCATCCCTCCGAATGCAGTCACCCTGCTCAAGCGCACCGCGCTTTGCGATGTGATCGAGAAGATCAACACCAGAAGTCAAGGACTTTCGCTGCGAACTGCGAATGGGGAGCCTGTTTCGACGCCGCCTGCTACCATTGCGATGCAAAGCTATCAGGTTCACCGCGTCGAATTCCTCAACATGCTCCTAGGTGCAGTGAAAGCTTCGGTGAAATTCGGGCATCGATGCACTGGTGTCAGTGAAACGGAAATCGGGACACGACTGACTTTTGCCAACGGCGCCGTCCACGATGCGGATGCGGTCATCGGTGCAGATGGTATCCATTCGACGGTGCAGCGCGAGATTGGCCTCGTGACCTATCCGACCAGCGAAGGCATCATGGCCTATCGAGGCCTTGTCCAATCGGAGAGGCTCTCATGGGCTGCAGAACTGCGCGGCCTGAACATGTGGACGGGGTCCGGCCGTAGCCTAATTTGTTTTCCGGTTTCCCAAGGGCGCCTGATAAACGTTGTCGCGTTCGTGCCAAGCTCCCTTGATATGGAGGAGACTTGGTTCGCGCCCGGTGACGTCAAGGCCCTTGCAGGCGAGTATAAGGGCTGGGATGCCCCCGTTCAGGACATCATCGCAGCGCTCGATCAGACGTTTCGCTGGGGCATCTACGATCGGCCACCCTTGCCTTATTGGTCAAAGGGGCGCGTGACGCTTCTCGGTGACGCCGCGCATCCGATGGTGCCGCATTTCGGTCAAGGCGCCGGACAGTCCATTGAGGACGGCTTTGCGCTTGCCATCTTGCTTGCTAGCGCAACGAACGACGAGATCCCGGCGAGGTTGAAGGCTTACCAGGATCTAAGGCTTGAGCGCACGAGTCGGGTTCAAGCTGCCTCGCGCATCGCTGGCAAGTTCTACCGGTCCCTGGGCCAAGATCCCTCGGAGCGGGCCGAAAAGATGCAAGCGTGGATGTCGGCAGCGAGCTGGATATTTCCCTACGACGCCGAGGACGCGGCGGTGGCGTTGCTGTAGTGCAACTCGACCAAAGAAGGCAGTTCTTGGCCAAGAGGAGCGCCGTGCGGCGACCACTGTTCGCAAGCCGCGCGAACTGGATGGCAAGGCCTACGCCGAATAGCAGCGAAAACAGCGCAAGCGCTAAACTGAGGCGTGCACTGGGGTTCGCCGTCGGTGGTAGGATAACCCCAGTCTGGGGCCCACAGGAGGAGGTTTGGTTCAATGAGGATCGACGGCGGATGCCATTGCGGCTACATCACCTATGAGGCCGAGGCTGACCCACAAAAGCCCTTTATTTGTCATTGTACCGATTGCCAGGAGCTTTCAGGTTCAGCGTTCCGGATAGGTATTCGGGTCGCAAGCGATGACTTCAGGATGCTCTCAGGTGAGCCAACGATCTACGCGAAGACGGCTGAGAGTGGAGCAAAAAGCGCTCAGGCATTCTGTCCGCGGTGCGGTTCACCCATCTATGCGGCGCGTTTTGGGGCGCCGGAGTTCTACAACATCCGCCTTGGAACCGTCCGCCAGCGTGATAAGTTTGTGCCAAAGCTCCAGTTTTGGTCACGCTCAGAGCTGCACTGGCTGCCTAGCCTCGCCACAATTCGTAAGATAGAGAAACAGGAGTGGCGACCCGCGCCGCGATCACCCGCATGAGCTGGTATCACGTAACGGCCCGGAGGCGATGGCGCGCGATGAGCCGGTCGTGATGGTGAACCTGATGCGGTTTCGCGAACGGTCGCTCGACGGCGACGGATCGGGCTGGGACGCCTACCTTCGCTACAGCGTACTGACGGTGCCGATGATCAAGGCGCGCGGCGGCACGCTGTTGTGGACCGGCAACGCCAGGGGCGTGGCGCTCGGCGCCGAGAACGGCAATCAATGGGACTATGTGGCGCTGGTCTACTATCCTTCGGTGGCCGCGTTCATCGACATGATGACTTCGGCCGACTACGAGAACCGGTCCGACCCGCACCGCCGTAACGGATGCGTAGACCATGTGATCATCGCGACCACCGAGGCGTACAGCAAATTTGCCGTTGCAAAGACGTGACCGGATTCGCTGAAAATCGCGGAAGCTACTTCTGCGGCCCCGACAGCGAGATCTCGCGCTCGGCGCGGAACACGTTGCTGTAGAGGTTGGCGATCCACTGCCGCCCGCGCGCGGTGACGTTGAGATAGCGGATCGCGGTCTGCACATGCGGCGCGACGCTGTTCCAGTAGAACTGCGGATAGAGATTGACGAGGTCGGCCGGCGAGGAATAGCCGAGCTGCCGGTTTACGCCGGCCTCCTCGAACTCGTGGTACAGCGCATTCGCCTTGCGGATATAGTGGGGATCGCCGAGCTGGCCGATCAGGTCGGCGGCGCGCAGCAGTGCGGCCTCTTCGTGTTCCTCATGCTCTTCGCTCGGCACCGTGTGAGGAAAGCGCGTGCCCTCGACGGCGCGTGCGATCCGCTGCCTGTCGAGTTGCGCGATGTCCTCGATGCGGTCCATCACGTACATCTTGGAGCGATCGACATGATAGGCCATCAGCGACGCGTCTGATGCGCCGCGTGGCAGCGTGACCTTGCGCCCCGAAGCGTCGACGATGTAGCCGTCCTTGTCGTCAGCCTTGAACACGCCGCGGACATAGCCGATGTCGTGGGTCAGGCAGGCAATGATGACATGGGCATAATCTTCCGCCGGCATGTGATTGTGCAGCGCGCGTCCGCGCATGATGTCGTGGCCGGCGAGCGTCACCAGCATGGTGTGCTCGACGTTGTGATAGAGCGCGTCGCTGTTGCCGATGCATTCGAGAACGATGCGCGCGATCGACGGCACCATCTCGACGAGATGCGTCTGCGAGGAGCCGAACCGGCGCTTCATGTAATTGGTGAGGAATTTGCCGAGTGCGTCGGCTGCAAGCTCAGGAACGGTAATCATCGTCACTACCCCCGAACGTCTTCTGGCGTCCGCGCGAAGCGCGCCCGACCCCCATTCTAGACCATAACGGGACGGTATGACATCAAGGTTGCGGGGGAGAAGACGACGGGACGGTCAGCGCGCCTGCCGGCGCGAGGCGACGTAGACGCCGCTCAGGACCAGCGCAAAGCCGATCAGGTGGAATGGCTGCGGATGCTCGCCGAGAAAGGCGATCGCCATCACGGAGCCGAATACCGGCACCACGTGGAAGAACGGCGCTGCGCGGTTGGCGCCGATGAGCTGAACCCCGCGATTGAAGCAGAGATAGGCGAGGATCGAGGGAAATATCGAGACGTAGAGCACCGTGAGGACATTGCGCATATCGAATGCCATCACCGGCCGGGCGTACAATTCGAAGATCAGCAGCGGGATAAGGCAGGCGGCGCCGGCGCCGAAGGTGAAGGCCGCAAACGACAGGCCATGGATCGCCGGCTTCTTCAGGGTGAGCACCGAATAGAGCGAGAAGATCACCATCGCGACCATGAAGATCAGGTCGCCCTCGTTGAACTGGATGTTCTTCAGCGCGGTGAGGTCGCCATGCATCAGGATCACCAGCACGCCCGCGAGCGACACCAGGACACCGATCGCCTGCGCCAGCGTCAGCCGCACGCCGAGCAGGATCAGCGACCACACCGCGACAATAAGCGGACCTGCGGATTGCAGCAGCAGCGTGTTCAGCGCCTGGGTATGTTCGAGCGCCCAGTATTGCAGCGTGTTGAACATCCCGATGCCGGTCACGGAGACGACGATCATGACGCCGAGCTTGCCGCGGATCGCGGGCCAGTCGTGCACCAGATGTTTCCAGGCAAAGGGAAGCAGCAGCGCGAAGGCGATGGTCCAGCGCAGGAACGCGAGCGTCACCGGCGGAACGTGGCCGGCGGCAAGGCGACCGACGACGGCGTTGCCGGCCCAGCACAGCGCGGTGATGCAGAGCAGGAGATAGGGCTGGTTGGCGATCCAGTGGCCCTGCGACGGCGGCGCGGAGGTTTGGTCGGAGGCAGACATCGGCGATCGGCTTGGCCCGGTTCAATGCGCCGCGGCCCCGCCCGGTGTCGGATTCCGGGCCGGCTTCGTGCCCGGCTGCCTCACAGACACGGATTTCCGGCGCGGTTCAATGGGGTGGGACGCATCGCGACCATGCGCGAGGCAGCGGTCGGTACGCAAGGCCGGGCCTGGAACAGGCTTGATTGGAAAACATCGCATGCTTGTCTATTTTGCGCCAATGCTGCGAAAATTGACATTGGCCGTGATGATCGGGCTCGCCGTGCCGGCGGCGGCAGCCGAACCGCGCTCCGGCATCGATACTTCGGCGATCGATCCCGCCGTCCGTCCCCAGGACGACTTCTGGCAATTCGCCAACGGCAGATGGCTCGCGGCCAGCTCGATTCCCCCCGACCGCGCCGCGTGGGATACGTTTTCGGAAGTGCGCGAGAAGACCCAAGGCCAGCTCCGCGGCGCGATCGAAGCGATGATCGATCCGAACGACAAGGATCATCCCGAGCGCAGGAAACTCGCCGATCTCTACGCGTCGTTCATGGACGAGGCCAGTGTGGAGCAGGCGGGCCTGACTTCGCTGCGCGAGCCGCTCGCGAAAATCCGTGCGCTGCGCGACAAGGCCGATTTGCCGGTGCTGTTGGCCGATCTCGCGCGGCTTTGGGTCCGCATTCCCTTCGCGGTCGACGTCTCGCCGGATGAGCATGACGCGACGACCTATGTCGTGCATCTCCAGCAGGGGCGGCTCGGCCTGCCGGACCGCGACTATTTCCTGAAGGACGATGCGCATTTCGTGGGCGTACGCTCGGCCTATCGCGTGCATATCGCCAAACTGTTTGCGCTCGCGGGCGAGGGAGGCGGAGAGATTGCGGCCGACAACATCATCGCGCTCGAGACCGCGCTTGCGCGGCTGCAATGGACGCGGGTCGAGAACCGGGATCCCGTCAAGACCTACAACAAGACCGACGTTGCCGCGCTGCCGGCCCTGATCGCGAAAGACGAGTTGCGAACCTATCTCGCTGCGGCCGGCGTCGGCGCCGACGTCACCACCGTCATCGTGGCGCAGCCGAGCTTTCTCGCAGGCCTTGCCGCCGTCTTCGCCGACACGCCGATCGAAACATTCAAGGCCTATCTCACCTACAATTTGCTCAGCTCCTATTCAGGATATCTGTCGGCGCCGTTCGTCGAAGAGGACTTCGCCTTCGAGCTGCGTACGCTGCGCGGCGTGCCTGAAATCCAGCCGCGCTGGAAGCGGGCCGTCAGTCTCGTCGACCGCCTGCTCGGCTTCGATCTCGGCAAGGTCTATGTCGAGCGCACTTTTCCGCCCGAGAGCAAGGCGCATGCGGAGCGCATGGTCGCCAACCTGATCGCGGTCTATCGCGACGGCGTCGCCACGCTCGACTGGATGGGACCGGAGACGAGGCGCGAGGCGCTGGCAAAGCTCGAAGCCATGGTGCCGATGATCGCCTATCCTGCGAAATGGCGCGACTACACGGCGCTCGACATCCGCAAGGGCGATCTCGCCGGCAACGTGATGCGCAGCCGCCGCTTCGATTACGAGTACTGGCTCGGCAAGGTCGGCCGCAAGGTCGACCGCCAGGAGTGGTTCACGACGCCGCAGACCGTGAACGCCTTCTACAGTTCGAGTCGCAACCAGATCGTGTTTCCCGCCGGCATCCTGCAGCCGCCCTTCTTCGATGCCGGCGCCGACGATGCCGCCAATTACGGCGCAATCGGCTCGGTGATCGGCCATGAGATCAGTCACGCCTTCGACGATCACGGCAGCCAGTTCGACGGCGACGGCAATTTGCGCAACTGGTGGACCGTGGAGGACCGCGACCGTTTCGACAAGCAGACGCACAGCCTCGTCGCGCAATATGACGCCTTCGCCGCGCTGCCCGGCTATCGCGTCAACGGCGCGCTGACGTTGGGGGAGAACGTCGCCGACAATGCCGGACTTGCGATCGCCGTGCGGGCCTACCGGCTGGCGCGCCAGGGCTGCGCGGCGCCGGTCATCGACGGCTTTTCGGGCGAGCAGCGGCTGTTCATCAGTTTTGCCCAGATCTGGCACGACAAGGTGCGCGAGGCCGCCCGTATCGAGCGCCTGAAGACCGATCCGCATTCGCCCGGAAAATTCCGGGCCGACGGCACGCTGCGCAACCAGAGTTCTTTTGTGGAGGCCTTTGACGTGAAGCCCGGAGATGCCATGTACCTGCCCAGGGAGGAGCGGATCGCGCTGTGGCAGACCGATCGCCAGGTGGTCTGCCCCGGAAAGGCTCCATAAGCGCCGTCAGGGGCGGTCCAAAGGATATCGGGGGTTTGAGATTTTATAGCGGATATCAAAGGGTTGTAGTTCATTTGGGGTCCCTATTTCGGGCCCTTCTTGCTTGCCTAGAAGACCCTCTTCCTTTATCCGGATAGGCGCCTCGCATGCGAGCGGCCCCCGGCCGTGATTTGGGCTGGGCAGGGCGCATGACGGCCGGAACGTGGGAGCGGTTTCCCGGCTGGATCGTGCTCGTATGAATGGGTTTTAGAGGGATTAGTCCAGGAATGGCCAACGTTGTCGTCGTCGGCGCCCAATGGGGCGACGAAGGAAAGGGCAAGATCGTCGATTGGTTGTCGGAGCAGGCCGACATCGTCGTGCGCTTTCAGGGCGGGCACAATGCCGGCCATACCCTCGTCATCAACGGCGAAACCTACAAGCTCGCGCTGCTGCCGTCCGGCGTGCTGCGTCCCTCCAAGCTTGCGGTGATCGGCAATGGCGTCGTGTTCGATCCGCAGGCCTTCCTCGACGAAATCGCCAAGCTGAAGGGGCAGGGCGTCGCCGTCAGCCCGGAGAATCTACGGGTCGCGGAGAACGTCACGCTGATCCTGCCGCTGCATCGCGAGCTCGATGCCCTGCGCGAAAGTTCGAACGCCGTTACTGCGATCGGCACCACGCGGCGCGGCATCGGGCCTGCCTATGAGGACAAGGTCGGCCGCCGCGCGATCCGCCTGATGGACCTCGCCGATCTCGATACGCTGCCGCACAAGATCGACCGGCTCCTGGCTCACCACAATGCGTTGCGGCGCGGACTCAACCTCGAAGAGATCGACGGCAAGGGCATCCTGCGCGAGCTGACCGCGCTCGCGCCAAAACTTCTGCCCTATGCCGAAACGGTGTGGCGGCTGCTCGATATCAGGCGGCGCGAGGGCAAGCGCATCCTGTTCGAGGGCGCACAGGGCGCGCTCCTCGATGTCGACCACGGCACCTATCCCTATGTCACCTCCTCCAATACGGTCGCGGCGCAGGCCGCGACCGGAACCGGCATCGGTCCGGGCGGGGTCGGCTATGTGCTCGGCATCTGCAAGGCCTATACGACCCGGGTTGGCCAGGGCCCGTTTCCGACCGAGTTGCACGACGAGATCGGCGAGGAGATCGGCCGGCGCGGCAAGGAATTCGGCGTCAACACCGGGCGCAAGCGGCGCGTCGGCTGGTTCGATGCCATGCTGGTGCGGCAGACGGTCCGCACCTGCGGCATCAACGGCCTGGCGCTGACCAAGCTCGATATTCTGGACGGGTTCGACTCGATCGAGGTCTGCACGGGATATCGGCTGGACGGCAAGGAGATCGACCATCTTCCGGCCGGCGAGGGCGCGCAGGCCCGGGTGGTGCCGATCTATGAGACCATCGAAGGGTGGAAGCAGCCGACGGCCAACGCCCGTTCCTGGGCGGATTTGCCGGCCCAAGCCATTAAATATGTTCGTCGTGTGGAGGAATTGGTGGGCTGTACCATCGCCTTACTTTCCACCAGCCCGGAACGCGAGGATACTATCCTGGTTCAAAATCCGTTTGAGGCTTAACGAGATATTACTCGAAAGTGCACACAGTTGAGCTGATATGGCCGATTACTACCCGCTGATCGCTCGCGCCATCGCCGGACTGGACCCCAGTGCTCCCGGCGAGAGCCGACGCGCGCTCTATGAGCGGGCGCGGGCCGCGCTGATTTCCCAGTTGCGCAGCGTGCAGCCGCCGCTTTCGGAGTCCGAAATCACCCGCGAGCGGCTGTCGCTGGAAGAGGCCGTACGCAAGGTCGAATCAGAAGCCGCCCAGCGTGCCCGGGACGCCCGGTCCGGCGGTGGGGCTGCGGCCTCCTCCCGCGGCGATACCCTTCGCCGCGCCAATAGCCGTCCCGGAGAGGGAGCGGCGGCTCCGGCCGCCGGCCCCGCGCGCCAGCAGCGTCCGTCCGCCCCGCCGCAACCGCCGCCACCCTCGCGCAACGACCGGCCGCCTCTCGGCCAGGACGGGGAGCGTCCCCGGCCGCCGCGCGCCGATGCGCCATCGCCCCAGCCACGTCCGCAACCGCCGCAGATTTCGATGCAGGACCCGCAACTGCCGCCGGTTCGCGATCGCGGCGGCCCACCCTCGCCGCCACGGCGGGGCCCCGATAATGGATCGCAGGCGCCGGGCGTGCGCGGTTTCCGTGACATCACGGCCGACGCCGACGACCTCGGCCGCGCCGCCGCCCAGGCCAACCGGGCCGCGCGCAAGACCTACGCCAACGTGCCGTCGCCTTCCCCGGAGTTCGACCGGATTGAGCCCGATCTCGACAACCGCGGCGACTACGAGCAGCCCTATTCCTACGACGACTCGATGGAGGAGGCCGAGCGTTACTCGCCTCCCGCGCCGCCGGTGCCGCGCGCCCGCATCAGCGGTGATCGCGAACGCGACTTCAAGCCGAAGCGCGCGCGCTCCGGCTCGGTGTTCCCGTTCAAGAGCGCGATCGCCGTCGGCATCGTGCTGATCCTCGTCGGCGCCGCGATCCTGTGGGGCAGGTCGGTGGTCTCCACGGTGAGCGGGCTGTTCAGCAAATCCTCGACGGTGGTCGAGCAGCCAAAGGACAATTCGACGCCGCTCGCCAAACCGAAGATTCCGGATCGCGTCGGCCAGCCGTCGTCGACCTCGAGCGAGCAGCCAGCCGCGCCGGTGGCGCAGCGCGTCGTGCTCTATGACGAGGATCCATCCGATCCGAAGGGCAAGCAATATGTCGGCTCGGTGGTCTGGCGTACCGAACCGATCAAGGCGACCGGCAACCAGAAGCCGGACATCGCCGTCCGCGCCGACATCGAGATTCCCGACCGCAAGTTCAAGATGACGATGTCGTTCCGCCGCAACACCGATTCATCGCTGCCGGCAAGCCACACCGCGGAACTCACCTTCATCCTGCCGCCGGATTTTGCGGGCGGCGGCGTCTCCAACGTGCCGGGCATCCTGATGAAGTCCAACGAGCAGGCGCGCGGCACGCCGCTGGCGGGGCTTGCGGTGAAGGTCACCGACGGCTTCTTCCTGGTCGGGCTCTCCAACGTCGATGCCGATCGTTCGCGCAACATCCAGCTCCTGAAGGAGCGCTCCTGGTTCGACGTGCCGCTGGTCTATACCAACCAGCGCCGCGCCATCATCGCGATCGAGAAGGGCGCTCCCGGCGAGCGCGCCTTCAACGACGCCTTTGCGGCCTGGGGCGAGTAGTCCCGGCCCGCGGCCCCCGACTATTTAGTTGTTCAGCCTCCATGCGCCGCTGCTATAAATAGCGGCGAGGCGGAGGCGGAAGCATGAAACGCTATCTGATCTTTGCGGCGGTCGGCCCATTGCTTGGCGGGTTCTGGCTGTTGCTGACCAACACGCTGGTGTCGGGCTATTGGAGCCATCCGCCGACCGCCGGCGAAGTCGGCAAGCTGCTCACGTTCTTCTTCTCCACGCTGCAATACAGCTATCTGTTCGGTCTCTTGCCGGCGCTGATGATCGCCGCGATCGAGGACATCCTCTCCCACATCAAGCGCATCGGCCCGACGTTACGCATCCTGCTGGTCGGCGTGATCGCGTTCGGCGCGGCCGAATTGCTGTACGGCTCGCGCGGACAGGACTCCGGCGCGTTCCAGTTCATCATGTTCGGCCTGGTCGGCTTCATCCCGGGCACGGTCAGCGCCTGGCTGGTGCACCGTTTCCTGGAAGAGCCGGCGCGGGCCGCACCCGCGCATGACGACGGCGAGCAAGACGTGCGTGCCGCCTGAAGCGCGATGAACCGAAGGTAGATCATCGCGCTTCAGCTTCTTGTTTGCGCAGGACTTTCGGAAAACCGCTTCACGCCCCGCATCAAGTGCCGGGCAGGCTTTTCCGGATCATGCCCTGTCAGGCCGGCAGAAATCCAAAGCGGTCAGCGGCCGTTGCCGCGGCAGCCGCCGTTGGGCCCGATGTGGAAGCCGCGCGGACAGGCGTGGTCGGCCGGGTTGGCGTAGTTGCGCAGGCACCCGCCATAGGGGCCGCGGTGCCAGCCCGGACCGCAGCCGCCCGCCACCTGGATGACGTTGCCGGCAGGCGCGGTGTCGACGGGCGCGAGCGGCATCGCCTGCGCGGTGCCGGCGATCGTGGCAAGGAAGAAAGCTGCAGCCATCAGTTTTCGCATGATCTTGGTCTCCGTGAGAGGGATCGAATGGAGGGGGCGGTTACGGGTCTAGCCGCCCGCAAATGCCATGCCGGCACGCACTTCGCCGATCGCCTGGTCGATCAGGCCGAGTGCGCGTTCGCGGTGGCCGCCCTTGTTCGGCGTCGCCTTGGCAAGCTCCGCGCGTGCCGATTGCAGGATGGTAATGGTCTCGCTCATGTGCGGCTGCGCACCGATCGCGTAGCCGATGCCCACACTGCTGGCGATGGCGGCGCCGAGCAGCAATTTTCTCGTAAAAGTTGCATTCATCTCGTTCCTCTCCTTGATGATTTTCCCTGAAATTTCGGGCGGCGCGACCTCAACGGGGCGGCGGCCGTCGCGCCGGATCGTTAGGACTCTCGCGTCGATTCGTCTTGGACTGACAGGCGTGGACGACGCGCCGATTTGGACTGTCCGGCGCAATCGAGGCTTGCTAGCCTAGATGCGTCTGCTTCAGCCTGCGTTCATGCGTGGCTCGCCACCTTGCCTCGTCCTGCCTGCCTTTCTGCCTCCTTGCTCCGCGCATTCCTGCCATCCCATGACCGTCATCCGGAAATCACTGTCGACCGACATGCTGCCGCGGGGGCTGAACGAGCGGCAGCGCTTCCTGCGCTTTGCGGAATTGTTCGAGCACTTCTCCAACACCGGCGAGCTCGACCCGGCCTCCGACGTGCCGTTTTCGGCCGCGATGAACTCCATTCATATCGGCACCACCATGCTGGGGCGCTGCGACGGCACCTTCACCACGGTGCGGCGCGAGCTGCGCCAGGTGCTGCAGACCAATGACGACCGCTATTGCCTGGCGCGCCACACCGGCGAGCGGATATCGACCTTCGTCCATCGCGGCCGCGAATTCACGTTAAGGCCGGGTGCGATGGTGCTGCTGAAACTGGACGAGCCGTTTTTTGCTGCCGACGGCACCAACCACAAGCGTTTCACCAACGTGCACCTGCCGATGCCAACATTGCGCGCGATGGTGCCGGGGGTCGAAACCCTGGTCGGGCGCGAGCTAAAGCCGGGCGGCGCGCTGTCGCTGGCGATGGATTACAGCAACCTCCTGCTGCAACATCCTGAGGCCGTTGAGGAAGCGGGCATGGCGATCGCAACCCATCTGCTCGATCTCGCAGCCCTCGGCCTCGGCGCCCGCGGCGATGTGGCGGACGATGCGCAGCGCGGCGGCCTGCGCGCGGTGCGGCTGAAGGCGGTCCTGACGATCCTCGAGCAACGCTTTGCGGAACCGGATTTTTCCGCGCAGAAACTCGCCGCCTCGGCCGGCCTGTCGGAGCGCTATGTCAACGAGTTGCTCTATGAAGCCGGCGCCAGCTTCACAATCCGGTTGAACGAATTGCGGATGCGCAAGGCCGCCGACCTGCTGGCGCATCGCGAAGGCCGCATCAGCGACATCGCCTTCGAGTGCGGCTTCAACGATCTTTCCTATTTCAACCGCTGCTTCCGCCGCCGTTTCGGGCTGACGCCGACCGCGGCGCGTGGAAAATAACGCAACTTGCGGCCGTCTTGGGCGTTACCATCTGATGGCCATGGCAGACGATAACGCTTTCCGCTCCCCGCACGCCTCGAGCGCCTCCCGCGCGACTTTCAGCGCCGCGGAAGCGCGCGGCAAGGTCATCGACCAGGAGGGCCGCGAAATCCCCCGGGAACCGCCCGGATCTTCGTTCGGCGGTGTTCACTTCGACTTCCGGCAGGGCGCCAACCCATTCGCCCCGCTCACCCGCGAGCAGCGGCTGAAGCGGCTGGAGGCCATCGCAAAGCTGCTGGACGTCGCCTTCATCCTGCCCGGCACCAATATCCGCTACGGCATCGACGGCATCATCGGCCTGATCCCCGTGGTCGGCGACATCATCGCGACCGGACTGTCGCTGTGGCTGGTCCATGAAGCGCGCGCGCTCGGTGCGCCCTGGTACGTCACCGCACGGATGCTCGGCAATGTCGCATTCCAGGGCGTGGTGGGGACGGTGCCGATCGCCGGCGACGCCATCGACGTCCTGTTCCGCGCCAACATGCGCAACGCGCGGCTATTGCGAACCTGGCTCGACAAGCAGCCGCGCTAACCCCTTAAAAGAAAACGCCCCCGGACATCTGTCCGAGGGCGTGTTCATCGAAACTCTCAAGAAGCTTACGCGGCATCCTTATCGCTGGCAGCGACCGGCTCGGCCTTGCGCGGGCGGCGCGGCAGCGGGAAAGACTCGCTCTCATAAAGGGAGCGGATGCCGCTCTGGTCGAAGCGCGCTTCCTCGACCTGCAGATAGGCGCCGTTCAACGAATCCGCCGGCAACTCCTCGATCGCGAAGCGAACAGCCTCAGCCGCAGTGCCGAAACGCCGATAGGCGAATCCCGCCCGCTTCTTCTTGCGGATCGCGGCGGGGAAAAGTTCGGCGGCGGTGTTGAAGTTGAACGGACGCATGGGTCGCATGGTCAATGGCCTCTTGTCTTCTTGGCGCTAGCGGGTTTGGGATCTGGACAAGCGGGGAGGCCGCTACCGGGCGGCCACCGTGCACGTCATTTCGACCCCTAATATAGGCTTGTTTGACAAAATTGCGAATCCCTCCTGATCAAAACGTGAATCAGGAACCGACTTTACCGTTAAGAAATAAGTGTTTTTATTTCAACGGCTTATATCGTTCACAATTTGCCAAGGAGGAGCAGGACGAGCAACACAACCAGTACCACGCCGCCTAGCCCCATTCCGGAATGGCCCATGCCATAGCCGTAGCCGCCAAACCGGCCGCTGAAGCCGCCGAGCAGGTAGATGATCACCAGGATGATCAGGATCGTCCCAAGCGACATGGCGCCCTCCGTGAAGCTGGCGGCGGACGGAAAAATCCGCCGCGTCGCCTGTTCAGCAAAGCACATTCCAGGCCACGAGTTCCAGCCCGATGCAGCGATGCAGCGCAGCAACTTGAACGGGTACGTGCTGCGTCGCCTAAAGATTATTTCTGGCTGTCCTCGACCGGCAGCACCTTCAGCGGGCTCACATAGGGTTCGACACGAAGCGAATCCCTGGCGATCAGGCCGGTAAGACCGAGGCCAACCAGCAGGCGCTTCGAGATTTGCATGTTGGGACGTTCCTTGCGCTGGCACGCGAGGCAGGCGGGAAGGGACCCGCCAAAACAGAACCCCGCGCGACCGGTTTTTGGTCGCGCGGGGTTTGAAGTGAGTTCGAGGTCTCGGGCGTTATTTCGGCTTCAGCTTCAGCGCCGCCGAGTTGATACAGTAGCGCAATCCGGTCGGTCCCGGGCCGTCATTGAAGACGTGGCCGAGATGGCCGGCGCATTTCGAGCACAGCACCTCGGTGCGGATCATGCCGTGGGTGGTGTCGCGCTCCTCGTCGACATGGCTATCGACGGCAGGGGTCGTGAAGCTCGGCCAGCCGCAGCCGGAATCGAACTTGGCGTCCGACTCGAACAGCGTCTGCCCGCAGCCGGCGCAGACATAGGTGCCGGGCTTGGTCTCGTACTCATACTCTCCCGTGAACGGGCGCTCGGTCGCCTTCTCGCGCAGCACCGCGTATTGCATCGGCGTCAATTCCTTGCGCCACTCGGCTTCGCTTTTCACGACCTTGCTGGACGTCTTGGTGTCGGACATGGATCCTCCTCATCAAGCGCATGATCCGGAAAAACCGCGTGCGGTTTTCCGAAAGATCATGCGCAAACAACAGGCTGGAGCGCGATGATCATCGCGCTTGGGAGAAGCCGCCGTCAGTTCGAAACGCTGGTGTTTTTCACCAGCGTCGGCTTCTCGATATAGTTTGCGGCAAACAGCTTCTTCAGGTTCTCGACCTTGGGCAGGTCGTTATAGGCAATATAGGGCTGGTTCGGGTGCAGTGTCAGGTAGTCCTGGTGATAGGCCTCCGCCGGGAAGAAGGCCTGCAGCGAGGAGACCTTGGTCACGATCGGCTTGCCATAGACCTTGGCGGCGTTGAGCTGGGTGATATAGGCCTCCGCCACCTTCTTCTGGTCGTCGGAGGTGGTGAAGATCGCCGAGCGATATTGCGTGCCGGAGTCCGGGCCCTGGCGGTTGAGCTGGGTCGGGTCGTGCGCGACCGAGAAATAGATCTGCAGAATCTTGCCGTAGGAGATCTTCTTCGGGTCGAACTTGATCTGCACGGATTCGGCGTGGCCGGTGGTGCCGGTCGATACCTGCTCGTAGGTCGCCGTCATCTGGCTGCCGCCGGCATAGCCCGACACCGCATTCACCACACCCGCGGTGTGCTGGAACACGCCCTGCACGCCCCAGAAGCAGCCGCCGGCAATCACGGCCGTCTGCAGGCCGTCGGCGGTGGTCACATCAGCGGTGGGTGCGGGGATCACCACCGCCTCTTCGGCAGCGCGCGTGGGCACGGCAACAAAGGCTGATATCGCCAGCGCGCCGATGGCGGCGGCGCAGAGCGAGAGGCGGCTGAACTGGCTCATGGCATGTCCTCGTTGGAACCGGGTGTTGGGAATTGGCTGCAGTTTATGGCGCACGGCGGCGACTTCACAATGTCCGCGGCGTTTTTCGTGTATCCAAGATACGGGGTAGAACCCCCTTTGTTACCTTCGGCGGGACACGAGTCCGTGAATAAAATGCCCTGCGACCAAGGCGTTAAGGCGCAATTCTGCGCCCGACTGCCGAGATCGCCAAAACCCGATTTAAATGAACCGTGGCCGTCGCCGATCGACCAACTCTCGTTCTGCCGGAGCATTTCTGGATGATGTTGCGCGCCCTTTGTCTTGCGACCGCCGGTGCGTTTGTCGCGGTTCCTGCGATCGCCGGCCCCAATCTCACCGATGATGTCACGACCTGCCGCGACCGGCAGAACGACGTCAGACTCCGGCAGGATGCCTGCGAACGGGTGATTTCGTCGGGCCAGGCGCAGTCCAAAGAGCTCGCCGTGGCCCTGACAGTCCGCGCCGAAGGGCTGGCGAACCGGGATTTCGACAAGGCGATTGCAACCTTCGCCGACGCCATCAAGGCTGATCCTGAAAACTATCGCATCGTCGTCACGCGGGGCTGGGCCTATCAGCAGAAGGGCCAGGACAACAACGCCATGGCCGACTACAATCTCGTGCTGAGCAAGCGGCCGAATTTCGCAATGGCCTTCAACGATCGCGGCACGCTCTATTTGCGCAAGGGCGCGCTGCAGAGCGCCTATGACGACTTCAGCGCCGCGATCAAGAATGCGCCCAACGTCGTCGTCGCCTACACCAACCGCGCGCGCGTCGAGACCGCGACCAGGGACTACACGGCCGCGCTCGCCGATTTCGCCGCCGCCGAGAAGATCGATCCGAACGCGCCGCAGATCGCCGCCAACCGCTGCGTGACCTACGCCGCCATGGGCAAGTTCGACGAGGCGATTGCCGATTGTAACCGCGCGATCGAGAAAGCGCCGAAAAGCTCGTTTGCCCTCGACAACCGCGCGGACGCCTATCTGGCGAAAGGAAATCTCGATGCGGCGCTGAAGGATTACAACGCGGTGCTGGCGATGTATCCCAACAATGTGCCGGCGCATACCGGACGCGGGCAATTGTTCGAGAAGCGGCGCAATCTCGATCAGGCCCGCGCCGACTACAGATCGGCTGCCTTTTTCCTGACGCCGTTTGACGAGCCCGATCTTGCCAGGGCCCGCACCATCGCCCGCGAGCGGTTGGAAGCGCTCACGGCCCAGGGGCCTGCCGCCAAGACCGGACGGCGTATCGCGCTCCTGATCGGAAACGGCGCCTACAAGAATGTGCATGCGCTCGACAATCCGCCGCGCGACGCCAAGCTGGTAGCGGACTCCCTGAAGGGGTTGGGCTTCCAGACCGTAACGCTGGCCAACGATCTCACCCGCGACAAGTTCTTCGAGACATTGCGCAGCTTCGCCTCCGAAGCGGAAAAGGCCGATTGGGCCATCGTCTATTATGCCGGTCATGGCTTTGAGATCGGCGGCGTCAATTATCTGGTGCCGGTCGACGCCAGGCTGGCCGTGGACAAGGACGCCGAGACCGAGGCGGTGGCGCTGGAGCAGGTACTGGCGGCCGTTGGCGGCGCGCGCGGCCTGCGGCTCGTGATGCTTGATGCCTGCCGCGACAATCCGTTTGCGCCGACCATGCAGCGCACCATGGCGCTGAAACTGGTCGACAAGGGATTTTCCAACATCGAGCCGTCGGCCGGATTCATGGTGGTCTACGCCGCCAAGCACGGCGAGACGGCGCTCGACGGCGAGGGGCAGGACAGCCCATTCGCGACCGCGCTCGCACGCGACCTCAAGGAGCATGTCGAGGTCCGCAAGCTCTTCGACATCGTCCGCGACGACGTCTGGACCGTGACCAAACATGCCCAACAGCCCTTCACCTACGGCTCACCGCCGGGGCGCGAGGATTTCTATTTTGCTGGACGGTAGCCATTGCGAGGAGCGATAGCGACGAAGCAATCCATGCTTTCTTGTGCCGTGACATGGATTGCTTCGCTTCGCTCGCAATGACGGCCAGGACCGTCACACCACCACGCTGAGCCTTTTGGCCGCCCGCGTAATCCCCGTATAGAGCCACTGTGCGCGAGAGTCCTGGAACGCAAAGCTCTCGTCGAACAGCACGACGTCGTCCCATTGCGAGCCTTGGGATTTGTGCACGGTCAGCACATAGCCGTAGTCAAACTCGTCATACGGCTTGCGCTGCTCCCACGGGATTTGGTCGATGCCGCCTTCAAAACAGTCCTGGCGCACCGAGACCTTCGTCACCTTGTGCAGGAACTCCTCGTCCGGCGACAGCCGCATGCTCAGGATGCGCGACGATTTCGAGCGCGATGGCGTGCGCGCCTTCACCCGCCACAGCCCGCCGTTGAACAGGCCCTTCTTGCGGTTGTTGCGCAGGCACACCAGCTTGTCGCCGGCGACCGGCAGCGCCTCTTCGATATTTTGCCGTTGCCGCATCCGCATGTTGTAAGCGCGGCGGGTGTTATTGCGACCGACCAGCACCTGGTCGGCATTCATCACCCGATCCGGATCGAGCTCGCTCCGCGACACCACCTCGCTCTCGCCATAGCGGCCGATGTCGAGCTCGCGGCCCTCGCGCACATCCATCGACATCCGCACGATTGGATCGTCCTGCGCCTGGCGGTGCACCTCGGTCAGCATCGCGTCGGGCTCGCTGCCGGTGAAGAAGCCGGCACCCTGGATCGGCGGCAATTGCGCGGGATCGCCGAGCACCAGCAGCGGACATTCGAAGGACAGGAGGTCGCGGCCCATCTCGGCGTCGACCATCGAGCATTCATCGATCACGATCAGCTTCGCCTTGGACGCCGGCGCATCGTCCCAGAGCTCAAAACTCGGCTGCTCGACGCCCGATTCGCGCGCGCGGTAGATCAGGGAATGGATGGTGGAGGCGTTGTCGCAGCCTTTGTTGCGCATGACGAGCGCAGCCTTGCCGGTGAAGGCCGCGAATTTCACCTCGCCATCGACGCCGTCGGCGATATGGCGCGCCAGCGTGGTCTTGCCGGTGCCGGCAAAGCCGAACAGGCGGAACACCGGCGGCGTGCCGTTCTTGCCCGGCCTGGCCTTGAGCCAGTCGGCGACGGCTTTCAGCGCGGAATCCTGATGCGGGGTGAAGCTGGTCATGAGCCCTGGAGGAGACGAGCCGCGCGGGCGACTCAAGCGCCCACAAACTAATCATTCGCGTGTTACGATCAAGCGCCCTTCCGTAGCGCGGAATTGCCATGCGTTTGCTCCCGCTGGACTTGGGCCGCATGGGGATTACACTCGGTAAAAAACGAGGGTCGGTCTTGGGAGAGACGTCATGAAATTCGGTATCTTCTACGAGCTGCAATTGCCGCGCCCGTGGGTTGAGGGCGACGAGCTGAAGCTTTATCAGAACGCGCTGACGCAGCTTGAGACCGCCGACCGCTGCAATTACGACTATGCCTGGGTCGTCGAGCATCATTTCCTCGAGGAATATTCGCACTCGCCGGCGCCCGAATCCTTCCTCGCCGCCGCAAGCCAGCGCACCAGGCAGATCAGGCTCGGCCACGGCATCTTCCAGCTCACCACCAATCATCCCGCGCGCGTCGCCGAGCGGGTCGCGGTGCTCGATCTCCTGAGCAACGGTCGTTGCGAGTTCGGCATGGGAGAGAGCGCCTCCATCACCGAGCTCACGCCGTTCGGCCGCGACATGGAGACCAAGCGCGAGGTGTTCGAGGAAGCGGTCCAGGCGATCTTCCCGATGTTCACAAAAGTCGGCACCGAGCATCACGGCAAATATTTCGACATCCCCTTGCGTAACGTCGTGCCGAAGCCGGTGCAGAAGCCGCATCCGCCGCTCTGGATGGCGTGCTCGCAACTGCCGACCATCGAGCGCGCCGGCCAGAACGGATTTGGCGCGCTCGGCTTCCAGTTCGTCAGCGCGGACGCGGCGCATGCCTGGGTGCATGCCTATTACAACGCCATCACCAAGCGGCTGAAGAAGCTCGCCGACTACGAGATCAATCCGAACATGGCGCTGGTGTCGTTCTTCATGTGCGCAAGGACGGATGAAGAGGCGCGGGCGCGCGCCGATGGCGCCACCTTCTTCCAGTTCGCGCTGCGCTATTACGGCCAGGGGCAGAACAGGGCCCGTCCGGCACCGGGCACCGTCAACATGTGGGACGAGTACAACAAGTGGAAGCGGGAGAATCCGGAGGCGCAGGAGGCAGCGCTTCGCGGCGGCCTGATCGGCTCGCCGGAAACCATCCGCAAGAAACTGCGGCGCTTCCGCACCTCCCATATCGACCAGGTGATCCTGCTCAACCAGGCCGGCAAGAACACGCATGAGCATATCTGCGAGTCGCTCGAGCTGTTCTCGAAGGAAGTGATGCCGGAATTCAAGCACGATCCCGAGCATGACGAATGGAAGAAGGGCGTGATGAGCGGCGCGATCCAGCTCGAGGAGATCGACACCCAGGCGTTCACCGACCGTTACGGCAAGCTCGCCGTCAGCGTGTCACCGCAGAAGGTAGCTGCCGCGGGATAGGGTCGCTATATTCTGATTGCGTGCGCCCGCCGGATCGATGCCGGCGGGCATTTTGCTTTACGGGGCATTCATTCGTTCTCTCCGCGCGCGCCGCGGGAGAACACTGTTCTCGCTCCGCCGTCAACAAGGAGACTTAGTGACGTTGCCGGCGGGCCATGCTGTTCGCCGGCTCATGTTTCATGCAGCGAGGGAATTCCGCTGCGCAATTCTTGATCAAGGAATCGCGGCGACTTCTCGCTCAGAAGATTTTCGCCGCGCTACCTGATGCGCTCGCAATAAACGCGGCGCCGCGCGCGCCTTCGACAGCGCGCGCATTGCTATTTTTGCGGAACACTCGACAGCCACAGCGCACAACACCATCATCCTGATCAACGCATGACAGCAATTCGAATCGTGTCATGCCTGCAAGGGACAGATGATGAAGCGTCGTGAGTTTTTGGGATGGTCGGCCGCAGGCGCGATTGCGGGGATATCGCCGCGCGTGCGCGCACAAGCGCCGATCAAGGAAATCCGTATCGGTTATCAGAAGACCGGCGTGCTCGTCATCGCGCGGCAGCAGGCCGTGCTGGAAAGGCAGTTCGCGGACCGGCAGATCGCGATCAAGTGGGTCGAATTCACATCGGGTCCGCCCTTGCTGGAGGCGATGAGCAGCGGAAGCGTGGATATCGGTGCGGTCGGTGACACGCCGCCGATCTTCGCACAGGCTGCCCATGCGAATGTCGTCTATGTCGCGGGTTCGCCAATCACCAACGGGCAGGGCATTCTCGTGCCCGCAAACTCGGCGATACGCGCGATCGGCGATCTGCGAGGAAAACGCATCGGATTTGGCAAGGGCACCAGTGCGCATAATGTGCTGATTGCGACGCTTGAAAAGGCAGGCCTGGGCTACACGGACATCACCCCGGTCTATCTCTCGCCGCCCGATGCGGTCCCTGCATTTGCGAATGGAAGCATCGACGCGTGGGCGATATGGGACCCGTATTTTGCGATCGGGGAAAAGCGCCAGAACGCGCGAATCCTGGTCAATGCCCACGAGGTCGCGAAGACGAATTCCTTCTACCTCGCCAATCGCGATTTCGCGAACGGCAACGCCCGGCATACACGCGATGTCATCAGCGGATTGGCCGAGGCCGCCCGCTGGGCGGAGACGCATCGCCCCGAGGTCGCGAGCGCGCTCGCGGCGGTGACGGGCGTTCCGCTTGACGTGCAGGCCGTTGCCGCCAACCGCGCATCGTTCACGATCGGGCCAGTCACGGACGAGATCATTGAGACCCAGCAGGCCGTGGCGGACCGTTTCCATCGCCTCGGGCTTATTCCGCGGCAGATTGCCGTTCGCGACATCGTCTGGCGGCCCGCGCAGATCTGACCCTGCGTCCCATCCATCAAGGAGAAAAATCCATGCGTTGGTTTCAACGAATGATCGCGGCAGCCGTGCTGTCGATCAGCGCGGTCGCGGCGACGGTCGGTGCAAGTTATGGACAGGACAAGGCCGTTCGCATCGGCTACCAGAAATACGGCAAGCTCGTCCTGCTCAAGGGCAGGGGCTCGCTGGAGGACAAGCTCAGGCCGCTCGGCTACGCGGTGACGTGGACGGAGTTTCCCTCGGGTCCTCCGCTGCTTGAAGCGCTCAATGTCGGCGCCATCGACTTCGGCATTGCCGGCGAGACGCCGCCGATCTTTGCGCAAGCCGCCGGCGCGCCGCTGGTCTATCTCGCCTACGATCCGCCGGCGCCGGGAGGCGAGGCGATCCTGGTGCCGAAGGATAGTCCGCTTAAATCCGTGGTCGATCTTCGCGGCAAGAAGGTCGCGCTGAACAAGGGCTCCAACGTCCATTATCTGCTGGTCAGGGCCCTCGAGCAGGCCGGGCTGAAATACACCGAGATCCAGCCGGTGTTTCTGGCGCCTTCCGACGCGCTCGCCGCGTTCACGCGCGGCTCCGTCGACGCCTGGGTGATCTGGGACCCCTACGAGGCCGCAGCCGAAGCCTCCACCGGCGCACGCATTCTCGCCGATGGCACCGGCCTCGTCGCCAACCATCAGTTCTACTTCTCGTCCCGCAAATTCCTCAACGAGAACGCCAAAGCCGTTGACGTCGTGCTCGACGCCCTCAACGAGGCCGACGATTGGACGAAGAACAACATCGAGGCGGTGGCCGAGCAACTGAGCCCGTCGGTGGGGCTGCCGGCCGCGGTGCTCGCCGTGTCGCTCAAGCGTGAGTCCTATGGGATCCTGCCGATCAGCAGCGAGGTGATCGCAAGCCAGCAGCGCATCGCCGACACCTTCCATGCGCTCGGCCTGCTGCCCAGGGCGATCACTGTTTCCGACCTGCAACGTAAACCCGGATCCTGACCATGACACTGCAAAAGTCCTCCGAGGCCAACATCCTCTGGTTCCTGCCGACCCATGGCGACGGTCGTTATCTCGGCACCTCGACCGGCGGTCGCGAAGTCAATTTCAACTATCTGCGCCAGGTGGCGCAGGCCGCCGACCAGCTGGGCTATTTCGGCGTGCTGCTGCCGACCGGTCGTAGCTGCGAGGATTCCTGGATCGTGGCGTCCAGCGTCGCGCCTTTCACCGAGCGGCTGCGCTATCTCGTGGCGGTGCGGCCCGGCTTGCAATCGCCGAGCGTCGCCGCGCGCATGACCGCAACGCTGGACCGCATCACCAACGGCCGCCTGCTCATCAACGTGGTCACCGGCGGCGATCCCGTCGAGAACAGGGGCGACGGCATTTTTCTCGATCACGACGCGCGCTATGCCGTGACGCGCGAGTTTCTCGACGTCTACAGCGATCTGCTCGCAGGCAAGACCGTGAATTTCGAAGGTGAGCACATCCGCATCGAGGATGGCCGCATGCTGTTCCAGCCGGTGCAGTCGCCGCGGCCTCCGCTCTATTTCGGCGGATCGTCGGATGCCGGCATCGATGTCGCGGTCGATCGCGTCGAGAAATACCTGACCTGGGGCGAGCCGCCGGCGCAGGTGGCCGAGAAGGTTGCGCGGGTCAGTGCCGTGGCCGACAAGCGCGGGCGCAGGCTGTCGTTCGGCATCCGGCTGCACGTGATCGTGCGGGAAACCAGTGAAGAGGCATGGGCCGCCGCCGACGACCTGATCAAGCACGTCACCGACGACACCATCGCCTCGGCGCAGAAGATCTTCTCACGCATGGATTCGGTCGGCCAGCAGCGGATGGCGCAGCTCCACGGCGGCCGCCGCGACAAGCTCGAGATCAGCCCCAACCTGTGGGCCGGTGTCGGCCTGGTTCGCGGCGGCGCGGGAACAGCGCTGGTCGGCGATCCCGAAACCGTTGCCGCACGGATCAGGGAGTATCAGGACATCGGCATCGATACTTTCATCCTGTCGGGCTATCCGCATCTGGAGGAAGCGTATCGCTTCGCCGAGCTGGTATTCCCGCTGCTCAAGCCGGAACGCGCGGGCAATGTGACGCCGATCCGTGTCAACACCGGGCCGTTTGGCGAGACCATCGCCAACGAGCAGCGTCCGCTGCAGAGGGCCTCGCAATCATGAGTCTGGTTGAAAGTCTTCCGCGCGTCCGGGCGCTCCGCTCGCTGCGCGCCGACGGGCTGATCCCCTGGATCGTGCCGCTCGCGATCGTCCTGATCTGGCAGGTCGCCTGCGTCACCGGCTTTGTTTCGGAACGTGTTCTGCCGGCGCCGACTGATGTCGTGCGGGCGGGGTGGAAGCTGCTCGCATCCGGCGAGCTCGAGCGCAACATCTGGGTGAGTTTCTGGCGGGCAGGCGCTGGCTTCCTGATCGGCGGCGGCATCGGCTTCGCCTTCGGGCTCGCCAACGGCCTGTCCGAGCTCTCCGGCAAGCTCACGGACACCACGTTGCAGATGGTGCGCAACGTGCCGCACCTCGCGCTCATTCCGCTGGTGATCCTGTGGTTCGGCATCGACGAGGCGGCAAAGCTGTTTCTGGTCGCGCTCGGCGTCTTCTTCCCGATCTACCTCAACACGCTGCACGGCTTCCGCACGGTCGATCCGCAGTTGATCGAGATGGGCCGCATCTACGGCATGAACGACGGCGAGTTGTTTCGCCGCGTGATCTTTCCGGGCGCGCTGCCGTCGATCTTCGTAGGGTTGCGCTTCGCGCTCGGCATCATGTGGCTGACCCTGATCGTCGCGGAAACCATCGCGGCCAGTTCGGGCCTCGGTTACATGGCGATGCAGGCGCGCGAGTTCATGCAGACCGACGTCGTGGTGCTGTCGATCCTGATCTATGCCTTGCTGGGCAAGCTCGCCGACAGCGCCTCTCGCGCACTCGAGCGGCTGACCTTGTCCTGGCACCCCGCGTTCCGCAAACATTGAGAGCCACAAATGCAGGAAGCACTGCGATTTGATCCTACCGCGTCCGAGCCCGTGACACGGGCCGATTTTCTCGAACAGGCGCGCGCCAGACGGCGTCACCCGGAGGTCCGGCGCGGCCTCTCCCTCACTATCCGAGGCCTGCGCAAGTCGTTCGGCGACAACGCCGTGCTGCGCGGCATCGACCTGCACATTCCCGCAGGACAGTTCGTTGCGATCGTGGGCCGCAGCGGCTGCGGCAAGAGCACGCTGCTGCGGTTGATCGCCGGCCTCGAAAGCGCGGATGAAGGAACGATCTCCTTTGGCGGGGAGGCACGCCGCGAGGACATCCGCGTGATGTTCCAGGAGCCGAGACTCCTGCCCTGGTCGCGGGTGCTCGGAAATGTCGAGGTTGGCCTCGGCCGCGACCGCGCATCGGCGGATGCACAGGCCCGCGCCGCCCAGGCCTTGATCGAAGTAGGCCTCGACAGCAAGCGCGGCCAATGGCCTGCCGAGCTCTCGGGCGGACAGAAGCAGCGCGTGGCGCTGGCGCGCGCGCTCGTCAGCCATCCGCGCGTGCTGGCCTTCGACGAGCCGCTCGGGGCGCTCGATGCGCTGACCCGGATTTCAATGCAGCGGCTGCTCGAACGAGTATGGCTCGCCCAGGACTTTACCGCGATCCTGGTGACCCATGATGTCGCCGAGGCGGTGGCTCTGGCCGATCGCGTGCTGATCATCGAGGGCGGCCAGATCGTGCGCGACGTCGATGTCAATGTCGCACGCCCGCGCGAACGCGGTTCGAGCGAGCTGGCAACCTTGGAGGGGACGATCCTGCGCGAGCTGCTGCGTACCGGAGAAGATGCATGATCCAGAGAGGACGCCATGAACCAGATTAGCCGTCTTGCAGGTCTCTCCCATGAGGTGCCGCGTGCGGATTTTCGCACCGCGATGCGCCGCCTTGCCGGCGGCGTCAGTGTGATCACGGCGGGTTTCGGCAGCGAAATTTCGGGGATGACGGTCACATCCGTGTCGTCGCTTTCGGTCGATCCGCCGTCGCTGATCGTCGCCATCAATCGCGCATCGTCCTCATGGCCGCTGCTGCAACGGCATCGTCATTTCGGGGTCAACCTCCTCAATGCCGATCAGGTCGATATCGCCGACCGCTTCACCGGCAAGGACGGACACAAGGGCGCGGACCGGTTTGCCGGCGCGATGTGGACGGAACGTCCGTCCGGCGTGCGGCTTCTGGCCGGTGCGTTGGCGGCGATCGAATGCGAGGCCGAGGATATCGTCGAGCGTCATTCCCATGCGATTGTCATCGGCCGGGTACTGCATGTGGAGCTCTCGTCGCACGATGCCGCGCTCGCCTATTGGCATGGGGATTATGTCGCCATCGACCGGGAAGGGGACACGGTGAGGCTCGCCGAGGTGAGCCTGCCCGGCCGCCACGTCCGCGAATCCGCCCCGGCCTCTCGCTTCACCCGGCTGGAGGGCTGACGGCACGTCGGTAGAGCCCGTGGCCCCGGCCAGCCTCTCGTGGCATGGTCGGGCGATGAAACGGTTTGGAACCTGGGCCCTTTACGTGGTCGGCACGCTCGCGATTCTCTATCTCGCGCTCTATGCCTATACGATCTATCGCGGGCGTGATTTCACGCCGGGCGATCCCATCCATATTTTCCGCAATCCGGACGCGCCGGATTATTCGTGATTCCCGTCCCGGTGAAGGTCGACCTCTCCCCTTGTGGGAGAGGTCGGATCGCATCACAAGATGCGATCCGGGTGAGGGGTTTGTCTCCACACTGCAATTCAATTTCGCGCTCGCGGATGCAACCCCTCATCCGTCGCGGACTTCGTCCGCGCCACCTTCTCCCACAAGGGGAGAAGGAAAATTCTCACCCCGCCGTCGCCAGGCGCTGCCCGTAATCGCCCGTGCCCGGCGGCGGGATCGGCACGCCGCCGTCGGCATATTCATTCAGCTTGTTGCGCAGCGTGCGGATCGAGATGCCGAGAATGTTGGCGGCATGGGTGCGGTTGCCGAGGCAGTGCTTCAGCGTCTCCAGGATCAGGTCGCGCTCGACGTCGGCCACGGTGCGGCCGACAAGCGCGCGGGTGACCTGCTCGGCGGCAAACGTCGCGTGCGCCACCGCCGGCTGGGTCTTCGCGACGTCGAGCCGGTCGCCGTCCGGCGTCAGGATCGCTTCCGCGCCGATCTCGTCGCCCTGCGCCATCAGCACCGCGCGATGGAGGGTGTTTTCAAGCTCGCGGACGTTGCCCTGCCAGCGGTTGGCCGAGAGCACGCGCCGCGCCTCGGCCGAGATCGGCCGCAGCGGCACGCCATTGGCGTCGGCATATTTCTTGGCGAAATGCTGTGCCAGCTCGAGGATGTCGGCCGGACGCTCGCGCAGGGGCGGGATCTTCAGGTTCACGACGTTGAGCCGGAACAGCAGATCCTCGCGGAAGGTGCCTTCGCGTACGGCGTCGGACAGATTGCGGTTCGAGGTCGCGATGATGCGGATGTCGACCGGCACCGGCTTGGTGCCGCCGACGCGGTCGATCACGCGCTCCTGGATCGCGCGCAGCAATTTCGATTGCAGCCGTACATCCATTTCCGAGATTTCGTCGAGCAGCAGCGTGCCGCCGGTCGCCTCCTCGAATTTGCCGATGCGGCGCGCGACCGCGCCGGTGAACGCGCCCTTCTCGTGGCCGAACAGCTCGGATTCCAGAAGGTGTTCGGGAATCGCCGCGCAGTTGATGGAGATGAATGGCCGCTTGGCGCGGGTCGAACGGGAGTGGACGTAGCGCGCCAGCACCTCCTTGCCGGTGCCGGACTCGCCCGTGATCATCACGGAGGCGTCCGAGCCCGCGATCTGCTGCGCGAGCTTGATCACCCTGGCCATGGCGTCGTCGCGATAGACGAGGTCGCGGGAGTCGTTGGCGACGGCGGCGAGCACCGCCGCGATCAGTTCAGGGTCCGGCGGCAGCGGGATGTATTCCTTGGCGCCGGCATGGATCGCCGCCACGGCCGCGCGGGCGTCGTTGGTGATGCCGCAGGCGACGATCGGCACATGGATGTGCTCGGCCTCGAGCCGCATCACGAGATCGCGGATGTCGAGACCGACATCGACCAGCAGCAGGTCGGCGCCCTTGCCGCCGCGCAGCACCGCCATTGCCTGTTCGTTGCCCTCGGCATGCGTCACGGACGCGCCGTTGTCCATCGCGATCTTGGTGGCCGCGGTGAGCTGGCCCTTCAGGCTGCCAACGATGAGAAGCCGCATGTCTGTCTCCTGTCCGTCTGTGCGCGCCCTTCAAGCGCGAAATGTTAGGTTCGTTCGGCCTTGAGAATTTCGGTCATGGTCACGCCGAGCTTTTCTTCGACCAGCACGACTTCGCCGCGCGCGACCAGGCGATTGTTGACGTAGATGTCGATGGCCTCGCCGACGCGCCGGTCGAGCTCGAGCACGGTGCCGGGGCCGAGCTTCAACAGCTCGCCGACGTCCATCTTGGAGCGGCCGAGCACGGCCGAGACCTGCACCGGCACGTCGAACACCGCCTCGAGGTCGGCGGCAATGCGGGCGGCCTGCTCGTCTTCGTTGTAGCCGATGTCGTTCGTCGTCGCGGGTGTCTCGGCCGCGTTGTTGAGGTCAGGAAGCGGAACCTGGGTGTCGGTGTCGCTCATGTCTTAACTCCCCATGGCCGCAGGCGCGGCCTCGTTCCTGGACGCGATATAGCGCCCGACAAGCTCGTCGATCTTGGCGTCGATCGCGGTGCGCTCCAGCACCACGCCGCCGTCGGCCCATTCGATCCGGCAGTCGCCGGTCGCGATCTCGGGCTCGGCGAGGATGACGAGGCGCCCCTCGAAGCCGGACTGCTTGGCCAGCCGCTCGATGCCCTCGCGCGCCAGTTCGTAGAGCGAGGCGTTGATGCGCACCACGAGATGCGGCGTCGAGACCAGGTGCGAGAAGCATTCCTTGACGAGGCCCGTGATCTCGCCGAGCGGCTCGGCGGCGATCAGCTCGCTGCAGAGCTTGCGCGCGACAGAGACAGCGACCTCGACCGCCTCGGTCTCCATCCGCGTCTCGATCCCGGCAATGCGCGCCGCGATGGCCTGCACGCCGATCTTGATCTCCTCCAGCGCCAGCGCCGCACGGCGGTCGCTCTCGGCCTTGGCCTCGCGCTGGCCGGCATCGAAGCCGTCGCGATAGGCGCGCTGCTCGGCGGCCGCAACCTTCTGCGCGACTTCGGCGGCCGTCACCTTGTCGCGCGACTTGTCGGGCGCGGCGAAGTCGGTGTCGAACAGGAATTTTGCGGGAGCCGCCATCAGTACACCAGCTCGTCGTCGGCGCGATTCTTGGTGAGCGTGATTTCGCCCTTGGCCGCGAGATCCTTGGCGAGGTTGACGAGCAGCGCCTGCGCCTCGTCGACGTCGCGCAGGCGTACCGGGCCCATCGCCGCCATGTCGTCCATCAGCATCTTGCCGGCGCGGGAGGACATGTTGCCGAGGAAGAAGCCCTTGACCTCTTCGTTGGCGCTCTTCAGTGCGACGCCGAGCTTGTCCTTGTCGACGTTGCGCATCAGGGTCTGCGCCGAGCCCGAGTCGAGCTTGATCAGGTCGTCGAAGGTGAACATCAAGGCCTTGATGCGCTCGGCCGAATCGCGATTCTCTTCCTCCAGCGAGGTGATGAAGCGGGTTTCGGTCTGGCGGTCGAAATTGTTGAAGATTTCCGCCATCACCTCATGGGCGTCGCGGCGGCGGGTCTGCGACAGGTTCGACATGAACTCGACGCGCAGAGTCTTCTCGACGCTCTCGATCACCTCCTTCTGCACCGCTTCCATCTTGAGCATGCGGTTGACCACGTCGAGCGCCATGTCCTCGGGCAGGATCGCAAGCACGCGCGCGGCATGCTCCGGCTTCAGCTTCGACAGCACCACCGCGATCGTCTGCGGATATTCGTTCTTCAGATAGTTGGCGAGCACCTCTTCCTGCACGTTGGAAAGCTTCTCCCACATGTTGCGGCCGGCGGGACCGCGGATCTCGTCCATGATGCCGTTGACGCGCTCGGGCGGCAGATATTGCTGCAGCAGCCGCTCGGTCGCGTCGAAATTGCCCATCAGGGCGCCGGAGGCCGACATGCGCGAGACGAACTCCAGCAGCATGTCCTCGACCGTCTCGGCTTCGACGTTGCCGAGCGTGGACATCGCCAGCGACAGCTCGCGCACCTCGTCGTCGTCGAGCTGCTGCCAGATCTTGCCGCCATATTGGTCGCCGAGCGCGAGCATCAGCATCGCGGCGCGCTTGGGACCGGGGATGTTCTCCTTCTGCTTGCCGGCCTGGCGCGGAGCGAGGCTCTGGATGACGCTGGTGATATCGTTCGAATTCTGGTTCGGTAGGGACATTTCATATCACTCGGCGGCTTCGCTGAGCCATTGACGGACGATGGCGGCGGTTTCGTTCGGGTTGCGCTCGGCAAGCTCGCCGACGCGATGGACGGATTGGGCATGGACCTGGCCCTGCACCTGCGCCACGTCGATCAGATGCGAGGTGTTGTTGCCGCCAGGCAGCAGGCCGGCGGGCCCGGGCGCCTTCGCGATTTCCTCCGGCGGCGCTGTGACGGCGTTGGTGAGCGCGGCCAGCTCCTCGGAGGCCAGGATCTTCTTCACCAGCGGGCGCACCACCATGAACAGCACGACGAGGCCGAGCAGCATCATGACGCCGAGCTCGATGACGTACATGATGTCGTCCTTGGTGAACTGCAGCATGCCGAGAAAGCCCGTCGGCTCGGCGATCGGCGCCGTCTGCGGGCCTTCGGCGAATTTCAGGTTGACGACCTCGACCTGGTCGCCGCGCTTCTGGTCGAAGCCGATCGCCGAGCGCACCAGCGCCGAAATCCGGTCGAGCTCTTCCTTGGAGCGCTCCTTGTAGACCAGCTCGCCCTTTTCGTTCTTGGAATAGGCACCGTCGACCAGCACCGCGACGGAGATGCGGTTGACGCGGCCGGCCTCGGTCACCTCGGTCTTGGTGGTGCGCGAAATCTCGTAATTGTTGGTTTCCTCGGTCTTCTTGCTCTGGTCGCGGGCCTGGGTGCCGTTGGCATTGTTCTGGTTGCCGGGCAGCTCGTTGTTGACGGTGACCTGGCCGCTGTCGCCGGCGGAAGCGGAGGATTCCTCGCGCGTCTGGCTCGAGCGCAGCACGCGGCCCTCGGGATCGAACTTGTCCGAGGTCTGGGTGATCTTGTTGTAGTCGAAATCGGCCGCGAGCTGGACGCGGGCGCGGCCGGTGCCTACCACCGAGGAGACGATATCCTCGACCTGCTTGCGCATCCGCTTCTCGTAGGCGTTGCGGCGCTCGTCGCCGACGGCCTGGTCGACGTCGGACGCGGCGCCGTCAGCGAGCAGGCTGCCGGTTTCGTCGACGATCGAGACCCGCTGCGGCTTCAACCCGTTGACGGAGGATGCGACGAGATGACGGATGGCGCGGATCTGCTGCTGCTCCAGCGAGCCGCGGACCCGCACCACGATCGAGGCCGAAGGCTCCGGCGTCTCGCGCGAGAACAGCGGCCGCTCCGGCAACACCAGATGGACGCGGGCGGCCTGGATGCGGTCGATG
>Ga0207707_10000826_pt1 | contig 30384 bp, 27 predicted proteins | sample KBSC83BmetaG_FD_184336 | JGI IMG/M metagenome (GOLD analysis project Ga0207707, IMG submission 184336) | Corn rhizosphere microbial communities from Kellogg Biological Station, Michigan, USA - KBS C8-3B metaG (SPAdes) (version 2) | ecosystem: Host-associated > Plants > Roots > Rhizosphere ... | reverse complement strand
CCCGAGTTCGCGGATTCGCGCTCGAAAATCGTGATTTTGCGATTTTTTAGCGAGCTAAGTTGTTGATCTGCAAAGGGTGAGGTGTTCGATTTCGGCCGAAAACGGCTGTAGTGAAGACCTGCCCGATTCCCAAGGCTGACGTGATGCGGGTAGATTCGCCGCATCATGTTTCTGCGACGCACCGAGCGAAAGAAGAACGGCAAGGCGCACAGCTACTGGAACGTTGTCGAGAACAAGCGTCTCGATGACGGCCGGGTGGTGCAGCGGCATGTGCTGTACCTCGGCGAGATCAACTCCTCGCAGGCGGCGGCGTGGCGCAAAGCGATCGAAGTATTCGACGAAGACGCCGGGCGTGCGCGGACGCTGGCGCTGTTCCCGGAGGATCGATGCGAGGCGATCGCAGGCGATGCATCGATTGTCCAGCTTCGCCTTTCCGAGATGCAGCTTCGACGTCCGCGCCAATGGGGCGCGTGCTGGCTGGCCGGACAGTTGTGGCAAGAGCTTCAGCTTGATCGGTTCTGGGCCGATCGGTTGCCGCCGAGCCGGAAGAGGACACGCTGGGATCAGATCCTGCAAGTGCTCGCGACCTACCGCCTGATCGCACCGGGCAGTGAATGGCGGCTGCATCGGCAATGGTTCGGCAACAGCGCGATGGCCGACCTGCTGGGTGCGGACTTCGGCTTGGCGGAAGAGCACAAGCTCTATGCCTGTCACGATCTGCTGCTGGCGCATAAGGAGGCGCTGTTCTCGCATCTGGTCGGGCGCTGGCGCGATCTGTTCAACGCCGACTTCGACGTGCTGCTGTACGACCTGACCAGCACCTACTTCGAGGTCAACGCCTCGAACCTGCCGGAAGACAGCAAGCGCCGCCACGGCTACAGCCGCGACAAGCGGCCGGACTGCCCGCAAGTGGTGATCGCGCTGGTGGTGACGCCCGACGGCTTGCCGCTGGCTTACGAGGTGCTGCCCGGCAACACCGCCGACAGCAAGACGCTGCGGATGTTCCTTTCCAGGATCGAGCAGCAATACGGCAAGGCACGGCGGGTCTGGGTGATGGATCGTGGCGTGCCGACCGAAGCTGTTTTGGCCGAGATGCGCAACAGCGATCCGCCGGTGCAGTATCTGGTGGGAACGCCGAAGGGGCGCCTGAACCGGCTGGAAAAGCATTTGCTGGAAAAGCCCTGGCAGGACGCGCGGGAAGGCGTGAAGGTCAAGCTGCTGGCCGAGGATGGTGAGTTTTACGTCTTCGCCCAGAGTGTCGATCGCGTCACAAAAGAGCGCGCGATGCGCCGGCGACAGCTGAAATGGTTGTGGAAGCGGCTCAGGCAAATCGACGTCATGGAGGTCACGCGCGAAGAGCTGTTGATGAAACTCGGCGGCGCGCGATCCAAGGCGCCCGCCGCCTGGCGTCTGGTCGATATCGAGATCGACAAGGACCACCCGAGCTTCAGCTTCGCGCTTAATCGCAAGAGATTGCGGAAGACGCGGCGTCGCGAAGGCCGCTATCTGTTGCGTACCAACCTCGCCGACAACGATCCCGCCCAGCTATGGCAATACTACACCCAGCTCGTCGCCGTCGAAGAGGCCTTCCGCAATCTCAAGGGCGATCTGGCAATCCGCCCGGTGTTCCACCAGGACGAGGCGCGGATCAAGGCCCACATCTTCATCGCCTTTCTGGCCTACTGCATGCAGATCACGCTGACGCGTCGGCTTCATGCCCTGGCGCCCGGACTGACCGCACGCCGTGCGCTCGAAAAGTTCGCCGCCGTCCAGATGATCGACGTCCATCTGCCGACCACCGATGGGCGCGAGATCCTGCTCATCCGCCACACCCATCCCGAACCAGAACTCCAGCTTTTGATTGATCGGCTCAAGCTCCGACTGCCGCCGCAACCGCCGCCCAGGATCACTACAGCCGCCGTCAGCCAAACCAACCACCGTAGTGAAGACCTTTTGAGCTAAGCCATTGATCTGGCTAATGCGGACCCTCCAAAAACCCGCGAATCCGCGAAGACGGGCTAGGCTGCCACCGCGGCTCGGCGTCATCCGGCGTCGAGGCGCCCCCAGCACTTCTCCAGCCCGCCCGATCTCTCCCCGGGCGGGCTCTTTTTGGAACAGGGTAGCTCTGGCGCGGACTTTGGTCCCGATCCTATTCGTCAGCGGCCAACATTTGAGCCTCGAGCATCTGTTCGATCGCCCACCGCCCGAGGATTTGGCCGCCGGGCAAATGCAACTCCACATGTTGGTCCGCGGGCAAATTCATCGCGAGGCGGACCGCATCTTTTTGATTATCGAAGGCCATCTCTGCAGGCTTCGGAGCCAGCGGCGCGAGGCGAACCGGAGCTCGTGATTCAGAAGGCAACCAAGTAACTACCCACACGCTGGTGGATCCCATCGACCTCTCCCTGAATAGCTTTGGGTGGCAAGAATGGGGACCCATTGTGGCAAGCTATTAATGTTTTCTCGCCGAGGTTGAGTCTGATCTGCGGCAAGAACAAGCCAGCGAACGAGCGGGCACGGGGGCGCTTGTGCCGAGGGGAGGGCGGCGTTCATCGGTAGAGAAACGGCGAGCCTCGGTCCTACCCAAGTGCGCTCGCGCGGCGATGTCATTAAGTCTCCGTCCACTTTCGTCCTCGGCTCCCGCCTATTTCAGATCAAGCCGCAGGAAGCCGCCGTCTACAGGGATCATCGCACCGGTGACGTAGCTTGCCTGCGTCGAAGCCAGGAACGTGACCACCGCAGCAATCTCCTCCGGCTCTCCAAAGCGCCCGGCCGGAACGTTCAACTCGATCTCGCGACGTCGGGTCTCTTCGGTCGGAAACAGGCGCTTCCCGCGCTTTGGTTCGGTCGGGGTGACGGAATCACAAACCCTCTAGAGCGCAGTCAGGAGGGCCGCACCTTCATCCAGCATGGGCAAGATTGCGTCTCGGGGCTTGGGCGGAAGCATCAGGACCACTCGATCAACGCCGGCGTCGCGGTAGCGCTTTAGGACCTCTAGGTCTCGGGGCGCTCCAAAAACGTCAAAAGAGAGCGACGCGGGATCGCGGCCAGCGTCCTTTGCCATTTGACGGAATTGCGGCAGCACCTCGAGCGGATCCAGCACGCGACCGCCGATCGGAATCCAGCCGTCGCCGTAGGCGATCGCCCGTTTTGCTGCGTGGGGGAACGCGCCCCCAACAACGATAGGTGGGTGAGGTTTTTGAACCGGTTTGGGCCACTGCATCATGGGTTCGAACTTGACGAATTCGCCATCGAATGCCGCGGTCGACTGCGTCCAGATTTGCTTCATCGCCTCGATCCGCTCACGCATCAACTTGAAGCGGGTACCGAACGCAGTGCCGTGATTGGCCATCTCCTCCTCATTCCATCCCCCGCCAACGCCGAAAATGAACCGGCCCGAGGAAAGCCGGTCGACGGTCGATACCTCCTTGGCGGTGTGGATTGGATCACGCTCGACGACAAGACAGATCCCCGTCGCAAGCTTGATGGTTTTGGTCATTGCGGCGGCAGCTGCTAGCGAGAGGAACGGATCATAGGTATCGTAATAGTACTTCGGCAGCTCAGCGCCGCCGGGCCACGGCGATTTGCGACTGGTGGGAATGTGACTGTGCTCCGGCAACCACAACGACTCGTAACCTCGCGCCTCCGCCACCACGGCAAGGTCGTGCGGTTGAATCGAGTAATCCGTCGGAAACATTGTAAGCCCGACATGCATGTTCAGCGCTCCTCGGTTTCAGCTCCACCACATTCGACCGCACTTGATGGTCACACACATCAGGGGCGCGAACCAATATGCTTCTCAACTCTATCAGAGAAGTGAGTGAACGTACCGCTGTTTATCGCACAGCCGGTCCTCTCGCAGCGACGGCTGTCCTTGCGAGATCGCAAAGCACACCGGCACGCCGTGCGGAATTGCCCGGCTAACGGTCTTCTGGCGCAACGCCGAAGACAACAATGATAATCTGCAAGATCGTCCCGCAGATGAGAACGATCTTTGGAAGACTTCCGGCCAAACCGGAAATAAAGCAATATCTCGTGGAGCAATGAGGAGACTGATTTTGAAGGAAGTTGACTGGATCGCAGCTGACTGGGGCACTTCCAATCTCAGGGTTTGGGGATTGAACGTGGAAGGTCAGGTCGTCGCTGAGAAGTCATCGGATCAAGGCATGGCGAAGCTCGATCGATCCGGTTTTGAGCCGGCTTTATTGGCGCTGACCAACGATTGGCTCCCGCAAAACCGACAGACGCCTGTGGTTTGCTGTGGCATGGTCGGTGCGCGCCAAGGTTGGATCGAAGTTCCGTATCGTCAGGTGCCGTGCAAGCCTGTCCATTTCGACACGGTCGGCCGTCCCAAAACACGCGATCCACGATTGCGCGTGTTCATCCTCTCCGGCATCAAACAGACCGAACCGACACCCGACGTTATGCGCGGCGAGGAAACCCAGATTGCCGGGATCATCTCGGAAGATCCGCAGTTTGCAGGTGTGCTTTGCCTGCCCGGAACCCACACCAAATGGGTGCGGATCCATGCGGGTAATATCGTTCGTTTTCGGACCTTCATGACCGGAGAATTGTTTAACCTGCTGTCGGCGCACTCCGTCTTGCGCCACAGTCTGGATGGAACGGGATTGGACGGGATCGAATTTGCCGCCAACGTTGAAGCCATGGCTGCGGATGCCGCGCAACTTGCCGCACGTCTATTTTCGATCCGCGCGCAGTCACTTGTTTCAGAATTGAGTCCGGCAACCGCCAAAGCGCGACTGTCGGGACTGTTGATTGGCGCCGAACTTGCGGCCGCCAAAGGCGATTGGTGTGATCAGGCGCTTACCATCGTCGGCAACGGCCCACAGGCCGAGCTCTATGCCCAAGGGCTTCGGGCGCTGGGTCAGGAACCGCGCATCATCGATGCCGCCCACGTGACCCTGATCGGGCTGAAATCAGCCTATCTGCAGATTGCGAAGGAGTTTTCATGATCCGCAACATTATCGCCATTCTGCGTGGCGTCAGTCCCGAAGAGGCCGAACCGATTTGCGAGGCGCTCCTCGAAGCCGGTCTGACCACAATCGAGATTCCCTTGAACTCACCGCGGCCGTTGCGGACTATTGCCGCCCTGGCGAAAACCTTCGGTTCGCTGGCGACGATCGGGGCAGGTACCGTCCTGACCGCACAAGAAGTTCGCGATGTTGCCAACGCCGGTGGCCGAATCATTGTCTCGCCCAGTTTCGACGCCGAAGTGGTTGCCGCAACCAAAGCGTTGAAATTGGCATCATGGCCGGGCGTTCTGACACCGTCCGAGTGTTTTGGCGCCCTCAAGGCAGGCGCCGACGGTTTGAAGATTTTTCCGTGCTCTGTGATCGGGCCCGCTGGCATCAAGGCCATGCGTGCGGTCTTGCCGGCACAGACTGCAATGTATGCCGTCGGCGGTGCTGGTCCTGCGAACTTCGGGGAGTGGTTCAGCGCGGGAATTACGGGGTTTGGTATTGGAACAGCACTTTATCGACCTGGAGACACACTTCCTCAATTGCGAAAGGCAGCAGACGAAATCGTTCGGGCGTACGACTGCGCGAATAAAGGCGGTCACGAGAACGCTCAGCAGGTCCCATAGGGTCTTTTTTTGCCGCAGAGCCGGCCGGGAGCCGAAGGGAACGAAAATAACGCTTCCCGGCTCGAAACGCCGACCCATGCTGGCACCTTCCAGCGGTGACCTCAGCCAAGAGCGGCCACACGAAGTGATCGGGCGGGCGGGTTTTGCCGTCGATAAAGACTCGTGTGGCCGGAAAGGTCGCCAACGCGTGTTACCTCGGACGAATTGCCGTTTGGCTCGAGCGCAGAGTGCGGTAGCCTTACGCGCATTCGGATCCGCTCTTTCGCGTTGGACTGGCAAATGTCAGGAGAGGGTTCGGCCCGCTAGTCAAATTCTTTCACGCATAGAGAGAAAGTACACCAGTGGATTTTGAACTGTTCAATCTGGCAGGCAGGAGAGCGCTCGTCACCGGATCGTCCCAGGGGATCGGGCTCGCCATAGCCAGGGGACTTGCCGAACACGGAGCCTCTGTCGTCCTGAATGGACGCGACCGGACCAAACTCGAGGTCGCCGCTGCTGGGTTGACCGCGGCCGGGCACGAGGTTGCGGTCGAGGGGTTCGATGTGACCATTGCAGACGCTGTCCGTGAAGGCGTTGCCGCCATCGAACGAAGGATCGGGGCGATCGACATTCTCGTCAATAACGCCGGCATGCAGTTTCGCACTCCGCTTGAAGATTTTCCAGCGGAGAAGTGGGAATTGCTGCTCAGGACAAATGTCTCGAGCGCTTTCTATGTGGGGCAGGCCGTTGCGCGCCATATGATCCCGCGCGGAAAGGGCAAGATTATCAACATCGCCTCGGTTCAGAGCGAGCTGGCACGCCCCGGAATTGCGCCCTACACCGCCACGAAGGGCGCGATCCGCAATCTCACGCGCGGCATGTGCACCGATTGGGCGAAGCATGGTCTGCAGGTCAATGCGATCGCGCCGGGCTATTTCAAGACACCGTTGAACCAGGCGCTGGTTGATGATGCCACCTTCTCGGCATGGCTCGAAAAGCGGACGCCAGCTTCGCGCTGGGGCAATGTCGACGAGCTGATCGGCGCTGCGGTGTTTCTGTCCGGAGATGCATCTTCGTTCGTCAACGGGCACACGCTCTTTGTCGACGGCGGCATCACGGCCTGCCTGTGACCATGGACGCACGGATCGCCTGTTTGCTGAGGAGAATGCCATGAAAGCCGTCGTCATTCACGCCGCCCGCGATCTCCGGGTCGAGGAACGCGAGCCGGAAAAGGCAGGGAACGGACAGGTCGAGGTAGGCATCGAAGCCGGTGGCATCTGCGGTTCCGACCTGCACTACTTCAATCACGGCGGTTTCGGCACGGTCAGGATCCGGGAGCCGATGATCCTGGGTCACGAGATCGCAGGCACGATCAAGGCAATCGGCGCTGGCGTCTCGAAATTTGCCGTCGGTGACAGGGTAGCGATTTCGCCGAGCCGACCCTGTAATGGCTGCGACTACTGTCTGCAGGGGCTGCAGAATCAATGTCTCAGCATGCGCTTCTACGGCAGCGCGATGCCCATGCCGCATATTCAAGGGGCTTTCCGCGAGCGCCTGGTCGCGGAGGCCTGGCAATGCCACGACGTCAACGATGGCATCTCGATCAACGAGGCCGCCTTCGCCGAGCCCTTCGCCGTCACGCTGCATGCGGTCGCGCGCGCGGGGTCGCTCTTGGGAAAACGCGTTCTTGTTACCGGCTGCGGTCCGATTGGCGCGCTCACGATCATCGCCGCGCGCGTGCACGGCGCGCGGGAGATCGTGGCGACTGACGTGATGGACGCCGTGTTGAAGAAGGCGGAACAGGTCGGAGCCGATCGCACCATCAATGTTGCGAGCAATGCAGAGCAGCTTGCCTGCTACGCAGCCAATAAGGGCTATTTCGACGTGCACTTCGAGGCGTCCGGAAATGAGCGGGCGATCCGGTCGGGCCTGGAGGTGCTGAAGCCACGTGGCGTGCTGGTGCAGCTGGGGCTCGGCGGCGACGTATCCATTCCCCAGAATACGGTGGTTGCCAAGGAGATCGAGGTTCGCGGGACCTTCAGATTTCACGAGGAATTCGGCCTCGCGGTAAATCTCATCAATCGCCGCGCCGTCGATTTCAAGCCATTGCTGACAGGCTGCTTCGGTCTTGCGGACGTGCAAGAGGCCTTTGAGCTGGCAGGTGACCGCAGTCGTGCGATGAAGGTGCAGTTGAGTTTCTAGGAGCGTTCTCAATTGCCGCGGCCGGTCAATCCGTCGACCGATAACGAAAATGCTGAAAGCATATCAGTTGGTGACTGAATGGAATTGAGAAAAGTTCTCGCCGTGCCCGGTTGATGAGTTTACGACAGCCACGCACCGAATATCGTCCGCTACAAGAACGGTGGAGGCCGCCTCAGCTAGTTTGGAGCGCACACGTTCCTGATCTGGCTTATTGAGATGATAAGGTAACTCATTGAAATATCAAGATTATCGCTTTTACGTGGCACCCATGATGGATTGGACCGACCGGCATTGCCGGGTGTTCCACCGTCATTTGACGCGGCGGGCGCGGCTTTACACGGAGATGCTGACGACCGGCGCCATCATCCATGGCGACCGCGCGCGCCTGCTTGGCTTCGATGCAAGCGAGCATCCTGTCGCGCTGCAACTCGGCGGCTCCGATCCGCGCGATCTCGCAACGTCGGCGAAGATCGGCGAGGATTTTGGCTATGACGAGATCAATCTCAATGTCGGCTGTCCGTCGGACCGCGTGAAGGACGGCCGTTTCGGCGCCTGCCTGATGGCGGAGCCGGAGCTGGTGGCTTCCTGCGTCGATGCGATGAAGCGGGCGGTGAAAATTCCGGTGACGGTGAAATGCCGGATCGGCATCGACGAACAGGATCCGGAAGTCGCGCTCGATGCGCTCGCGCGCGGCGTGATCGTGGCCGGCGCCGAGGTGCTGATCGTGCATGCACGAAAGGCGTGGCTCAGCGGCTTGTCGCCGAAGCAAAACCGCGACATTCCCCCGCTGGACTATGAGAGGGTCTACCGGCTGAAGGCCGCGCTGCCCAACGTGCCCATCGTCATCAATGGCGGGGTCGGCAGCCTCGAAGCCGCGAGAGCGCACCTTGCGCATGTCGATGGCGTGATGCTGGGACGGGCCGCCTATCAGGAGCCCTGGCGGCTCCTCGATGTCGATCCCGTGCTGTTCGGCGAGGCCGCGCCGCAAGCGACCATGAAGGACGCGTTGGCGGCGATGCTGCCCTATATCGAGCGCGAGCTGTCGCGCGGTACGCGGCTGCACGCCATCACGCGGCATTTCGTCGGCGCGTTTCATGCGGTGCCCGGCGCCCGCGCGTTCCGCCGGCACCTTGCGGAGCAGGGCGTGAAACCCGGGGCCGGCGCCGGTGTGTTGCAGGATGCGATCTCGCTAGTTGAAGACCGTGCTGCGGCCGCGATCGCTGCGTGAGGTCACGGGCTCGGGGAAGCCGCGCAGCACCAGGCGGTCGGCGCGCACTTCCCAGCTCTCGAGCCGGTCCAGGAAGCTCATGCCGAGCAGATTGGTCTTCATCTGTCCGCGCGGCACCACCAGCGCCGGCACGGACCGCTCGACCAGCTTGCCGATCGAAAGCCGGTCCAGCGTCAGCCGCGCCGCCTTGGTGTGACCGCCGGCGGTCTCGACATCGACGTCATATTCCAGGAGTTCCAGCGGCAGCCCGATCGCCTTCGCGGTCTCATAGGTCAGCACCACCGAGGTGGCGCCGGTGTCGATCAGCATCGGCGTCGAGACATTGTTGATGCGTGCATGGATCGCAAACTCGCCGCCCTGTCCGCGCGGAATTTGCACCATGGAGGCGGGAGACCTCGTACGTTTGCGCAGCATGTCGGAAACGGTGTCGCTGGCGCGCGCAAGCCGTTCGGGATCGCGATAGGCGATCACCGCGCTGGCGGTTGCGACCAGCAGGAACAGCACGAGCAGCAGGCGCGTCATCGCGCGCCTCCGGCACGGACATAGCCGTCCTTCAGCCGCGCTTGGGATCGTCCGTCACGGGATTCAGCCCGGCCTGTTCCATCCGTTCCGGCAGCAGCGCCATTACCGCCTGCCGCTCCACGCTTTGCATCCGGGGCCAGCGCGCAATCTCCGGCAGCGTCCGGCCGCAGCCGAAGCAGAGATTGCTCCTGGGATCGATCATACAGACTGCGATGCACGGTGTTTCCTGGCTCATTCCCGAAATGTGGCTGACGTGGGGTGCTTGCGCAAGCGCTTGCTCCGGATCATGCCTAGAGTCCTGTGCCTGCGCTCATGATGGGTTTGTTGCGCGCCCGATGCTTCTCGTCGGTGATGGGCGGAGCGGCTTCCGGCTGCAGCGGCGGCGCTTCTTCGGTCACCGGCGCCAGCGCGCTCATCACGCGCTCGGGCGGGAAGGTGACGATCACCTCGGTGCCGATGCGCAGCTTCGACTTCAGCGTGAAGGTGCCGCCATGCATGTCGACCAGGCTTTTGGCGATCGGCAGCCCCAGGCCCGCGCCCTGTTCCGCCGATTTGATCGAGTTGGAGCCCTGGCCGAACGAGGCCAGCACGATCGGGATCTCGTCCTCGGCGATGCCGGAGCCGGTGTCTTTCACGCTCAGATATTGGCCGCCCGAGGCGGTCCAGCCGACCTTGAGCCAGATCTCGCCGCCCTGGGGGGTGAACTTGATCGAATTGGACAACAGGTTGAGCACGACCTGGCGTACCGCGCGCTCGTCGCCCCAGATTCGCGGCATGCCCTGCTCGAACATCTCGTGGATGGTGATGCCGCGGCTCGAGGCGCGCAGCTTCAGGAGATGGTGGCAATCGGCGACGACATTGACCAGAGAGACCGCTTCTTCGTTCAATTCGTAGCGGCCGGCCTCGATGCGGGACAGATCGAGTATCTCGTTGATGAGGTTGAGCAGGTGGACGCCGGAATTGTGGATGTCGGCGGAATATTCCTTGTAGACCGGCACCGCATGTCCGCCGAAGATCTCGCTCTTCATCACTTCCGAGAAGCCGAGGATCGCGTTCAGCGGCGTGCGCAGCTCGTGGCTCATCTGGGCGAGGAAGCGTGACTTGGCGACATTGGCGGATTCCGCGCGGTGGCGCGCCTCGTCGGAGATCGATTTCGCCTGTTCGAGCTCGCCGATCAGCGCGTCCTTCTCGGCGCGCGCTTCCAGCGTCGCGAGCGTGGTGGAATGCAGGCGGTGGGCGAGAAGGGCGAAATAGCCTTCGGCGGCGATCGCGAAGGCCGCCAGCAGATAATTGTCGAACTTGCCGCTGACAACGAAGTTGAGCGCGACCGCGACCGTGATCGGCACGGTGGCGGCAAGGGCTGCGATCGGCAGGTTCGCCGCCAGCATGCTCGACACTGCGATCACGAGCAGCATCAGGAACATCATCAGCGTGCCGGAGAGGGCGCCCAGCGCCGGGTGGGTCAGGATCGCCATCCAGCCGAATCCGTAGAACAGGTCCAGCAGCACGAAGCGCGTGCGCCATTTCCTGGTCGTGGCCAGCGTCGGTGGCTCCGCGAGGAAGCGGATGCAGGCGCGCATGATCGCAAGGTGGATGCAGACCATGCCGATGGTCCAGGCGGCGGCCGAGAGCGGCTGCATCCAGACGCCGAACAAAAGGCCCGTCGCGACCACGAGCAGCATCACGACGAGCGATGCCGACATCCGGGTCTGCGCGTATTGGCGCAACAGTTCCTGGTCGAAAGCCGGCCGGGTTCCGCTTGAGGACGTTAACCGGTCGCGCGCCTCTCGGACCCGCTGTGCGGCCGCGCGGCGACTGGACGCAGGCGCGGGGGCAGGCGGCTCAGCCGGAAGCTGCACGACTTCGGGCTTATCGGCGGCTTTACTCATCAAACAACACAAATCCCGCCCGCGGATGCGGGCACTTTTGCACCCTCTATTAAGTGGGCCCAAATCGTTAAGAGGTGGCTTAAACAACCAAAAATTTCCGTTAACAGGTGGTTAAATTAACTTTTGGCGGGCAATGCGCGAGCGGCGGCTATCGGGCCGAAGGCAGTTTTCAAAGAGCAACTCCGTCGTCATTCCGGGCCAGGCCCGGAATCCATAACCACGCCCGCGCTTGCGGCTTGCCGCATTCGCGAAAAAAACAAGAGAGGCACGAATGGCCCAAGGGCCAAGCGCGCCGTGCGTTTGGATTCCGGGCTCGCGCCAAAAGGCGCGCGCCCCGGAATGACCACGGAGTTTGGAGCCACGTCCCATCGTTCCCGCGGCACGAATGCCCGGGCGATGCATCGTTCGCGGCCCTCGAAAGGAGAGGGCGCAGGGAATGCCGGATGCAGGCCGCACCCATGGCCCGCCTGCAACAAAAAACGCAGGCGGCAGTCACCACAGGTCCAGCCGGAGCAACCGGCATTCCCTGCGCGATGGTGTTACGGCTTATAGCGCGCTCTCCCCGGAGACCGGGCTTTGATTGCCTCCGTCGCCTGAAGGCCATCGCCTCCAGGCTTGACCCCAGCATCGGGGGGCCAGGACCACACGCCTTTGCCGTCCGCCAGGAATGCTTTCGTCGGCGGGCTATCCGCGCGCTGAGCACCCTCGCGTCCATCGCATCCCGCTTCCAACGTCCGTGACGATCGCGATACGCCCCTCATGCGGAGACAATCATATATTTCTGAAAAACGGAAGGCAGATATTTTTCGTGGCAGGACTTGACACGATTCTGATTAGACGAAGTGATTTTCCCGTCGGCAACGATGCGCCTGTGCAAGCGCCGACAAAGTTTGAATTGATCGCCAACCTGGGGACTGCAAAAGCACTCCGCTTCGCAGTGCCACCAACTTTGTTCACGCGGACCGATGACGTGATCGAATAGCGGACTACGTGCGCTCATGGCCCTTGGCGGACATTTCGTGACGCCAAAGGCCGTTCAGTACCGTCTCAGCAGGCCGCGCGCTACGCTGGTATTGCCATAGTCGGCGCACGCCCCTTTCGCGTTTTTGATCAAGTCCGCCTGGACCAGCTTGAATGATTTACGGGCCGCCTCGGTCACCTCGGGGCGGAATTTACTCGGATCGTAATCCTTGCCATCGAGGGCCTTTATGGCCGCGTCATAGGCGTTGATCATTGCCATCGCCGCATCAGTGCTGCCGAGAAGTCTGGCGCCGAGTTGAACGGCGCCGGCACCATTGACCTCATAGCCCGTGCATCGTTGTTCGAGCACCGCGGCCGCGGTGACGAGTTGGTCGAGGAACGTCGCCTCGGCGTCGGTGAGCATTGGCGTGCGCGCCTGTCCTGATACGATCATCGCAAGCAGCGCGATGGCTGACAGTTTGATTTTCATTGTCGTGGTTCTCCCTGCCGCCGTTGAGCCGTGATCAAATCACCGGTTGCCGAATTACGATAGCGCCGCCAGACCCCTGACGTTGGGCTGTCGATCGGCTGGGTTGGCCTTGATCCAGGTCAAGCCTCGATTGCATGGCGCCGTCAGATTGCTCGCGGGTATGCCGTCAGTCCTAGAGCACAGGGATGCACAAGCCTTTTGATCGCCTCCATAAGCGCCTCAGCGATCCCCTGTTGACGGTGTTGACGCTGATGCTCTCATTTCTTCTGTTCGTGCTCGGTCCGATGCAAGCCGCCGGCGTCGTCACCGGACAGCACTTCGGATACTGCTTCGCATTGGTCCTCCTGCCTGCCGCTTTCATGTATTCACGAAGTTTGCTTATAGCTGCCCCGATCGGGGTCGCGATCGCACTCGTGGTCACGGCCGCCCTTCTGGACTTCGAGCGGTCGCCGCGTACGGACCTGTACCTCGACTCGACCGCGTGGCTGATCGCGGGTGTCACGCTCAGCGTCGTGGTGGCCCGTGCCGTGTTCGGGCCGGGGCGGATCACCTACCACCGCGTTGTCGGCGCAGTCCTGCTCTATCTCATCATCGGGCTGACGTTCGTGGCCCTATATGGCTTCGTCGCCCTGCGGGCACCAGCGGCGTTCACGAACCTTCCGACGCTTCATGGTGACTTCGCCATCGCCGGCAATCTCATCTACTTCAGCTTTGTGACCCTGACGACCACCGGCTACGGCGACATTGCGCCCCTCCACCCGTATGCGCGCAGTCTCGCCAATGTCGAGGCGATCATCGGCCAAATTTATCCGGCGACTTTGCTGGCGCGGCTTGTGACGCTTGAATTGGCTCATAACCGCGATTGACGTCGTCGTCGCGAAGTCAGCCGACAAGTCCGTTGATGGCCCTTCGCGGGCAGCTGGCCTTTCTGCGATGTCCGGCGAGGCCGGCTATTGCGCCCCTGGCGGCGGATAAGCGGAAATCGGACACGAGCCGCTCGAGCCCCTCGATTTGAGTACGCCGGCCTGAAAATTTCCCGATCAGACCTTTCGCCCCGATCCGATCTTGAAGGCGATCGGAATCACCAGCCCGGCCGGCGTGCGATAGGCCGCCGCACGCCGCTCCAGAGAGGCCCGGATGGCGGCCTGTGTTGCGGCGTTCTGGCGGTCGATCGCCGACGCCGTCACCGCAAAGCTCCCAAGACCGCCGCGCCAGAGCGTGTCGACATCAGCGATCGCATAAGTCGTCCGGTGGTCCTCGACCCTCACATCGTCCAGACCCGCGCCGACAAGCAGCTTGCGAAGCTCCGCGGTGTCGGAAAACCTCAAGTTCGAATGTCCGGCCGGCACGTCGGGCGGAGGCGCCGCGCCGACTTCCGCGATCGCCTCGCGAAACAGCCCCTGAATGCGCTGCTTATCGGGTTGGTCCCACCAGGAGAAAGCCATGCGGCCGCCGACCTTGAGCGTGCGCCGGCACTCGGCGACCGCGGCCTCCGGCCACGGAAAATGTCCCAGGCCGAAATTGCACACGACAGCATCGAAAGACCGGTCGTCAAAGGGCAGGTGCTCGACCTCGGCGACCCGGAAATCGATGTCCGGATGCGAGACCTGCGCCAACGCGATCATTCCCGGCGACAGATCGACGCCGATGCAGGCGGCGCCGAGACCTCTGGCCTTTGCAGCGACCGACCCGGGTCCGGTTGCAATGTCGACCAGGTTCGATCCTGCGCCGGCGCCAGCCGCATCGAGCAGAGGTTGAATTGCAAGCGCCGTGATCGGCGCGAAAAAGTCATGGTAGGTCGCAGCGAGGCTGTCGTGGCGCTGGCGCTCGAAGCGGCGCAGGCGTTCGGCGTCCTGCGCGGAGAGGGGAAGGCTTGCATTGGCCATGGAAGAACTCCAGGGGACGATACGCGAGCGGCGCGGAGTTTGAGCGCGTTGCCGGTGTCGGTTCAAGCGGAATCGGCCGCGAGCCGAACGGCAAATTCGCCACCGACCGCTGGTCCGGCTCTTGGATAAATCGGGATAGGTGAGGCTCCGGCCCATGTCGGCTGTTGACCCCGAAGGGGATTATCGAGGCTGACAGGTGCCATCGCGGCCGATAAGTTCTCTACGGGTATTGTGGCCGGCACACGTCATTCCGCAGCCAGCGGATTGGGGCCATCAAGAAGAAGGACGGTGACATGGATATCCGAGCTCCCGACCAGCAGACCTGATAGCCTTCGCGAACAACTGACTGCCTCAGTCACACATGCTCAAACCCAATCGGCGGCAATCGACCGCCGGCAAAAACCATCAGGAGGACCGATGAATACGCCTCTCCGCAGCGGTATTTTCCTTGCTCCGTTTCATGCCAAAGCCGACAATCCAACGCTGGCGATGGAACGTGATTTCGAGCTGCTGCAGCACCTCGACCGGCTGAACTACAGCGAGGCGTGGATCGGCGAGCATCACTCCGGCGGTGTCGAGATCATCGCCGCGCCTGATATGTTCATTGCCGCGGCGGCCGAGCGTACCAGGCACATTCGGCTTGGCACCGGCGTGACGTCGCTGCCGTATCATAACCCCTTCATGCTCGCGAGCCGCATCGTCCAGCTTGATCACATGACGCGTGGGCGCGCGATGTTCGGCGTCGGCCCCGGTGCGCTGGTGTACGACGCCAACAAGATCGGGATCGACGCCGGCGATCAGCGGCGCATGATGAATGAGGCGCTCGACGTCATCGTCGCGCTGTTCAAAGGCGAGACGGTCAACAAGGAGACCAACTGGTTCAAGCTCTGCAACGCCAGCCTGCAGCTTGCGCCCTACACCAGGCCGATGATCGAGATGGCGGTTGCGAGCGCGCGCTCGCCGGTCGGCGCGATGGCGGCGGCGCGCCACGGCATCGGCATGCTGGCCATCGGCGGCGCGACGCCGACTTCGATCGCCCATCACACCGAGAACTGGAATCTCTACGAGACCGAGGCGCGCAAGGCCGGCCATGTGCCCGATCGCGCCAAGTGGCGCGTCGTGACGTTGATGCATATCGCCGAGACCCGTGAGCAGGCGAAGAAGAACGTCAAGTTCGGACTCAAGGCGTTCGCCGACTACTTCCGCGAGATCGCGACCTTCCCGATCATCCCGCCTGATGTGCCCGACGACTGCGACTGGCTGATCGAGACCGGCACCGCATGCATCGGCACGCCTGATGACGCGATCGCCTATATCGACAAGCTGCTCAAAGGCTCGGGCGGCTTTGGCGTGATCATGGAGCTTGCCCATAACTGGGCCGATTGGGACGCCACCCGGCGCCACTACGAGCTGATGGCACGCTACGTTCACGCCCATTTCCAAGAGAGCTTTGCGCCGCGCGTCGAATCTTACGCCGCGGCCGCGACACAGCAGAAGGAGTTCGCTGGCCAGGCGGCGCAGGCAGTGCAGTCCGAGATCGACAAGCTGGCGGCACGGCAGGCGAAGACCGGAACCTGAAGGAGCGGATGCTCACGGCATTTCGGAGTCCGCCACTGTTTGTGACCAACGCGGACATCGGCCTCCGCGCCACGAAGCCCATTGCCTCGGCCCTAAAACACGATAGCCTGAGTTTCCAGTTGGAAGGCGATCTAAATGGATTCCTTCAACGTTCCTCCAGAGCTAAAGGGGACGAAGGGCGACATCATGGCCGCCAGAATCGAGGTGCCGATCCTGGCCGCAATGATTTACGGGATTGTCGAATTCATCCGACTGGGGTGGTCGCAGGAATACTGCTTGTACACTTACGTTGCGGTGTTAGGCGGCGTTTCTGCCTCAGCAGGTCTTTTTACGTACTTTTTTCTCCTGTCCGCAGGACGAAACAGGAACCGAAAAAATCTCCAGACTATGCTTGGACTTCTTCCTTATTTCTATTCGCTCTACGTCGCGGGAGTTCTAGGTCTTTACACGATCTTTGAAGGCGTCATCGGCGAATTTTCATTTTTGTCGATGATTGGCGGGATCTTCTGGGTTTTTGCAGGATTTCATCTGTTCTATCGATTTTATCTGGTGACAGAGATTGTCAGGCTTCATGATGAAGGCGCTATGCCAAGACCCAGCGTGAAAATTCAATAAGCTCTAGGTGCAGGGAAAATACGCATGGAGCGCCGCCAGTTTATAAGGCTTGCCGGAGGCGTGGCCGGTGCTGGTGCGCGCGCAGCAATCGACAAGGATTTGGCGGATTGGCTATCTGGGATTTGGCGCAGCACTCAGCATTGCCGTTCCCCGACTGTGCTCGCCCGCGCCGACGTGATGATCGAATGATGTCGGCTTACGGCCTGAGCGGACCACGTCGGCGTTATCGCACGACGTCCCGTGATGACCTAAGCGCCATTTCCCGGCCGCCGATTGGTGCTCTGCCGGATCGGCGATGTGGGCCAAGACTACCGCGTCCAACCGCTTGATCTGTGCAATCAAAAGCGCTCAAAATATCTCTTGGAACTGTTGCGACGGCCCAGATCCGGGCGCTGGGCGCCGGTCGCACGGATCGCGTGCACGACGAGGGAGTAGCCGATGATCGATTCGAGCCGACGCACCGTTCTTGCAACGGGTGCTGCCGCCGCGGCGGCAAGCGCAGTGCCGCAAGTGTTCGCGCAAGCCCAGCCGGCGGGGGCCGTTCCGGGATTGCCTGAAGGCGCCAAGGTCGGCTTCTACGAGAAGGGCAATGTCCGCATCCGCTATGCCGAGATCGGCTCGGGCTTCCCGCTGCTGGCGACGCCCGGTGGCGGCTTGAACTCCTGTATCGCCGTGTGGGCGCGTGCGGTGATCAACATTCCGGAGGAGTTCAAGAACGACTTCCGTGTGATCACCATGGACCAGCGCAACGCCACGGGCGGCGAGTCCACCGGTCCGGTGGCGGTCGACGATCCCTGGGGCGCGTTCGCCGACGACCAGCTGGGCGTGATGGACCATCTCGGCATCAACAAGTTCTTCTTCTTCGGCAACTGCATCGGCGGCCCGTTCGGGATGAAGCTGATGGAGCGGGCGCCGCAGCGCGTCACTGCTGCGATATTGAGCCAGCCCGTCGGGCATGGCCCGGCGAACCCGGATTACATGTACGACGCCGGCAAGACCGTCTGGGCCAAAGAATTGCGCGAGCGCCGGCCCGACGTCTCGATGGAGACCATCGAGAAATATCTGCACAACCTTTACCGCGCGCGGCCCGATTTCGTGTACAGCGTATCGCGGGATTTCGCGAAATCATGCCAGACGTCGATGCTGGTGCTACCGGACGACGTCCCCGCGCATCCGCTGGTGGCTTCGATCGATGTCGCCTCGCTCTGCCCGAACGCGGAGATCACGGTATTCCCCTGGAAGGAGCCGCCGGAGCTGAAGGCGCGGACCATCAACCGCGCGCGCACCTTCCTGAAGCGGTATCAGACGGCCTAGCGAAGCCGGGAATCACCGGGATTGTTGCGCATTCGACGTCGGTGGTGAGCCGATAAGCGGGGCCCTTTTTGCAAAAAAAAACGCCTGATTTCGGGCTGCGATCGCCCCTTTTCGGACGGGCCACATGTGTGACCTTCGTCAAAGAGCTTGTTGAACGGATTCAGTATTCGCAACGGGATGTTTCATCGGATTTGGTGAATTCCCGTGAAGAACCACTTCCCATTGCTGGATCCGCTGCGCTTCGGGGCCGCTCTCGGCGTTGCCGTTTTTCACCTGACGTTCTGGTCCTGGGCCTGGTCTTCGATCAGCGCTCCTCCCGGTTTCGACCGCTACATCGCCGCCGATGTTCAATTCCCGTCGGTTGCGCCTTTCACGTGGGTCGGTTGGGTAGGGGTCGAAATATTCTTTGTCATTTCCGGTTTCGTCATCGCGAATTCCGCGAGCAAGTCTTCGCCGATCGAGTTTCTTGTTGGTCGCGCCCTCAGGCTGTATCCGGCGGTCTGGGTCTGCGCCACCGCGACCCTCATGGTCCTGCTTCTCTTTGCGAGTGGAGAAGCATCCGAGTTCATTCTCCCCTACATACAGGCCATGCTGCTCATTCCCAAGGGTATCAAAGGTCAATGGCTTGACTGCATCTATTGGACGCTGGCGGCAGAAATGGCCTTTTATGGGCTGGTGTTTTGTTCGCTGCTCACGAAGAAAGTCACGCTGCGGCACCTGGCCTGGGGCCTCACCATCTACAGCGCCGTGTTCAACGCCTTTTCCATGCTGGTGCTATCGGGCGCGATACAATCCGACATGCTCTATTGGGTTGTATTGATGTTCCGGGTGCCGGGCGCAACATGGTTGCTGTGCCATGGCTGCTTCTTCGCGCTCGGAATTTGGCTCTTCATTTCCGCAAACAGAAAATGGACGGCCCTCGAACAGGTCGCCGTGGTCGTGACGTGTCTTTCCGGGTGCGCGGAGATATACTATTTCTCCTCCTTCCTTTTGACGAACATACCCGCCATCTCGGATCAATCAGCCTTTGTGCCGATCGTGGTCTGGGCTGCGGCGGTGTTGCTCATTGCCGTCGCCGCGAACAGGAGCAGGCGCTCTGTCGCTACCGCTTCTTCCGAAGCGCCAGGTTATTTGAGAACGCTCGGACTGATCACCTATCCGCTCTATCTGACCCACAACGTCATTGGCACGGCGATTATTCGTGTTCTGGTAGGTGCCGGCGTGGATGCGTCCCTGGCTGTATCGGTAAGTCTGGGCGTGCTTGTGCTGGTCTGCTGGCTCATCTGCGCGAAGATAGAACCGGCCATCAGACATCTGCTCAGGGAAATCTTTTCAAACTTCGGACTGCTCGCGAACGCAGCGCCACGATCGAGCCTTCCAGGTCCGCTTGCAAGTCCGCCTTCTGGGCTACGCCTCCCGCTCCCCATCCGGGCCTGAACTTCACGGCGCGGTAGCGCAGTTCGCAGGGCGGGTTAGCGACTTGTCCGCCGAAGCTCCACCCAGGGCGGACGTCGGTTTCCGATGGCAGAAAGTCTGCCGTCAGGGCTAAAGTCCTCACGTCCGGACGTGTCGCGTCGGAGGCCGGTCGGAGGAGGAAACAGCATGGCAGCGCGCGGTTCAGGTGGACTGCTCCTTTGCATGGGTCTCCTGCTTGCGATGCCGGCGCTGGCCGCCACGCCAGCCGACCGGGATGAGTGCTCCGCCAGTGCCGACAAGCCCGACGTCGGGAGCGCGGCATGCAGCCGTATCATCGACGATGCCCGCGAGCAGGTGGCAGAACGCGTCGAGGCCTTCAGGAACCGCGGCCGCGGCTCTTTCAACAGGAAGGATTACGACCGCGCGATCGCCGACTACGGCGAGGCCGTCAAGCTCAGCCCGAAGGACGCCTGGGCCTTTGCGCACCGGTGTGAGGCCTACGAGAGCAAGGACGACCACGGCGCGGCCATTGCGGATTGCACCGAGGCGATCAGGATCGATCCCAACTATGGCTGGGCCTACAACAAACGCGGCGTCGCCTATTACGGTCTGCATGAATACGACGCGGCGCTCGCCGACCACGCCGAGGCGATCAGGGTCGATGCGGGAGACGTGTGGGCCTACGCCCGCCACGGCATGGCATGGATGGAGAAGGGTGAATTCGACCGGGCGGTCGCCGATATCACCGAGGCGGTCACAATCGATCCGAAATATGCCTTTGGCTTTGGCCAAAGAGGTCAGGCGCTCTTCAGGAAGAGGTTGATCACGAAAAAAGGTGGATGGGAGCCCGCCATCGCAGACTACAGCGAGGCCATCAAGCTCGATCCAAATCTGGTCTGGCTGTACAGCTCGCGTAGCGTCGCCTACAGCAACAATCGTCAATACGATCTGGCCGTTCCGGATTGCAGCGAGGTCATCCAGCGCGAACCCAAAAATTCCAGCGGGTACAATTGTCTCGGCGTCGCTTACGAAGGCTTGGAGGACTATAGCCGTGCGATCGCCGCCTACAATCAGTCGATCAGCATCGATCCAAGGAATGGCGTGGCGTATTGGAATCGCGGCAATGCCTATGCGGCGTCGCGCAGGATGGATGACGCGATCCGCGACTATGACCAGGCGATCGCGATAAACCCCAAGGACTTCAACGCTTTCAACTCACGCGGCAAAGCCTGGATTGCAAAGGGCGACCGCGGTGCCGCGATGGCAGATTCCAACGCGATTGCAGATTTCACGCAAGCGATCCGGTTGAATCCGTCCTATGTCGAGGCCTACGACAACCGCGGCCGCACCTACGAAGTGATGGGTCGCCGCACTGATGCGATCGTCGATTTCCGCAAGGCGCAATCGATCGACCCGGCCGACGAGGTCAGCACGAAACTGCTTCGCATGTTCGGTTTCTGACCGCGCGCCGCGAAGCCGCCTCACGCGAGAACCGCAGCGAACGTCCTGTGGCCGCCAGTTCGTAGCGGTTGGCGCGCTGACCGGGACACGGGCCTCGAGGCGTGGACTCGCACAAGGCGAGTCCACGATCGTTTCCGCTGGCCTTGGCCCTATTTCTTGTCCGCGTGCTCGAGCCGCGCAAGGAGGCTCGACGTATCCCAGCGCTTGCCGCCGATCTTCTCCACTTCGGAATAAAACTGATCGACCAGCGCCGTGACCGGCAGGCTGGCGCCGTTGCGGCGGGATTCGGCGATGGCGATCGAGAGGTCCTTGCGCATCCATTCGACGGCGAAGCCGAAATCATACTTGCTGTCGTTCATCGTCTTGTAGCGGTTCTCCATCTGCCAGGACTGCGCGGCGCCCTTGGAGATGGTGTCGATCACGTCGGGGACGGAGAGGCCGGACTTCTTCGCAAAATGGATGCCTTCGGAGAGCCCCTGGACGAGGCCCGCGATGCAGATCTGGTTGACCATTTTTGTCAGCTGGCCGGCCCCGGCCGGACCGAGCCGCTTGCACATCCGCGAATAGGCGCCGGCAATGATCGGCTCGGCGGCGGCATAGGCGTCCTCGTCGCCGCCGCACATGACAGTGAGCACGCCGTTCTCGGCGCCGGCCTGGCCGCCGGAGACGGGGCCGTCGACGAATTTGAAGCCGGCTTTCTTCGCGGCGGCGTCGAGCTCGCGGGCGACGTCGGCAGACGCCGTGGTATGGTCGACGAAGGTCGCGCCCTTCTTCATGCCGGCAAAGGCGCCGTCGGGGCCGATCGTGACCGCGCGCAGATCGTTGTCATTGCCGACGCAGCACATCACGAAATCCTGGCCCTCGGCGGCGGCCTTTGGCGTCGGGGCGGTCTTGCCGCCGAACTTCTCGGCCCATTGCTTCGACTTGGCCGCGGTGCGGTTGTACACTGTGACCTCATGGCCACCCTTCTTCACGAGGTGCCCTGCCATGGGGAAACCCATGACGCCGAGACCGAGAAATGCGACTTTGGCCATATCTGCTACCTTGTTTATTGCCTTGGGGCGCGCCGGGGTTGGGGCGGACCGGCGGGATATCGGAAGGGCCCGCACCATACCCCCTGCGCAGAAGAGGGCAACGGCTTCGTTTGGCGACGGGGAGGGGTTTTGTGCTAGGATGGCGCCTCAAACGAGGTTCACAAAAAAGGGAGTGTTTCGCATGGGTATGAGCGTAGGCGTGCTCGACCATTTCAACATCAGGACCCGCGATCTGGCCGCGACCGTCAATTTCTATGAGAACATCATGGGTCTGGAAAAGGGTCCGCGGCCGAACTTCGCGTTCCCCGGCGCCTGGATGTACAGCGAGGGCAAGGCCGTGGTGCATATCGTCGACATCTCCAAGACCGACGAGCCGCAAAAGCCGGATTCCGGCGTGGTCCATCATGTCGCCTTTGCCAGCCGCGGCTTTGACGGCATGCGGGATCGCCTGAAATCCAAGGGCATGCCCTTCGACGCGCGGCAGGTTCCGGGCGGGGACCTCTGGCAGATTTTCGTCGATGACCCAAACGGCGTCATGATCGAACTGAACTACGAGGCCGCGAAGGAAGACAGCGTCTCGGCGCCGCAGGAAACCCGGGCCGACATCGGGGCAAAGCTGGCCTCCTGACTTGACTTAGGGCCGCATTGACGGTCCGCCTCTCCCCTTGTGGGAGGAGAGGTCGGATCGCATCGAGAGATGCGATCCGGGTGAGGGGTCTCTCTCTACCCGGCAAACTGCGTTTTGCGCCCGCAGATGCAACCTCTCATCCGGCGCTTCGCGCCACCTTCTCCCACAAGGGGAGAAGGGAAAATTCAACCCGCTATAGGAAGAGACACGTCTTGTCCGTCACGCAGCAGCAGGTCCTGAATGCACTGGCCAAGGTGAGGTCGCCGCGCGGCACGGCCTTGACGGAAGCGGGCGTGCTGTCGGCTGTCACCGTCAACGACGGCAAGGTCTTCTTCTCCATCAATGTCGATGCCCATGAGGCGCGCGCCTGGGAAGACGTGCGCGCGCAGGCGGAAGCCGCGGTGCGCGGCGTTCCCGGCGTCACCGCGGCGATGATCGCGCTCACCGCCGAGCGCAAGCCGGGCAGCGCGCCGCCATCGCCGCCATCGCCGCGACGGCCCGCGGGCGGCGTGCAGCCCGCCTCGGCCCACCGCCATCCGCCGCAACCTCCCGGCGGCTCGCCGATGTCGCGGCAGGCGGAAATTCCAGGTGTCGCCGCCGTCATCGCGGTGGCGTCGGGCAAAGGTGGTGTCGGCAAATCGACCACCGCGCTGAACCTCGCGCTGGGCCTGCGCGATCTCGGCTTGAGGGTCGGCCTCCTCGACGCCGATATCTACGGCCCATCGGTGCCGCGGCTGACCGGCATCCATCACAAGCCCGAGCTCAACGACGAGCGCAAGATGATCCCGATCGAACGCTTCGGTCTGTCGATCATGTCGATCGGCTTCCTGGTCGAAGAGGACACCGCGATGATCTGGCGCGGGCCGATGGTGATGAGCGCGATCACCCAGATGCTGCGCGACGTCGCCTGGGGCACGCTGGACGTGCTCGTGGTCGACATGCCGCCGGGCACGGGCGATGCGCAACTCACGCTCGCGCAGAACGTGCCGCTCAAGGGCGCCATCATCATCTCCACCCCGCAGGACCTTTCTTTGATCGACGCGAGGCGCGGACTGGCGATGTTCAAGAAGGTCAATGTGCCCGTGCTCGGCATCGTCGAGAACATGAGCTATTTCCAGTGCCCGCATTGCGGCACACGCTCGGACATTTTCGGCCATGGCGGGGCGCGCCACGAGGCCGAGAAGCTCGGGGTGCCGTTCCTCGGCGAGGTGCCGCTCCACATGGCGATTCGCGAGACCTCGGACGCCGGCAACCCCGTCGTGGTGAGCGAGCCGGACGGGCCGCATGCGGCGATCTACCGCGCTATCGGCGAGAGGGTTCGCGATCAGCTTCAAGGCGTTATCGCCGCTGCCTGAAAGGGCGCTTGAAGCGAATCCAGCCCTGGGCCATATGCGACTTTCGTACAGTGCTGTCATGCCTTTGTCGCGTTTTCGCCTGTCCGCAACCATGGTAAGCCCCCGCTTCAAGCGCCTTCGATTTGCTGCGGACGTTTTGCGTCGTGGGAGAGGGTGAGCAAAAGCAACGTGGGAAACACCCCAGCAAGGAGATGCCTTAGATGAAGCGTCGCGATTTTTTGAAGGTTTCGGCAACCGGTGCGGCAGCCGCCGCCGTCGCCTCGCCGGCGATCGCGCAATCCTCGCCGGAAATCAAATGGCGCATGACGTCGAGCTTCCCGAAGTCGCTCGATACGATCTACGGCGGCGCCGATCAGTTCTCGAAATACGTCTCTGAGATGACCGACGGCAAATTCCAGATCCAGGTCTTTGCCGCCGGCGAAGTCGTCCCGGGTCTTCAGGCGCTGGATGCGACCGCCAACGGTACCGTCGAGATGAGCCACACGGTGTCGTATTATTATGTCGGCAAGGACCCGACCTTCGCGATCTACGCCTCGGTGCCGTTCGGCCTCAATGCGCGCCAGCAGAACTCGTGGTGGTATCAGGGCGGCGGCATGGAGCTCGGCAACGAGTTTTTCAAGAAGTTCTCGGTGATCGGCTTCCCCTGCGGCAACACCGGCACCCAGATGGGCGGCTGGTTCCGCAAGGAGATCAAGACCGTCGCCGATCTCTCCGGCTTGAAATTCCGCATCGGCGGCATCGCGGGCCAGGTGCTTCAGAAGGTCGGCGTGGTGCCGCAGCAGCTTGCCGGCGGCGACATCTATCCGGCGCTGGAAAAGGGCACCATCGACGCGGCCGAGTGGGTCGGCCCCTACGACGATGAAAAGCTCGGCTTCCAGAAGGTCGCAAAGTACTACTACTATCCGGGTTTCTGGGAAGGCGGCCCGACCGTGCACGCCTTCTGCAATCTCGATAAGTGGAATTCGCTGCCGAAGAACTACCAGACCATCGTCAGCGCCGCGACCACCTATGCCAACACCTGGATGGCGGCGCGCTACGACCTGCAGAACCCGTCGGCGCTGAAGCGGCTGGTGGCCGGCGGCACGCAGCTCCGTCCCTTCACCAACGAAGTGCTGGAAGCCTGCCTCAAGGCGACCAACGAGTTGTGGGGCGAAATTTCGGCCAAGAATCCCGACTTCAAGAAATCGATCGACGCGATGCAGGCCTATCGTTCGGATGAATATCTCTGGTGGCAGGTTGCCGAATACACCTACGACAGCTTCATGATCCGGTCGCGTACGCGCGGCTGATCGCTCAAAGCAGGCTCTAAGCCTTAAGTCGAAGCCCGGCCTCCCATGGAGGCCGGGCTTTTGTGTTGGCGGGGGATGGAAATCCGGAACCGGATGTTCCATGTTTGCAGGAAAGCCTCGGCAAGAAGGCTGACACAATCACCGCAGGAGGAAGGAAAACATGAAACGTCGAGATTTTATCAAGGTCACCGGCTTGGGCGTGGCCGGCGCGGCGACGATTGCTGCGCCGGCGATCGCGCAATCGATGCCGGAGCTCAAGTGGCGCATGACGGCAAGCTGGCCGAAATCGCTCGACACGCTTTACGGCGGCGCCGAGGTGATGTGCAAGGCGATCGCAGAGGCCACCGACAACAAATTCCAGGTCCAGCTTTTTGCCGCCGGTGAAATCGTGCCGGGCCTGCAGGTGCTCGACGCGGTGCAGAACGGCACCGTCGAAATGGGACATACCGCGTCGTACTACTACTTCGGCAAGGATCCGACCTTCGCCTTCGGCACGTGTGTACCGTTCGGGCCCAACGAACGCTTGAATCAGGCTTGGTACATCCATGGCGGTGGCAAGCAGGTGCTCGACGAGTTCTACAAGAACTACAACGTGATCTCCATCCTCGCCGGCAACACGGGTTGCCAGATGGGTGGCTGGTTCCGCAAGGAGATCAAGACGGTCGCCGATCTGAACGGCCTGAAATTCCGTATCGGCGGTTTCGCCGGAAAGGTCGTGCAGAAGCTCGGCGTGGTGCCGCAGCAACTCGCCGGCGGCGACATCTATCCAGCGCTGGAGAAAGGCACCATCGACGCGGCCGAATGGGTTGGTCCCTACGACGACGAGAAGCTCGGCTTCAACAAGATCGCGCCCCACTACTACTATCCGGGATGGTGGGAAGGCGGGCCGATCCTGCTTGCACAGGTCAACCTGGACAAGTGGAACGCGCTGCCGAAGTATTACCAGTCCGTGATCACCCAGGCCGGCGCCCTGGGGAATGCCTGGATGATGGCGAAATACGATCAGCTCAACCCGCCGGCGATGAAGAAGCTCTTGGCGGGCGGCACCAAACTGCATGCCTTCTCGCCGGAGATCATGCAGGCGTCGTTCAAGGCGGCGATGGAGCTATACGCCGAAATCTCCGCGACCAATGCCAACTTCAAGAAGGTCTATGCGTCGCTGACCGACTTCGCCAACGACGGCTATCAGTGGTGGCAGGTCGCCGAGCTTAGCTTCGACAGCTTCATGGTGCGGAACAGATTGACAGGTTGAGACGCCGCCGCCGGTAGTGCTTGAAAAGAAACCCCGGAGCGAAAAGCTCCGGGGTTTTTGATTTCACGGCGGAGCCGATTATTGTTTCGGCTGGCCGAAATCGAGCGGCGGCAGCTCGATCTGCGGGACCTCGATCTTGACCTTGTCGAGGTCGACATCGAGGGGCTTGTCGAGCAGCCCGGTCACCGTCCAGGGGAAGACGATCACGAGCAGCACCATCAAGGCCTGCAGCCCGATCCAGGGCATCGCGCCCCAGTAGATGTCGGAGCTCTTGACCTCCTTCGGCGCCACGCCGCGCAGGTAGAACAGGGCAAAGCCGAACGGCGGATGCAGGAACGAGGTCTGCACGTTGACGCAGATCATGACGCCGAACCAGATCAGCGCGGCGTCGGGACCGACCACCGGGGCGAGAACCTTCTGCGCGATCGGCGCGATCATCGGCAGGATGATGAAGGCGATCTCGAAGAAGTCGAGGAAGAACGCCACGAAGAAAATGAAGAGGTTCATGAAGATCAGGAAGCCCCAGACGCCGCCGGGCAGCGAGGTCAGCAGATGCTCGAGCCACACGCCGCCGGAGACCCCCAGGAACACCACCGAGAAGCAGGTTGAGCCGATCAGGATGAAGGTGACCATGCAGGTGAGGCGCATGGTGCTCTGATAGCCCTGAACGATCAGATCGCGCAGCCCGGGGATACGGACGGCTTCGACGCCAATCCACACGACCGCGAAATAGGTGACGGCGAAGGCGAGCTTGAAGACGAGGTTCTCGCTGTAGAGGATCGCGACGATGACGCCGATGCCGGCGGCAATGGTGCCGGCGATCAGCACCTTGTTGCCGGTCGTGCTGAAGTCCTTGTGGTGGATCGCGGCCAGCACGATGGCGCCGACCGCGCCCATGGCGCCGGCTTCGGTCGGCGTTGCAAGACCCATCATCATGGTGCCGAGCACGACGAAGATCAGCACGGCCGAGGGAATGATGCCCATCAGGCACTTCTTCCACAATGCCCAGCCGGTCAGCGTGCGCGCCTCCTTCGGCACTGGCGGCACATGGTCAGGCTTGATGAGGCCGAGCACGAACGTGTAAGCGGCGAACAGGAAGATCTGGAACAGCGACGGTCCCCAGGCGCCGAGATACATGTCGCCGACCGACTTGCCGAGCTGGTCGGCGAGCACGATCAGCACCAGCGAGGGCGGCACAAGCTGGGTGATGGTGCCCGAGGCTGCCAGCACGCCGGTGATGTAGCGCATGTTGTAGCCGTAGCGGATCATCACCGGCATCGAGATCAGCGCCATGGCGATCACCTGCGCCGCCACCGTCCCGGTGACGGCGCCGAGGATGAAGCCGACGATGATGACGGAATAGCCGAGGCCGCCGCGGATCGGGCCGAACAACTGGCCCATCGAGTCCAGCATGTCCTCGGCAAGCCCGCATCTTTCCAGGATCGCGCCCATGAAGGTGAAGAAGGGGATCGCAAGCAGGAGCTCGTTGGATAGCACGCTGCCGAACACGCGGCCCGGGATGGCCTGCAGGAAGTTCAGGTCGAAGAAGCCGAGATGGATCGAGAGGAAACCGAAGGACAGGCCGACCGCTGCGAGCGTGAACGCCACGGGGTAGCCGATCAGCATTGCCAGAACCAGGCCGCCGAACATCAGTGGCGGCATCATCTCCAGCGTGATCATTGGGTCGGCCTCTCGTATTTCGCATCGATCGTGACGTAGCCCTGGAGGGCCGCAATGCGCTTGATGACTTCCGAGACGCCTTGCAGCGCCAGGAAGACGAAGCCCGCCGGAATCACGAACTTGATCGGCCAGCGGATCAGGCCGCCGGCATTGCCCGACATTTCGCCGACCGAATAGGCCTGCATGAAGAAGGGCCAGGACAGGTAGGCGAGCAGCAGGCAGGCCGGGATCAGGAAGAACAGGGTGCCGATCATGTCGAGCCAGAGCTGGGCGCGCTCGGTGAGAAAAAGATAGAAGATCTCGACCCGGACATGCTCGTTGCGCTTGAAAGTATAGGAGGCGCCGAACATCACAAGGATCGCGAACATGTACCACTGCGCCTCGAGCCAGCCGTTGGAGCTGTAGTCGAAGGCGTAGCGGATCATCGCGTTGGCGGCGCTGACCAGGCAAGAAAGCAACACCAGCAGGTTACAGATATAGCCGATCTTCTCGTTGAGCTGATCGATGGCCGTACTGAGAGCCAACAATGGACGCATCATGTTCTCCGCGGCGGCTTCGTTGCCGAGCGCGCCGAATATCTCACCACGACACTGCCTTGCTGCGCGCCGCACGCGTGCACGCAAGGCTCAACTTCAGGAGCGATTGCAAGGCTAGTCCTCCCCGCCAAATGCTTCTGCCGTCTTGGCTGCACGAATGTCGCGCAGCGGCCTGTCCGGCCGCGCAGGCATGAAGCAGGGCGCACCATTTCAGCGCGTTCCGGCGCCGTCAATCGGAAAATGGACAAATTGACGCAAGTTCAAGCCGTTGCAAGGGGGCTTGGTGAATCCGCAGCTTAACGCAGCACCGTGGGCATCAGCCCCCGGTCACGCTCATGTGGCGGCTGACGCTCGGGCGGTTATGGCGGCGATCGATGATGAAGTCGTGGCCCTTCGGCTTCAGGCCGATGGCGCGATCGATCGCGGCCGAGAGCAGGTCGTCGCTTTGGGATGCTCGCAACGGCTTGCGCAGGTCGGAAGCATCCTCGTGGCCGAGGCAGGTGTGCAGCGTGCCGGTGCAGGTGATGCGCACCCGGTTGCAGGACTCGCAGAAATTATGGGTCATCGGCGTGATGAAGCCGAGCTTGCCGCCGGTCTCCGTGACCTGCACATAGCGCGCCGGCCCGCCGGTGTCGTCGGGCAGGTCGGTGAGCGTGTATTGTTTGGCAAGCCGCGCGCGGACCAGCGACAGCGGCACATATTGGTCGATTCGGCCTTCGCCGATCTCTCCCATCGGCATCACCTCGATCAGGGTGAGCGCCATGCCGTTGCCGTGCGCCCACTGCATCAACGAGGGGATTTCCTCCTCGTTCATGTTCTTGAGCGCCACCGCGTTGATCTTGACCGCAAGCCCCGCATTGCGCGCGGCTTCGATGCCGGCGCGCACCTTGTCGAGTTCGCCCCAGCGCGTGACGGCGCGGAATTTCGCGGGATCGAGCGTGTCGAGCGAGACGTTGATGCGGCGCATGCCGCAATCGGCGAGCTCCTGCGCGAAGCGCGCGAGCTGCGTGCCGTTGGTGGTCATGGTCAGCTCGCGCAACGCGCCGCTATCGAGATGGCGTGACAGCGAGCGTACCAGCGACATCACGTTGCGCCGGACCAGCGGCTCGCCACCGGTCAGGCGGAGCTTCTTGACGCCCTTGGCGATGAAGGCCGAGCACAGCCGGTCCAGTTCCTCGAGCGTCAGCAGGTCTGCCTTGGGCAGGAAGGTCATGTCTTCCGACATGCAGTAGAAGCAGCGCAGGTCGCAGCGGTCGGTGACCGACACCCGCAAATAGCTGATGGTCCGCCCGAACGGGTCGGTCATCGGTCGGTGCAGCGGCGAAAGGAGACCCGGTCCGTTCATTCAGCAAGCCTTGCGCAAAGCTTCCATCTACAGCGTTCCGCGCGAGCAGCGCAGTGACTTATCGCAATCTAAGCACGATAAGACGGCGTCACAATCCGCCAAAACACCAAAACCCGATTT
>Ga0207707_10000823_pt1 | contig 30438 bp, 23 predicted proteins | sample KBSC83BmetaG_FD_184336 | JGI IMG/M metagenome (GOLD analysis project Ga0207707, IMG submission 184336) | Corn rhizosphere microbial communities from Kellogg Biological Station, Michigan, USA - KBS C8-3B metaG (SPAdes) (version 2) | ecosystem: Host-associated > Plants > Roots > Rhizosphere ... | reverse complement strand
CTCGGGACTCCTGGTATTATCCTGGAACTTTTTGATAGCATACAGCGCTTGGCAGATGCTGTGAGTTCGGTAAATCCAATTAAGGTTGATTTTAATCACCAGAATATTTACGAGGAAGACCTGGATGAAAACCTCCAGCTGGATATATTCCGGATCGTACAGGAGCAATTAAGCAATATTCTGAAATATGCGGAGGCTTCCTATGCCATCATTAACTTAACCAGGAATTGCAATGAAGCCACCCTGTTTATTTCGGATAATGGGAAAGGTTGCGATATGCATAAGGTAAAAATGGGGGCGGGGACGATGAATATGATAAACAGGGCGGAACTATATCAGGGAAACGTTGAAATCACATCAAATTCCGGAGAAGGATATGAGTTGAAAGCGACGCTGCCATTGTACGGACGCCCGAAGGAATTGCAGCAGCAGTTAAGTGATTACGAGGATTCTGAGTAGACATCCAATAAAACGGGCTTATAAGCAGAAACATTTATCCGGTCAATGGCTGGAATTTTCTTTTATGCCGGAAGGCATAATTTTTGCACGTCTTTGATTAGCCTTGTACTTATATTCGGCGGCCACACCCAAATGCTTCCAGCGCTGTGGCGCTTTTACCCAACTCATAATACGGGACTATTGAAATTATATATCAAAAATATGGTGTGTATCCGCTGTAAGATGCTGGTGAAAGAGGAGTTGTCAAAGCTTGATCTGCCTTATTCAGCTGTGGAACTGGGTGAAGCGGATATCACGGGAAGTATTTCCGAATTACAACGTGAACAGCTGAGGATTGCGCTGCAGAAATCGGGACTTGAACTGATGGATGATAAAAAAGCTGTGATTATTCAGAAAATCAAAAATGTGATCATTGATCTCGTGCATTATTCGGAAGAACCCCTGACTATCAATTTTTCTCAATATCTGAGTCAGAAACTAGGGTATGATTATACTTATCTCGCCAATCTTTTTTCTGACGCGCAGGGCATTTCGATAGAAAAGTTTTTTATTGCCCACCGGATCGAACGGGTAAAAGAATTCCTGGTTTACAATGAACTATCCCTTACTGAAATTGCTTTCAAACTACACTATAGCAGCGTTGCCCATCTTTCAAGCCAGTTTAAAAGAGTTACGGGGCTAACGTCTTCGTATTTCAAAAAACTCAAGGATAAAAGACGGTCTATGCTGGAGGATCTGTGAGTTAACTTCATTTATGCCCCGGCAGCGGAAGAGCCACTTCCAGTTCATATCCCTTTCCCGGCTCTGTAATGATAGTAACACGGCCACTGTATAATTCGGCCCTGCTTTTGATATTGGTGATGCCCATTCCGCTTTTTTCGCCAGAATGATCCCAGCCGACGCCGTTGTCGGTAATAAAGAGCGCAATCTCATTTTCATTTTTCATTATCTGGATCTTTGCCCTGTTTGCCTTTGCATGCTTTAATATATTATTCATCTGTTCCTGCACGATCCGGTAAACATCCAGCTGGATTTTTATATCCAGTTCATGATCTTCAAAGCCATTGGTTTCTAATTCGATCTTTATCGGATGAACGCCCGTTATATCGTTGATCAGATTTTTAATACTGTCCACGAGACCAATAAAAATACCCGGTGTGGACAGGGTCTTTGCGATTTTTCTGATTTCTTCTATTACTGTTACGATATAGCCGGAGGATTTCCTGAGATAAAGATCCCGGTTGCCCTCGTGTTTTCTCGCCATCTCAATGTACATCTTGGACGCGACCAGGATCTGGTTCAGATTATCATGGAGCTCTTTACCGATGTCTGCGCGTTCATTTTCCTGAGCCGTTAAAACGGCATTGGTGATTTCCTTCTGCCTGGCAAGTCTTTCACCGACTACCTTTTCTTCCCGCAGCACTTTTTCCGTAATATCTGTTTCTATTGCAAAATATTGCTTACAGTCCCCGCTTTCATCGAGTATCGCCTGACCCTGAATGTGCATCCAGTATTTACGACCCGATTTTGTATAGTTGAGGATGTCGCAATGAAATGGTTTTTTCTCAGCCATCTTTTGTCTGATATAGTTAACTGTATTCGGATCCGTACCCTCACCCTGCAGAAAGCTTCCCGGCTTTTTCCCGATTACTTCTTCCAGGCTGTATTCTGTGATCTGTACAAAAGCATTATTGACCCAGGTAATCTTTCCTTCCGGGTCGGTCATTAGTACGGCATTCCCTGTCTGCCTGGCGATGAGTGATAATTTCCGCTCGCTTTCCAGCAACTGAATTTCTGTCATCCGCCTGGAGCTAATATCCTGGGTGGCCCCGATCATCCGCACGGCCACTTTTTCATCGTTGTAAATAATATGCCCGCGGTCGCAGACATAGGCGTATTCCCCATTAGCCTTTTTAAAGCGGTATTCAGCTTCCCACTGGTTTTGGGACGACGCTGAAATTATTTTATCCAGGCTCGTCAGTACCCGTCCGAGGTCTTCCGGATGTATACAACTTTCCCAAAAACGCTGGGGGATAAGCGCATTTTCGATCGGATAGCCAAATACCCTTTTATGTCCGCCATCTATCCAGAATATTTCCTTATTCTGCAAGTCCCATTCCCAGAGACAATCATTCGTAACTTCTGTCACGAATTTATACAGTTCGTTGAGTGCCTGTAATTTTTGCTGTGTATCTTGCGGATTGGCCGGTTGACTGCTGCTTTTAAATGAAACGCACAGGCTGTTATCGCAATGGTAGGTAATCACGTCAAACCATGCGCTCTTTTCCCCCCAATATTCTTCGAAATGAACCGGGACGTCCTGCAAAAACGCCTTATGGTAAACCCGGTAAAATTCTATGGGAAAGATGCCAGCGAATTTCTCCCACAAATTCTTACCGATCATTTCTTCGGCTGTGACGCCCAGTATTTTTTCTGCTGCATTATTCCAGTAGGTAACTGTCCATTGCTGATCCACGGCAAAAAAGCCATTAGCCACCGTTTCTGTGATGGGCGTTCCGCGATAGTGATGGTTATTTCCCTGACTCTTTAAGTCTATGCTATCTGAAAGAAGTTGATTTGCCATATTCCCCGGAAATTTTTTAATCGGCGGGCGTATCTTTTTTGAATGTCATTACATAAGGTAATTATTCATAGCCGCTTTTAATAATGGTCAGAATCATTTTAAACCGCCCGTTTGGATTGATATAATTGGGTGCATGGGCCGGTATGATAATTCCCTGACCTGAAACCAGGATATTGGAGATTTTGTTTATTACGATGTCAGCCTTTCCTTCGATGATCTGCGCAAAAGTGTCAAAGGGAGACGTCTTTTCGGTTAATCCTTCCCCGCTGTCAAAGGACATCACGCTGATATTGCCGGTTGATTTTTTAATGATCGTCTTGCTCACGACGGCATTCGGCATATATTCAATAATTTCCACAATGATGTGCGACTTTGCTTTTTCCAGTTCGGCATTTTCTGGTTTGGCTTTATTTTGTACTTTATCGTTTGCTTCCGAAGTGCTGTTTGAATTCATAAAATGAAGGTTTTTTCAGGTTCCTTAAAATGCATCCGCTGATACGGTTTGAATGCAGTCGCCCGACCCTGTAAGGTCCTCTTTGTTTAGTCGTTTTTGTTATATTAATATGGTTAAACGTTATATGATTCACACATTTACCCCCAACACCTCCTGAATTGCCTGCCGGAACGGAGTAAGGGTTAACACCTATATTTAAATGATTTATTACAGTACGCTATGCTTTCGTTTAAAGTTCACCTACCTTACATCTTACTCCAGGCAAAAAAGCCATATCTCTCCTAAATCCACTTTATGAAAAACAACCTACTCCTTAAGAAGGTAACCTTTGTTACTTTGTTATTTGTCTCCACCATCGTTTTAGGCCAAAGTCCAAACTTGGGGACTGCTGCGAATTTTGTTCTTTTCACCACCGTCGGTGCCGTCGGAAGCACGGGTATTTCCCAGGTTACCGGTAATGTGGGCTCGGGTGTGGGTGCCATCACGGGCTTCACTGTTTTGAACGGTACGGTGTACAATGCCGATGCGATAACTATCCAGGCATCGGCTGATTTACTGTTAGCTTATACGCAGTTGCACAACGAAGTACCCAATTATTTTCCCGGCCCCGTGCTGGGTAATGGCCAGGTGCTGGATTCGGGCGTGTACTTTTTACCTGCCGCAAGCTCGCTGAATGCTGATCTCACGCTGGATGCCCAGGGCGATAGCGAAGCTTTATTTATTTTTAAGATTGGCGGCGCCTTTTCCACCAGCGCATTTTCAGAAGTCTTTCTGGTCAATGGAGCGAAGGCATCTAATGTGTTCTGGGTTGTCGAAGGCGCAGTGCCCATGGCTGCGGGAACAATTATGCGGGGAACTATAATCGCAAACAACGGGGCCATATCCCTGGGGGCCGGCGGCATTCTGGAAGGCAGGGCGCTATCAACTGCCGGAGCCGTTTCAATTTATGGTTCTTTGGCTTATATACTGCCTGTGGCCTTCGGCGTTCTCCCGGTTCAACTGCTGTCCTTTGCAGCGGTTTGTGATAATGGAATTGCTTTGATCTCCTGGAGTGCCGCCACAGAAAATGATAATAATTATTTTACTATTGAAAGAACGGCTGAGCAAAAAAACTGGATAACGATTCAAACCGTTGCCGGAGCCGCCCATCCAACACTTGTACATTTCTATACGATCACGGACCGGCTGCCGGTAGATGGGATTTCTTATTACCGGTTAAAACAAACCAATTTTGAAAATAAGGCCGTCTACAGCGACATTGTAAAATTGAAATGCGGAACTGACAAATCAGAAAACATAACGCTTTATCCAAATCCTTCTACCGGTAAATTCAGGCTGATCTTTTCTGGCAACAACAGCCCCGTATGCTCAGTTGATATTTTCAATGCATTAGGGCAGAAGGTTTTCGGATCACCGGGTCTTATTAATGAATTTGATCTATCTCGTTGTGCAAAAGGTTTGTACTATGTGCAGGTCCATCAGGATTTAAAGACATCTTCCCGGGAATTGTTATTGACTAAAAATTAGGGTTTGCCCGATCAATCGTAAAGCATAATTTTCTGCGCTATTTCATTCAACAGGTCCGCATGATCGGAAATGTAGGTAAGACCAGCCTGGTGCAGGTTTGCAATATTCTCCGGGCTGGCAATATCCATTTCGGAACAGGCTTCTTTTAGCCCGGGTTCCATCCGGTAATAGTCGTGCTGATCGGCTGCATCCAGACTGAGGAACATCTGATGAAGCTGATAATCCACCGTTTCCGAATTTCCGGACATCAGGATATCAATAATAGGTTCCAGCCAGCCGATCTTGCCGGCATTCCGCATTTTTCGAAAGTGATAGGGTTTTTTTGTCGAACCGGTCCCGATGGTTACGATGAGCATTTGTTTTGCAGCCGGTGAATTGGGCTTTTCCGGATTGCGGAGACAGTCGGCAAATGCCGTTTTCCGCGCTTCCGCAAAGGCGCAAAGCGTCGGATTATTGGCAAAAACACCGCCATCAATCAGCGCCCATAGCTGGCCGGAAAGAGAACTGATATGAGCGGGCTTAAAATAAGTTGGCGCTGCAGCGGTGGCACGGGCCACGTCCTTTACTTTAAAATTATAAATCGGATCTTCTCCGGCATCACTGCTGGTAAAAAAAACCGCTTTACGGTCCGTAATTTCGTAGGCGGGTATCAGGCTGGGTTTAATCAGTTCTGCCAGGGTGGTTTCTCCGCAATATTCCTGCAGCAGGGTCTCCAGCGTATTAACGGGATATTTGGAATGGATAATACCGGCTCCGCTGGAAATTCTTTCCCAGAGGGATCTCCTGAAAATAGATCCCCCGTGATCAAGATACAGGTTCAATGCGTCGACGGCAGAATATCTGGCCTTTCCATTCGTATCCGGTATCAGGTAAAGACAGGTGAGTATGCCTCCGGTGCTCGTGCCGGCAATCAGATCGAAATAGTCACCGATCTTCCGGGGACCCTTCGGATCTATTCTGTTAATCGCGGCTTCGAGATAAGTGAGAATCGTGCCGGGAAGAATGCCGCGGATGCCGCCGCCGTCTATCGAAAGAATTCGGATTTTTTTCATGTAAAAAAAATTTAACGGGTTAGTGTTTAAACCTTCTGCCCAGGATTATCTTGAAAATGGATTTGTCGCCGGCGTCCGTTAATCCGATACCATAGCCGGCATTAAACTCCCAGTCTGCCGAGAAATTCAGATCAATCGTAAAAAATAACTGATGCTGCTGACTTGCCGGTGTATCGAAATGGTTCACGGGTCCGAGTCCGCCATAATATTCAAGGCCGGGAGAAATCGTTTTTGTTACTGCATAATTCAACTTGACATTGGGAGTGAATTCCGGAGCCTGGCCGGCATTCAACCCGTGCAAAGCGATCTCCAGAACCGGATTCAGGGAAACATATAAGCCACCGATTGTTTTATCGATGATGGGTCTGATCTCGACGCTCCAGTCGTCTTCGCTGTATTCCCTTTTCTGGTATCCGAATTCGGTGGACAGGCTCAGGCCCACAGGGAAATGATATTTCTCCGGAAGCATCAGCCTTGGCCGGATATGACTGCCAACATAAGTAGTTCTGTGATGATCGCCGATCGAATTAAAAAAATAGAAACCCACTTCAAACCATTCCGTAAATCCATGTGTGATCTCAATGGTCTCATGAAATACATGATTCGTGGGCAGCACGCCGTTTACCGGTTCCTTACTGCCGTTAAATGTAAAATTACTATGCAGCTCCAGCATAGTGGTATTTTTTGAAACAGTCTGCGATCCATAAACCTGGATCTCGTAGTTTTCCTGTGCACACACGGAGAAAGTGGAATACAAAATGATCAACAGGGTAAAAAAAACTTTTATATTTTTCATTGCGGTCGGTGAGATTTTTAAAAACCGGATCCGGTGCCCCATCCATTAAGACGCTGCATGTTTTTAACCCGACTGAGCCAGGTTGCGCAAACCACCGTGAAATCACGAAGCCGGAAACGGATTCTGTCCTGCTTTTAAAGTTAAGCCACGGATTAGAGAATGATCAAAAAATTATGGGACTATATTCAGCTGTATAATGAATTACACCAGACCTTAACTTTGTTAATATATCAGCAGATTGCTGATACCGATAAATGATTTACGTATGAATATTTCGGTTACCGGGAAATTTGCCGTGATCTGCGGCAGCACACAGGGCATCGGATTTGCAGCGGCAACCGAGCTTGCCAAACTGGGCGCCAATTGTATCCTGATCGCCAGGAACGAAAAATCATTGGTAAAAGCTGTTTCAGAATTGCCGAAAAGCGGCAAGCAGCAACATCATTACGCCATTGCTGATTTTTCGGATCCTGAGCAGGTTCGCGAAGCGATTGCAGGTATCGTAAGCGAGGTAAAAGTGGAAATACTGGTGAATAATACGGGAGGCCCGAAGGCAGGACCGGTGCTGGATTCGCCTGCGGCAGCATTTGAAATGGCATTTCGTCAGCACCTGGTTTGTAATCAGATTCTGGTGCAGGCAGTTATTCCTGGAATGAAAGCAGCCGGTTATGGAAGGATCATCAATATCATTTCCACTTCGGTAAAAACCCCATTGCCCAATCTGGGTGTTTCCAATACCATCCGACTGGCGGTTGCTTCCTGGGCAAAGAGTTTGTCGAATGAAGTGGCGCAATATAATATCACCGTAAACAACGTACTCCCGGGTTTAACCCAAACCGGCAGACTGGATAGTCTGATCAGACTTACCGCTGCCGCTGAAAACAGGGATCCAAAAATAACAGCAGACCAGATGATTCAGACCATTCCCGCGAAACGGTTTGGGACTCCTGCTGAAATTGCCAATATGATCGGATTTCTCGCGTCTCCGGCGGCATCTTACGTGAACGGGACGAATATTGCCGTGGATGGAGGAAGAACCCCGGCATTATAGACATTCCGACAAGCGTTATCATAAAAAAGTTTGTACTTTTCTGGAATGAAACCTGCTTTTTTAATTTGTTTCCTGTTTATCTCTCTCATCACCTATAGTCAGAAAATTGAGAAGTTTTATAACTACCGGTGGGAGCCTGTCGCGCCCAATGAAGCCCGGTTTTACTCGTTGATTACAAAAACCGATTCCGGCTGGTACAGGCTTGACTATTATATTCATGAGCGGAGCCTGCAAATGAAGGGATTGTTTGAGGACAGTGCATGCACTATCCGTTCGGGTTATTTTTATTTTTTCCACCCGAATCATAGTCCTTCCGCATTTGGCAGGTATCTGAATGGTAAAAAGGAGGGAACCTGGTATGCTTTTTTTGACAACGGCCTCGTGCAGGATTCTGCATTTTACCGTGAGGGAAGCCTGACCGGCACGCATTTGAAATGGTATGCGAACGGGTATACAGCGGATTCGGCCGTTTATAATGCCGACGGAAGTGGTGTGGAAATCAGTTGGTTTGATAACGGAAATCCTTCGTCCGCCGGCCGGTATGGCGAGGGATATAAACAGCAAGGCACCTGGCAGTATTTTCATAAAAATGGTAAAATCAGTGCGCAGGAAAAATATGATCATGGAAAACTGCTCAGCAGAAAATATTTTGATGAACGGGGAATTGAAAAAATGGATACTGCTTCCTTGGACAGGGAAGCAGAATTCCGGGGTGGTCAGAGTGCCTGGGTAAAATTTTTAGGAAAAAAACTATATTTTCCGGGTCAATATACCTTTATTAATGGAGACCAGGCGGTGGTTGTGGTTAGTGGTGAAATAAATGAAGATGGTAAAATGGGAAATGTAAAGGTCACTACCTCGCTTGCACCAGCATTTGACAGAATTGCCCTCAAAACGGTTCAGAGTTCTCCGGATTGGATCCCGGCCATAGATCATAACCGTAAAGTAAAATATTATTTCAGCCAACCCGTATTGTTCAGCATGCCGCCCAATTAGGATTTGTTTTGTTGCAATGGAAATCGCCGAATATTATCATGAAACGCATTAACTCCATCGACTTTACCCGCGGACTTGTCATGATCATTATGGCCCTGGATCACACGCGGGATTTTATGCATGTCGACTCGCTGACGCAAAGTCCGACGGATCTCACAACCACTACGCCGGTGTTATTTTTTACCCGCTGGATCACGCATTTCTGCGCGCCTGTTTTTGTATTTCTTGCAGGGAGCTCGGCATATCTTTCCTGTAAACGGCAGCAGGACATAAAAAAAACAAAACAATTTTTATTAAGCCGGGGACTCTGGCTGGTCCTCCTGGAATTTACGGTAATCAACCTGGCGCTCTGGTTCGACCTTCGGTTCAGAAATATAATTTTTGAAGTGATCGGTGTGATCGGGCTGAGTTTTGTCGTACTGTCCTTCCTGCTGAAGCTGCCGCCAAAAACGATCGGCATCACCGGCCTGCTGATGATCTTCTTACATGATCTGTTTGCCCTGATCCCATTCGCGAAAGGTGCAATGCTGAATGCGTTCCTGTCGCCACTGTTCACCCTGACCCCCTACGCCCTGAGTGCCAGCACTGTTTTGCTGGTTGCGTATCCGCTTATTCCCTGGCTGGGCATTATGCTGACCGGATTTGCCTGCGGAAAGCTGTTTGAGTTACCAGAATCAGAAAGAAAAAATATTTTTATAAAAATGGGAGTGGGGGCCTTAGTTCTTTTTGTTTTACTCCGCTTTATAAATATTTATGGGGAACCGGTTAAATGGGCTCTTCAAAGGAATTTTATTTACAGTGTATTATCTTTTCTGAATGTCAGCAAGTATCCACCTTCGCTGTTGTTTACGCTGCTAACGCTGGGCGGCATGTTCATTGTTCTGGCTTTTTCGGAAAATATCAGGAGCAGCGCCGGGCGCGCAGTATCTGTTTATGGAAAGGTGCCCTTTTTTTATTTCCTCATCCATTTATACATGCTTCATTTCATATTAATGACGATTCTGTTTCTGCAGGGTTTTCATCCGAATGATCTGGTATTCGGAAATTTTCGTTTCGGCCGGCCGGCAGCGCCATCCGGCGTTGGGCTTCCGTTAATTTATATCATCTGGATATCGGTGGTTGCTCTATTGTACCCTTTATGCAAATGGTACGGCAGGTATAAAATGAACCACCGGGAAAAGAAATGGCTCCGGTATCTTTAAGCTTATCGAATGTAATTCGGAATCCCAATAATATGAACCTGTATTTCATCAGCGGGCTCGGTGCAGACAAAAGAGTATTTCAGAAATTGGAAATTCCTGAACCGTTTATCATTCATCATGTGGAATGGGTTCCGGTTCAGCCGGAGGACAGTCTTCCCCAATATTGCTCCCGGCTGATTGAGCAGCTCAATTTGAATGAGCCATTTATCCTGGTCGGCCTCTCGTTCGGAGGAATAGTGGCCATTGAACTTTCCAAAAAAGTGAGGCCGCAGCAAACTGTGCTGATATCAAGCATTGCAAGTCCGCAAGAAGTAGGAAAGCTTTATAGCCTGTTAGGAAAACTAGAACTGCAGAAAATCATTCCATTGCGTTTTTTTCTAAAGCCCTCCCGGGTAATTTATCGCCTGTTCGGGGCGCACACAAAGGAAGAAAAGAACCTGTTAGAAAATATTCTCCTGGATACAGATCCGGCATTTTTCCGGTGGGCAATGGACCGGACGTTTTCCTGGAAGAATGAATGGAAACCCGGCAGGCTGCTCCATATCCATGGAACCAGCGACAAAATACTCCCTTACAATAAAAATATGCAGGCGATTAAGGTAAAAGGTGGGGAACACCTGATGGTTTACAGCAGGGCTAAGGAAATCAGCAGGTTGCTGCTGGAGCACTTAATGAAAAAATAATGTTTATCGCGCATCAGGAAAGCTGCGCAATGCAGCTGTATTTCCAAAATCGGGACGCCGTTTTCTGCGGCCGCCACGTTTAGCGCCGGGACGCTGATCGATCCTACAAGTAAAAAGTAGCGGATCGCTGGAAAATAATTTATTTTTTGGCCCGCATCATTGCAGAGATCATTTTTCTGCAACCTTTTTATCGTAAATTACGTAGTACTAACCTGTATTGGTTCTGCCCGTATTCTTTCCTCTGGAAATCCACTTTTCCCCTGTGGCCCTTACAATACATTCACTGATGAAATGCAGGTTGGGTATTCTGTTACTGCTGGTTATTTGCCAACGATCATTCTCCCAGACGCAAACCTGTCCGGTGAATATCAATTTTGCGAGCGGTGACCTCACGCACTGGTATGCCTATACCGGGAATAATCAGGGTGGAAACGGGCCCGACGCCATCAAACAGAAATACGATTCCAATGCAAATTATCCCGTCGGTACAAGAAATGCCAAAGCCCTTTCTGAATACAATCTCAGTTCTGTACAGGGCATGAAAGTGATAACTTCTGCAACAAACGATCCTTTTGGCGGTTTCCTGACCATCCCCACCATTAATGGCTACAGCTATAATTATTCTATCCAGATCGGTTCTACCGCTATCTCCAGGGGAAATGCCAACGGAAGCGGCGGTGGCGGGTATATCCGGGGCATCAGCTACGAAATAAATGTGCCACCGGGTCCTGTTTCGGAACCTTATACGATGACCTATGCCTACGCCATGGTACTTGAAAACGGAACCCATATATCCAGACAGCAGCCACTGATTTCCGCTACGTTGCGGGCAAAGGATAGTGTGATTAGCTGCGCCTCGCCAAGTTATCTGCTGCCTACCTTCGATAATGTAACGAACGGGGGCCGCGGAGCCACCCTGGACAGCGCCACAGCTAAACGAAATGGATTTACGGTGAGCAGTCATCTTTCCCCGAATGCGGGATTTGATCCCAATCCAAATGGGGGAACTGTGAACCTGCAGGATGTGTGGACGAAGGACTGGACCGAAGTCACTTTCGATCTTTCGCCGTACCGGGGACAAAAAGTGAGCCTGACATTTGAGGCGGACAACTGTGTGCCCGGCGGTCATTTTGCATACGGGTATGTGGCCATCCGCGACAATTGTGCGGGGCTGATGATCAGCGGGGATTCCCTGGTCTGTTTCAATACGGTAGTGACCTATTCGGTTCCTGCGCTGGCGGGTGCAAAATACAATTGGATAGTTCCGGACAGCTGGACCATTCTTTCGGCGGATACCGGCAACATCATCAAAGTAAAACCCATTGCCGCGGGCGGCCTGCTGGGCATCCGTGAGCAGAACAGTTGCGCAAACCTCACCGATACCATTCAGATCAAAACGCTGCCGGGACCTACCGGTGGTGTGCTGGAGGGATCGACAGTAGTGTGTGCAGGAGAAAACAGCAGCCCGATGAACCTGATTAATTATTCCGGAAATATCAGCGGCTGGCTGGCTTCAACAGATGGTAGTACCTGGTCTGCTATTTCCAATCTGACTCCGCAATACCTGGCAGAAAATCTGAACACGACCACTTTCTATAAGGTAGTGGTTGAGAAAGGAACGGTTTGTCCGCCGGACAGCAGCAGCGTGGCAACAATAGCCGTGGACCAGAAAACGATTGGCGGAAAAATTGATCCGGCGGTTTCAACCCTGTGCACGGGACAAATTGCAGGAGAGACCCTGACCCTATCGGGAAATATGGGGTTGGTACAGAACTGGCAATATTCCACCGATGGATTATTCTGGACAGATATCAATCCGGCCAACAACACGACAACGAATTTTGTGAACGGCATAACCCAATCAACCGAATACCGTTCCATAAACAGGAATGGTGTTTGTCCGCCTGATACCAGTTCCATTGCCGCGGTTTCCTTTGTTCCCTTCGCATATCCGGAAGCATCCGTATCACCGGCGGATACAACGATTTGTTTTGGAACGGATGCGTTGCTGAACGTTAACATCGGTATTGGCTCCGGCTATACCTGGAGTCCTTTTTCTTTGGGTGGCGGAAATATCAACAACACACCATTCAGTTTTGTCAGCCAGGTTTTCCCGGCCGGTACAACGGATTATATTCTGCAGGTATACAACGAAGGCTGTCCGAATCCCTTACTGGATACCTTTCATGTTGCCGTGCTTCCAAAAGTTGTAGTTGATGCGGGAAGGGATACATCTGTGGTTATCGGAGAGCCCGTGCAATTCAATGCTTCTTCCGGCGATGAAAACACGGATGCCTTTTTCTGGTCGCCGGCAACCGGGCTCAGTGATCCCTCCATTGCCAATCCGGTGGGTACTTATAATATCAATGATAACGTTATAAAATATACGGTGAAAGCAACGACCCCCTTCGGGTGTACGGGAGAAGGTTTTATAACAGTGAAAGTGTTCAAAACAAAACCGGATATATTTGTGCCCAATGCTTTTACGCCCGGACTTTCCACGAATACCGTATTCCGTCCCATACCCGTTGGCATATCTTCGTTACACTATTTCAGGATCTTTAACCGCCACGGTCAGCAGGTATACAATACAACTGCCATCGGCAACGGATGGGATGGCAGGCTGAATGGTGTGCCGCAGGCTTCCGGCGGTTACGTGTGGATGGTGGAAGGCACGGATTATAATGGCGGAATCGTTACAAAAAAAGGAATTATGGTGCTGATCAGATAGGGGAGTTCCCGGTGGTTCAGACTTCGGGCATCCAAACATTTCCGAGTTCAATACATCGCTGATGTATCTGCTGAAATAATTCCTTTGGTAAATTCTCCGGCAGGGGAGGAAGTTCCAGCGTTTTCGCCGCTGTACCAAATTCCTTAAACAGGGTTTCAAAACCTGCCGGCGTTATCAGCAGCAGTGCTTTTGCAGTATCAGTTACCAAATTAAAACTATGGGGCACTTCTTTGGGTAATACAACCAGGTCTCCCTTACCGCTTCGGGTTTTTTTATCCCCTGCCTGGAAATCTATTACACCATCCAGCATGTAAAACGATTCATCTTCATATTTATGGAAATGCGCTGGTGCGGTAAATCCCTTTCTGAAAAAACAATGAATGAGCGCATATGCATTGTCTGTATCCTCTCCGGTCGCTAAAAAGGAGAACGTATGGGCAAGATAATGAACGGAATTTTCCAGTGTGGGCTTCCGGCCGGTTGATGTACGCAATAGTGTATCTGTCATAAATAGATTTAGTTAAAGATAGAGGGAGGGAACATCCCCGTAGTCTACCAAATGGTAGATTTATATGACCCAGCCCAATTCAACCGATTTTAGTATAGCGGAGCTTCTGTTGGCTACTTCCATTTTCTGGTAAATATGCAGCGTGTGTGTTTTAATAGTGCCTGCCGATACAAAAAGCTGTTGCGCGATTGCCTTATTCTGCAGGCCGGTTATCAGCAAAAAAAGGACTTCCTTTTCTCTTGCAGTAAGCATCAGCAACGCTCTTTTTGATTTCGCAGTCAGCAATTCCGGATTATTCCATCGCCATGCTTTGGTTCTTCCTGCTCCCTGTGCAAACGGTTCGGCGGACAGCCTGGCGAGTTCCATGGCCCTTACCACAAAGTTTCCTACGGTCTTGAGTAAATAAAGGTGATGGGGTTGATATACATTTTTATGAACCGTACGCACCACGATGAGTCCTGCTATAGCATCATCCATCATTAAGGGGCTATATAAAGCCGCACCCGGCTTTATACCAAAGAGAGGCTCCGGCTTTGTAGTCAGGTATTTTTTGTATTCCCTGTCAAAATCATTCATAAAAATATCCTGTTTGTTGCGGATACAGCAGGAAGCCAGGCGGCCCTCATCCAGGGCATCAACCGTAAAATCAGGAAGTCGTTTACCGGCTTCTATCATGCCTTTATAATGAATCACTCCCTCTTTTTCATCGTAAATGCCGATACAAAACTGGTATGCGTCGATCAGTTTATTTACATTTTGATAAATAACGGCAATGATTTCGGGAAGCGAAAGACGGGGTGTTATCAGGTCGACTATTTCATTCAGGATACTAAACTGCTCAGTCCAATCGATATCCGTATCTCTTGTAACGCTGTTTGTCCAGGCGGAGAACTGCTGTTTAAAAGATTTGTTCAAAACGACATCATTAGATTATCTGGCTGTACCTAAATTTAATCTATTAATGCCTTAAAAAGCTGTTGAAGATCCTACATCGAGAAATCTTTCAGGATCGATTCTTTCAGCTCTGAAATCTGCGGTTCGGAAACAAGGGCGCCATTTGATAAGGACATTCCCTTTGCAAAATATTTCAGCAACTGCAAACTGCAAATGATGCCAACCGCAAAAGCCAATGTTTTTACGTATAGCGAACTGCTGTGCGCAAGGCTGGCGATTTCCGCGCTGAAAAGACCAGTCAGAACGGCAACGGCAAGGATAATTGCGGCTAATATTTTTTTCCGTTTGAGCCTTTCTTTCCCAATCGTAAATGCATTTTTCAGGGAATGATATTGCTGCCAGATCCGCTGGCCGAGCCATTCCAGCTGCATTTTATTTTCATGGGTGATGAAAAGTGCATGGCCATCAGCCTCCGTCAGGCGCAGCGTGCTGGCCACCTGGTCGGGCAGAATAAGCTGGTAAACGCCGGCTCCCGGCAAAGGTTTGATATCAACAGAATCCGTCATATAAGCGAGGTTGAAAGTATAGTTAAGCCAGGAAAAAAATCTTAATTTTTAAAAGTCAGGCGTTCCTGGTTCATGTAAATCTTTGTTTCATATTCCATCCTGATGTATCCGTTTTCATTGTAGGCAACAAATAATTCCGCCAGCTCGCTGATCATGTTTTCATAAGAAGGCTGGCCGGGAAGAGGAATGTAAGAGGAAGACAGTAACTGACCTTTCAGGCATTCGAAATCAAGCAGCTGAACATTTTCAAAAGAACGGCTGATCATGATCTTTGGTGCAAAGAATTTCTCTATCGTGGTCTCGTTCCGCTTTTCTTTGATTTCCTGGTAATCACGACCATATTTTTGCTTCAGCGCTTCATAAGTTTTGAGGAATTCCGTGTGTTGCAGCCGCAGGTTCCAGGCCAGCAGAATATGTCCTCCCGGTTTGAGGATTCGTAAGAATTCCTTTTTTGTCTGCTCGGGTTCCATCCAGTGAAAAGCCTGGGCCACCGTAATGAGATCCACCGTTGCCGACCGCAGGCCCGTTTGTTCGGCCTGCCGGTTTCTGCTCTCAAAACCCGGATAGACGGCGAGCTTTGTTTCGGCGGCGATTCGCATGGCTTCATTTGGCTCGATGCCGGTTACGGAAAATCCCTGCTTTAAAAAAAGCTCGGAAAACATACCGGTACCGGATCCGATATCTACGATCCGCTGGTCCTTGCGCAGGCCGATCGTCTTTTCCAGGAAGACAATAATTTCCTCCGGATAAGGAGGACGGTATTTCACATAATTTTCAACCCGGTTGGAGAATCGCGAGGTGGGGTGGAGTTCCGCGACAGTATTCGTCATATGTCTTGTAATTGGAGCAAAACTATTGATTATTTTGCCAAGTTGGCCGGCGATCCGGGTAATTTAACGTTGCGTGCCGGCAAATTGTCCTCTTATTTATAGCCTCAACAAAAATCCGGTGCCGAAGCCTTGCTGCCCGGTATGTTACCGGGAATACCAAAGTCTTTCAGTTTACCGGCAACAAAGGGGTATGTGAAAAATGTCAACCAATGCGCAATAAGGTCATTACCAGAGACTTTATTAACGCAAACTGGGGTTTCAGGAATTTGGCAAGACTGACCAGGAGGGCTACCTGATGCTGCAAAAGACAGTATTCAAATTCATTTTTTGAGTTTAAAGAACCTCACCCGATAGAGCGGACCCGGCTTGTGACGTTCTGTGAGGAAGATTTATATAAAAGATGGACATTTACAAGGGCTTAGGGGATAACCATAAAATAAAAAATCAAGAACGAATCTTGACCATTTACTGATCGGGAACAGCCTGTCCGGATAATTTCAGAAAAAAGGCAATCTATTATAAATAATTTTCCAATCGTTTATATGCCCTTTATAAATTCTTTTTCAATTAATACGGATAAACAAAATCCGTTTCCGTTTAATATTCCGGCGGTAAGATTTGCAAAGCAAGTCAGGTTAGATTCCAGGGTGACCATTTTTGTAGGAGACAATGGATCGGGCAAGTCTACTTTGCTTGAAAGTATCGCATTTTACTTAAAAATGCCATTGATCGGAGGGCATATATCATCCTCAGCAAGTTTTGAGGCTGCAAGGCTGATAAAACCATATATGGAATTAGAATGGAAGAAGGAGACTAACAAAGGTTTTTTCTTTCGGGCAGAAGATTTTAGTGATTTTATCAATGGGGTAGAAAAGGAGAAAAATAAAATAGCTGCAGAGCTCGGGGAATTAAGGGGAAAAGTAAAGGATTCCATCATCGAAGAATTGAGTATGAGCCAAAGTATGAACTACACTCTTCGTGAAATGCGCAGGAACTATGGAGAAGATATGCAGGCCTTCTCTCATGGGGAAGCTTATCTGAAAATAATACAGACAAGGATCCAGGATAAAGGAATTTACCTGCTGGATGAGCCGGAAGCTGCGCTCTCACCATTGAAACAATTGTCATTGATTGCCTTTATCCTGGACACATTGAAAAAGGATAGTTCACAGTTCATCATCGCTTCTCATTCGCCTATACTAATGGGGATACCGGGCGCCATTCTCTATGAAATACAAGAAGATAGTATGCAGCAGGTTAAATATAAAGAAACTGATCATTACCGTATTACCAGGACTTTTTTGGATAACCCGGAATATTACTTACGGCATCTGCAATAAGGCAAAAATATTTTAATCGGTGCTGTAACTTTTCCTTCACAACCTGGTTGCTATATCGAACTAAAAAACCCGCTGCCAGAGCGGGTTTTAAGGAATTGAACTTGTGCCCGGAACAGGAATCGAACCTGCACATCCTTGCGAATACCAGATTTTGAGTCTGACGCGTCTACCAATTCCGCCATCCGGGCAGGGATAAACGGGAAATGGCAGCAAATGTAATGGATTCACGTTTATGAGGCAAGAAAGCAGGCAGGGAATTGATTCTTAATTTTCAATCAATTTATTAGTCAGTAATTTGATTAAAGTCGCAAGTGGAGCGCAAAAGAGGCTCCTGGAAGACTGTTTCCACATAGACGGAATTATTAGTAATTTGCCTCACGGATGTATACCCTGGATACGATATTGCAAAAATTAAGAAGGTCCAAACCGGCGTTACAGCAAAAATACCCAATTTCTGCGATCGGCCTGTTCGGCTCCTATGCCAGAGGGGAGGCCACTGAGAACAGCGATAGCCGCCTTTCATGAAAAAAATAAATTCGCTCCCGCGTTCTTTTCTGATTGCGCTGCTGATGGGATCTGCCGTTTTTTTATTAACGCGCTGTGTGCATAAAAATGATTCAGAACCCAGGCCGCAGGTAAACTTCAGCCAGTATGCCGGTTCTGAAGCCTGTGCAAACTGCCACAAAAATATCCATGAAGATTTTATTCATACTCCTCATCACCTTACTTCCGCCCTGGCTTCGGAAAAAAGCATAATGGGAAGTTTTGCATCCGGAAGCAATATTTACCATTATGATCTGGTCAGAAAAATGGTAATGGAGAAAAGAGACAGCGGATATTACGAAATCTTTTATAAAAATGGGGTCGAAGAAACCGCCCGGCGTTTTGATATCGTTATCGGTTCGGGTACCCGGGGACAAACCTATCTCTCCTGGGTGGGAAACAGCCTCTTTCAGTTGCCGGTTTCTTATTTCACACACACGAACGACTGGGCAAACAGTCCCGGTTATCTGCCGCATAAAATTGAGTTCAACCGGCCCATCATTGCACGCTGCCTGGAATGCCACAGCACGTATGCGAACCGGATTTCCGCGCCGGATCAACAACCCGAAGCATTTGACCGTCATCAGATTATTTATGGAATTGAATGTGAAAAATGCCATGGCCCCGGCACGAAGCATGTTGCTTTTCAAACGCAGCACCCGGAGGAAACAAAAGGGGAATATATTCTGAATCCCGCCAGCATGTCCCGGCAACAAAACCTGGAGCTCTGTGCCTTGTGCCACGGCGGAAGACTGAACCAGTCAAAGCCTTCTTTTCAGTTTACTGCCAGTGACCGGCTCTCAGATTATTTCCTGCCGGATACCAGTAAGCCGGATCCGGCGAATATAGACGTGCATGGCAATCAGTATGGCCTGCTCAGTTCCTCCAAATGTTTCCGGATCAGCGGAACAATGACCTGCGTTACCTGTCATGACCCGCATAAAAACCAGCGCGGTCAGCTGGCATTATTTTCCGAACGCTGCATGAGCTGTCACAACAAGGAACATGGCAATTTTTGTAAAATGGAAGCGGAGATCGGAGCCGGCATCGTGCAGAATTGTATTGATTGCCATATGCCGAAAAAACCTTCCCGGCTGATCTCCGTTTTGCTTTCGGGTGAAAAGCAGCCGACAGCCGCAACAATTCGCTCACATTTTATCAGCATCTACCCGGAGCAAACAAAAAAATGGCTCGAAGAAAGAAAAACTTCCGGGAAGTCCGCTATGGTAAATTAACAGACCTTGTTTTTCCTTTGCTATCGGTAATGGTTATGTTCAGCATATTGCTGTCAAGTTTTATGAACCTGGCTGACTGTGATAAAAATGAATCGCCGTAATAAAACTCTTCTTTTTGAGTCTTGCCATTCTTAAAATGGACAACGGCGCTCAGATCATCCGGCGCCACGCGTATACTTCCTGTCTTTTTTTTCAGCTCATATAATTTTAAAACGTTCTTGTTCTGGCTGGCCGCTACCAGATAGTTGCCTGCACTGCTTTGGAGCTTCACCAGCGCCTTGCCGTTACCGGGGATATAGATTCCGCTCTGCTGTATGGACAGGGGTTTAAATCCGCCTGCCCCGTCTCCTTTTAACAATAAACCATTCATGGCGTCGTACTGGCCGACGGAGATGCCCGTTCCGTAATCATTGCCATTCATCAGCACATCCAGATTTCCATCACCATCAAAATCGTCAACCACCATTCCGTTAATCACCGAAACCTGGGCTGCATTGGGTAAGGGGATCATGCTGAATTTTCCAGCACCGTCATTCCGCAGAAAACAGGATTGCAGCATAGTTGCTTTTAATCGCAGGGCGCCTTTCCGCTTTGCCGGAGGGAGCACTTCGTCCATGGTTGCGACAGCAAAGGAATTATAATTGGCAAATCTTCTTTTCATGCTGCTCAGCTGCCGGGTGATATCGTCTCTGCCATCCGCGGGGAATTCTTTTTTCACACCGTCCTTGCCCGGAAGGAATAAGGAGGGTATGCCGACATACCTCCCGTTACTGTCAAAATCTTTTGCTGTTATATATACCGGGTACTGCTCACTCGCTTTGTAAAAAGAGTTCAGCCCGGTATTGCCCAGAATATAGTCTGTGCGGCCCGTGTGCCGGAAATCACCTGCGGCAATGGAATTCCACCAACCGGTTTCTCCGCCTACGCCCGAAGCATTTGTTACATTTTTAAATTTACCGTTTTCGTTTTTTAAGAAAGTGACCGCTGTCCACTCACCCAGAACGATCAGATCGGTTTGCCCATCCCCGTCAAAGTCGGTGAAGAGCGCATCGCAGATCATTCCGATTTGTTTCAGATCCGGAGCTACCGCATCCGTAACGTCCGTAAATTTTACATGTCCTTTGTCAGAATCATTCCGGTAGATAAAACTGCTGACAGGTTTTGGATAATTCCACGGTTCCACACGCCCCGATACAAAGAGGTCCGGTTTCCCGTCCCTGTTATAATCCATTGACCGCACACAGAATTTACTGGTATAGTTTACGGGCAGTGCCAGGGAATCTTCTTTAAAATTCCCTTTGCCTGTATTGATATACAATCTATCCTGATAGGCGGGGTTGCCCGGCTGCAACTCGTACCCTCCGCTCGCAATATATATGTCCGGTTTCCCGTCTCCGTTTGCATCAAAAACCAGCAGGCCCTCATCTTTTGAAAGTTTTGACCTGTGATCTATGCCTGGCAGGGAATCTTTTTGCAGAAAGCTGCCATCGCGTTGCTGTAATAATAAATGGGTCGCATACACGCTGTTTCCGCCAATCACGAGATCGTCGAATCCGTTTCCGTCAATATCGGCAACGGCCAGCGCGGGACTGTATTCGGAAAGTTTATGCGGCAACAGGTGCTGGATATTGAAATCGATGAAGTCATAGTCGTGGTGACGGTATGAAATTCCGGCTGAACTGGTTATTTCTTTAAACAGCGAATTGCCGGCCAGCACGGGGTTCTGCAATTGGTAGTCAGTTTTAGCATCGCTGATCTGCACAGTAATCACCTGATTCGCTTTTACATCTTTTCTTGTTTCCTGTTTGCCATTATTCCATTGAATAACCACCGAGTCGACCAGGGAAGTTTTGCCAAGACCGAAATGGGCGATTTCTTCCATACTGGATAAATAGCCCCGGTACGGATTATTATCGTAAACCTGCTGTTTGCCGTGATCATAATAAATAGCGGCTTTGGCGCCCAGCCCCTGCATATTTTGCTTGCCTCCTTTAAACCTGATTTGCAGATAATGTGTTGTGGCGGTATCTTTTTCACGCGCGGTATTCTTGTATAGTAGCGCCTCATCATTGACATTGTTGATCACCATATCCATTGCACCATCCTGGTTAAAATCGGCATAGGCAACCCCGTTGGAATAGGTTGGCTGTTCCAATCCCCAGTCTCTGGTTTCATTAGTGAAGGTCAGGTCTCCATTATTTTTGAAAGCATAGTTATGAAGTTTTACCTGGGGAATCTTATCTATTAAATCCAGTTTGCTGATCAGGCCCTTTGTCTTATCGCGGTATGCCATAAAATCATGATCAGATACGTCGCGGGGAAAGCCGTTCGTGATGATCAGGTCCCGGTAGCTGTCGTTGTCGAAATCGGCAACCAGCGGCGACCAGCTCCAGTCGGTCTGGCTCATCCCGCTCAGGAAACTCACATCACTGAATACCGGATCACCGGTCGAATCGTTCTGTAAGATGCGCGGGCCCTGGTTTATCTGCAGCGTATTTCTCACATACTGATACTCGTAATTGTAAAGATCGAAATTCTGATAAGTGAGATATCCATTGGAGGCCAGCATCATTTTTTTCCGGTAGTTGTCTTCCGGATTCATATCCAGCTCCACCACATCGGGCAGGCCATCATTATTCATATCCACCACATCCTGCCCCATGGAATTATAGGAAGTGTGTTTGAAGTAATCTTTTATCCGGTTGCTGAATGTGCCGTCGTGATTATTGATGTAAAGAATATTGGAAGAAAGGAAGTCGTCTGAAATATAGATGTCTTTCCATCCGTCGTTATTGATATCACAGATGCTGGCCGCATGGCCGAATCCTTCGTATTTTATTCCGGCTGTTGCCGATACATCATGGAAAACCGGATGCTTAAGGGTGCTGTCAAAGTCGTTCCGGAATAATCTTCCGAGGCTGGGGACGGTTTCATTCCGGTAATTCCGTTTCAGAAATACAGAAGTATTATCGCCATTGGAAGCTTCATTAACGGTCAGGTACATGTCCAGATCGCCGTCGTTATCATAGTCAAAGAAGCTGGCCATGGTGGACTGAACATGCATATCCAGGCCATATTCGGCAGCCATATCCTTAAAATGCGGAATGCCGTCCTTATCATTCCCCTGGTTGACATATAGAATATTCCGCCTTCTGAGGGAATCTCTGTAAATGGTATTGCTGATATAAATATCCATCAGCCCGTCGTTGTTGATATCCACAACTGAAACGCCGCGGGCCCATCTGCCTGAACCGTCTGCGCCCGCTTTTTCGGTAATATCTTCAAATTTAAAATTCCCCCTGTTGAGATAGAGCCGGCTGGACACCATACTGCCGGCCAGGTAAATATCGGGTAATCCGTCGTTATTAAAGTCCCCGATACCCACACCGCCACCGTTGTAAATATTCACCACATCCAGCGGGTTGATAGTATCATTCTCCACAATCTTATTATTGAAAGTTATTCCGGAATGGGAGGAAGATATTTTTTCAAACAGGCTGTTGCTCTGATGGCAGGCAGCCAATAATATTGCGGACACAATAAATAACAGATTTGTTCTTTTCATGATCATAAATAACTAAAACCAGGCACACCGTGTTGAAGACCTGCCTAAATAAAAGAAGGCCCGGTAAAAATACAGAGCCTTCTGTTTCAATACTGATCTGCCTGTGTTAATAATTCGGATTCTGTTTTAATGTCGGGTTGCTGGCAATAGCTGCAATTGGTATTGGCAAAAGGTCGTGACCCGGAGGAATGGTAATCCCGAAATTGTTCTTTATATAGTCCATTTGTAGCCCTGTTCTCCTGAGATTATACCATAAGGACATTTCCCCACTCAGTTCGTGCCGGTATTCCTGTAACATGATCTGCATAAAATCAGGACCAAACGGAGAGGCAGGTGCCGCACCGCCCCAGGCGCGGTTTCTTACGATGGCCAGGGTTGCTTCGGCGCCAGGCTGATCGCCGGCCTGAAACTGGGATTCGGCTTTACTCAGATAAATTTCTCCCAGCCGAAGCAATGTGACATTTTGATCCCCGAAAATATGTGTTTTATGATCCGGATCAAGGGCACTGGGTGTATTACCGCTCACATTAGGATCACGCCAGAATTTAGTACCATAGTATCCTGATCTGAGCTGACCAGGCTGATCGCCCAGCCAGGGATCAGATACTTTTCCGCATGTATTGATAATTTTTCCATCGGTTCCGGTAAAATGTGCCTTGGGCATCGAGGTCGATCCGTTAAAACCGGCAATAACCTGAGCGTAAGCTTTTATTCCCCCGATCGCAACAATACCCGGGCTGGCGAGCGTATCACCGGGGCCTACGATGGTAGCGGGCTTGCGGGTATCGCCGGCTTCAAAGGAATTGTACAACTTTTGATTGCAATAGGTATAACCAAAGTTTGAAGTTTCCCAGGGCCACATAAAAGAAGAGTTCCAGGTTACTTCATTATTGTTGTAGCTCCAATCGGGGGTAACACCGCCCGGCAGCGCAAATTGCAATTCGAAAATTGATTCTTTATTATTTTGATGGTCATATTCATTGATATCCATAAAATTTTCCATCAGCTGATAATGCGGGATCACCTGGTCAAAAGTTGCTACTGCATCTGAATACTGCTTTAACCACATCTGAGCTGCTCCCAGATAACCCAATGCTGCGCCCTTTGTTGCTCTTCCGATATCAGCCGGGGCCAGGTCTTCCGGCCAGGGCAATAAACCCGCTGCGATGGTCATATCCGATGCCACAGACATAAATACGGAATCCTGCGGAGCGCGGGGATGGAGCCCGTCGTCGGTAACTGTTTTCAGTTCCAGCGGAACGCCACCAAAGGTACAGGCCAGGTAATAATAGAAAACGCCTCTCAGAAAATAAGCCTGCCCGGTCAGGAAATCGGCCTTCTTACCGTCGAGTACTCCTTCGTCGCGCATTTTCTGAATGATCGGTATAGCGGAATTTGCGCGGGCAATTCCCTGGTAGGAAAGATTCCAGTAAACATTGGTTGATCCGAAATCTACAGGGAACAGATAAGTATTATAGGAAACATCTGCTCCCCAGTTGAAATAATCCTGAGAGCAGTAGTTGGCATTGTACCAAAGCGCTTTCAGAACGAAACTCTGGTTGTCGTGCTGAAATCCGTCATAAATGGCATTCACCAGACTGATTCCATCCTGCGGGGTGTGGAAAAGGGCGTCCTCACTGGCATGCGAAGTGTCCTTTTGTGTCAGGAAATTCTTTGAGCAAGCCGTTGGCAGGAAGAGGAGAACCAGGGCTAACAAATAAATATTTTTAAAATTTTTCATATCTCTGTATTTAATGCTTCTCATATAGAAATTAAAACGTGAGGTTCAATCCTAAAGTAAAATATTTGGATGAAGGATAGGTTCCCACATCTATTCCCGATGCCGTTACACTCCGGACAGTTGCGTTATTATTATTCGGATCTGTACCCTGTGGTATGCCGATTTCCGGATCCAGCCCGGTGTATTTAGTGATCGTGAAGAGATTCTGTGCGGTGAAATAGACTCTGATTTTAGGCGCAAAATTGGCGCTCGATAATTTAACCGGTATCGTATAACCGATGGACAGGTTTCTCAAGCGTAAATAACTTCCGTCTTCAACGTATACATCGGAAGGCCGGGTATTGACATTAAAATCATTGGCATCGATAGCCGCATAGCGCTGTGATTTATTTGCGGGTGTCCAGGCATTCTGATAATACTTCAAACCGATGTTTTCAATGCCAACGGAACCAGTGGAGGTCTGAAAGCTTTCCAATGTCCGTTCCTGATAGTTAAAAATCTTGTTTCCATAGGTTCCGTAAAAGAAAAGACTGAAATCAAAGTTTTTATAGCTGGCGTCAAAATTCAGCCCGCCATAAAATTTCGGGATCGGACTTCCCAGGGTAACCTGATCATCTGCTGTAATTTTGCCGTCATTATTTACATCAACGAACTTCCGGTCGCCTACTTTTGCACTACCACTGGATGTTGGCTGATAAAAGGTGCCCGGACCATTCAGCGCCACAGCATTGGAATTTAAATCGTCAATTTCCTTCTGATCCTGGAAAATGCCAGCTGATTTATATCCGAAGAATTCCCCAACGGGGCCCCCTACGCTTGATTTGCTATATGTTCCCCAGTTATTGGAACCGGTAGTCGGGAAGCCCAGACTGCTCAGGTTATAAATAAATTTTTCACCTGTTGCCAGACTTAGCAGTTCGTTATGAACGGTAGTAAGATTGGCCCCGATATTATATTGAAAACCGCTGCCGGAGGAATGAGAGTAGTTTACAGCAAACTCAATACCGCTGTTGCTAATGCTGCCAACATTCCGGGTTGCCTGTGTAAATCCTGTTTGTGCGGGTAAGGGGATGCTCAGCAGAAAATCCCTGGATTTCTTTTTATAATAATCTATGGTCACGGTAAGTCCGCCATCTAAAAATGCCGCATCAATTCCAATGTCGGTTTGATCTGAAGTCTCCCATTTCAAACCGGGATATGCCAGTGCATTCAATATAAGACCCGGCTGATAGGTTTTATTGAAAGGATAACCGTTGTTCCCCTGATTATTAGCTCCCGGGCCGGAATAGTACTGGGCTAAATATTGAAAAGGCCGGGCGTTAAACTGGTTACCGATTTCCCCGTAACTGGCCCTGATCTTCAGGTCGGAGAGGAAATCAACATCCCTTAAGAACGATTCCTGTTTTGCTCTCCATGCAACGGATCCGGATGGAAAAACGCCGTACTGATGTCCGGGACCGAACTTTGAGGATCCATCCCTTCTCACGGTAGCCGTAATCAGGTATTTATCTTTATAACTATAGTTCAGCCTTCCGAATTGGGAAGCAAGGCTGGTTGTTACCTGGTTGCCGTAAATATTTGACAATGATGGAATCTGGCCAAGATCTCTGAGCTGGTCGCTGCTTAAATCATTTCCCTGGCCTCCGATCTGGCGAAAGGTATTTTCCTGTGCTGAAATTCCGCCAACAAAATCGATGCTGTGGTCGCCGAAAGTTTTGTTATATGCGATGGTATTTTCCCATAACCACTCAAACGTGTTGTTTGCGGATTGGGAATAGAAATTGAGGGTAGTCTGGGTACCGGTACCATACTGTGCCAGCGCCCGGGTATCGGAAGGCGTAAAATAATATCCGGAATAATCATTTGTATTGATACCAAAATTGGTTTTTATTTTGAGTCCGGGAAGGATGGTCGCTTCCAGATAGGTAGAGGCTAAGAAGTTGTTGGTTAAATTTTTCTGATCCTGGGAGTTAATATTATAAACAGGACCGGTTCCCCAGTTGCGGACTGACTGGTTATTGGGATTGAAGAAACCATAATTTCCCTGCCCGTCATCAATTTGATGGGTTGCCATATTTCCACCGTCGAGGGTAGGCGGCATCTTACTTAAATAGCCAACTCCTGCTCCGGCTCCCTGACCACCTGTTCCGTAAGGGATTTTTGAATCACCGCGGGTATACTTAAAGCTGGAGGAGGATTTGAGCCATGTTTGTGGGGTAAAATCTACGTTGGCGCTTAAATTATATCTTTTATAAATAGAGCCCAGTACAATACCCTTCTGATCAAAATATCCGGCGGAAAATGCGGTCTGAACCTTATCTGAACCTCCACGGATACCAATATTATATTTTTGTCTTATTCCGGTTTGATATATCGCGTCCTGCCAGTCCGCCGTGTGCAATGTGTCTGCATTAGCCCAGTTTGGAAGAGCTGTATATCCATCCAGCGCGGCGTGATCGTAGGCAAGCTTTCCCCATTGGGGGCCGTTCAAAACATCGTAGGTCTTGGGTTTTGACTGCACGGAAAGTTCTGCATCAACAGAAACCTGTGTTCCGTTTCTTCTTCCGCGCTTGGTTGTGATAATGACTACCCCGTTAGATGCCCTGTTCCCGTAAATGGCAGTGGCAGATGCGTCTTTGAGGATGTCGATGGAAGCAATGTCGCTGGGATTGAGGGTATTGATGCCCCCGCTTACCGGATAACCATCCACCACGTACAAGGGATCGTTGGTCCCGAAACTTCCGATACCTCTTATCTGAATCTGAACACCACCGCCCGGTGCGCCATCATTATTGATGACCTGCACTCCGGCGGACCGTCCCTGAATCGCCTGATCCAATGTAGTGACCGGAACTTTTGCAATCTGTTCGGCATTGACGCTGCTGATGGACCCGGTCAAATCCTTTCTTTTCTGGGTACCATATCCCACAACCACGATCTGTTGTAAAGACATCGTCTGCGAAACGAGCCTGACCGTAACTGCAGTCTGGTTATGCAACGGAACATCCTGTGATGCGTAACCAACCGCGCTCACCTCAAGAACTGCATTTGGTGCAGCATTGATGCTGAAAGATCCATCGGCATTCGTTGATACAGCCGTCGTCGTGCCCTTAATCCGTACCGTTACGGCAGCCAGCGCGCTGTCGTTTTCATTCGCCACCACTTTACCGGTCACTGGTCTGGTCTGCGCCTGCAAATTGAACGCAGTAAACAAAAAAGCCAGGAGCATAAAGCTGTGCCTGCAGATGACTCCTTTAAAATTCAGTAGTCTGTTCTTCATAATATGATTATTTAACTGGGTTGTGCGTTTTGGTTTCAAAGAAAAAAATGGGAGAATGTATTCGGAAAGGAAAAGGCAGGAGCCTCCTTCGTGCAGCTGAATGGACAAGCATCTTAATTTGTTTTGGTTTTAGCTATAATTTTTCCGTACCCCCATCGGGGATTTGCCGCTCCAAATTTGAGTCTATTTTTATCATTATATTGGTATTATTTTTGCCATTCCTTGCTGTAATTTGATGAAAGCGGGGTTTTCATGCACCGTCCGTCCGTTTTTAACCAATGCTTTTTCGACTGTTCTTTCCAGCCCCAAAGTACTTTTCCACGGAAGAAGGAAAGAAGTCCGCGAAATTTGCCCGCCGTTTTTATTATTAACTTACTGCCCAAACAAGGCCTTAATGACCCAGATCGGCTTAATCAGGGAGACTAAAATTCCGGCAGATAATCGCGTGGCGCTGATCCCCTCCCAATGTAAATGGCTCCGGAAGAATTTTCCTTCGCTGAAGATATTCGCGCAGCCTTCAGATAGACGTTGCTTTTCGGATAAGGAATACCGTATGGCGGGCGTGGAACTTACCGAAGATATGAGCAACTGCGATTTCTTATTCGGTATTAAAGAAGTGGCCATTGATCAGCTCATTCCCGAAAAGAAATATCTTTTTTTTTCGCATACCCGGAAAATGCAGCCTTATAACCAGGCTCTTTTCCGCGCGATACTGGATAAGAAAATTACGCTGATCGATTATGAGTGCATGGAACACGAGGACGGACAGCGCATTCTCGGATTTGGATTCTTTGCCGGCGTTGTCGGTGCGCACAATGGCATCATGGCCTTTGGAAAACGAAGCGGTCAGTATGCATTGCCACGGGTTTATCAGCAGCCCAGTTTCCGCCAGCTCATTCATTCCTATTTCGGACTCCGGCTCCCCAATATCAAAGTAGTCATTACAGGTTCAGGACGGGTTGCCCACGGTCTGCTGGAAATCATGAACCTGCTGGGGATTATTGAAGTGGAGCCGGATGAATATCTTTCCCGGAATTTTAGCTACCCGGTTTTTACACAGCTGAAAGGAAACGCTTTGTATGCGCATAAAATCAATGGCTCCTACCGGCGGGAAGATTTCCACCGCAACCCGGAACAATACGATTGTATTTTCAAACCCTTCCTGAAAACGACGGATATTCTCCTGAATGGCATTTTCTGGGATACCCGCATGCCCAGGTTGTTCGAATGGGAGGACCTGCAGTCGGCGGATTTCAAAATTCAGACCATTGCGGACGTAACAGACGATAAAAACGGCTCCATACCCTGCAATATCGGCGAAGCGGTTATGGAAGATCCGGTTTACGGAGTAGATAAAATGACGCGCCAAAAGACCGCGCCTTATTTGCCTGGTTCCGTGGACCTGATGGCTTATGGCAACCTGCCCAACGAACTCCCCCGCGATGCTTCCCGTTATTTCGGCGAACAGCTCATCAAATACGTGCTCGAAGATCTTTTTAAAAAAGGCTCCCCGGTAATCGAACGGGCAACGATGGTGAGGCAGGGGGAAATAACGGAGCCGTTTGGGTATTTGAAAGAGTACGGGATGGAATTTTTTAACTAAGAGAATTCTCGGTATTGAGTCATCCTTTCGTCCACCTACTTAAATAGGTAAAACAGATCTATCTGCAATACACTATTCCTCGTTTTCCAGGAATAAGTTTGAATATTGGAAATTCCAATATTATATCGAATATCAAAACCGAAATTGATTGATGGAAATTTATACCCGGCGCCAAATGCCCATGAGAACGCCATAGATTTAGAGATAAAATTTAAATCCTCTGAATAAGTGTTTGATTTATAAGTTGAATTCAATAAGAATCCAATTTGTGGTCCTGTTTCTATAAAAATTCCTGAGTATAACTGATATTTTAATAAAACAGGAACATTGAGGTAATTATAGTTAAGGTTTGCAGAAGAATCTTTCCTCTGAGCACCCTGTTCTGAATAAAATACTTCCGGCTGAAGGCTAAATAATTTGGATAACTGAATCGTTGAAAATACTCCAGCATTAAACCCCGATTTCGATTTCACTTCGCTGCTTACATTTGCTCCGGAAAGGTAAATATCTGATAAATTATAACCTGCTTTCACTCCAAAGTGGACTTGTGCCTCGGATTTAAAAATAGCACCAAGTATACATAACACTAAAAATAATTTCTTCTTCATTCCCATTGTGATTAATTTTGTTATCTTTTTTATTAACGTAGATATCTTTATCAATATGCCTGGCTTGGCGGTTCCCGCTTTATTTACCAATATTTGCGCCGCGGGTTAAATAATAATCTTTTAGCAGGCGGAGTAAATCCGCTGTTTCCTGTCCTTTTTCATCCCGTATGGTCAATTCCTGCGTGGAAAC
>Ga0207707_10000822_pt1 | contig 30446 bp, 25 predicted proteins | sample KBSC83BmetaG_FD_184336 | JGI IMG/M metagenome (GOLD analysis project Ga0207707, IMG submission 184336) | Corn rhizosphere microbial communities from Kellogg Biological Station, Michigan, USA - KBS C8-3B metaG (SPAdes) (version 2) | ecosystem: Host-associated > Plants > Roots > Rhizosphere ... | reverse complement strand
CGCTGCCGAGCGCACTCTGACCGGTCGTGAATCGTATTGTCATGTCATTCCTCCGCCTCTATGGTCCCGCAACAATTCGCTGGTGTCGTTCTGTCAACAGCATCGCACTAAGGCGCGCCGAATCTTTCTTATCGCTGCCCACGGTACCCTGGTCCCCGAAGAGCTCGACCGGGCAGCGCATTCGTCAGACGCCCACCATCCATCACCGGAACCCCGTTCACGAAAACATAGCTGACTCCGGTCGCCAGCTGGGCCGGTTCCTCGTACGTCGATCGATCGATGATGGTCGTCGGATCGAAGATAGTGATGTCGGCGAACATGCCCGGCTTGAGCAGGCCGCGATCGCTGATGCCAACGCGCTGCGCGGCCAGCGACGTCATCTTTCGGATTGCGAACTCGAGCGTGATCACCGAATCCTGGCGCACATAGCGCCCGAGTATGCGTGGGAATGTCCCGAACGCCCGTGGATGCTCACGCTCGGTGAATTTGCCGGTAGAATCCGGGCTCAACGCGCCCGCGTCCTGTCCGACCGACACCCACGGCTGTCTCATCGCCAACCGCAGCGCGTCCTCGTTGAATGAAAAGTAAATCGCCCCCGTTCTTCCTCTGTCCGCGATCAGGATGTCGAAGGCGGCGTCGTACGCGTCCTGTCCACGGAGCTTGCCCGCATCGGTCAGCAGCATCCCCTCGTACTTCTTTAGCGAATCGGCGACGACGTCGTTGATCATCGTCCTTGCCGCCGTGCGGATCCCCGCGGCACTGTCCTGACCGAGCTCCATCTTGAGGCGCGCGCGCACTGCCGGATCCTTGAGTCGCATTACGAGAGAGTCAGATCCGCCCTCCTGCACCCAGGTGTTGAGCATCGCCGCCAATCCGGTCGCGCTGGCGATGTACGGATACTGATCCGCAGTAATGTCCACACCCGCCGCGCGCGCCGAGTCGATGAGTGCGACAGCCTGTTGCATCTGCTCGAGCGTCCGCGACTTGATGTGCCGGATCTCCGCCCACGTCCCCGCCCCCGAAGCAATTTGGATCGTTTCGCGAATGGCGTCGATGAGTCCCGCTCCTTCGCTTCTGATGTGCGCGGCGTAGCCGCCCTTGTACGGCGTAGCGTACTTCGTCAGCGCGATCAGCTCGTCCGTCGAAAAGAACGTGCTCGGCAGATAGATCAACCCGGTGCCGACGCCGAACGCGCCGTCCCGCATCGCCGAGTCGATCAGCGCACCCATCTGCTTCATCTCGGCGTCGGTGGGATGGCGCGTCAACTCTCCCATCACCGCCTGTCGAACCGAGCTGGTGCCGACGTAGGTCCCGAGATTGATGGCGGTCCCGTTTTTCTCGAGATAGGTGAAGTACTCGCCGAGCGAGTTCCACGGATATCTGGGATTCGGCTGTTCGCCCAACGCTACGATCGGCCAGGCCGAATGCACCTCTCCCGTGATCTCGCTGGTGATGCCCTGCGTGATCTTCGAGACCGCGTGCGGCCCGCGCAGTATGCTCAGCTCGGAGTGGCCGAGCATGTCGATGAACCCCGGCGCGACAACCTGTCCATTTGCATCGATGACGCGCTGCGCATTCAGTCCGGGAACCGAGGGCCCGACGTAGGCAATCCGATCACCGGCAATTCCAACGCTGCCACGATACCACGGATTACCAGTGCCATCGACAATCCGAGCGTTGTTGATGAGGATGTCATACCGCGCACCAGCAGCGCCGCGAGGAACCGATGCGCAAGCCGCGGCAAGTGTGATCGCAAGAGCGCCGAGAACTCTGGTGATTCGCATTCGTTTTTGTCTCTGGAGTGTTTGGATTCGCCCGCGGCCCCTGGCCGGCCCGCCGAAAGCCCCCGGCCGGTAGTGTTCAGTTGCCGTTGACGACGCGCTAGGAAATTTTCTGCGTCTTTTTCTTCAGGAAATCCATGAGGATGAACTGCCCGAGCGTCATGGTATTGGTGAAGTACGCCTTGCCCTTGCTGATCTCCGACACGCGCTTCACGAATTCCACCAGCGCGCGGTCGCGAGCGAGCATGAATGTATTGATCAGGATTCCGGCTCGCCGGCAGTTGGCCACCTCGCGCAGCGTCGTCGCGATCACGGTTGCATCCAGGCCCATCGAGTTCTTGTAGATCTGCCCGTTGGGCATCGTCATCGCGCTGGGCTTCCCGTCGGTGATCATCACGATTTGCCGCATGTCCTTCTTCTGCGCCATCAGAAGTCGCCGCGCCAGCTTCAGTCCCTCGGCCGTGTTGGTGTGATACGGGCCAACCTGCGCCTGGGGCAGCGTGGACAATGGGATTTCTTCCGCTGAATCGTGAAAGAGGACGACCTGCAGCGTATCTCCCGGGAACTGCGTGCGGATGAGATGCGTGAGCGCCAGCGCGACCTTCTTTGCGGGCGTGAACCGATCCTCGCCGTAGAGAATCATCGAGTGCGATGTGTCGAGCATGAGCACCGTCGCGCACGACGAGCGGTACTCCGCCTGTCGGACCATCACGTCGCTGTACTCGAGATCCATCGGAATCTCGAGGGACCCCGTGCGCGCCAGCGAATTCTTGAGCGTCTCGTTGACGTCGATGTTCAGCACGTCGCCGAACTCGTACTCCTTGCTGTACCCGTCCGACTCGATGCCCGTGGCGAGGTGCGGCGTGTCGTGTGAGCCGAAGCTGGATTTGCCGAGTGAGCTCAGGATGTGGCGCAGACTCTTGTAGCCGAGGAAGTCGATGCCCTTGTCGGTGAGATTGAACTGGACGCTCTTTGATGCGCCGTGCGCGAGACCTCCGCGCCCTTCCACCGGCTGGTGACCGGCGGGGACCTGCGGCGGCGCCTGGAGGTTCAGGTAGCCCTCGGCCGCCAGTTTCTGGATCAGGCTGTCGAGAAGCTCGCTGAGCTTTTCCTGCGATTCCTTGGTACCGTCGCCACGGAGCGCCTCGAGCAGCTCGGGCGTGAACTGACCGCTCTCGATCAGCGCATCGAGAATTGCCTGGCGAAGCGCCTCGACCGAGCGATCGGGTTCTGAATCGAAGTCGTCGAAATACGGATTGAAGCTCTGCCCGCCGGCGAAGCCCGACTGGAGTAGAAAATCCGCGAGCTTGTCGAGGAGCGCCTGAAGGTCGACCGCGTCCGCAGCTTCCGGGCTGAACTTCGAGTAGGTGTGGAAGCGCATATCTCTAACATACAACCCGGGCGTAGGACGTGTATAATCCCTCGCAATGCCCCTGACGCCCGCCCGGCCCGTACGACGTTCGATCAACCCGTTCAGGGCGCTGCAAGTCCACCGGAACTTCCGGCTCTTCTGGACCGGACAGACCGTCTCACTTATCGGGACGTGGATGCAGCAGGTCGGAGTGGGCTGGCTTGCGCTCGACATCACCAACAGCGCCTTCATGGTCGGCCTGGTCAGCGCGGCCGGCAGCTTTCCGGTTCTCCTACTCTCGCTTTACGGGGGTGTGCTGGCGGATCGGCGCAGCAAGCTCCGTATTGTCATCATCTGTCAGGCACTCCTCCTCGTCGAGGCTGCGGCACTCTGGTGGTTCACCTGGGCGGGCCGGATCGACATCGGCTGGCTCCTCGCCCTGACGACGGTTGGCGGGGTCATCTCCGCGTTCGAGATCCCCGCGCGACAGGCGATGATCGTCGAGCTGGTATCGAGGGAAGACCTGGTGGATGCTATTGCGCTCAACTCCGGCGGGTTCAATCTCGCGCGAATCGTGGGCCCGTCGATCGCAGCGATCGTACTCGGGAAATTCGGCGTAGCGTGGTGCTTCGCCATCAACGCCTTGAGCTATTTCGCGGTGCTGGCGAGTCTGGGCCGGATCAGGCTGCCCCGGTGGACGCCCGTTCAGCATCTCGTCTCGCCGGCCGAACAGCTGAAGCAAGGGTTGAATTACATACGTAGCTCGCGCTCGGTATCCGGACTGATGGGGGTGATAGCGGTGTACTCGATCTTTGGATTTCAATATCTGACGATGATGCCGGTCGTTGCGCGTGACGTGCTGCATACCGGTGCTGGCGGCTACGGATTGCTGCTTACCTTCGTCGGCATCGGTGCCCTCACTGGAGCGCTTTCGCTCGCCGGGCTCGGCGCGCGGATTCGCCGCGGCCGGCTGTTCAATGCGACCGCGTACGCATTCGCTGGACTGACAATGCTCTTCTCCCTAATGCGCTCGGTGCATCTCGCCGCTTTTGTGCTGCTCTTTCTCGGGCTGACGATGCTGATCAACGGCGCACTGGCGAATGGAATACTTCAGTCTGTTGTCCCCGACGAGCTGCGGGGGCGCGTGATGGCCACCTACGTGTTCGTCTACGTAGGATTCACGCCGATCGGATCGTTCATCGCGGGAGCGATGTCGCGCTTCATCGGCGTGCAGTGGGCGATCTTCAGCGGCGGAGTGATAATGCTCGCCTACTCGCTGTGGGCGTTCTGGAAATTTCCGGAGATCAGGGCGGTCTAGAATCAGTGACTACGCTTTGACCCAGACTCTGATTGCGATCAGAACGAGAAAAACCGCAAACGCCTTTTGCAGCTGTGGTCCCGACAGCGACTGCGCCAGCTTTGCTCCCACCCATGCTCCGAGAAATAGTCCCAGCGCAATCCAGAGGGACGCCGCGATGTTGAGATGGCCTCGGCGATAGTACTCCCACGCGCCGAGGGCACCTACAGGGAGTAGCAAGGCACCGAGCGACGTGCCGGTTGCCATCTGCGGCTGAAATTTCGCGAGAAGAATGAGAGCGGGGCCGATGACGATCCCGCCGCCTATTCCGAACATTCCGGCGAGAACTCCGGCAGCGAGTCCGATAGCAATGAAAAGAATCACGATTCGTGGGGTCGATGGTTGCTGCGAGCTCTCACCGTCACGAGATGCCGTGAGAGCGGAACATGAAAAAGACGGCACCGACGATGCACAGGGCGGCCCACAGAAAATCGAGGCGCAAGGGCTGCCGCATGTATAGAACGACAAACGGCACGAAAACCGTCAGCGTAATCACTTCCTGGAGAATCTTGAGCTGCGCGAGCGACAGCTCCGACGAGCCGATGCGGTTCGCCGGAACCATGAACATGTATTCGAAGAATGCTATCCCCCAGCTCAGAACGGCGGCGATGTACCACTTCCGGTCGCTCAGATTTCTGAGATGCGCGTACCACGCGAACGTCATGAACGTGTTGGAGATGAGCAATAGTCCCGTGGTGCGGACGAGCGTTCTCGATATCATGCCGGGATTCCCTTCTTCACGGCCTCGAGCACCTTGTCCGCGAAGATGTCGATCTCGTCGAGCGTCGTGTACACGTTGGGCGTGATGCGAATCCCCTTGAATTCGGGGTGCACGATTGGCGTGTTGACGATCCGATGCTGGCTCAGCAGCCACCCGCCAAGCTTGACGTTGTCGATTCCATCGACGTTGAAGAGCGCGATCGCGCCCGACTGGCGGTTGTCGAGCGGCGTCAGCACCGCGATTCGCGAGCTCTCCGCTACGAGTCGCTTTGCCCAGCGGTCGCGCAATAGCCTGAGGCGCGCGACTTTCCGGTCGACGCCAATTCCGCGATGAAACGCCAGCGCGGCGGAGATGGCGTTGTGGTTCGCCGCTGGGTGGGTTCCGATCTCCTCGTACTTCCTGATGTCGTTGTCCTGCGTGGCGGCCGCCGCCATCAGCGGCCAGAGATTCTTCTGCTTGTCCTTTCTTACGTAAAGGAATCCCGTCCCGACGGGCGCAAGTAGCCACTTGTGGAGGCTCGTTCCATAGTAGTCGCATTTAAGGTCGTCGCGCTTGAATGGGAAATGCGCGAACGCGTGCGCGCCATCGACGAAGACCTGAATTCCGAGCGGTTGTGCCATCTCCACGATCTGACGCACGGGCATGATCTGCCCGGTGAGATTGGTGATGTGGGTGACCTCGATGACTTTCGTGCGCGGCGTGATCGCTGCTCTGAACTGTTCAACGAGATAGCTGTCCGACGGTGGGGGAACCTTGAACGAAACCTGTTTCAGAACTATCCCTTCACGTCGCTCGCGCTGCTGCCACGAGGTGATCATCCGCCCATAGTTCTGATTCGTCACCACCACTTCGTCGCCGCGCTTCAAGTCGAGGCCAAAGATCATGATCTCGTTTGCCTCGGAGGCGTTGCGCGTGATCGCCATCTCTTCGACGTCGCAGCCGAACTCGCTTGCCAAATCTCGTCGCACGCTCTCCACGCGGGGCTCGAGCACCCGCCACATGTGCTCGACGGGCAGCTCGTTCGAGAATCTCAAATCCCTGATCATCGCCTCCAGCACATGACTCGGCGTCGGGCTGCACCCGCCGTTGTTGAGATTGATCATGGTGCGGTCGGAGTCGAACGCGCGCTGAATCTCCGCCCAGTAGCTTTCATCGTCCGCGACGGCCTGGGGCGACCGGTCACCCGCGATCGCGTTGGCGCGAAAGAGAGATCGCATCGCGCGCTCGCGGAACACCGGCTGTGCCGCGAGACCCGCCGCGGCCATGCTCGAGAGGAACTCGCGTCTGGTCGTCATCCCGCCTCCGAGGTGACAAATGAAAGAGCGGTCGCCATGCAACGACGACCGCTCAATAATATGCCTGTGCTCCTCGCCGAGCGAGATTCGCTCTACTGATACTGTATGTAGAGCGGCTTGGGATTGAGCAGCAACACTTCCGACGGAGTCAGGATCGGGTCGCCCTTCTTGGTGTCGTTGTGGTAGAAGAGCTTGAAGCCGGTGAACTGCACGGGCTCCGCTTCCACGTACGCGCGGTACGAATCGTACTTCAGCCACGGCTGGCCCCAGCCGTCCATGTTTATCACGACCTGAACGCGCGGATCGAGCTTAATCTGATTGGCGTTCGTCAGCATCTTGCGCGTAAAGCGATGGACGACGAGAACCTTGGGCGGCAGGTTGTTCTGTTTGACCACGTCTGAGAGCAGACTGATCGCGTAGTTCACATCGCTGGCGTCCATCGTTCCGATTCGGTCACCGGGCTTGGATTTCTTTGGACCATCGTCGCCCGCATCTCGGAGCTTCATCGAGAACTCCGGATCGATTCCGAGCATCACCTTCGGGTTTTTGAGAAAGGGAATCAGTCGTGGCAGCTCTTCCTGCACGGTGCTGTGGCCGACCTGGACGTCGAGAAACACAATCGCATTTTTCTTGGCGGCCCAACCAGTGACCATGTTGATCAGGCTGTCGGTCATGCGCAGTCGATATTTCCCATCCCTCCCTGGAGCTCCTTGTGCCACTACGGCGATGAGATGCAGCGCGGGCGTCACGGGATGCGATGGATCTGCCTTCTGCCACGCCGCGATCTCCTTGTCGAAGCGCGCGAGCATCTGGTCAGGGGGAAGCTCGCCAAGGATTCCCATCTTCTTGGAAAGTGGATTTCCGTAGAAAGCGACGATTCTGTGCGAAGGAAGGAGCGAACCGGGCAGGGGAGGCGCCGTCTTCACCGGCCAGGCCGTGTTCTCCATGCCGGCTTTGACCGCCTTCACGAGCGCCAGGCTGTCCCTCTTGGTGCGGCCCTTTACCGACGGAACCGTGACAGGAGGATCCTTTGCGGCCGAGTCTTTCCCGACGCCGGGCTTCGTGCTCGACGCCGTGCTGGCGGCGCTATTGGGCGAAGCGGGCTGCGGGTTAGCGACCTGGATTGCCGGCAGTGTGGACATGCCGACTGTCTGGCTGTCGGTTGGTATCGCTTCCGAGCCGGGGGTCGGGCGCGCGTCTTTGCTGGAGGCGCACGCCAACGCGCCCAGGAGCGCGAATCCGGAAAATTTCTGGACGGATGACATTCTGAGAGAAACGTATTGCATCAGCTCTACTGAAGAGTTGTTGATTTTTGGATGGGGTGTCTTCCTGTGTAATTCATAATCCAGGCCCAAAATGTTTCCTCCCGTTGGCCCGCGTCCTGTTCCCTGTTTTTCAAAGAACCATCCCCGGGGGTCCTCTTCTTGCTTTCGGGATATGTTCGGGCTACTCTAGCAGGATAATGTCTGATCGCAATGCCGCCATCCGCGCGCTCATCGAGCATCGATTTCCCGATGCAACGCCGGTCACCCATCGGACCGCTGAGCCGGTGGCAACCGGGATCGATGCTCTCGATGCGATTCTCCCCGGACATGGTCTGCCCCGCGGCCGTCTCACTGTCTGGATGCCACAGGGCGGAGCCACCGCTGTCCTGAGGGCAGCCTGCAACACCACCGTCGCTCAGGGCGAGAGAGCGGTCTGGATCGATGGGCTTGGCACCGTCGCGGGCCCATTTTGGGAAGAAGGTCCGATCCTCGTTCGCCCCCGCAATCGAAAGCACGGGCTGCGTGGGGCGGAAGAGCTCCTCCATTGCGGAGGATTCGCGCTCGTCGTGGTCGCGGGCATCGAGCCCGAGGGTACCGAGACGGTGCGACTCTCCCGCGCCGCGCGCGAAGGAGGGGGCGCGCTCGTCACTCTGACATCGCACGCTTCCATGGCCAGCCTTCGCATGACGTCGCAGATCCTGCGCGACACTTACCGGTGGAGGAAAACCCCATTCGGCGATCCCGCCGAAGCGCAGGAAGTGATGATCCGGGTGCGCGCGACATCCCTTGGGTGGAACCGGAGCGCGGATTTCCCGGTGCCCGTCATGCCGTACGATCTACGGATGGCGATAGAGGCGGGACTTGTAGATCGACGAGGGGCGAAGCGGTAAAAACTACGAACTGAACACTACCGGCCTGGGGCTTTGGGCGGAGCGGCCGGCGGCCTCGGGCTAACGACGAACTGCAGAGCACGCTATCAGAGATCTCGCGTGCTTTGCAGTTTTGCCCTGTAAAGTGGTAGCTCCCAGTTCTGCCCGATGAGTCCTTCCCCAAACTCGGAGTGTCTCTCCTCCTTCACCATCTGAAATCCTTCAGCGATGTAGATGTGCCGCGCCGCGTCGAGAACGCTGTTCGTCCACAGCGTGATCTTCCGATATCCGGCCTTCCGGGCGAACGCGATGCATTCCTTCACCAGAAGCCTGCCCACGCCGTGTCCGCGCGCAGATGGTTCGACGAGTAGCAGTCTCAGCTTCGCGGTTTTCGGCGTCTCTTTCACCAGAAAAACCGATCCCACCCGCGCCCCATCGATCTCAGCGATCCAGCAGCGCTCGCGCGCGGGATCGAAATGGCGGATGAAGTTCACGACGATCTCGCCCACCAGCGCCTCGAATCGCTCGTCCCATCCATACTCCTGCTGGTAAAGCGCGCCGTGCCGGAACATGACCCACCCCATGTCGCCGGGCCGGTGCGTGCGAAGCGATACCTTTTTACGAAGGGCCACGTCGCCGAGGACTTCCGCGATGGTGCGCATCGACGATACGAGGTCGGCCTGCGCAGGTTCCGCGATCGGGGCCAGCATCCTCTCGACTTCCACGGACTGACGAGTCTCGAGTGCGGAGAAAATCTTCCGCCCTTTTGCCGTCAAGCCGAGTACACTCCGCCGGCGATCTGTTGACGCGCGAGCGCGAGTGATCAATCCGTCGTGCTCGAAGCCGCGAAGGATGCGACTGAGGTAGCCCGGATCCAGCCCGAGTAGATCGCGCAGATCAGTGGCGGTCAGGTCGGGAGTGTGCGCAAGCTCGTAAAGGACGCGTACTTGAGTGAGCGAATACGGGCTCTCGAGAATCCCGCCCTGAAGCAGCCCGATTCTGCGGGTATAGAATCGGTTGAAAGCTCTGACGGCGCTGACTCTCGCCGACTTCGGTCTGCTGGACACCGGCATGGATGCAAATTGGCGGATTAGTTGACTCCGTCAAGTATCTAGCCCAATAAAGAATTCACCCGTGAGCGGTGCTCTTGTCACAAGCGAGCGTTGTCTCCGTAAGGCCAAATGAAGGTGTCATGGCGTTGGCGGCCCGAAGCCGCCGGCCGCTCCGCCCACAGCACCCGGCCGGTAGTGTTCCGTGGCAGTTAAGCCGGTGTGTTCCTTATCAGCTAATCCGTACCGAACGATCCATCCTGACTCGGTGTCGAACCATGGTAGTGAACGAATCTCAGCTCATCGCCCGGGTCATTGCGGGAGATCGGTTGGCCGGGCGTGCGCTGTACGACACGCACGCGCCACGCGTCTACTCGCTCGCCTATCGACTGAGCGGTGATGCGGAGAAGGCTCGGGAGTTCACGCAGGACACGTTTATCCGCGCTTTCGCACGGCTCTCCCAGTTCCGGGGTGACGCGGCGTTCTCGACCTGGTTGCACAGAATCGTGGTGACCGTGGTCTCGAATGCGCGGCGAACCGAGTTGCGGCTGGGACGTGAGGTGGCGCTGGACGAGGCGGATTTCGTAGAGGTCAATGCTTCCGAAGCGGAGCCGGATCTCAAGGAATGCATCGCCCGGGCAGTCGAAGGACTTTCAGAGGCTTACAGAGTGACGCTTATCATGCACGACATTGAGGGATACACACACGCCGAGATCGCAGGCATCCTGGGCGTCCCCGAAGGGACGTCAAAGAGCAGGCTCTCGGCGGCAAGGGCCCAGCTTCGGCAAGAGCTGGCGGCATTCAAGGAGTAGATGATGGACGAGAATCGGTTTGACGAGATTGTCACCCAGCTTCCGCGAAGCTTCAATGATCCTCCACCGCCCCCGCTCGACGAGATGTGGGCTGTGATCGAGGACGCGCACTTCAATACCCCATCGTCCGCTGCTCAGGCGCGCGGCGCGATGTCGAGCGCGACATGGCTCGCCGCGGCTGCCGCTCTCCTCCTGGGCATTGGGATCGGTCATTACGTCCCGCGTGCCTCGAACGCCGTGAGCAATTCTCCGACGCCCGTTGCCGTCGCGTCGGTGAATTCCGCCTCGTTGCCCGCTGATACCTCCGCCATCGCCGAGGCCTATCGCGATCAGACGAGTCGCTACCTCGGCCAGACCGCGGCTCTTCTCATTTCGCTGCCGTCAAAGGATGCGCGGGGAAAAACCGACGCAGTCTTCGCCGGAAAGGCGAGCGACCTTCTCGTTACCACGCGTCTACTGATGGATTCACCTGCAGCGCGCGACCCGCAGATGCGCTCGCTGCTCGAGGATCTCGAGCTCGTGCTCGTGCAGATCGCGCGGCTTCGCGGCGAGAAGAGCAAGGCCGATCTCGATCTCATCCACCAGGCTGTCGAACAGGGGGACGTTCTTTCACGTCTCAATTCCGCTGTAGTCACCAATCAATCCTCAGAGTGAAGGAATGATGATCAGAGCCACTTTCATCGCTGCCGCGCTCGCCGTCTGCGCTCTCACGAGCGAAGCACAAATTCCGACGACGCCCGCGCCGACTCCATCTCCTGCTCCGCCAGTCATCGCGCAGCCTGCTATCCCTGCTGCTCCAGCTCCGAGCGCTCGTCCAGTCACTCCGCCCGCGTTGCACTGGGAGCCGATGGACCTGCCCGATCTCAGTCGACTCGATCGGTTGAACATGGATCTGCATCTCGCCCCGATGCCGGATATGGATTTCGATATTCCTGACGATCTCGCCCTGAGCGATCTGAATGGGCGGCTGAGCGATCTGAGCATGACAATGCCATCTCTCGATTTCGATTTGGCAATGCCGCTGATGCCGCCCATGCCGCCAATGGCTCTCGATCCGATGGAACCGATTGAGCCGATGATGCCGCTCGAGCCGATGATCATCGCGCCAATGGCGATAGAGCCTATGATCATGGAGCCGCTGAACATTCCACCGATGCCGCCCATGCCCCCTATGCCGGACATGGCACCGCTCGCTGGAGAGATATGGGCGCCGAACTTGAGCTTGACAGCTCCCGTCGCCCGCGCCGTGGCAGCGGCAGACCGCGCTGCCAGAAGCATTCCCGGCCAATCATTGTTCGAGCGTCAATTCGGCGCAATCACGACCGATCCCCCCAAGGCGTGGGCTCAGTCGGACCCCGCCGATTCGCTCTATCGCCTGGCGCGCGAGACGCTGAATCGCGGCGAGTACCGCCGCGCGGCTCAACTCTTCGGCGACATCACGCAGAAATTTCCAAACTCTGTCTACGCGTCCGACGCGCGTTACTGGAAGGCGTTCGCGCTTTACCGGATCGGCAATACGAACGATCTGCGCGATGCGCTGGCGTCGCTTCAGGACAACTCGAAGAGCTACCGGCAGGCATCGCTTCAGGCGGACGCTCCCGCGCTCGCCGCGCGAATCCGCGGCGCCTTGGCAGCGCAGGGTGATCCACAGGCACGCGCCCAGCTGGTGGCGGCGTCACAGCCGGGCGATGCGTGCGACAGAGAAGATGTCGCCGTGCGCGTCGAGGCTCTCAATTCCCTCGGCCGAAGCGACCCCGAGTCGACGACTCCGATTCTTCGCCGCCTCCTCGCCCGCAAGGACGACTGTTCGGCGAGCCTTCGTCGTGCCGCGCTCTGGCTCCTCGGCAGAAGGACCGATGCAGAAGCGACCGAGCTGGTCATGAATTCCGCGCGCAACGATCCGGACATGCGGGTACGTGCTGACGCGCTTCGATTTCTCGCGGCAATGCCCGGCGACCAGGCGATCTCGACCATCGAAGAGATAGCGCGTACCCCCGGCAACGAGGAGCTTCAACGCTCGGCCATTGCCGCCCTCGGAAGAAGCGACAGCCCGCGCGCTCGGCAGGGCATTCGGAACATCGTCGAGCGCGCGGATCTGAGCGAGAATCTGCGCGCCGCTGCACTGTCGAGCATCGACGCCGAGCACACGAGCGACAACGGCGCCTACCTGCGGTCGGTGTACCCGCGCCTCGACACGCCGCGGCTCAAGGCAGCCGCGATTCGTGCCCTCGCGCGCATCGGCGGGAACGACAACGATCAATGGCTCCTCTCAATCGTGCGCAATCCAAATGAGCCAGCCGATGTGCGCGCAATGGCGCTCAGCTATGCCGGCCGGTCCACGATACCGATCGCTGACCTGACGAAGATGTATGACGTCGCTGGCGACCGTCCGCTGCGCGAGCAGCTCATAAGGCTCTACGCCCAGCGCCAGGATCCGCAGGCAACCGACAAGCTGCTGGAGATCGCCAAAACCGGGACCGATCCCGACATGCGCCGCTACGCGATCTCGGCGCTCTCCCGTAAGAACGATCCCAGAACCAGAAAGCTTCTTTTGGAGATTATAGACAAATGACGAACCACTTTTCCCGCCTCGCGGTCGCACTCCTCGTCGCGACGAGCGCCGCCGGATCTTCCGCGACCGCCCAATCCCTCGCCAGTCGCGTCGCGGGTGCGTCGGATCGATCGATTCAGTTCAGCTATCCGGCGAAAGCCGGCGTCTGCGGTGATGGCCGGACGTACATCTCCACCGGACCCGGGAATTATTACGGAAGCTATTCCACCAACTCGTCGGATCAGTGCGTAGCCGGTCCAGTCCGCGTCGTCGCGGATCTCGCGGATCGAAACGTCATTGCGCTGCGGACTTACGTCGGTGGGACGACTCCGGTCGTAGATCCAGGTGTCGCTAACCTTGGAACCGTCACTGCCGCTGACGCCACCGACTATCTCCTCGGCGTCGCATCGCGCGCCGATGGACGGGTCGGGCGGGACGCGATCTTCGCGGCGCTGATCGCGGACGGGCCGGACCTCAGCTCGAAGCTGCTCGAGATCGGGCGTGATCAGAATCGGCCGTTGGAGACGCGACGGGCAGCACTGTCAGGTCTCGTGCGCAGTGATGCGGTGCAGCTCGACAGAATAGGCGCGGCGCTGGTGCAGATCGCGACGAATGAAGGCGATGCGCAGGGAGTCCGCACAGCGGCTCTCTCCGTGCTCTCGAGGCTCGATCATGGCGCCGGCATTCAGCCGCTCGTCCAGCTGGCAAATGGCAACATCACATCGTGGGTTGGTCGCGAGAGCATGACGGTCCTCGCGCGCTCCGGCGACCCGCGTGCGCGTCAGTTCCTGCGGTCCACAGCGCAGCGCTCGGATCTCCCTGACGAAGTACTGGCGACCGCCCTCCGTGGGCTGGGTCGCGAGTATGTCACCGGCCAGGACGCGGCGCTGCTCCGCTCGATCTATCCGCGACTCACGGGTCAGCGATCGCAGGACGCAGTTCTCGCCTCATTGGCGGAGCTGGGCGGCTCGGAAAATGTCCAGTGGCTGACGGGGATCGTGCGCGATGAAAAGACAGCGCCCGAATCCAGACGTCGCGCGCTCCAGTATCTGAGCAGGGCGGGCGCAACGACGCCAGTGTTGCTTGCTCTGTACGATCCGACGACGGATCAGGAGATGCGGGGCGCGCTCATCGGACTTTACTCGCGCATTTCCGACAAGGCTGCGACCGACAAGCTGGTATGGATCGCGAAGAACGAGCAGAATCTCTCACTGCGTCGTCGCGCCATCTCGGCGCTGTCGCGCAATACGGATCCGACGATTCGACAGACGCTCCAGGATATCGTGGAGCGATAAGCCGGCGGCTGCTTCGGCTAGCCGGCCTTCTTCTGCTTCAGGGACGCCTTCTTCTCTACGAGCTGAGGCGCGGCCCACGCCGTTCCGAGCACCTTCTGGAAGCAGCGCTTGGGAACGATGTCGACGCCTGACTTCGTAAGGGCTTCGTAGCGCGAGAGCTTTTCCGGGTATCGGGAAATCGCGGTCGGGCTATAGGAAAGCGAGAGAAAGAAGTTGTCGGTGAGACTGAGGGCGAACAGCTCCTCGATGTCCCTCGCGCGCGCGAGTCTTTCCACGCCGAGCACCACCTGGCTTCCCAGTCCTTTACCGTGATGGGTGGGAGCGACCGCAACCGACGAAACCTCCGCCAAAGACGGGGAGTACTCCTCGAGCGCGGCGCAGGCAACAACGCGCCCACTCTGCTCCACGGCGACGACGTAGTTGTCGATCCTCGTCGCGATCTGGTCGAGGGTTCGGGGAAGCATCAGGCCCTGTGCCGCGTACTGTGCGACCAGCTCCAGAATCTGCTGGGCATCGGCGCGCGCGGCACGCCGCACGGTCGTCCGCGAAGAGACGGCAGTGGCCCTTGGAAGCTTGAGGGCAGGCGCGGTTGCTTTTGGGAAATTATGCACAGGGAATGTATATATACACACCACCCTTCCCGCAAGTGTTCCCTCTATCCGGTTACCGGCGTACCTTCGCTCTAGAGAACCAACTCAGAACGACCTGTTGTGAGTGATAGTTGCGTGTTCTGGGTTTCGGGACGCGCTGCAACCTCTAACTCCTCCCCCGACATGTTTTTGACTCGCTTCTCCCGACTCCTCCTGGCTCTCGCCACCGCTGCCATCGCGCTGCCATTGAGGGCTCAAGTCGTACTCCCGTCGGATTCAGCCCTCAAGGCGATTCTCCAGAGCCGAGTCGACACGAAACAGACCGTCGGGATCGTTATCGGCACGCTCGACCACGGACGCACCAACATCTACGCGGCCGGATCATCAGGTGCACCCGGAGTCGCGCTCGATGGCAATACGGAATTCGAGATCGGATCCATAACCAAGGTCTTCACGGCCTCGATTCTCGCCGACATGGTCGCCAGGGGCGAGGTGAAGCTCGACGACCCGGTTGCCAAGTATCTGCCAGCGTCGGTGAAGGTCCCCTCCCGAAATGGCAAGCAAATCACGTTGTTGGACCTCGCGACACAGTCGTCGGGGCTGCCGCGGATGCCCGACAACTTTCATCCAAAGGATCAAGCCAATCCATTCGCGGATTACACCGTCGATCAGATGTACGCGTTTCTCTCTAACTATCAGCTTCCGCGCGACATCGGCTCGCAGTACGAGTACTCGAACCTCGGCGTCGGCCTGCTCGGCCACGCGCTCGCACTGAAAGCGGGGAAGAGCTATGAAGATCTCGTGACGGAAAGAATCCTGCGGCCGCTGGGGATGAACGACACGCGCATCACCCTGAGCCCGTCCCTGAAGAGTCGGCTTGCTCCAGGACACTCGCCGACTGGCGCCGTCGTCGCGAACTGGGACCTGCCGACGCTGGCCGGCGCCGGAGCGCTCAGATCTACAGCCAACGATCTGTTGAAGTTCCTGGCCGCCAATCTCGACAGCAATAGCGCGCCGCTCGGCCGAGTGCTGGCGATCACGCACGTCGACCGGCGCGACGTGGATGGCGTGCGGATGCGGATCGGATTGAACTGGCACATCCTCAACACATCCGAGCGGCGGCTCATCTGGCACAACGGCGGCACTGGCGGCTATCGCACCTTCATCGGATTCGACACGACGGGCAAACGAGCGGTGGTGGTGCTATCGAATCAATCGATCTCGGCGGACGACATTGGCTTCCACCTTCTCGACGCGCGCGCCCCGCTTGCCCCACCGGTTTCAACCAAGGTTCGCACCGAGGTCTCAGTCGCTCCGGCGGTTCTGGATTCCTATGTAGGCGTATACCAGCTCGCGCCGAACTTTGCCATCACCATCACGCGCGAAGGGAACTCGCTGTACGGCCAGGCGACCGGTCAGCCGCGCTTTCAACTGTTCGCGGAGGCGCCCACCGAATTTTTTCTCAAAGACGTCGACGCCCAGGTCACGTTCGAGAAAGATGCTTCTGGCAAAGTGACGCGATTGATTCTGCACCAGAACGGGATGAACGTGCCTGGTCAGAGGCAGCCGTAATTAGTGGGTGGCGAAGACTTTAGTGTGGCCGGTTTTATCAAACGAAAGGACCTGATAGCCTTGGGTGCGCGGGCCGTCCATTCCAGGTGAGCTCATCGGCATTCCCGGCACCGCGATTCCCGCAATCGTCGGCTTTGTCGCGAGCAGTCGGTCGATGTCTTCAGCCGAAACGTGTCCTTCGATGAGGTACCCGTTCACTACCGCCGTGTGACACGCGGTCAAAGCATCTGGCACGCCGAGCGAGTGCTTGATCTCCGTCATGTCGGGCGTGTCCTTGGCGACAACCGTGTATCCGTGCTTGGCGAGATACGCAATCCAGTTCTTGCAGCACCCGCAGTTGGGATCCTTGTAGACGGTGATGGTCGGCTTTTTTGCGGGCGGAGCCGACGAGCCGTTCCGCACAGCGGCGGTCGTGAGCGAGATCGTGACGAGTGCCGCCGCGAGGGCGAGGATTTGCGTTGAGCGCTTTTTCATTCCGGGATTGATTTGAGTGTTCGCTCGATCTGTTTCCTGTGGCGTCCCTCATGTTGCCCGACGAAGATGAGCCACTGATACAGATCGAGCTCGCCAAGAACTGCGTGGGTGTGCTTTATCTCTCCGATCGCGAGACCATTCGCCGAGACTACCGCAGCCCTCAGTGCCTCGCGCGAGCTCTCGAGACCTTCGAGTGCTTCCTTGAAATCGACGTCTGCTCGTGGGCGCACCATCTCCGGCGACTTCAGGACGGCGCCTTCCAGAATAGTGCTGTATTTGTCGAATGACGGCATCACCGACGCGGTGGATTTCTCCTCGCCGAGCCCCGCCGCTCTTGCCTGACCAACTCGTTTCGTGATTAGTCGCGCGACCCCTGACTCCACCATCCTCAGGTGGTCCAGGATCTCGGCGACCGACCACGAATCTTTGACAACGCGCTGGGAAAGACGGTTGCTGGGCGCTCCGGCGAAGCTCTGAAGGAGCTCTTTCCTCTTTTCTTCGACGTAGTCCATCGTTTCAGCGAGTCTTGCGTGCATTCGGGCTCCTCCTACCCGGAATTTACGCTTGGGTTACGGATTCGCGCGGAGAATTCTCACGGTTGTGGCCTCGGCGCCCTTCTTGCTTTCGGTATATCTTCGGTATAACGTTGGTGCCCGGTTCGAGCTGAAATCATGACCTTCATCTGCCTCTGGAGTCCCGCCGCCGCCCAGGAGAGCGCGCTCCTTCACAAGCTCACTCCTTCACTCCTCGGTGCTGCTCCGCGCGTGATGCTGGGTGGCAACGGCGTGGTGTGGGCCGACGCGAGGGGCATGAGCGCCGAGCCTCTGGCGAGAGATCTTCTGCAGGTTTTCCACGATGAGGGGGTTGAGAAAGTTCGCGGAGCCATCTCCCTCGCTCCTGTATGCGCAGAAGTTGCCGCGCGGCATGGGAAGGGCGCGTTGGTGGTGATACCACCCGGCGCGGAGCGCGACTATCTCGCGCCGCATCCGGTTGGGGTTCTCGAAGCATCGCTCGCTCTGTCGTCTCTGCTCGATGGAATAGGCGTTGAGACTTGCGGAGATCTGGCGAAGCTCGATCTCGAGTCGGTCGAGGTCCGTTTTGGCGCCGAGGGCGCGCGTCTCTGGCGATTGTCGAGGGCGGATGACTCGCGGCGCATCTTCACCAGCATTCCGCGCGCGCTTCCCAGCGCTTCGCTCGACTGGGTGGATTACACGCTCAGAGAAACCGAGCGGCTCATCTTCATCATCAACGCGCTCATTGGGAACATCACGACGGAGCTCGCCGCGCGCGGCCAGTGCGCGCGAGAGATGACGATGACGTTCTCGCTCGCCAATCGCGAGAGCTTCGAGCATCTGGTGCGGCCGGCGCGATCGACGTCGAGCCACAAGGCGTGGATGCGTCTCATGCGCACGCATCTGGAGAGGATCGCTCTTCCCGATGGAGTCGTCGGCATCACGATTCGTGTGGAGTCCGTCACCGGGGAGGTCGAGCGTCAGGGCGACATCTTCGATCGCGGCTTTGCCACCGCGCGCGCGGCGGAGGAGACCATCGCGCAGTTGCTGGATGATCAGGGCGCGGTGGTAGTCACGCCCCGCAACAGCCAGCATCCGCTAATCGATCGTCGAACGGAGTGGGTGAGCCAGGAGCCGGCGCAGGCGTCGGCGAGAATCCAGCTCAGAGAGCGGGTGGTGAAGGCGACCGCCGCGCCCCGTCTCACGCTGCAGCTTTATGCGGAGCCCAGGCGAGTGGCGGTCAAGACGAAGCGTCGACGCGACCACCAGGTGCCGGTGCAGTATCGCGACAAGGAATGGCTGGAGATCACTTCTGCCGCCGGCCCCGACCGTGTGTCGGGAGGACAATGGGCCGATCCCTACGCGCGCGAATATTTCCGCTGCGTCACCGATGACGGCATGATGGTGTGGCTGTATCGCGATGCCCGTGAAGACGCGTGGTATCTGCACGGGTGGTGGGACTGAAGCTGCGCGACGTGTTTTCCGGGCTACGACCTCAAGAACCCTTCGATGCGGGCGGCCTTCACGATTGCCTGCACCTTCGTCATTATCGCCGCGGCTGCCTTCGCATTTCCGTTTCTCGTCATCGCGTCCGCGAGAACGGCACCGGTAAAGGCGTAGGTGTAGGGTATCCCGAAGGATGCCCGGTCGATCCAGTCGCCTTCCTTGATGAGAGCATCCGGGGCGCGATACACGGTATCCCACAGTGCCTTGCTCCGATCGACGTCGACGAACAAACCCGAGATGCGCGGCGTCGCCGGCGTGTCGGTGAGCGGATGATCGACGAGCTTCTGCACGAATCCCTGCGAAATCAGATACGGATCCAGCCCCAGTCCCTTTCCGCCGCCGGTAGAGACATAGATCGGGCGCTCGGGATATGAATCCTTGATGAGGCGAAGCAGGATCAGCTGATCCCGCACCAGGATGCCGGGCGGGATATTCAGCGTGATATTCCCCTGCCGGAAAATCTGGGGCTCGTTGAGCTGGATGTATTCGGGAACCGCGTCCGCTTCCGCAAATGTCATCTTGAGCGGAGGTCCGACGGGTTTCTTCCATACCTGATTTCTGTAGATGGCCGGTCCCCTTGCGGCGTCATACGTCTCGACAGGGCGGCGGATCATCTGCCGCACGAACCAATCGGTGTCGAGATATGTCGTCACGGCCACGGTCACATCTCGGCGCACTCCTTCGACCTCCTGGGCGTACCAGAGGGGAAAGGTGTCGTTGTCACCGTTGGTGATGACGATCGCGTACGGCTCCAGCGAGTTCAGGTAGTCACGTGCCCATGCATCGGTGAACGTGTGTCCCGCGCGCGAGGCGTATTTCCAGTTCGCGAAGAGCGGAATGAGAGCAATGAGCAGCACCGGTGCGGCGATCATGAATCCGCGACGCGATGGCCAGCTCGTCGCTCCAACCTGTTTTTTCCCATTTGTGGCCGGCAGTTCGTCCTGGCCACCGACTATGTGGGCAAGCTGCTCCCAGATGAAGCCGAGTCCAATGGCGGCCCAGACCCCCCAGGCGGAAAAACTCCAGATGTAGAAGTAGTCGCGATCGCGCACCTCGCGCGCAACATCCTGGAGGTCGGGATCCTGTGACCAACCGTACTTGAAGTTGAGGTAGTAGATGAGCGCGAGCGTCATCGTGAACATGAGCGGCCCGAAGTACCAGAAAGTTCGTCGGTCTCGGTCCCAGTGCACGTAGCCGCCAAGCAAGCCGAGCGCGAGGAAGACAAAGGCGAGGACGAACTGCGCGCCCGGATGCGCCTGATGCACGTCGCGCAACCACTGCCACTTGAAGTAGAGCCACCACATTCCGACTTGCGCCGAATAGTCAGCTCCGCGCTCCAGCTTCTGCCCGTACTGTTCGCGATTGATATTCGCCTTCAGACGCTCGAACGTGAGCTTGTCGAACGTGCAGCTCGCCTCGAGCCTGGTTTCACACGCGGTCGGAGCGCCTTCGTTGATCCCGGGGAAGTACGCCGCACGCACCGGCTCGTAGATGAATGGCGTCAATCCGAGAACCAGCGCGCCGAATCCTATCAGGACAAGCTTCCAGCGGAGCAGCGTCCGCCACCGCACGGCCAGAATCGCGACGCCAGCGGCCGGCAACGGAAGGAAACCGGCCGGGTGGTTGGAGTATCCAAGTCCGAGCAGGAAGGCAACCAGGATGAGAATCCGGTCGGCACCTGGGGCATCCGGGTCTTCCATCCACTCGATCATCAGCCACGACACGATCGTGAAGAAGAGAAGGGAGACCGTGTAGACCTTCTCGTTGACGACCGACTGATTCCAGACCGTGAACGCGGTCGCGCCGATGAGCGTCGCGAGGCCGGCGACGACGAGCCGCTGCCATTTCTCGCCAATCCAGCGCGCGACGATTCTCTCCGTTATCAGGAACCAGAAGCCCGCCGAGCCCGCGCTCGCCAGCGCCGCCAGGATGTTGATTCGCGCTCCGTATGACACCGGGATTGGCAGTGTCGCGAATGCGTGTCCCAGCAGCATGAAGAAGGGATTGCCGGGCGGGTGCGGAAGGCCGAGCACCTTGGTGGCTGCCATGTACTCGCCGGTATCCCACATCGCCACGGACGGGGCGAGGGTCAGCAAGTAAAGGATGAAGACGAGGAGCGCCGCTATCGCGGCGGGGATGTATGACGGCTTGTACCCGTTCGTGTCAGAACTTGTAGTAGAGATTTTCGTGGCCATTTATGGATGGTAGACTGACGAGCGATGGTCGATGAATCGTTGTGACTAGGTTCCGGGGGAGTTTACCCGAGCTGCTTTCGAGATCTCGTTGACTCGGTTCAGGATCGCGGTGACAGCTCTGTCATCCCCGCGCCTAGACATCGCCTCGGCCAGGATCGCTCCAGTATAGGCATAGAAGTAAGGAATGTTGGCTGAGGCACGATCGATCCAATCTCCCTCCTTCATCAGAGCTTCCGGCGCGTGGTATACAGTGTCCCAGAGCGCTTTGCTTCTATCGACGTCGACGAACCTGCCTGCGATCTTCGGCGTTAGCGCGCTGTCTGTAAGAGGGTGATCGACCAGCTTCTGAACAATACCCTGGGAGATCAGATATGGCTCCAGGCCAAGTCCGTGGCTGCCACCCGTGGAGAGATAGATGGGACGCTCGGGAAATGAATCCCTGATCAGGCGAAGCAAAACAAGTTGGTCGCGAACAAGATAACCCGGCTGAATGCTCAGGTTGATCTTGTCTTTACGAAAAATTTGGGGCTGCGTGATCTCGATGTAATCCGGAATTGCATCCGCTTCGGCAAAAGTCATCTTGAGCGGCGGACCTATCGGCTTTTTCCAAACCTTATTCCGGTAGATCGCAGGGCCTCTCGCGGCGTCGTAAGTCTCGACTGGTCGGCGAATCATCTGACGCACGAACCAATCGGTTTGAAGGTAGGTAGTCACAGCGACGGTGACGTCACGTCGCACGCCGTCGACTTCCTGAGCGTACCAGAGCGGAAAGGTGTCGTTGTCGCCGTCGGTGACAACAATTGCGTAGGGCTCGAGCGAATTGAGATAGTCCCGGGCCCACTGATCAGTGAATTGGTGGCCAGCGCGGGATGCGGAGCTCCAGTTTGCAAAGAGCGGAACGAGCGCGATCAGAAGGACCGGTGCCGCGAGAATCAAGGCACGACGAGCCGGGCGACGACTCGCGGGCGCCAGGACAGTCTTTCGCGGGCCTTCTTCCAGTGACTCGGATTGCAATCCTTCTCCGATCACATGGGCGAGCTGATCCCAGAGGAAGCTCAGGCCGATCGCGGCCCATACGCCCCACGCCGAGAAGCTCCAGATGTAGAAGTAATCCCTATCGCGCACTTCGCGCTGAACGTCGGTGGCGCCAGGATCCTGCGACCAGCCGTACTTGAAGTTGAGATAGTAAATGAGCGCGAGTGTCATCGTGACCATAAGAGGGCCGAAATACCAGAAGGTCTTTCGGTCTCGATCCCAATGTACATACCCGCCGAGTAATCCCAGCCCGAGGAACAGGAACGCCATTACGAATTGAAGCCCGGGCATGTTTTCGTGGGCGTCACGCAGCCATTGCCATTTGAAGTAGAGCCACCACATGCCAACCTGTTCCGGATACGTCGCGCCGCGCTCCAGCTTTGGCGGGTATTGCGTGCGGTTGATGTTCGCCATCAACCGATCCTTTGTGAGCTTCGTGAACGTGCAAGTTGCCTCGATCTTTGTCTCGCACGCGGTTGGGGCGCCTTCGTTGATCGCCGGGAAATAGGCCGCCCGCACGGGCTCGTAGATAAAAGGAGTTAGACCAAGGGTGAGCGCTCCGACCGCCGCGAGGACAAGTCTCCACCGCAGCAGTGTGCGCCAGCGTGTGGCGAAGACAGCGACAGCGGCAGCCGGTACGGGGAGGAAACCAGCCGGATGATTGGCGTAGCCGAGCCCAAGCAGGAAGCAAACGAGCAGGATGAGACGATCGGCTCTGGGGGAATCGGGTTCCTCGATCCATTGAATCACGAGCCACGACACAATCGTGAAGAAGAGCAGCGAAATGGTGTACACCTTCTCGTTCACTACGGATTGATTCCAGACCGTGAACGCGGTCGCTCCAAGAAGAGTTGCGATTCCAGCCACCACTCTTCGCTGCCACAGCTCAGAAATCCAGCGAGCAACGATTCTCTCCGTAATCAGAAACCAGAATCCCGCCGCGCATGCACTCGCGAGAGCCGCCATGATGTTGATTCGGGCGGCATACGAGACGGGGATTGGCAGCGAGGCGAACGCATGCCCGAGGAGAACGAAGAACGGATTTCCCGGCGGATGCGGTATGCCGAGGACCTTGACCGCTGCCATGTATTCGCCGGTATCCCACATCGCGACTGATGGCGCGAGGGTCAAGAGGTAGAGGGCGAATACCAGCGTTCCCGCTATCGCGGCGGGAAGATAGGAAGGTCTATAACCGTTCCGACTCGAATCGGGCGCTGCCGTAGCCATGTTTCGAATTGAGAAGTACTTGTGGGACGGAGTGGATGAATCTTAGTCACTCGCCGATCGTTCTGGGTTCGGCGGCGCGGTTCCGAAGCAACGTTTCTCTCGCCTTGCTTTCGGTATATGTTCGGTATAAGCTCAGGCATGGGATTCATCGAGCTCCGAGCCCACACCGCTTTCTCTTTCGGCGACGGCAGCGTTTCACCCGAGGCACTCGCTGCTCGCGCGGCCTCGCTCGGCTACAGCGCCATCGGCATCACCGACACCGCCGACCTCGGCGGGATCGTCCGCTTCGGACTCGAAGCACGGCGCCTGGGGATCAAGCCGATCGTCGGGACCCAGCTCAATGTCGACGGATGTCCCGCCGCTTTTCTGGCGAGGAGCAAGGAGGGATTCAACAACCTCGCGTCCCTCGTCACGCGATCGCGCGTGGGAGAGCTCTCCAGCTGGAAAAAGGGAGATGGAAAAAAGACGCGGGGTCGTCCGCGCATCGCGTGGCAGCAGGTAGCGGAGCGGAGCGAGGGACTGCAGGTGCTGACCGGTCCGGCGTCCGGGTCGGTCGCATCCAGTCTGCGCGCCGGTGACTTCAAGGGGGCCGAGCGCACACTCTGTCAGTGGCGCGAGGCTTTCGGCGACAGACTCGCGGTCGAGGTGCAGCTCCACCACACGAGCGGAAGTGAAGGTGCTCTCGCGACGGCGCTCATTGAGCTCGCGGAGCGTCACCGAGTGCCGTGGGTGGTGTGTCACGAGCCGCGGTACATCGACAACGACAGCCGGCTCGTACACGACGTGCTGACGGCGCTGCGCTACGACACCACCATCGACGATGCGCTTGCGCGGGGGCTGCTGCACCCGAATGGCGAATGGCGTCTCACCTCTCCCGAGGAGATGGCGGAGCGGTGGAAGGGGCGCGAGAAGGGATTGGAGGAGAGCGGGCGAATCGCATCCGAGTGCGATTTCAGCCTGGCGTGGGTGAGACCCCCGCTCCCGAAATTTCCGGTTCCGGCCGGTCTCGACGACGACTCGTTTCTTCGCGAGAGAGTTTTTGCCGGAGCGCGCGAGAGATGGGGAGAGATCGACGACAAGCAGAACGCGCAACTCGAGCACGAGCTCCGCGTGATCGCCAAGCTCGGCTTCTCCGGATTTTTTCTCGTGATGTGGGACGCGGTGGACTTCGCCCGACGGAATGGGATCCTCTGCCAGGGACGCGGCAGCGCCGCCAATTCGGCGGTGGCGTACTGTCTCGCCATCACCGCCGTGGATCCGGTGAAGCACGGTCTTCTGTTCGAGCGGTTTCTCTCGGAGATCCGCGTCGATGGACAGACGGAGGCTCCCGACATTGACGTCGACATCGAGCACGACCGGCGGGAGGAAGTGCTCGACTACGTCTACGGCAAGTACAATCGCGCCAAGGCGGCGATCACCTGCATCGTGCAGATGTACCGCGGACCCAACGCGATTCTCGATTCGATGCGCGCGTTCGGCTATCCGGTGGAGATGGCGACGAACTTCTCCAAGCGAATCCACTGGAGCGATCCGATCGAGGGAGCGGCGTACATCGCGGAAACCCTCGCTCCGAAATTCGGGCTCGATCTCGACAACCCGCGGGGCAAGGCGACGCTGGCGGCGATGGCGGCGTTCGAGGGAGTGCCGCGTCTCCGCTCGACACACGTCGGCGGATTCGTTCTGTCTTCTGCCCTGCTCGGCGACTACCTGCCGGTCGAGCACACGACGATGGGACGCACGATCATCCAGTTCGACAAGGACGATCTCGATGCCGTGGGCATCCCCAAGTTCGACTTTCTGGGACTCGGCGCGCTGTCGCTGGTGCGGCGCGCCTTCGACATGATCGAAGTGAGAACCGGCACGCGCCCCGAGATGTACAAGCTGCCACCCGACGACGAGGCGACCTACGACCTGATCGCGCACGGCGAGACGATCGGAACCTTTCAGATCGAGAGCCGGGCGCAGATCGCTTCTGTGCTGCATACGAAGCCGGATCGACTGTACGACATCGTGGTGCAGGTCGCGCTCATTCGACCCGGTCCGATCCAAGCGAATTTCGTGCACCCCTACACGGCGCGCCGCCGCGGGCTCGAGCCGGTGACGTATCTGCATCCCGATCTCGAGCCGATTCTCAAGCGCACGCAGGGGATTCCGATCTTCCAGGAGCAGGCGATGGCGATCGCCATGAAGCTCGGCGGATATTCGGCGGCGCAGGCCGACGAGCTGCGGCGCACGATGGGGCACATCAGGAAGGTCGAGAAGCTGCATCGCGTGCTCGAGCAGCTGCGCGCGCGCATGGTGGAGCGCGGAGTTACGGAAGACGTCGCGGCGCGGATCGCGGAAGATCTCAAGAGCTTCGCCAACTATGGATTTCCGGAATCGCACGCGTGGAGCTTTGCCCTCATCGCCTACGCGACGGGATATCTCAAGGCCCACTATCCGGCGGAATTCTACGCGGGATTGTTGAATTCCTGGCCGATGGGATTCTATCCGCCATCGACGCTCATCCACGATGCGAGACGGCACGGCCTCAAGGTTCTTCCGCCCTGCATGGGCGAGGGCGACTGGGAATGCACGACGGCGCCGACGGAAAATCCGGACAGGCCGGCGCTACGCATCGGCTGGCGCCACATCCGCGGACTCGGCGAGAAATCTCTGGAGGCGCTCAAGACGGCGAGGGGATGGGATCGGTTCTCATCGATCGATGACGTCATCCAGCGAGCCAAGCTCCAGCGCGCGGATGCGCTGCAGCTGGCGCGTGCCGGGGCGTTCGGGTGCTGGGAACCCGATCGTCGTCGCGCGGCGTGGGTGGCGATGCGGGCCGTTGGCGACAGCCTTCCGCTGGCGCCCGCCCGCCAGACGGCCTACAGCCCGCGGCCGCTCACGCGCGACGAGCTGATTTTCCTGGACTACTTCTCGGTGGGAATCAGCGTCAGTGGACATCCGATGGAGCACCTGCGGGCGGATCTGCGCGCGGCGGGGGCTCTCGACTCGAGGGAGCTGGAGAAGCTGGACGGAGGCGAGCGCATCGTGACGGCGGGGCTGGTGACGATCCGCCAGCAGCCGCAGAGCGCGAAGGGGACGGTCTTCCTGTTGATGGAGGACGAGTTCGGCTTCATCAACGTGATCGTCTCGAAGAAGATGGTCGAGAAGTACTCGGAGGTGGTGAAGTTCTCGACGTTCGTGGTGGTGCAGGGAAGATTCGAGAGGGATGATGGCGTGAGGAATGTGATCGGACTGAAGTTCAGCGAGCTGAAGGTAAAGGAGCTCGTGCACGCCAGTCGCGATTTTCATTGACGCGAGTTATCGTAGGCAGATGGACTCGAAGCAGAAGCCGATCCGCGCGTTCGCGAGCGACAACTGGGCGGGCGTCCATCCTGCGGTGCTGGCGGCGATCGTCGCGGTAAATCAGGGCCACGTCCCCTCGTACGGTAATGATCCGTACACGCACGACGCGATAACGCGGATTGCCAGCGCAGTCGGCGATGATGCGGAAGTGTTTCTGGTCTTCAGTGGAACCGCCGCCAACGTCCTCTGTCTCAACAGCATGGTGAGGGCGCATCAGGCAGTGATCTGCGCCGAGACCGCGCACGTGTACACGTCCGAATGCGCGGCGGCGGAGAAGCACATCGGCTGCAAGCTCCTCACGGTTCCCTCGCCGCACGGGAAGATCACGGTGCCGGGAATTCGCCAGCACCTCCACGACATCGGCAACGAGCACCACGTCCAGCCGCGCGCGATCTCCATCACGCAGGCGACCGAGTACGGAACGGTCTACACCCCGCAGGAAATCAAGGTGATCGCCGACTTCGCGCACTCGAATTCGCTGCTGCTGCACATGGACGGGGCGCGAATCTTCAACGCCGCCGCTTTCCTGAACGTCTCGCTCAAGGCAATCACGAGCGATGCCGGAGTCGACGCGCTTTCGTTCGGGGGGACCAAGAACGGCCTGCTGATGGGTGAGGCGGTCGTTTTCTTCAAGCAGGTGCTGGCAGACGACTTCGAGTACAAGCGGATGCAGGGGATGCAGCTTTCCTCCAAGATGCGATTCATCGCCGCTCAGTACTCGGCCCTTTTGAGCAATGATCTCTGGAAGAAGAACGCCAGCCACTCGAACAGGATGGCGCAGCTGCTCGCGAGCGAGATATCAGGCTTGCCGGGAGTGACCGTCACGCAACCGGTGGAGGCGAACGAAGTGTTCGTTACACTTCCGCGCCAGGTCATTCCGAAGCTGCAGGCGCGCTGGCCGTTTCACGTATGGAACGAAGCCACCTCGGAGGCGCGCCTCATCGCTTCGTTCGACACCGAGGAGGCCGACATCGCCGACTTCGCATCCCTGCTCAGGGAATCGATCGGGTCAAAGGAGAAACAGTGGATCTGAAGAACGCTGCGGTTCTGGTAACCGGCGGGAGCTGCGGCATAGGGCTCGAGACCGCACGGATTCTGCGACAGCGCGGCGCGCGCGTGGCGATGTGCGCGCGGCACAAGGAAATGCTCGAGGCGGCGGCGAAGGAAGTCGATGCGCTCCCGATCGTCGCGGATGTCAGCAAGGAAGACGACGTGCAGCGGATGATCGGCGAGGTGGTGAAGGAGTTCTCCGACTACAACGTCCTCATCAACAACGCCGGGTTCGGCGCGTTTGCGCCGCTGGTGGAGCTCACTTCCGATGAATTCTTTCGCGTCTGGCAGACGAACGTGCTAGGCGCAATGGTCGTGGCGCGCGAATCCGCAAAACATTTCATCGGGCGGAGTTACGGAAACATTGTGAACCTCTCGTCGACTGCCGGTCAGCGCGGCTTCGCGAACGGAACCGCCTACTGCGCGAGCAAGTTCGCCGTGCAGGCATTGACGGAATGCTGGAGGGCGGAGCTCAGGCAGCACAACATCAGGGTGATGCAGGTGAATCCGAGCGAAGTTCTGACGAGCTTCGGGGACGACGAGGCGTCACAGGGTAAGGCCGACAACCCCAGCAAGCTTCACGCGCAGGACATCGCCCATCTTATCGCAAGCATGCTCGAGATCGACGATCGCGGATTTGTAACCGACTCAACGATCTGGGCGACGAACCCCAAGTAGCAATGAAGCTTTGGCTCGATGCGGACGCCGCACCGCGCGACGTGAAGGAAGTCTGCTTTCGCGCGTCGGAGCGTCTCAAGCTCGTTACCGTCCTTGTCGCTAATCAGCGGGTGCCGATTCCTCCCGGCCACTCACACCTGTCCACCATTCGGGTTGGCGATGGCGCCGACATCGCCGATCACTACATCGCCGAACACGCGGAGAAGGGCGACGTCGTCGTCACCGCGGACATTCCACTGGCGGCCATTTTGGTTCCAAACGGCGTGGTGGTCATAGATCCACGGGGAGTGGAATACACGCCGGAGATCATCGGTGAGCGGCTGTCGATCAGGGATTTCATGGACAGTCTTCGCAGCTCGGGCGTGGAAACTGGCGGCCAGGCTGCATACGGCGCGAAGGAAAAGCAGGCTTTCGCAAACGCCCTAGATCGGGCGCTGACAAAGGCGCGAAAATAGCTGAGACTACTTCGCTAGTGTGGAAGGTTCATACCTTACTAATCCAGGATGGGATTGTGAAACAAATAACTCTGCTCACGGCGTTTCTTGCGCTAGGCTGCAATTCGGAGTCTAAGCAGAATGTAACGCGCATTGATTCGAGTGCCCAGGTGCGCACGGATTCGACTGCTCAACCTTCAGGCGGGAACACAGCCGTGGAACCGGTGAGTGCGCTCGCTCCAGCAAAGGATACGGTCGCGAGGGACCCAGGCGCCCCGAATAAAGTATTCGCCTGCAACAGTCCCGTTCGCGCTCATGACACTTTGACAATCCGGATGCCCCAACCGCACGGCCAATACTTAGCTATTAGATATCCAGATCGCCATTTTTATTACGTTGTTTATCCAACGAGTGGCGTGCCTGGTCGAGTATCTCTAATGGAAAGCACGGCTTTTCGCTCGCTCAACGAGATTCGGCTCATCGTTGCCGAGACAAAGGGCACACCTTGGGTCTACCAGCGAGATGTGCCGGAAGCATTGCTCACCAAACCTGGGAACTATCGGATAATGGTGAACGACAATATGGGCTCTGACGTGGAGTCCTCGATCCCATCGTATTCATGCGAAGTCACTGTACTGGCCAATCGCTGATATCAGAGCCGCAAGGCGCGGCCGGCAATGTTATGTTGCATCCTTTCGCAAACGCATTGGACCGGACGCTGACAAGAGCCAGTAGATAGGCCCAAGCTCCGAGTTTGTCAGGAGTCCAGGTACGGACTCCTTTCGGCCGGAAGTACCGTGTCCGCTCGCGCGAAGTCGATGAATCCGCGCGCGGGGTCCGCGGCCAGCAACACCACGTCAATGCTGCTGCCCGTCTTCATACCCTTCCGTCCCCTGACGAGACGCCCTTCGATGTTCTCGGGGGAAATCACAATCCACGTGGCTTTCTTCGAGCTTCCCGACACGACCGCGTGAAAAGTGTCACCGACACGGTCGCGCAGGGCAGCCGCTGCTGCGCGCTTGCGCTGACGCCTCTCCTCCTTGGACGGATCGACGCCCGGTGAGAACTCGAAGTCGATGAATCCGTGCACGCTGTCGGTATTAATCAGCTTTACCGGCACATTCATCCCGACGGAGAGGGCCTTGAACCCACGCACGACGCGTCCTTCCGCCGTTCCGTCTTTTAGCCGTACGTATGTGCCACTCTCCGACACGCCGGTCACTTCGGCGTCGAACGTCTCGCCGATCCGCGGACGAAGCTTGTCGGCCGCTGCTTTCTTGCGGCGGCTGCGATCCAGTCGACGCGAGGTGCCTTCGGACTCGTGCTCGAAATCGATGAACCCGCGCACCGGATCGGCGACAACGAGCTTCAGTCGCACGGTGTCTCCGACGTCGAGCCCTTTGCCGCCGCGCACGATGCGTCCTTCCACCGGAGGACTCAAAACCCGAGCGTAGATTCCTTTCGGCGAAGCAGCAGTGA
>Ga0207707_10000821_pt1 | contig 30454 bp, 24 predicted proteins | sample KBSC83BmetaG_FD_184336 | JGI IMG/M metagenome (GOLD analysis project Ga0207707, IMG submission 184336) | Corn rhizosphere microbial communities from Kellogg Biological Station, Michigan, USA - KBS C8-3B metaG (SPAdes) (version 2) | ecosystem: Host-associated > Plants > Roots > Rhizosphere ... | reverse complement strand
ATTTTTCCCGCCGCCTCGCCACGCCGCGACCCCACCGCAGGTTGGGGATGTCACCGTCACCGCGCCGGCCCCTCCGCGCCGCGGGCGCGATCCGCGCGAAGTGTTGATGGAGCTGCAGAATCAAGGGAATGGCAGCGGTTTCGGCGACAGAGATCGAGTCCCCCGGGGCTCAGCCCCACCGCGGGGTTCAACCGCGGCCATCGGCGCCGAAGCGGTCCAGAATTTCAACAGGCCGGTTTTACGCGCGGCACCCCCGGTTCAGAGAACCGAGCCAATGACTTCCGCACCACCGCGTGCGGCAGCGCCGGCTCCTCCTCCGCCGAGGGCGGCTGAGCCACACACGACCACCACCTCGAATCCACCGCCGCCGAGGCGATAGGAAAAGCGGATCTGATTGCTTGAGAAAAAGGGCTGCTCCGGCAGCCCTTTTTTTCTTTCCACTCTGCGGACTCAGGACGCAAAATCCTCAATCCCAAGTCGCAGGTAGACGTCACCGGAATTGACCCACTACGAACTGACCGATTACGGAAGGGAAAGCACCCCTTCGCGGTTATATTTCGTAGTTCCCGCCTCAGTACCCCGCACAACCCAGAGTACCCCTTGAAGCTCGAGCACATTCGCAACTTCTGCATAGTCGCACACATCGACCACGGCAAGTCGACCCTTGCCGACCGATTGATCGAGGCGACGGGGATGTTGCAGAAGCGGGAGATGAAGGCGCAGGTGCTCGACACGCTCGACCTGGAGCGCGAGCGGGGCATCACCATCAAGCTGAACGCGGTGCGGATGACCTACACCGCCCGCGACGGCCAGGAATACGAGCTCAACCTCATCGATACCCCGGGACACGTCGACTTCACCTACGAAGTCTCGCGATCGCTGGCCGCGTGCGAGGGCGCGATCCTCGTCGTGGATGCATCGCAGGGAATTCAGGCGCAGACGCTGTCCAATCTCTTCCTGGCGATGGACGCGGGACTCGAGATCATTCCGATCCTGAACAAGATCGACCTACCCGGCGCCGAGCCCGAAAAGCGGAAGCAGGAGGTCCACGACCTTCTTGGGGTCGATCCAAGCGAGATCCTTCTCGTGAGCGCGAAAGAAGGGATCGGCATCGCGGAGCTTCTCGAAGAGGTCGTGCGTAAGGTGCCGCCGCCGGAAGGAAGCGCCGATGCCCCGCTCCGCGCGCTGATCTACGATTCGTACTACGATCGTTATCGCGGAGCGATTCCCAGCGTGCGCGTCGTCGATGGCGTGATCAAGAAGGGGACGCACATAACGTTCGGCGCGAGCGAATCGGTGTACGAGGTGGACGAAGTCGGTTACAACCAGTTGCGTCAGGTTCCCACGGACCAGCTCGGCCCCGGTGAAGTCGGATACGTGGTGGCAAGCGTGAGGTCGGTGAGTGAGACGCGTGCCGGCGATACGATCTTCGATGCCGACAATCACGCCACCGAGGCGCTGCCGGGCTATCAGGCGGTGAAATCGTTCGTCTTCGCCGGCTTGTACCCCACGGACACGACGCAATATGAGACGCTCCGCGACGCGCTGGAGAAGCTCAAGCTGAACGACGCTTCACTCAACTACGAGCCTGAGACGTCGACGGCGCTTGGATTCGGATTTCGCGCCGGATTTCTCGGACTGCTGCACATGGAGATCGTGCAGGAGCGATTGAACCGCGAGTTCGACCTCGAGCTCGTCACAACCGTTCCCTCCGTCGAGTACAAGGTCTATCTCACCGACGAGACAATGACGCTGATCGAGAATCCGTCGCTGATGCCGAACTCGCAGGTCGTCGCCTACGTCGAAGAGCCGTTCGTAAAGGCGCGCATCATGGTGCCGGCCGAGTACATCGGTCCGATCATGTCGCTCGGTACGGAACGACGCGGCGTCTACAAGAACATGACGTACCTCGACACGCAGCGCGTCGAGCTCGATTGGGAATTTCCGCTCGGCGAGATCATCCTCGACTTCTTCGACAAGCTGAAAACCGTGAGCCGCGGCTACGCGTCGCTCGACTACGAGCTGCTCGAGTATCGCCGCAGCGATCTGGTGCGGCTCGACATGCTGATCAACGGCGACCCGGTCGACGCGTTCAGCGTAATCATCCACAAGGACAAGGCGTACGAGTGGGGCCGCAAGATCGCGGACAAGTTGCAGAATCTCATTCCACGGCAGCTGTTCGAGGTGGCGATTCAGGCCGCGATCGGAACCAAGGTCATTGCGCGCACAAGCGTGAAGCCGCTGCGCAAGGACGTCCTCGCGAAGTGCTATGGCGGAGACGTCTCCCGCAAGCGCAAGCTTCTGGAGAAGCAGAAGGAGGGAAAGAAGCGGATGAAGCAGGTTGGCTCGGTAGAGATACCGCAGGAAGCATTTCTCGCCGTCCTCCAGGTGGACTGAGGATTGCGCGCAGCCGCGGCAGATACCGCGAGGGGATCGCTCGTCATCCAGACGAGCTTTCTCGGCGACGTCATTCTCACGACGCCGCTGATCGCGGAGCTTGCCAGGCGCGGACCGGTGGATGTGCTCGTGACTCCTGAAGGGGCAACCGCACTCGCGAACAATCCGAACATCCGAACGGTTCTCCGCTACGACAAGCGCGGCACGTACGGCGCCGCAATGGGTCTGTGGGCCACGGTCAAGGAGCTCAGACGCCGTCGTCCATACGAAGCGGCGTATCTCGCACAAGGATCCTTTCGCAGCGGGCTTCTCGCGATGATGACGGGCGCCATCGAGCGGATTGGATTCGCGAGCTCCACCGGGCGCGCGCTTTACACCAAACAGCTTCCCTACCGCCCGGAGCGCCACCACGCGGAACGGCTGTGGTCACTGTCGATGTCCGAATGCGCCGATCCGCCGACACCCGAGCAGATCAGACCGCGCCTCTATCCCTCCGAGGAAGAGCGTCGCACGGTGGATGGTGTTCTGCGCCGCGGCGACGCGACCGACGAGCCGTTCGTCGTGCTGGCCCCAGGCAGTGCATGGGGAACGAAGCGTTGGCCGTATTACGTCGAGCTCGCGAAGAGACTGGCAGATGAATTCAGGATCGCGATCGTCGGCTCAAAGGCGGACGCCGCGATAGCCCAGGAGATCGTGGCTGTCGTTCCATCGGACCGCGTGATGAATACAGTCGGAACGCTTCCCCTCCTCGCGTCGGCGGAGCTGATCTCCCGAGCGCAGGCGATAGTAACGAACGACTCGGCGCCGCAGCATCTTGCATCGGCGATGGGAACGCCGACCCTCACGATTTTCGGGCCGACCGTTCCGGAATTCGGCTTCGGTCCGCTGGCCGAGCGACACGCGGTTGCCGGACTCGATGGGCTGTCCTGCCGGCCGTGTCATCGCCACGGTCCGCAGCGGTGTCCGCTGGGGCATTGGCGCTGCATGCGCGAGCTCGGACCTGAATACGTCGCGACGATCCTTACTGAAGTCCTCAACCCACCGGTGCCCGTATGAGCGTGAAGGAGCGTTACATAGTCGGAGTCGACCTCGGCGGTACCAACATCGTCGCCGGCGCGATGCCTCTCGACGGCAGTCGAGAGATCGCGATGCAGACGAGACCGACGCTCGCCGACGGCGGCGCGGGCAGCGTGGTCGAGCGAATCGCGGAGATGATAGAAGCCGTCATTGCCCAGACGATGGCGGAGACCGGCGCGGAGCGCTCGGATTTCCTGGGCGTAGGAATCGGCTCACCCGGCCCACTCGATCGCGCGAACGGAATCGTGATCGTGACGCCGAATCTTGGCTGGAAGAATTTCCCGCTGCGCGACGAGATATCGAAGCGCGTGAATCTCGATGCGACGCTCGACAACGACGCAAACTGCGCGACGCTCGGAGAATTCTGGTGCGGGGCGGCGGTGGGCGGGCGAAATGTCGTGGGGATGACGCTCGGCACCGGAATTGGCGGCGGACTGATTCTCGAAGGGAAGCTCTATCACGGGGCGTCCGACGTCGCCGGGGAAATCGGGCACACGACGATCGACTCCACCGGCCGGCGCTGCAAGTGTGGCAACTACGGATGCCTCGAGGCTTACGCGTCCGGTCCGGCAATCGCCGAACGCGCGCGCGAAGCGCTCCGTGGCGATGAGGGTGGCTCCATTCTACTGGCCACTGCCGGTGGAGATCCGAAGAAAATCACCGCCCAGACCGTGTACGAAGCCGCGAAGAAAGGAGACGCTTTGGCGAGGGAGGTCGTGCGGGAGACGGCGCGCTTCCTCGGTGCCGGGGTTTCGAATCTGCTGAACATCTTCAATCCCGATGTGGTAGTCCTCGCGGGCGGCGTCACCCAGGCGGGTGATGCGCTGTTCGAGCCGCTGCGCGCCGAAGTGAGACGCCGCGCGTTCAAGCCGGCTGTAGACGCGTGTCGCATCGTGCCGGGAGCACTTCCTCTCTCGGCGGGAGTCGTTGGCGCGATCGCCACGTTCAAGATGCAAACCCTCGGTGAGCTCTAGTCGATGACGCCGCGCGAGACCCGATGACCCGCAAGCAAAGGGTCGGCGTAATCGGAAGCTTCGTATGGGACGTGATCCATGGGCGCGATCCTCGAGATGCGCCCGTCGAGGAATGGGGCGGCATCACGTATGCTCTCGGCGCCCTCGAGGCGGCACTTCCGTCCGATTGGGAATTTGTCCCGATACTGAAAGTCGGCAGCGATCTCGCGCAGTCGGCGCGGCAGTTCGTCGCGGGCCTGGAGCGAGCGGCACCGGATGCCGCGCCGATCGAAGTTCCGCATCCCAACAATCGCGTTGTGATGCACTATCAGAGCGACGAGCGCAGGTGCGAGCATCTCAGTGGTGGAGTCCCGGGCTGGAGCTGGCTGGGACTCAAGCCGCTGCTCGGAAATCTGGATGCGCTATACATCAATCTGATCAGCGGATTCGAGCTGGATCTCGAGACAGCGCAGCTCATACGACAGCATTTCCGCGGTCGGATCTACTGCGACATCCATTCGTTATTGCTGGCGGTGCAGCCGAATGGGTTGAGAACGCTGCAACCGCTCGCCAATCCGGCAGCGTGGTGCCGCTGCTTCGATCTCATCCAGGTAAACGAGGACGAGATGCGAATGATGAGCGGCGGCCCCACGGAACTGGCTGCAATCGCGATGGCCGAGGGCGTTTCCTCGATAACCGTTACGCTTGGCAATCGCGGCGTCGTGTACTTTGCATCGCCAGGCTTCGAAAGGCTGTCCGATGTGCGGCGGCCAACGCTCGGTCCGGCATCGGGTGCGATTCGCACTGGGCAAGTTCCGGCAAAACCCACGCGCCATGCCGGGCCCGGGGATCCAACGGGATGCGGCGACGTATGGGGCGCAACCTATTTCTCGCGACTCCTCGCGGGTGATAAGTTAGAAACGGCCATCGACCGCGCCATGGACGCGGCTGCCCGGAATGTGGATCATCGCGGCGCTACCGGTCTCGCCGACTACCTGCGCGGAGAGCTCAGCATCAAGTGACGACTATCATCAACGTCCCACATTCGCTCGAGGACAAATCGTTCGAGCAGGTGCTGGAACAGGTGGCACCCTTACCGTTGGATGAGAAGATCATCGTCGACACGCGTCACGCGCGTTGGGCATCGCCATACGGCTTGACGGCGCTGCTCGCGCTGGCCCAATCGCGGGCGGAGCGGCCCGTGCTCTATGTCCCCGAAGCCGAGAACGTGAGCAGCTACTGGTCGCGGATGGATTTCTTCAAGCACGCCGCCGAGCTGTACGACCTTCAAGGTCGCGTGAGGACGACGAAGGCGGCGGAGACGAGCGTCCTGCTCGAGGTGACATCGATCTCGAAGAGCGACGACGTCCACATCGTCGTCGACAAGATCCAGCAGCGGGCGCAGGAAGCGCTGGTCAAGAATCTGAATCTCGACGCGAAAGTGACGATGCGATTCACGATGGCTTTGTCCGAGGTTTGCCAGAACATCGTCGAGCACGCCGGCCGCGGTGGCTGGGTCGCCGTTCAGACCTACACCTGGCGTGTTCGCCTCGGCGGCCGAAAGGTGGTCGTGATCGCGGTGTGCGATCCGGGAATCGGATTCCGGCAGTCGCTCGAGTCGGCCCCCGGATTTCAGAAGCGCGAGCGCTGGGACGACGGCCAGGCCCTCGAGGAGACCGTAATGCGCGGCGCGTCCCGGTTCAGGGATCCGGGTCGAGGTCAAGGCCTTGCGGGAGTACGCAAGTTTGTGGGAACGTGGGATGGCAAGCTTTCGATCCGCAGCGGCACAGCTCGCATTGCGGTGCTTCCGAAAGGAGATTGGGACGAGGACGAGCCACTTGTCGAAGACCTTCCATATTTTCCAGGTGCCCAGGTGCAGATAACAATTCCGGAGCGCGTGGCGTGATCAATCATATCGACGTCAGCTCGATGCTCAGAAAGAGCGTCTGCGAGCTTTACTCGAACCTCGTGACCCGGCCAACGGGCGCCGCAGTGAGATGCGAGATCGAGCAGGAGCTCGACCGGATCGGAGATCGCGCGCTGACGGTGATCGACTTCTCGCACGTGGGGCTGCTCGATTTCTCCTGCGCCGACGAGATCGTCGCGAAACTGCTGCTTCAGTACGTGAGTCTCGATGCTCCGCGCCGCGAGGTCTACTTCGTATTTCGCGGGATCAGCGAATCGCATATGGACGCGATCGAGGCCGTGCTCGAGCGCCACAAGCTCGCTCTGGTCACACAACGCGCCGATGGCGAGTCCAGGCTCGTGGGAATCGTCGACGTGGACGAGCGGAAGGCGTGGGAGATCATCTCTCAGCTCGGGGCCGGCGTCGGCGCCGACGTTGCCGACGCGACGGGACTATCCTGCGAAGCGGCGGACCGAATGCTCGACACGCTGTGGCGCCGGCGACTCGTTATCCGTCACGACAGCGCCTATGTCGCCGTGGGCAGCGCGACGACGCCCGCCGAGTCGGCGAGACTCGATGCATGATGGAAGGATTCCAGCCCTGGCTGATGGTGTCCAAGTACATCGCGACCCGCGCGGGCGATCCCGAGCGCGGCCCGCTGGTGAGACTGCACACGGACGATGCCCGGCGCCGGCTGCTGGAGGACGGGGAGCTCGTGTGGGTTTACGGTCCCCGACGTCACGAGATGGCAGTGCTCGTCGTCGATGATACGGTGAGTCCGGGAACGATCGTCGCCCGCGACATCCTCGGCATTGCACCAGCCGAGATCGTTCGCGTGGTGAAGCACGACTTCGATGCCGGACGCAGCACTCGCAACCTCGGGTAGGAGAGCCATTTGGCGGAAGAAACACGGAAGATGGGGCTGTCCACAACTGCAATTCACGGCGGAGAGACGCGGCCCACTCCGGGAATGGGCGTCACGGCGCCGCTCATACAGTCCGTCAACTACGTGCAGGAGCCCGGCACCAGCGAAGGCCTCCTCTACACCCGATACGGAAACACACCCAACGCCGAGCGCATTCAGAAGCGTCTCGCGCTGCTCGAAGGAGCCGAAGCCGCGCTCGTTCTGGCGAGCGGGATGGGCGCCACCGCGTGCGCGATGCTCGCGCTCCTGCGATCAGGTGATCACCTGATCACGAGCTCGTGGGTCTATGGGGGAACGCGGAAGCTATTCACCGAAGAGCTGATGGGTATGGGAATCGAGGTCACCTTCGTGAATCCGCTGGAGCCGCGCGCGTGGCGGAAGGCCCTGAGAAAGAACACGCGCGTTCTGTTCCTCGAATCTCCTGTGAATCCAACCTGCAGGGTGCTCGAGATGGCGTCGCTTCAGTCGCTCGCTCACGCGCAGGGCATCGCGCTGGTGGTCGACTCGACCTTCGCGAGTCCGGTGAACTTCCGTCCCATCGAGCACGGAGTGGACGTCGTGATCCACTCGGCGACGAAATACCTGAATGGCCACCACGACATTCTTGCCGGCGTGGTGTGCGGCAACGAGCCATTCATCGACGAAGTGCGCCGCAAGATGACCGTCTGGGGACAGGCACCCGATCCCTTCGCGTGCTGGCTGCTCGAGCGCGGGTTGAAGACGCTCGACGTGAGGGTGAGGCGCCAGAACGAGAGCGCAATGCGGATCGCGCAGTGGTGCGCCGGCAAATCCCAATTCGCGAAGGTGCACTATCCGGGATTGCCCACCCACCCCGATCACGAGCTCGCCAAGACAATAATGGACGGATTCGGCGGGATGATGGCCGTCGAGCTCAAGGGAGGAGGCGCGGCGACGTTGAAGTTCGTGAAGAAGCTCCAGCTGTTCACGCATGCAGCGAGTCTTGGAGGCGTCGACTCCCTGGTGATCGAGCCGCGCTACAGCTCACACGAGCACATGAGTTCCGAGGAGCGAGCGAAGATCGGGATTCCTGACGGCTTCCTCCGGATGAGCATCGGGCTGGAAAACGCGGACGATCTGATCGCGGACATTGAGCAGGCCCTTCACTAGTAATGATTCGACTCACCGACGTCTCCAAGGAATACGTAAGGTCCGGTGTCGCGCTCGCCGACGTAACGTTCGAGCTGAAGAAGGGCGAATTCGTCTTTCTCACGGGCCCGAGCGGCTCCGGAAAGAGCACGATCCTCAGGCTGCTGTACATGGACGACAAGCCAACGCGGGGTGACGTGTGGGTCAACGGCGTCACATCGAGGACGGCGAGGGGGCGCGAGATCTCGCGTCTTCGCCGGCGGCTCGGAATCGTCTTTCAGGATTTTCGGCTGCTCGAAGACCGCACCGCCGAAGCCAACGTGAGATTTGCGCTGGAGGTGACCGGTGCTCCGAAGGCGACCATTCGCGCAAAGGTGTCGCGCGCGCTAACGCAGGTGGGCCTCGCGTCCAAGGCGACCAGTTATCCCCGCGAGCTCTCTGGCGGCGAGCAGCAGCGAGTAGCCATCGCGCGCGCTCTCATCAACGACCCGTTCGTTCTCATCGCTGACGAGCCGACCGGAAACCTCGACGAGCGGGCCACCCGTGGGGTGTTCCAGCTTCTGCGCGACATCAATGCCTCGGGCACCGCGGTAATAATGGCAACGCACGATCTCGATCTGGTGCGCCGCTCCAACTATCGAACGATCGAGCTCAATCATGGCAGGCTCGTGTTCGATTCCGCCGACACGCCAGTCTCGGCGGCGTCCGGCGCACTGTCGTTCGACTCGGTCGACACGCCACACGACTCGCAAGAGAGCGTTTAGTTGCGATCGGTCCGCGAGGCGCTCACAGCGTCAGGACGCGCGCCATTGCTCAGCGCGCTCGGCGTCGTCACCATCGCATTCTCGATCTTCGCCTTTGGCCTCTTCGGCCTGGTCGCGATCAATATTCGGAACGCGCTCGAGCAGGTATCGGAGCGCGTAGAAGTTCGAGCCTTCATCACCGACAGCACCGAAATCGAGTCCGTTGCCGCCGCGATGAAGGACATCGGTGAGTTTCCGGAGGTCGCCCGCGTCGACTACGTGTCCAAGGAGAAGGCGCTCGAGCGCGCGCGGTCGGAGATGGGCGAGTTCGCCGACGTGTTCGAGGCAGCGGTCCTACCAGCGTCGATCGAAGTTCACCTCAGGCCCGGAATGCGCGGCCCCGCAACCGTGAAGTCGGTCGCGGATCGCATCAGGACTTACCAGTTCATCGACGATGTGCGGTACGGCGAGGAATGGGTCGCGAAGCTGTACAGGCTGCGGAACATCGCGACGGTGGCCGGCATAGCATTAGGCGTAGCGTTCGCGGCCGTCGCGATAATCATCATCGGCGCCACGATTCGCATGACCGTTCTTGCCCGCGCAAAGGAGATCTCGATCATGCGGCTGGTCGGCGCGACCGACATGTTCATCAGGCTGCCCTTTCTAATCGATGGGCTCATCAAGGGGATACTAGGTGGACTCCTCGCACTCCTGTTCGTCTGGGTGGCCAACAGAGTGATCAATGAGTACGTGATCCAGACGATCTTCTTCGATCGGCAAATGATCTTCCTTGGAATCGTCGCCGGCGCGATGATGGGCGTAATCGGCTCGCTCGTCTCGGTCGGCAGACATCTACGCCGGGTCTGATGCGTCGCTGGACGTTGGTGCTGGTTTGTGCGCTCTCGATACCATCGCTTGGCATCGCACAGCAGACCGAAACCGCCGAAGCGAGGCTGAAGGCGCAGCGCGACGAGCTTCTGCGCATCCGCGACGAGCGCGACGAGCTCGAAAAGAAGATGAGCGGGCTCCAGAACACCGCGCACGAGCTGACAGATGAGGTGAATCTCCTCGACAAACAGCACGACGCGACTGCGCGCATGGTCAAGTCACTCGACAACCAGCTGGTTGCGATCACCGACGAAGTGCAGAACACCACCACGGAGCTGGAGAAGTCACAGCGCGAGGCGGTCTTGAAGCACGCGGTGCTTCAGCGCAGAGTGGTCGAGATCTACAAGCGAGGTCCTCTCTACTCGGCCGAAGTTCTGTTCTCCGCGCAGTCGGTTGGGCAGCTCGTCGCGCGCTACAAGTACCTCCACCTCCTCGCGCTGAGGGACAAGGGTCTCGCCCAGCGCTTGAGCGAGCTGCACGATAAAATCGAAGCCCAGCACGGACAGCTCGTGCGCCTCCAAAGCAGCGTGATCGAAAATCGCGCTGAAAAGGCTCAGGAAGCCGCTCGGCTCGTGGAGCTGGAGAAAGAACAGAGCCGAAGCCTCGCTCGGGTGCAACAGGATACCAAGCGAACCAAAGCCCGCCTGGCCGAACTGGAGAAGAGCGAGGCGCGAATCAACAACGTCATCGCGTCGTTCGAGGCCGAACGCCGAAGAGCGGGCGGGCGAGGCGGCACGGCAACGCTGGCACCGAGCTCCATTCGGACGACAGATATCGGACGGCTCGATTGGCCGGTGAATGGCTCCTTTCTCTATCGGTTCGGCCGGTCCGTAAATGCGAACAACACCACCACCCGCTGGAACGGAATCGGCATCAGCGCTCCAATTGGCACCGTTGTGAAATCCGTTTCAGCCGGCACCGTGGCATACGCCGGGCAAATGGGGACGTATGGCAATACCGTGATTCTCGAGCACGGTGGCGGAGACTATTCGGTATATGGCTCGCTCGACCGCATCGATGTTCGCAAAGGTGTGCGAGTGATCAAGGGTCAGTCGTTGGGAACCGTCGGCATCAGCGATCCCGCACTCGGCTCACATCTTCACTTCGAGATCAGGCGTGGCGGGCCCGCGGTCGATCCCGCTGAATGGCTGCGTGCGGCAGCCCGATGATTCCCGTCCGCCTGACGACGCTGATCGCCTCCAGACACCGCTCGGCGCTCACGTCTCGATAGCTGGCGGCACCAGCAACGCACCTCCGCGCGCGAAATCCATCGGCGCGACGGCGATCCAGATCTTCACGAAGATGGCGAGCCGGTGGGCCGAACGTGTGTGCGAGGAGGAAGAGTGCACCGCGTTCGTAACCGGACTCGGAGAGACCGGCGTTCGGGAATCTTGCGCCCACGACAGCTATCTCATAAACCTGGCGTCGCCCGATCCTGTGCTGCGACAGAAGTCACTCGAGTCGTTCGTGAAGGAGCTCGAGAGGTGCGCGGCGTTGAAGCTGCACTACTTGGTGTCGCACCCCGGCAACTACATGGATGATCGAGCGAGCGGTCTGCAACGAAACGCGGACGCGATCGGCGAGGCGCTCGAGAGAACGCCCGGCGATGTCATTCTGCTTCTCGAGATGACGGCCGGTTCGGGAACGGTTCTCGGATCGACGTTCGAGGAGATGGCAGCGCTCATCGAGAAGATTCCCCTTCCCCACCGCGATCGAGTCGGCGTGTGTGTCGATACCGCGCACATCTTCGCTGCCGGCTACGACATCGTCAACGATTACGACGGCGTGTGGGCGCGCTTCGACGACGTGATTGGCCGCTCGCGCCTACGCATGATGCACCTCAACGACTCGAAGGTCCCACTCGCCTCGAAAAGGGATCGGCACGAGCTGATCGGTGAAGGAGCGATCGGCGAAGGGCCGTTTCGCAGAATCATGAACGACGATCGGCTGGCGTGTGTCGGGAAGATCATCGAGACGCCAAAGCTCGGAAATGCCGAAGTGACGGATAGGAGGATGCTGGAGAGGCTTAGAGGGTATGTGGAATGACGGGAAGGCGGGAAGGCGGGAAGGCGGAAAGGCGGGAGGCGGGAGGCGGGAGGCGGGAGGCGCCTTAGAGCGCGCGCTTCAGGTTGGTGATCATTCGACTAATGGCATCGCACTGGTCGAGAGCGCTCGCCAGGCCAGGTGATTGCACGTAACCCAACTGCTCCGCTAAGGTCAGCTGTACCTCGATTTCGACGACAGAACCGCGGGCAACCGACAGAAACTGTTTGTATTCACCGCGTGTAGTGCGCGAGTGTCCTTCCGCGATATTCGACGCAACCGACACCGCAGCGCGTCGCAATTGGCTTGTCAAACCGAACCGCTCCATTTGTGGGAACTTCTCGGTGATTCTATACACGTCCAGCGCCAACGATATTGCGGTGTTCCATACTCGCAGATCGCGATAGTTGGAACCGAGGCTTCGGCTTCCCATGTCGAATGGAAATGACTCATCCGGTACTGGCGCGTGGGACACCAAACGGATTCTGACACTGTCGTTTCCCCGCTTCCCCGCCTCCCCGCCTCCCGCCTCCCGCCTCCCGCTACAACAGCGTCCCCCGCAGAATCAAGAACGCCACCGAGAAGTAGATCACGAGTCCCGTCACGTCGACGAGCGTCGCGACGAAGGGGGCGGATGCGCTCGCCGGATCGAATCCGATGCGCTTGAGCAGAAACGGCAGCATCGATCCCGCCAGCGAACCGAACGCAACGATGCCCACCAACGCCAGCCCGACGGCCGTCGCGAGCAGCATATAGTGCGGGCCATAGGAATAGATGTGCAGGCTCTGCCACAAAACGATGCGCGTGAAGCCGATGACCCCGAGTATGGAGCCGAGTACGAGGCCGGTGGGCAGCTCGCGGAGCGCAATTCGCCACCAATCGCGGAGCTTGAGCTCCTGCAGGGCGAGGGCGCGAATGATCAGCGATGTCGCCTGAGATCCGGAGTTTCCTCCAGAGCTCATGACGAGCGGAATGAAGAGAGCGAGCACGGCAGCGCGCTCGATCTCGACCTGGAAGCGCTGCATCGCGGTGGCCGTCAACATCTCGCTCAGGAAAAGGGCGCAGAGCCATCCCGCGCGCTTCTTGATCATGTTGACGAACGTGATCTCCATGTACGGTGCGTCGAGGGCTTCCATACCACCGAAGCGCTGGACGTCTTCGGTCTGTTCCTCGACGAGTGTGTCGATCACATCGTCGACCGTCACGATGCCGAGGAGCCGGCGCTGGTCGTCGATGACCGGGACCGCCAGAAGGTTGTACTTGGAGATGAGCCGCGCGACTTCCTCGCGGTCGGTTTCAGCTTTTACCGTGAGTGGAGAGCGGCGGCTGCCGATCTCGAGAACGTTCTCATCGCGTGGAACGGTGAGCAGCTCCCTCAGCGACACGACGTGCACGAGTGCGTTGGTCTCAGGATCCGTGACGTAAACTGCGTACACAGTTTCCTTGCGCCCGCCAACTTCGCTGATCAGCCGCAGCGCCTGGTCGACGGTCCAATCCGAAGGAATGGTTACGAATTCCGTCGTCATGATTCCGCCGGCGGTATTCGGAGCGTACTGCAGGAGCGTCTGAAGCGCCTGGCGCGTCGATGCACTTACGGTTGCCAGAAGACGCGGCCTGTTCTCGGGCGGTACCTCGCGGAAGAGATCCGCCTGCTGATCGGCCGACATCGCTTCTATGAGAGGTCCAACGCGGGCAGGATCGATGTGCTGAATGATTGCGCATCTGTGCCGGGTGAGCTCGGGCTCGTCGAAAACCTGAACAGCGAGCTCGAACGGGAGTGCGGCCATCACCTTCGCGGCGGCCTCGGGCGGTAACTCGCGCAGTGCTTCGGCGATGTCGGGCGTGCGGAGCTCGCCGAGGGCTTGCTGGAGCTCGTCTGGATCGTCATGCACGAGATAGAGGAGCTGTGCGACCGTTTCTTTTGTTATCTCGATCATGTATGAAGCAGTTCTCGAGTCGAGCGCGTATGGATTTCGGACGTTGATGCCGCCTCTGCGAAGACGACGCTGCGGGCGGAAGGTTGCGCGAGTTGACCCGGTGGCTTGGTCGACTACATTGCAACCGCACCGTGCCTCATCACCCACTTGGTGAAATGAGCCAAATGGCTGGACGCTTTTCTCGAGTAATACGCAGCTGGATCTTCGCGGCCGCGATGGCCCAGGCTCTCATGCCTGGCGTCGTCAGCGTGATCGATGCGTCGGCCGCGGGAAGCGTTGCGTCGGCGGCAATCAGGCCCCACATCGAGTCGCACGGCACTCCCAAGTGCCCACGCGTCCACCAGGAAGATACCTGCGCGCTGTGCCAGTTCGTTTCCGGCGTAGCAGCCAAGGCCGCGGCGGCACCGAGCGTTCAGAGCTTCGAGACGCAGTCGCAGTACGTCGTCTTCACGAAGGCGATCGCGCCCGCGTGGCTAGCCGACGGATCCCCAAGCCTCCCCCGAGCGCCCCCAGCACAAGGGTAGTCCGGAGCCGAAGAAGCCCAGCTACTTCGCGCCGTAAGACGACTGGATAACGCTCGCGCCAACGCGAGGTCGTTGGCGCTTACCCGCACACAAAAATCGAGGCTACAAATGAATTTCGCCCTCCAGCGAGCACGCTTGCGCCTGACCGCACTGATCGGTCTCGCGCTCGCGTTGGCACCCATAGAGAGCAGGGCCACAACCATCAATCCGAAAATCAACTCGGACATCACCGGAACCATCACTGATAGCGCGAGCGGACAACCGCTGGCGAGCGCGGAAGTGAGCGTCATGCGCGGATCGGAGGTCGTGTTCAACGCATCGACCGACGCGTTCGGCCGCTACACCGCGCACAACATTTCACCCGGCACCTACACCGTCGCCGCGCGCTTTCTTGGCTTCAGTCCTCAATCGAAAACGGTGATCGTGGCCGAGACATCGGGTGACATGCGACTCGATTTCAAGCTTCTTCCCGTCGCGATCAACCTGGCGGGAGTGACCGTCACAGCGGCGGCACCGCTGGCCGTCGACACGCGGACGGGTGACCAGCGCTTCAAGCAGGAGCAGTATCACGGCGCTCCAAGCAACACCACGTCGCAGATTCTCCAGCAGTCCATAGCCGGGGCAGCGCGTGCGCCAACTGGCGAAGTCCACATCCGTGGCCAACACGCCGAGTACACGTACTATGTGGACGGCGTGCCCGTGCCTGCCGGAATCTCGGGAAGCCTCAACGAGCTGTTCGACCCCTCGGTGGTCAATCAGATCGATTTCAAGACCGGCGGCTGGGATGCCGAGTACGGCAACAAGAATGCGGCGATCGTTGACATCACGACCCGTATCCCAAGCGGGGGCTTTCACTATTCTGCGTCGGGCTTTGCGGGTTCGTTCAACACGACGGGCGAAGCACTGAGCGCAAGCACAAACGCCGGCAAGTTCGGCTACTTCTTCTCCGGGGCCCACCAGAGCACCGACATGCGGCGAGAGCCATTGATACTCGACCCGACCACGAATGAGGTCGAGAACTTTCACAATCATGGCGTGGACGATTTCGGCTTTGGGAAAATCGAATACAACCCGGACATGAACGACGTGCTGAACCTCGAGGGGAACCTTTCGCGCACGAAGTTCCAGGTTCCCTTCGATTCGACTGGAGATGTTTCCCAGGACGATCGTCAGCAGGACACGAACAGCTTCGTGAACGTCGGCTGGCGCCACAAATTCTCGCCAGCGGGCGCACCCGATGACACGACCAGAAGCGTCGAAACCGGCGTGCCCGAGTTGTTCGCCGGATTCTTCTACCGAGCAGGCAGTCTCCGTTACAGCCCAGGAACGGGAGATTCGCCGCAGTTCGTGTTCGCCGGCGACACGACGCTCTACAACCTCCACGAGAACCGCAATTTCAACACGCTCGGCGTCAAGGCGGACTACACATTCCATCCCGCGCGCGAGCTGGAGTTCAAGTTCGGAACGCTGACGCAATTCACCCGGGGTCACGAAGATTTCGGGGCGGTGTCGGCAAGCGGTCAGCTCGGGCCTGGCTCGAATTCGGCGCTGAAGGGCTACGATGCCGGCGGCTACGCGCAGACGGCGTATTCGCCGGTCGAGCGATTCGAGATCCGCGCCGGCGTGAGATATGACGCTCACAACGCGCCGTTCGCGGGAACGCAAACGCAGCTGAGCCCTCGACTCCGCCTGAATTTTTTCCCGAGCCCCGCCAACACGTTTTATCTGTACTATGGCCGGCTCTTCGTTCCAACGAACGTTGAGGATCTCCGTGCAATCACCAGCGACGCACAGGGCGGCGTCGTGGCGGAGCCGACTCTTCCCGAGCGGGACAACTTTTACGAAGCCGGCTTTGTGCACCGATTTCCGTTCGGCCTTGTCTCGAAATTTGCCGGTTACTACAAGCAGAGCACCCCCGGCATCGACGATGCGACGGTTCCCGGTTCCGCGATCGTCACGTCGGTCAACATCGCGAAGGCGAAAATCACCGGCATCGAAACCGTCCAGGAAATAAGACCGGCGGGGCCATTTTCGGCCTATCTCAACGTCGCGCTCAATCACGCATACGGAACAGGTCCAATTACGGGCGGCTTCTTTCCCGCTGACGCCCCGGTAGGATTTTTCGACCTCGATCACGATCAGCGACTCAGCGCTCTCGCATCGGGGACGTATGCTTACCGCCAAGCTTACGCCAGCCTTACAGGGATATATGGGTCTGGGCTCACCAATGGCGTCGATCCTGCCGATTGCGAGTGCAACTACGGCACGGGCCTGTTTGATTTCAATCGGGGTATCAAGGTGAAGCCTAGCTTCATCCTCAATGGAAGCGCGGGTTATTCGTTCGCAGTCGGCCGCGCAGTCATTCGGCCCGAGATCTACGCAGACAACATCCTCGACAGGAAATACCTGCTCAAGGGTGCGTTTTTCAGCGGCGCGTCCGTAGGACGGCCGCGCAGCATACAGTTCAGATTGAACATCGCCCAATGACGAGAACGCGGTGGCTTCAGCTTGCTGGAGCCACCGCGGCTCCCTTAACCATTGCACAAACTATGAACAGGCACGTGCGTCATCTTTCGGGAGCGGTATTGCTGGCTGGAATCGCGATTGTCAGCGCATGCAGCGATTCGTCCGGCCCCCCGCCGGCGTCTGCTTACAAGATCGAGCTTCGCTTTTTTGGCAGGACACTCACCGCTTCGCAACAGACGTTGTTTACCAACGCCAAGGCGCGTCTCGAGTCCATTATCACAGGCACCGTCCCGCCGGTGAATGCGAATGGCGCCGACCCCGCGACCTGCGGCGCGACTGGAGTAGCAAAGCTCACCGAGACGATTTCCGGGCTCGTCATCTACGCATCGATCGATTCCATAGACGGGCGAGGAAAGATTCTCGCCGAAGCGGGACCCTGCTACATCCGGACCAGCAACGGACAGAACGACTACCGGACGTCGATCGGCATCATCAAGATCGATTCTGCCGACATCAACACCCTCGCTGGCTCGGGCAATCTCCAGCAGGTGATAACCCACGAGATGATGCACGTGGTGGGCTTCGGAACATTCTGGGACAGCACTTCGACGAAACTGCTGATCAACTACGGATCAAACGTGTCCTACATCGGCGCAGGCGGAATAGCCGGCTGCAAGGCGATCGGCGGAAACACCATCTGCGCGAGCTCGGTCCCGGTCGAGGGGAGCCAGGGGTCGGAGGGCACGATCAATTCACACTGGCGCGAGTCGACGTTCGGGAATGAGCTGATGACGGGATTCCTCAACAGCGGCACGAACCCACTCAGCGTCATGAGCATCCGATCGCTGGAAGATCTGGGCTACACGGTGAACCCCGCGGTCGCGGACGCGTACCCAGACGCCAACACCCACGTCGTGATCAACCTGCGATCCATCCTCGACCCAAACACGGTGGTGGCTGCACCCCCTACGGCGCAGTGGGAAGAGCCGCCCCCACATCCTATAGTCGCCCTACCGGTCATCGGCCACTAGGAGCCGTCCTCGGTCAGACCTCGAGGTGGTCGTCGGTGCGGGCGACCATCACATACAGAACCGGCATCAGAAGCACGCTGATCAGAAGCCGTGAAAAAAGCCCGCCGACGATCACGAGCGCGAACGGACGCTGCGAATCCGAACCGACGCTCTTTGAGAGCGCGGCCGGAAGGAGACCGAGCGCGGCAACCAGAGCCGTCATCATGATCGGTCGCAGCCGGAGCAGCGCCGCGGAGCGAGTCGCTTCGAGGATGTTCGCGCCGCCGATGCGAAGCTCGTTCGCGTAGGAGATGTATACGACGGCCGTCTGTACCGAGACGCCGAACAGCGCGAGGAATCCAATCCCCGACGAGACCGAGAACGGCGTGTGCGTGATGGCGAGCGCGAGCACACCGCCGATCGGCGCCGACACGAGCACTCCCGCCACTGTGATGAACGGAAACGCGAAATTCCCGTAGAGACCAAATAGCAGGATGAAGATGAACACCAGGGTCAACGGCAGGACCACCGCCAGCTGCGCGCGCGACGCCGTGTACTCCTCGTATTCACCACCCCAGATCGCGCGATAGCCTTCGGGCATCCTTACCTTGGCGGCGACTTGCTTCCGCGCGTCGTTGACGGCGCCGGCGAGGTCGCGTCCCTCGACCGAATATTGAACGCCGATGTAGCGCGAATTGTCCTGCCGGTAGATAAAGGAAGCGCCGCTGGAGATCTGGATATCCGCCACCGAGCTCAGTGGAACCTGGCCTCCCGCCGGCGTCGCGATCAGGATATTTCCGATCTCTTCCGGTGTCTCTCTGAACTGCGGCTGGAGACGCACCACCAGGTCGAATAATCTCTCGCCCTGGACGACCTGCGTCGCGGCGGTTCCCCCCACCGCGGCCTCGATGAGTCCGTTGACGGCCTCCACGCTCAGTCCGTACTGCGCGATCTTGCTCCGATCCACCGCCACCGTCAGACTCGGCTGTCCAAGCTCCTGGACAAGCGTTATTTCCTTGATGCCGTCGATTCCGCTCAGGACGCGCTTTATCTCGGTTCCCTTCTGCTCCAGCACCGAGAGGTCGGGCCCGAAGATTTTTACATCGAGCGCGCTCTTCAAGCCGGTCTCTGCTTCATCCACTGCGTCTTCTGCCGGCTGCGTGTAGTTGAAGGTCACGCCCGGAAACGCCGTAAGCTTTTTGTTGATCGCCTCGATCAATTCATTTTTGTTGCGATACAACCCGTGCCACTGCGAGTATGGCTTCAAACCGACGTAGAACTCGGCGTTGAAGAATCCGGTCGGATCGGTCGCGTCGTCCGGACGTCCATGCTCCGACGCGACGTCCGTCACCTCGGCGAACGAGCCGAGGATAGTTCGGATCTGTGGGACGATGCGCGAAGACTCCTCAAAGGAGATGGTGTAGGGCATCGTCGCCCTCACCCACAGCGCGCCCTCGTCGAGGTGCGGCATGAACTCGGCGCCGAGGAAAAACGCGATGATGAGAGAGACGACGAACACTCCGAGAGATCCGAGCACCGTCTCCCACCGATGGGCGAGCGACCAATCGAGAGCGCGCGCGTAGCGTTCGAGAATCCATTCGAAGATGGCATTTCTTTTTTCCTTGACACCACCGCGCAGCACCCACGCAGCCAGGAGCGGCATCACCGTGAGCGTAACGATGAGCGCGCCAATGAGAGCGAAGATCGTGGTGTCGGCCATCGGCGCAAAGAGACGCCCGGACGGCCCCGACAACACGTAGATCGGAAGAAACCCGGCGACGATCACCGCGATTGCGTAAACGATCGGCCGGTCCACTTCTCCGGCCGCGGCGGCGATTACTTCGCGGATCGAGTACGGTTGTCCCCGCCTGAGCGACAGTTGGCGGTGGATGTTCTCGACCATGACGACAGCGCCATCAACGAGAATTCCGAAGTCAATGGCGCCGATCGATAACAGGTTTGCCGGGATGTGCCTTATGTCGAGGCAGATAAAAGCAAACAGAAGCGACAGCGGAATCGTCGCCGCCACGATGAGCCCGGACCGCAGGTCATATAGAAAAAAAACGAGCACGACGATGACAAGGAGGATTCCACGGAAAAGGTTGTCCTCGACTGTCCGCGTCGTGAGGCGGATGAGATCGCTGCGATCGTAGAACGGCTTCACCTTCACGTCTTTCGGAAGGATCGATGCGTTCAGCTCGGTCGTCTTCGCCTGAACATTCTTCAGGACCGTCTGCGCCTGTTCGCCGGTCCGCATCAGGATGACGCCTTCGACGGCGTCGTTGTTCCCATTGAATCCGAACTGACCGAGGCGAGGCGCGCTTCCGATCACGACCTGCCCCACATCCTTGACGAGAACCGGAGTGCCACTGTGTACCGCGAGCACTACCTTGCCGATATCGTCGGGCGTCGCGAGACGGCCGAGCCCACGCACATAGTAGAACTGGCCACCTTCGGAATAGAAACCGCCGCCAGCGTTGCCATTGTTCGCAGCCAGCGCGGCGGCTACGTCTGGCACCGATAGTCCCGCCCCCGCGAGTCGCGCCGGATCGAGGAGAACCTGGTACTGCATCGTCAGTCCGCCGAGCGAGGACATATCAGCGACGCCTGGCACTGACTTGTATTGCTTCTCGAGCACCCAGTCCTGAAGCGTCTTCAGTTCCATCGGCGACCGATCAGGACTCTCGATCACATAGCGATAGACTAGTCCGGACGGCGAGAAGAGCGGCGACACACCGGGCGACACATCGGGTGGCAGCGAGAGATCCGGAAGCCGCTCGAACACCAGCTGCCGCGCGAAATAGTTATCGGTACCGTCGACGAAAGTGAGTCGAACGTTCGAGAGGCCGTAGAGCGAAATGGACCGCGTGACCTTGAGCCCCGGCAGGCCATTCATCTCGGTTTCCACCGGCACCGTTATCAGCCGCTCGACCTCCTCGGCTGCGTGGCCCGGCCACTGCGTGACGATCTCCACGCGCGGCGGAGAGATGTCGGGATATGCATCAACGGGAAGACGGAAGAGCGACCAGATTCCGCCGATAACGAGTGCGACGGTAAGGACTGCGACGAGAATCGGCTGATTGAGCGCCGCAACTACTATGCGGTGAACGCCGGTCGCCTTTTTCTCTGGCTCCGCCGGCGGGGTTGGCTGCACGGGATCGCTCACTGACTTTCCGCGAACTGAAGGAAGAGAGCCCCCTCAGAGACCACCTTTTCGCCCGCAGTCAGCCCCGAAGCAACCTGGTACATGTCACCGACGCGCGGACCGAGCGTAACCTGACGCCGGTTGAATCCACCGCTCGGAAGGGCGACGAAAACGAACGGGAGATTCTCGTCATCGCGAAGAACCGCAGACGTCGGAACCAGAAAACCCGATTGCTGGGCGTCTGCCTGGATCTGCACGCGCACGAACATGTCGCGCTTGAGAACGCCGGTGGGGTTAGGAACGAGGATCCTCACCGCCGTTGCCTTGGTGTTCGGATCAACGAGCTCCGCCACGTAGTCCACGATGCCGGGAAGCGGAAAACTTCCCGCGTCCGTGGTGATGGTTGCGTGCTCTCCCTTCCTGACGAACGGAAGATCCGTGTCGAAGACGTTGGCGCTGACCCACATCGACGCGACATCTGCGACCGTGAATGCGGGAGTGGTGCCCGCTTGAAGCAGCTGACCGGGGTTGATCAGCTTCTCGACTACCGTGCCGGCGATGGGAGAACGAATGATCGCCTGAATCGGCCCGACTGGCTTCCCTGCCTGGATGGCCGCGATCGTTGCATTGTCGACGCCGAGGGCGCGCATCTGCTGCAGCGCGGCATCGCGATCAGCCGCCGCGGCAGCGGCATCTGTCTGAGCCTGCTCGACATCCCGGTGCGCAATCGCGTCGGTCTTGAACAACTCTTCGTCGAGAGCCGCGACTCGCGCGAGCTGTCTGTACGACGACTCCGCCTTCCGAAATCCCGCCACCGCGGCGGCGAAATCTGGTGAGGACACGGTCGCCAGCGCGGTGCCCGGTCCTACCCGCGCGCCCAGCGGCACGAGTATCTGGAGTACGGGACCTGAGACCGGAGAGAGAACCTGGGTCGATCGATCTCCATTGAAGGCCACGTTGCCTGTCGTTGTCACCGTCGGCCTGAAGACCGTCGGAGCGACTGTGATTACGTGAATTCGAGCGAGCTGAGCGGCCGGAATAGTGAAGCCTGCCGCTCTGAGCGTGGTGCTGTCGGTGGTTTTCGTGGCGTCGGCGCGGCTGCAACCCGCGACCAATGCCGCGACACCGGCGAATGCCAGCGAAGCAATCACCCTTTGCACCGACACGTTATTTGACATCGGTTGATCCCGAGTTGATGGACGCGAGTGGGACGGACATGGCGCGCTCGAGCTCCGACAGCGAGATGTTCACCGCGGCGAGCGCGTCGGCATACTGGGTCTCGGCGTCGAGCAGCGAGCGACGCGCGTCGAGCACGTCGAGCGCGGAAGAGCCACCGAGGGCGTAGCTGGCTGATGCGGCTCGATACGCCGCACGCGTGGAAGGAAGAAGCTGGTCACGGATAAATACGGCCTGCTGAAGCGCGATGCGGGCGTTGGCGTATGAGTCACGCAAATCCTGCGTCACGGCCGCCGTCAGATCGCTCTCAGTGGCACTCAGCTCTCTCTCTCGAAATCCGGCTTCCGCGATCTGGCCGCGAGTGTGCTGCCAGAAAAAGATTGGAAGCGGAAATGAGAGACCGGTCGAGAACAACGCTGGATCGGGCTGGTTGTAGTCGCGTGAGACGCCGAGCACGAGGTCCGGGAGCCAGAACTGTTTGGCGAGCGACGTCGCCGCACGCGCGCCCTGCCGCTGCGCCCGGATCGATGCGAGCTCGGGCCGCGAGGCGAGGCCAACCTCGAGGACTCGCTCGACCGATGGAATGGCGTCCGGAATCGCCAGTGAATCCGTTGGAATCACCGCCTCGCCAAGGCGTCCGATCAGTCGCGCAAGCGCGGAGCCGGTGGTCTGCACGTCGAGTGCGTTGGCGAGCAGATCGTTCGAGGACTGCGCGAGAGTGACGGTCGCTCTGATGACGTCGAGCTTGGCTGCGGTTCCGGCGTTGAAGCGTGCCTGCGTCTTCGAGAGGAAATCTTTCGCGAGCGTCTCCGACTCGGTGAGATCGGCGCGATGCTTCAGCGCGACGAGCAGCGAGTCATAGGCCTCCGCAGTCTGCGCCGCGATCAGCTGCCTCTGCAGCGCGTAAGAATATTCCGACGACGCGACATCCGCCTGCGCGACCTTTCCCTGAAGACGCAGCTTGTTTGGAAACGGGATGAGCATGTCGATGCCGACGTTCTTCTGGCCGTTCGCCCCGGACTGAAAGAGTCGCCGCTGCTGATCCAGCGACGCAGTCACCGCGGGATCGGGAATCGAGACCGCCTCTACCTTTCGCGCGCGCGCCTCGCCAATGAGCGCGCGTGCGATCTCCAGCTGCGGATTGTGCGCGAGCGCTTCGGCGACCGCCTCTCTACGCGAAAGGCGTACGGAGTCGCCGGCGACGCCGGCAACGATGCGCGCTGATGTATCGGCGCGAGATGGATTTGGAACCTGGGCGGCGACCGCGCTGGCTGAAAAAGCCAGAGCAGCGAACGACCTGATGACTTGCATGAGCTTCCCTTTGAATTTTGACTAAACCGGCGGACAATCGGGCTTAGAGAATTCCGGGAGGCGCTCGAGAAGGGTTGGAGAGTAGGAGGAGGGCGCCGGCATCTTCAAACACCTGCGTGGCGGGTCTTTCAATCGTCGGGGCAATGACCACTCGTTCGACGACTATCTGGGGGACCGCCTGCAGGGACAACGCGGCGCACGCGACGCACGTCGCCTCGTTGTGGGAATAGTGGAGATCTATCCCGCTTCGCTCAGTATGGGAGATTGCGCTGCTCTCATCTTTCGCGAGGGTTACCGACGTGCTCAACAGGGCGGCCTGGCCAAGAATGCCAAGGGCCACCGCGGCGAGACGCAGCCAGCGGCGAGCGGAAGACGAGAGTCGGAGTGAATTCCCCATCGACGTTTAAAGTACTACGCTCTGTCCGAAAGGCAAAAAGATTGCGGTCTCAGGACTAACGGCCATTGCGGATCAGCGATTAATCGAGGACGGAGGATGCGGGGGCGGAACGCCTCTCTCCGCAGTTCTCACTTAATCGCCGATCCTCGATGGTAGTTAGTCCTGAGGCCGCAGAGTCCGCAATCCGCGATCGCAGGTGAAGGTCACCGGAATTGACCCACTACGCCAAAAGCGCAGGGTAGCACTGGAGTGGGCCTTAGGGCATTTTTCCACGTTCAATGAAACGTGAAGATGCCCTCGACTACCACGCCTCCGGCCGTCCCGGAAAGATCGCGGTGGTCCCGACAAAGCCCCTCAATAACCAGCGCGATCTAGCGCTCGCTTATTCCCCCGGTGTCGCAGTCCCATGCCTGGAGATCGCGGCCAGGGCGAACGACGTCTACAAGTACACCGTCAAGGGCAATCTGGTCGCCGTCGTGACCAACGGCACCGCGGTACTCGGCCTCGGCAACATCGGGCCGCTTGCCGCCAAGCCGGTCATGGAGGGGAAGGCGAATCTGTTCAAGCAGTTCGCTGACCTCGACGTCTTCGATCTCGAGGTGGGATCCGAGAATCCAGATGACGTCATCAGGTTCTGCCAGCTCCTGGAGCCGACCGTCGGTGGAATCAATCTCGAAGACATCCGCGCTCCCGACTGCTTCTATATAGAGGAGACTCTGCGGAAGACGATGAAGATTCCCGTCTTCCACGACGATCAGCACGGAACCGCGATCATCTCCGGCGCTGCGCTGTTGAACGCGCTCGAGATCGTCGGCAAGAAAATCGAAAAGGTCCGCGTCGTCTTTTCCGGAGCAGGCGCTGCCGCGATATCCACCGCCGAGCATTACGTGAGACTCGGCGTGCCGCGTGAGAACATTCTTCTCACCGATCGCCAGGGTGTCGTCTACGAAGGACGGCCGGGCGAGCTCGATCCGTACAAGGCAAAGTTTGCCAACAAGACGAAAGCCCGGAGCATCGCCGACGCCCTCGTAGGAGCCGATGTGTTCGTCGGCTTGTCCGTCGCCGGCGCGATCACGGGCGAGATGGTCGCCAAAATGGCAAAGAAGCCGATCGTCTTCGCCCTTGCCAACCCCGAGCCCGAGATCCTGCCCGACCAGGTGCGCGCCGTTCGGAACGACGCGATCATCGCCACCGGGCGCAGTGATTTTGCGAACCAGGTAAACAACGTCCTCGGCTTCCCATTCATCTTTCGCGGCGCGCTCGACGCGCGGGCGACCGAAGTGAATGAGGAAATGAAGATGGCGGCGACGCGGGCTCTTGCCGCTCTTGCCAAAGAAGACGTGCCGGAAAGCGTGTCGCGCCTTTACGGGCTCCGGTCGGTCAAGTTCGGCGCCGACTATCTGATTCCCTTCCCCTTCGATCCGCGCGTGCTGCTCTGGGTCGCGCCCGCTGTTGCGTGGGCCGCCGTCGCAAGCGGCGTCGCAAAGGAGATGATTGACCTCGAGAACTATCGCGAGCAGCTCGAGGAGCGACTCGGGCGCGCGCGCGGAATAATGCGGGGCATCATCAATCGCGCGGTGCGAGACCCCAAGCGGATCGTGCTGCCGGAGGGCGAGGACCCCAAGATCATCCGCGCCGCCCGCATGATCGCCGACGAGGGCATCGCCTTTCCAATCCTTCTCGGGCAGCGCGACGCCGTTACGCGCGTGGCCGAGGAGATCCACGTTTCCCTGCGCGATCTCGTCATCGAGGATCCCGCGAAGTCGGACAAGCGCGACAAATACGCCGACTATCTCTGGAAGCGACGGCAGCGAAAGGGACTCAGCCACGGCGAAGCGCACCAGCTGCTCTTCAACGGAAACTATTTCGGCTCCGTGATGGTCGCCTGTGGCGATGCGGACGCGCTCCTTTCCGGCGTTGGGATGCACTACCCTGAAACGATCCGCCCCGCGCTACAGGTGATCGGGCCGCACCCAAAGGCCGAGATCGTGAGCGGCCTCTACATGCTTGTGTTCGAGAAGCACGTTATCTTCTGTGGAGACACGACGGTGAACATCGATCCCACCGCCGAGCAGCTCGCACAGATCGCCTACTCGGCCGGACGGATCGTCCGCACCTTCGGCATCACGCCGAAGATCGCGATGCTCTCCTTCTCGAACTTCGGCTCGGTGCGTCACCCGGAAGCCGAGAAGGTGGCGAAAGCCGTAGCAATTCTGAGAAAGAGGGACCCCGCCCTCATCGTGGACGGCGAGATGCAAGCCGACACCGCGATGGACGAAAACATTCTTCGCTCGGGCTATCCCTTCAGCGTGCTGAAGGAGCGGGCGAACGTACTGATATTTCCCAACCTCAGCGCGGGAAACATCGCGTACAAGCTCCTTCATCATCTTGGCGGAGCGACGAAGATCGGGCCGTTCCTTGTCGGTATGAATCTTCCCGTGCACGTACTCGAGCAGGGGGCCGACGTTCAGGACATCGTGAACATGGCCGCTGTGGCAGTGATGGATGCGCAGCAGCGGATCAATGAGAGGGATGGGAAGTAATGGCAACCGAGATACGGCCGCGTCGCGCTTCGGAATCGCGCGACGCCGGAAGCGGATTGAGCAAGCAGGGCCTGTCGCCGCGCGGCGACGTGCACTGGAATTTGATTGCGCCGGAGCTTTTTAAGGCCGCCGCTCGTCGGGACGAAGGCGAATTTGCGGACATGGGACCCTTCGTAGGCGTTACGACTCCCCACACCGGCCGCTCGCCCAACGACAAGTTTGTCGTGAAGGAGCCCTCATCCGAAAAGGATGTCGACTGGGGCAAGGTCAATCAGCCGATGTCGCCCGAGCAATACCAGCTGCTGGCGAAGGAAGTCCGCACATATCTCAACGGCGCGGCCGAGCTATTCGTCGAGGACCTGTACTGCGGCGCCGACGCGGCTTACCGTCTCTCCGTTCGGTACGTGTCGCCGAATGCGTGGCATATGGCGTTCGCGCGGAACATGTTCATCCGCCCCGAGCAGAGCGATCTCGCGACCTTCGATCCGAATTTCACGGTCCTCCACGCTCCCGAGTTTCAGGCCGATCCCGCCCGCCATGGAACACGGAGCTCGACTTTCATCGTGCTCAATCTCGGAGAGCGGACGATTCTGATCGGTGGAACGCGCTACGCGGGCGAGCTTAAGAAATCGATGTTCACCGTCATGAACTACCTGCTGCCGAAGCAGGGCGTGCTCTCGATGCACTGCTCCGCGAACATCGGGAAGGATGGCGACGCCGCCCTCTTCTTCGGGCTGTCGGGCACCGGCAAAACCACTCTTTCGGCGGATCCGAAGCGCGGCCTCATCGGAGACGACGAGCACGGCTGGTCCGACGCGGGAATCTTCAACTTCGAGGGCGGCTGCTACGCGAAGGTCATCAACCTCTCGCCCGAGAGCGAGCCCGACATCTACCAGACGACGCAGATGTTCGGAACCGTGCTCGAGAACGTCGTTCTCGATCCGGTGACAAAGAAGGTGAAGTTCGACGACCAGTCGATCACCGAGAATACGCGCGCGTCATACCCGCTCAGCTACATTCGCAATCACGTCGAGGGCGGCCGCGGCGGACACCCACGGAATGTTGTATTCCTCACCGCCGATGCGTTCGGTGTGCTTCCGCCGATAGCAAAGCTCAGCGCCGAGCAGGCGATGTACTATTTCCTCTCCGGCTACACCGCAAAGGTCGCGGGGACGGAGCGTGGAGTCCTCGAGCCGCAACCTACGTTCAGCGCGTGCTTCGGCGCGGCGTTTCTCGTTTGGCACCCGACAAAGTACGCGAAGATGCTCGGCAAGCTGCTCCACGAGCACGACTCAGACGTGTGGCTGATCAACACTGGCTGGAGCGGCGGACCGTACGGCATAGGCAAGCGAATGAAGCTATCCCACACGCGGGCAATGGTGCGCGCGGCGCTGGCCGGTGAGCTGAAGAAGGTGAAGACCGAGACCAACCCGATTTTCGGCCTGTCGGTTCCTGTCGAGATCGAGGGAGTGCCGAGCAAGGTGCTGAATCCGCGCTCGACCTGGGCAGATGCGGCAGCGTACGACGCGCAGGCGAAGAAGCTGGCCGGGATGTTCCGCCAGAACTTCGACAAGTTCGGCAGCGTCGATGCGGCCATCAAGAACGCCGGACCGAAGGGATAACGCCCGCCAACCGTAGGGCCGTGCGCTTCGAGATCCTGCGCGACCCGGTCTGGAACAACATCCGGGTCGATGAGCCGACGCTTCAGCTCGTCGACACCGAAGTCTTTCAACGACTCAGGTACGTCCGCCAGCTTGGATGGACGTACCTCGTGTATCCCGGCGCCACTCACTCGCGCTTCGAGCACGCGCTCGGCACGCACCACCTCTCCCGGCGCACGTTGGCGCTCCTTTGCGAGGCGGAGGACGCCACCTCGATCGACGAGGAGGAGCAGGCGATTGTCCGGTCGGCCGCCCTCCTTCACGATGTCGGCCATTATCCCTTCTCGCACGCGTTGGAGGAGATTGGCGCGCTCCACCACGAGGACGTCGCGCGACCCCTGATAACCGAAGGCCCGGTTGCGTCGCTCCTCAGCTCGTGGCTCGGCGCCGATGCGCCGACCAAGGTATTCGATCTCATTCGCGGTGAAAGCAAAGGCGCCTTGCAGGGACTCATCTCCGGCTCGCTCGACCTCGACAAGATCGAATACCTGAAGCGGGACGCCTTCATGTGCGGCGTTCCTTACGGGGAGATCGACGTCGATCGCCTCACCAACTCGCTCGTACTGGTCGAAGATCCGGCGACGGGGCGCAAAGCCATCGGCGTGCGCGAGAAGGCGCTGTCAGCGCTCGAATCGCTGTTGTTCGCGAAGTATCAGATGTACCGCAACGTGTATTGGCACCACGCGGTCCGCAGCGCGACGGCGATGTACAAGCGTCTGGTCGAAGATGCGGTTCACGCCGGAGTAATCGATGGCCAGTCGCTGGCGCACTACACGGACGAAGGGCTGATGCACCGGCTCGAGAACGCGTGGCCCACACCGCTGCTCGTCGCGCTGAAGGAGCGGAGGTTGTACAAGAGAGCCGCCGAGTGGCCCGCCGCCGAGCTCGATGACGACGCGATAGAGTGGATCGCGTCGGATCGGAAGCGGGTTCTCGAGACAGAGGACGCGCTCGCAAAGGAGCACGGACTGGGGCCGGGCGAGCTCCTTCTCGACTATCCCGCGAAGACCCAGATGCTCGGCCTCGACATTCCGGTTCTTCGCCGCAACGGGACGGTCGAGCGCTTGACGGGCGAAGGATGGATCGGAACGATCAATCTTCCGTCGCTGTCCGAGGAGCTCTATAAGAGCGCGCGGTGGCTCCGCGTCTTCACCGCCAAGCGAACAACGCTGGATCCGCGCAAGCTGCTGCACTCTCTGGAACGTTCGCCCTGACACGCGATATAACATGCATGCGGCTTCCCGGTTCCTTACTGCTCGCATCCTGCCTGCTGGTGGGATGCGTGGTGCCTCCTCCTCCGAGTCAGCCACCGGTTGCGTCTTCATCTTCAGCGTTGAGACCGGGCGGCGCCGCCGAGTCGCGCATCTTCGATCTCATAAACGCTGAGCGCCAGCACCAGGGGTTGGCCGCCCTGACCTACAATCCGCGGCTCGATCGAATGGCGAAGATTCAGGCGCAGAACATGGCGCGCTTTCAGAAAATGGCGCACGTGCTGCCTGAGGCCGAGCTGCCGACGCTGGTCAGCCGGGCACAATACGTCGGGTACCCGTTTGGCCGAATCGCCGAAAACGTCGCGCTTGGATACCCGAGCGCGGAGACGGTCGTCCAGGGTTGGATGGCGTCAAAGGGGCATCGGACGAACATCCTGAACCCCGATGTTGGCGAGACCGGGATCGCGATTGCGAGGTCGTCCGCGGGAGGCCTCTACTACTGCCAGGTTTTTGGGCGCCAGCTACAGTCGTTGTGACCGTCCTGGTGCACACAACCCCGTAGAAATTACCCCTTTCCACAGCGTAACTCCTGTAGTGTCAACGGGTTAGGCAGCTTTTGCGGATGAGGTCGGAAATTGTGACTTTTGGGCGCTTTAAACCGTCCTCCGGACATGAGCCGCCTTACTCTCGCAGCTTCGATCCTGCTCGCAATCCCGAGCTCATCTTTCGCGCAGCAGACGCCCGCTTTTATGGCCTCGAACGACACGGGTCCGGTCTCGGACGCGATCTTCGAGGGCAAGGACGCTGCTACGATCACTGCCGGACTCAATCCTCTCGCCAAGAGCACCCTCGCAAAGGGTGAGCGCGAGGTCAGAATCTGGTACTCGAGCTTTGGGAACCCACAGTATCTGGTCATCATCCGCCAGAACGGCGCTGCGACCACTGGCCGCATGCTTCTCTGGTGGGACCAGTACTATGAGACGACGCCGACCTCGGCCGATACGCGCGTCGACAATTTCGTACGTAGAAATTTC
>Ga0207707_10000819_pt1 | contig 30489 bp, 27 predicted proteins | sample KBSC83BmetaG_FD_184336 | JGI IMG/M metagenome (GOLD analysis project Ga0207707, IMG submission 184336) | Corn rhizosphere microbial communities from Kellogg Biological Station, Michigan, USA - KBS C8-3B metaG (SPAdes) (version 2) | ecosystem: Host-associated > Plants > Roots > Rhizosphere ... | reverse complement strand
CGTGGCTCGAATGGCGTCCTGCGTCTGCTGTTCCTCGCGCCCCGACATCTTCTTCAGCTCGACGTGGAACTCGCTGCGGTTGGGTTCCCAGGTGTCTTCGCCGGATTCGGCGCGGCCGACCTGATGCTCCACCGTCAACACACCGGGGATCGCCAGAAAGTCGCGCGAGATGCGCTCCCCGATCCGCATGACCGCGCTGAGTGAGGTTCCCGGCGGCGCCACGGCCTGCACCACGAAGTGGCCCTCGCGAAAGGGCGGCATGAGCTGACTTCCGAAGAACGGCAGCGCGGCCAGGGCCACGACCGTCAGAATGACGGAGACGACGATGACGCGCCCCGGGGCGCTGCACCAGCGCAGCAAGAGCCGCCCGTGCGCCTCCTTGATCTTCACGAGCCAGGGAGGCTCATCCCGGGCTCGAGCCCGAGGCAGCAGAAGGAAGGACGCCGCCGGCGTTACCGTGACCGCCACGACCAGCGACGCCAGAGTCGCAATCATGAAGGCGGCGGCCAGAGGCCCGAAGAACTTGCCCTGCAGTCCCGACAGAAGCAGCATCGGCATCAATACGAGCACGACGACGAACGTCGCGTAAACCACGGGCTGGCGCACTTCGAGAGCGGCATCGTGAACGACATCCCGGGTGGAGCTCCCGTCCTTCCGACCTCGCAAGCGTCGCATGATGTTCTCAACATCGATGATCGCATCGTCGACGACAACACCCAAGGCGACCGCAACACCACCGAGAGTCATCGTGTTGATGGTCCACCCTAGCGCGTCAACCGCGATCACCGTGGCCAGCAGCGCCAGGGGAATGGAAGCAAACGAGACGAGCACGCTCCGAAAGTCACGCAGGAAGAGGAACAGCACGAGCGTGATGAGGACAATGCCGATCAAAACGTCGATTCGCACCCCGTGAAGCGCGTTCTCGATGAAGTTTGCGGGACGATGCATCCGCGCATACAGAGTGACGCCTTTGGCGTCCAGTCCCGGCTTGAGAGCCGCGATGGCTTCCTCGGTAGCGCGCGTGACATCGAGCGTGTTGGCGCCGTATTGGCTCGACAGCGAGAGCAGCACACCCGGCTTGCCCTGGATGATTGCATCGCCGAACTTCGGCGCGGCGGCGTCCTGTACGGTAGCGAAGTCTCGCAGTCTCAGCGGTGCGCCCTCTTGCGAGGGGATAATCGCCTCACCCAGCTCCGCGGCCGTGAGCGTCTGACCGTGACTCTCGATGAGCACTCGCTGGTTGGGAGTCTCGATGAACCCGGCCCCTCGTACGCCCGTCGCTTCCTGCACGGCCGAAATGACATCCGGGAAGGAAAGATTGCGCGCGTTCAGGGCGTGAGAACCGACTTCGACCTGCAGCTGACGCTCCTCACCTCCATACACGGTTGCCCGCGCAACGCCGGGAACCGCGAGCAGTCGCGGACGGATCGTCCATTGCACCAGATCGCGAAGCTGCATAGGCGTGAGGCGGTCGCTCACGAAACCGAGCTTGAGCAGATCCATGGTAGAGGATACCAACGGCGTCAACTTCGGCGTCTTCACTCCGGCGGGCAGTCGAGTAGCGACCTCCGCAATGGCTTCCCCGACGACCTGACGTGCGCGATACGGATCGCTGTTGTCTGCAAACACGACCGTGATGTTGGACAAGCCCGATATGGTCTCGGAGCGGACTGCTTCGACTCCCGGAGAACCCGTGATCGCCTGCTCGATGGGAAGCGTCACAAGCAGCTCGACCTGCTCGGCGACCAGCCCGGGCGCCTCCGTCTGCACGTTGGCCTGCGCCGGCACGAATTCCGGGAAGACATCGTACTTGGCCCGGTCGAGCACGAGCAGGCCGTACACGATGAGAATCAGCGCCAGCACGCAGATGACGGCTGGAGAGCGCAACGACCAGCGAATGATTGCGGCCAGCACGGTTTTTCTCAGTCCGCCTCTGCCGGGGGTGCCTCGATAGCCAACAGCGAGGCCGCACCGCCCGTCACCACCGCATCGCCGGCGCCGAAGCCACTGCGCACGAACCAGCCCTCCGGCATCGCCTGGAAGCCTGAAACCTCCCGGCGCACGAACTGCGTGGGAGCGGTCTGCACATAAGCCCACACTTTCGAGTCCTTCCTGACGAGGGCGCTGCGGGGGATGAGGACTCCCATCTGCCGGTCCTGTCCGGGGATACGCGCGAGCAGCATGCTCCCGATGGCAAGATTCGCGTCCGCTCCGCGCAATTCGGCAAGCAGGCCGCGCGTCTGCAGACGCGGATCCGCGGACGGCAGCGTTCCCAACACTTCGGCCTGCAGCTCAGGACTCTCCGCATTCAAGCGAACCGGGACACTCGACGCGTTCTTCGGTACAGCCACGGCGACCGGGAGCTCGACGCGAATCAGCTCCGCTCGAACCTGTGCGAGGTCATTCAGCAGCGCGGTTCGTTTGTCCGGTGCAAGACTGGCGATCCCTTCGCCCCACTCCAGAGCGATCCGCCTGCGCGTGCTCTCGACCCGCTGTCGATCGGCCTGCGCTTGCGAAGCCGCCGTCTCCACCGCGTGTGCGGAAGCAGTCCGGTTCTCGTTGAACAGCTGTCGTGTTCTCTCCGATTCTGCCTGCGACGCATTCAGACTCGCTCCGGCCGCCGCGAGATCGCCATCCAACGCAAGCAGCGGTCCGGGGTCGAGCACGCGCGCCGTCGTTGCGGTCCCCGACGGCGCCGGAGTCTCGGTCAATCGCGTCATCGCGATTCCCAAACGCGCTTGCCCGGCCGCATCGACCGTGATCGCTTTGGGTGGCCCCTCGCTCTCCGTCGCCTCCGCATGCGCAGGGCTTTTCGGCTCGTCCTTGTCGTCGCTGTCTTGCTTTTTCGCGCAGCCGACGCCCGCGAGGAGCCCCAGGAGCACGACAGCGGCCCACCCTGCTCTGTTCATTGCCTGCCTCGCCACTTCGTCGCGTCGAAGCTCAGCTCCGGGCCTTCCAACGGTCGGCGCATGGCATCCTCCAGCTCACCCAAGGCCTCCTGTGCGCCGCGTACGGCATCGAGCACCTGAAGCTCCGTGAGCGTACGCGCAATGCCCGCGGCCACGAGCTCGGTTCGATCGTTGGCGCCGGCGGCAAAACCCTGTTCCATTTCCGAATATATCCGTTGGGCCGTCTCGTAGATGCTCCCGTGCGCCTCCGTGAGGCGGACTCGAGCCAGGCGCCACTGCCGGATCCCCTCGTCGATCTGCGAATAGGCCTCCGCGACGGTCGCCTCGAGCTTCGCCCCTGCCTGCTGCCTGCGCGCTTCCGCCTCCGCGATCGGCCCTCGATTGCGATTCAGCAACGGCAGCGTCAAGATGAGGTTGAACTGCACGCGCTTCACACCGTGATCCCAGGTATAGCCCGGGCCGAGCGTGATATCGGGGTACTGTTTCCTGACTTCGAGCTGCAGCGCAGCCTCCGAGACGCTGTAAGCGACCACGGCGCTGCGCACGTCGCCGCGCTCCAGCAGCGACTGCTCGCGCCATTGACCCATACGTTCCTCGGGGATCTCCTGAGGCGTATCGAGATCCGACCAGCTCAAGCGAATCTTCTCGAGAGCCTCCACCGGAACACCGACCGCCGCCGCCACAGCACTGCGTGCCGCGCTCGCATGTCGACGCGAATCATTCAACTTCTGCTCATCCAACAACGCATCGCTCACGAGCCGATCGACCTCCCCTCGTCCCACGGCTCCGAGCTCCAGCTGCCGTCTGGCCATCTGGAGCTGGCTCGCCCGATCGCCTTGCATCTGCTCCAGCAGGGTCACTTCGCGCTCGGCCAGCAACATGTCCACGAGCGCGCGACGCAGCGCCACCCGGGTCCTCCAGGCCAGCTCCGCGAAGTCGTAACGTGCCTGCTGCTCGCTCAGATCCGCCTCGGAAATGCGAACTCCCCGGCGCAGGCCGTAGTCCAGGAGCCAGTCGGTCGTGACTCCCCATAGCCACAACGGAGAGCCATCGTGCTGATTCGCGTATTCACCGTTGAGCTGCACGGTTGGATTGGGGAGTTGGCGAGCCGTCACACGTCCTGCTGTCGCGACATCCACCGCCGCGCGCCCTTCTGCGACGGAGTCGTTGAAGTAGAGCATCGCGAACAACAGATCCGCGCGATCCCATTGTGAGCGGGGCCAATCGGCGCTGCGCGCCGGCAGCGCCTTGTTCAACGCTTCCTGCAATCCCGTATCCTCAAACGAGCGGCTGACGAAGCTTGCTGCCACTTTCTCCGGAGGCTTCGGCCGTGGCACGTAGTGCATGCACGACGCCAGAATCAGACCAAATCCGGCCGCCGCCCACCAACGGGATGTCATCACGAGGAAGCAACGCGCGCTTGCGTCGCAAGCGTGCCCGAGCGACCTTCGACAGCTCCCTCCTCCATTGCATAGCGCGGAAGGGTCTTGAAATCCAGTGTTGCCGCATACGAGGCCAGATCCACTAGCTGCACATCACGAGCGCGCCACGTTCGCAACAGGCGTTCGAAGCCGTCCGCGTACAAGCCCCCTTCGAGCTCCGCGTGCAGCGTGTAGACATGATCGCGGTTCGGCTGCTCGGTCAGCTGCAACAGGTGGTCGATCGGATCCTGGGTGCCCAGATCGGGGCGACCGATCAGCTCATCGAGCGTCGGCAGGGTGGTCGGCAACTGCGGGACATCGACGACCTTCCCGTCGACCACGGGCATGAAAGGACTGACGCCGCGTGAGTCGGAGGCGTACTCAAACCCGAGCTGCCGCTGCAACTCCGGCAGGAATCGGTTGATCTGCCATCCCGCGGCCCCGTGGACCCGGGCCGGCCGGCCGAACACCTCGGCGAATCGATCGCTCGCGAGCGTCAGCTCACGCCGTGTCCAGGCTTCGCTCGCAGAGGACACACTGTCCTGCCACTTCACATGATCGTACGTGTGCACTCCGACCTCGAAGCCGCGCTCGGCAATGCGCCGCATGACGTCGCGGCAGCGGCGGCCGATGTGCGGGCCCGGAAGGAGTGTCCCATACAGGAGCGTTTTGATTCCGTAATGCTTGACCACGGAGGTGCGGCGAACCTTACCGACAAATCCGCGGCGGAAAGCACGCCGAACGGCTCTGCCGGTGTGATCGGGCCCGAGACTGAACAGAAACGTGGCTCGAGCCTGGGCCCGCTCCAGCAGCTGAGCCAGCTTCGGAACGCCTTCCCGGGTCCCTCGGAAAGTGTCCACGTCGATTTTCAGCGCAATGAGACTCAAGGTCCGCCCAAAGACACCGGATGCTTGCGCAATTCCGCAGCCAAGGCTTGCAGGTCGACCGGTCCGGAATCCTTCGTAGCGGCCATGACTTCCAGCACGCCCCCATCATGGCATGCGGCAAAACACTTGCCATCCTCGCCGAAGAGCCGCGCGCGCCCGCCCGCTTGAACTGTTCTCTTTGCGATACGAGTGCGTTCGATGAGCCAACGCTCCCCGCTCACTGTCGTGAACGCTCCCGGAAACGGCGGCGCCACCGCGCGGACGAGGTTGTGGATCTCCTGCGCCGGCCGCTGCCAATCGATCCGGCCGTCTTCCGGGCGGCGCCGGCCGAAGTACTGGCCGGGCTCGATCGTCTGGTGTGTGCGGCGCTCCGTACCGGCGAGCAGCAAGGGCAGCGAGCGGGCCAGAACGATCTCCGCGGCGGCGGTCACCTTGTTGAACACGGCCCGGGCGTCGTCATCGGCCAGAATCGGCACAGCGAGCTGGTCGACGATGTCTCCGGCGTCCGCCCGGTCCACCATGTAGTGCAGCGTCGCCCCCGTCTCCTTTTCCCCTCTCAGGATGGCCCAGTTGACGGGAGCCCTCCCGCGGAATTTCGGCAAGAGAGACCCGTGCATGTTGAGCGCGCCCTTGCGGGCGGCTTGGAGGATCGGGGCCTTCAGCATGGACCGGTAGTAGAACGAGAAGATGAAATCCGGCTCTGCGGCGGCGACCGCAGACTCCACTGCCGGAGTGTTTGCATCGTCCGGCATCGTCACCGTCAAGTTGTATTCCGCCGCCGCTCGAGCCACGCTCCCAAACCACTGGGTCTCTTTCGGATCGTCCGCTACTGTCACCACCAGCGGAATCTGGATCCCAGCCGAGACCAGTGTCTTCAGGCAGCGCACTCCGACGTCGTGGTAGGCGAGTACCACGGCGCGTGGGGAAGTCACTCAGCCACTCCCCTGACAGCCTGGGGACGCGGAACCGCATCCGGCTTCGCGGTCTCTTCCAGCACTGCGGCGACGGTGTATCGGGGCCGCTGGCGCACCTGCTCGTAGATCCGTCCGACATATTCGCCGACCACGCCCACTGCCATGAGCAGCACGCCGATCAGAAAGAAGGCGATGCCGAACAGCGTAAACAGACCCTCGGCTTCGGGCCCGACGACGAGGCGCCGAATCGCCAGGTAGATCACGAAACCGATCGAGACCAGTGAGATCGCCACCCCCGCCATCGAGAAGAACTGCAGCGGAGCCACCGAGAAGCCGGTCATCAGATCGAAGTTGAGTCGGATCAGGCGGTAAATGGAATACTTGGATTGCCCGACCGCACGCTGAGCGTGGCTCACCTCGATCTCGGTCGGATGCCGCGCAAACGTGTATCCGAGGGCCGGAACGAACGTGCTCACCTCGACACAGTTGTTGATGGCGTTGACGACGTTGCGGTGGTAGCCCCGCAACATACAGCCCTGATCCGTGATCTTGACCTGGGTCGTTCGCTCCCGAATCCGGTTCATCATCCGCGAAGCGGCCTTGCGCCACATGACATCGTGCCGATCGACACGTACGGTCCCGACGTAGTCGGCGCCAGCATCCATCGCATCGACGAGCTTGACGATCTCTTCCGGCGGATTCTGCAGATCGGCGTCGAGCGTGATCACGTAGTCCGCGCGCGAATACTCGAAACCGGCAAGGATCGCCATGTGTTGTCCGGCATTGCGTGCAAGCACAACCACGCGAGTCACGTCCGGGCGCTTCTCGAACTGCTCCCTGAGGATCGCCACGGAGCGATCGTGACTGCCGTCGTCCACGAAGATGAGCTCGTAATCGCGCTGCAACCGGTCGAGCGCCGGATACAGCCGCGCGAACAGCTCTGCAAGCCCGCCTTCCTCGTTGTAGACCGGGACGATAACCGAAACGCTGGCGCTCACCGGCGCGCTCCTCCGAGAATCTCGTTCGTCGCCTCCACCACCCGATCGACATCCGACAGCTCCATCGCCGGAAACAGGGGCAGAGTCACCGTCTCGCGCCCGATGCGCTCCGCGTTGGGGAATTGCCCCTCGCGGTATCCGGGCTGGCGATACGCCGTCAGCGTGTGAATCGCCGGATAGTGCACGCCTACACCGATCCCGCGCTCGGCCATCGCCTCGATGTACTGCAGCCGGGTGATCTTCAGCTGCTCCAGCGGTAACAGCGGCGCGAACATGTGCCAACTGTGCCCCTCATCGCCCCGTTCGGGCAACCGTACCGGCGGATTCTTCGCCCACAACTCGAAATAGCGCGCAACGATCTCCTTACGTCGGGCGTTGAATCCTTCCAGGCGCGCCAGCTGCGACAGGCCGACGCGCGCCGACACGTCCGTCATATTCGCCTTGCCGCCGGCAAACAGCACATCCGTCCGGTCGGCGGCCAGCCTCACCTGGCCGTGGAAGCGGTGCAGCTCGAGGGCTTGGACCTCCTCCGGGGAGCCGCCCGAGACCGCGCCGCCCTCGAGGGTCATCATGTTCTTGTTGGGGTGAAAGCTGAAGCACACCAGATCGCCGAAGCTTCCGATGCGCTTGCCCCGCCAGGCCGAGCCGATCGCATGGGCGGCGTCCTCGACGACCCGCAGCCGGTGCCGCCCGGCGAGCTCGTAGAGACGGTCCATGTCGACGGGAAGACCGGAAAAATGCACCGGAAGAATGGCGCGCGTGCGCGGCGTAATCGCCGCTTCCACCCGGTCCAGGTCGATATTGCGGGAGTCGAGCCCGACATCCACGAAAATCGGCCGGGCGCCGGTGCGCACGATGACGTTCGCCGTGGCCACGAAGCTCATGGCCGGGGTGATCACTTCGTCCCCGGTGCCGATGCCGCAGGCAAGCAAGGCCATCTCCATGCTCGCCGTCGCGGAGGTCTGCGTGCGCACCGGCCGTCCTCCCAGGTATTTCGACAGCGCGGCCTCGAAGGCGACCACGTTCGGACCGCTCGCGACCCACCCGGAGCGCAGCACTTCGACGACGCCCTGAATCGTCTCCTCGTCGAGGGTGGGACGGGTGAAGGGGATCTTCTTCATGAATGACACTTTCCTATTCAGGAGCGGGCCTCTTCAGGAGCGGGCGACCAGCACCACTCCCAGCACGATGACACCGATGCCGGCTACCCGTTGGACGTTGGGAACCTCCCCGAGCAACCACCAGGCGAGTCCGATGTTGAGCACATAGCCCAGGGACAACAACGGGTACGCCTGGCTCACCGGCACACGCGACAGGCCGACCAGCCACACGACTACACTGATCCCATACGCCGCGAGCGCATACCATAGCGAGGGCACCCGCAGGAGGTCGAGCGCGTGACTCCAGGCCGCTCCCCCGGCCGTCAACGGGCCGGTCACCCGTGTTGCGGCCTTGAGCCCCAGCTGCGCGAGCGCGTTCAGGACGACGCCCGTGAACAGCACGGCGAAGTCGGCGAGTTTCATAGGCCCCTCCTCAAGTCGCAGGAATATCCGGAAATTCCTTCCGGCTCACCACCACGGTCGTGCCGTCATTGGCGATGATCCGGCCGGTCAGCCCCAGCATCCGGTAGTCGTCGTAGACCTTGGGCGAAAAGAACGCCACGGCATCCGAGCTGGCTCGCCAGCGCGCCAGAAACTCTGCCGACGACAAGGACTCCTTGCCCGGCTCCTGCCGGATCCCCAGCTCGAGCTCCCCGGTGTAGTCGACGACCGTCAGATTGCGCCGCAGGTACCAATTCAGCGTGTGGCGGTACTGCCCGACACTGTAGAGGGCCGTCTGGGGCTTGATCTCCTCGGCGGCCGCAGCAGCGATCTCTTTGCCGGTACGCAGCGGCGGCACGGCCGTGTAGGCGCTCCCCAGCGCCTGCCATCCCAACACACTGGCGGCGCACAGCAGAATGACCGGCCGGGCCGCGACGGGCGCAGCCGGCACCGAGAGTTGTCCCGCAACGGCGGCACACAGGGCCATGACGGCGGCGATGGAAGACCAGGTCAGCACCTCCAGCGGCAGTTTCGCGTTCTTCGCGATCGAGAACACGCACAGGCCGATGGCAAAAGCCAACAGCAGGCCCGCCACGAACCAACTGACATGCCGCAGGAACTGCCATCGCTGGCTGGCGTCCACGCCGACCAGGGCCGCGAGCGCCGGCATGGCCGGCAGAATGTAGGGCGCCAGCTTTGAGCCCGACAGCGAGAAGAACACCACGGTGACGAGCGAGAACAGCAGCAAGAACTTCTGCGGCCTGAATTGCTCGCTGACCCCCGGGTCGAACCACGCGCGGCGCGCGAAACCGCCGACGAAGCGCACCCAGGGCAACACCCCGAGCAGCAGGATCGGAAGGAAGTACCACCAGGGCTCGACCCGCTGATGCACGGTCGTCAGGTAGCGCGCAAAGTGCTCGTGAACGAAGAAAAACTGCAGGAACTCCGGGTTGCGTCGGGACACGAGCACGAACCAGGGCGTCACGATGGCCAGGAACAGCGGCAGACCGAGTCCCAGGTGAAGTCGCCTCCACGGCCGCCAGTCGCGCTCGAGCAGTGAGTAGAGGATCAGCGTCAACCCGGCCAGCACCCCGACGACAATCCCCTTGCTGAGCACTCCGAAGGCCGCCGCCGCCCACGTCGCCAGCATCCATCGCCGCTCGTTCTGCGAGCCGGTGGGAGCGTTTTGCGCGAGCGCGAACGCCAGGATCGCTCCGGCCATCCAGAACGAGAAGGCGGCATCCAGCAGGTTCAGATGGCCGATGATCTCGAAATACGGACTCACGGCCAGCGCGGCCAGCGCGACGAGTCCGGCCTTTACACCAAATAGCATGCGGGTCCAGCCGTACACCATCGGAAGACACAGGAACGCGAGCGCGAATGTCCACACGCGCGAAGTCCCGTCCGAAACCCCGAAGGCCGAGTAGGCGGCGGCCGTCGCCCAGTACTGCAGCGGCGGCTTCTCGAAGTATTTGAGACCGTCGAGCCGGGGAGTCACCCAGTCCCCGCTCGTGAGCATCTCGCGGGGAATCTCCGCGTATCGCCCCTCGTCGGGATCCAGGAGCGGGCGCACCTGGACAGTGACGAACCAGGCGGCCGCCAACGCCACCCACAGCACCCAGCCCGGGGGGTCCCCCTTGCTCAGATGTGCCCTATCGTGCGCGCGCCAAAGCCTTCCTGGCTCACGTAATACTCGATGGTCTTGCGAATGCAGGTATCGAGGTCCGTACTGGGCGTCCACCCCAGATCGCGCTTGGCGGCTTCGACCGCCGGAACGCGCACCTGGATGTCCTGATAGTACTTGCCGTAGTAGTCGCCGGCCGAGACGTCCACGACCTCGGTCGCCTTTGCGTTGTCGCGCAGGAGCGGGAATTCCTGGGCGATGGCGATCATGCGCGTGGCCAGATCGCGGATCGAGACGCAGTTGGCGGGATTGCCGATGTTGAAGATGCGGCGAGTGGCCCGCCCGCCGGTGTTCTCGACGATGGTGAGCAGCGCCTCGATGGCATCGTCGATGTAGGTGAAGGAGCGTTTCTGCCGCCCCCCGTCGACCAGCTTGATGGGCCGCTTGAACAGGATGTTGGACAGGAACTGGGTGAACACGCGCGAGCTGCCCTCCTTGGGCTCCTCGATGTCATCCAGGTTCGGGCCGATGAAATTGAAGGGCCGGAACAGGGTGTAGTTCAGCTCGTCGCGCACTCCGTAGGCATAGATGACCCGGTCCAGCAGCTGCTTGGAGTTCGCATAGATCCACCGCTGCTTGTTCACCGGGCCGTAGACCAGGTTACTCGACTCCTCGTCCAGCACCCCGTCCGGGCACATTCCGTAGACTTCCGAGGTCGAGGGGAAGATCAGGTGCTTGCGATACTTCACGCACTGCCGCACGACCTCCAGGTTCGCCTCGAAATCCAGCTCGAAGACCCGCAACGGATGAGTCACGTACTGGGCGGGATTGGCGATGGCCACCAGAGGCAGGATCGCGTCGCACTTCTTGACGTGGTACTCGACCCATTCCTTGTTGATGGTGATGTCGCCCTCGACGAAGTGGAACCGGGGGGTCTTCGGCAACCCGCTGAGCTTATGGTCGGAGAGGTCCATGCCATAGACCTCCCAGTCGCGTGTGCGCAGGATCGCGTTGGTGAGCGCGCTCCCGATGAAGCCGTTCGCGCCGAGAATCATCACTTTCATAGGCCTTCGAGCATCCTTCGAGCGGAAAAAGGGAATTTTACCAGAGCCGCCCTGCGGACGGAGGACCGCGCCGAGGCTACACTTCCCGCCCGGGGTTACGGGGAGGAGTCGGCCCGATGCGTTTCCTGTTCGGCCGCGAGGCGCTGTTCAGTCTCGGCGCGCTGCTGGTGAGCGCCCTGCTGATCCAGGCGCTGTACGCCACAGTCATCCGGCCCCGGGCGGACGCCATCCTCGCCGAGCCGGCGACGCCCCAGGAGGCGCAGGCGTCCGGCCGCCCCGTCACTCGCAACCTCCGATCCGTCTTTGTGATCCTGAAGGACTACGAGCAGGAGACCGCACTGATCCTGGCCACCTGGGCGCTGTGCCTCATCGGGTATCAGGCACGGGCGGTGGCGAACAACCGCCGGCTGCTCGAGAGGAACTACATCGAGCTCCAAGAGGGACACGTGGTATTGCCGGACGATGCGCGGGCGTATGGGCGGCCCATCGAGCGGCTCCGCCACGAAGAGCAGGACATGCTGCTGCCTCGTGCCCTGCTGGTCGCGCTCAACCGGTTCGGCGCCACCCGCAGCGTGCAGGATTCGGCCGAAGCGGTGCGAGCGGAATGTGAGAACGAGTTGGATCGCCTCGATGCGCAGCTATCGATGGTACGGTTCACCGCTTGGGCGATTCCCGCTGTCGGCTTCGTCGGGACCGTTCGAGGCATCGGTCGCGCCTTGCAGGAAGCGCAAGGCGCGCTTCATGGGGACATTTCCGGGGTCACGCTGGGTCTGGGCGTCACTTTCAACGCCACCCTCACCGCCCTGGTGGCGTGCATCGTCGTGATGTTCTGCCTCCACCAGTTGCAACAGGCGCAGGACCGGCTCGTGCTGGATGCGCGGTCTTATATCGACCGGCGGCTGATCAGGAACATGCGAGTGCCGTAGCCGGCTGCGCCGCCTAACAGCACCTGTTGATACCACTCCACTTCCGCTGCTGGTCCTCGTCGTAATAGGCGCGACGCGAAAGCGGCACCGTACCCGCGTGCTCCAAGGCGTGATGTTTGAGGTAACGCTCATAAGCATCGTCACCGCTCACAGATCGGATGCCGCTCCAGAAGTCCGCGACCCACTTACGCAGTTGCGCGTACATCACAGGGTCCCTTCGTGCGAGGCGGTCCGCAGATTCACGCCGCTGGCTGCAGCGGGAATCAGACGATTCGACTGATACGGAGCCTCGGAGTTGGCGCGCGTCGGCAGGCCACGCGTAGCGCGGATTGCAACGCGCACCATGTCGATGATCACGAGCCAGACGATGATGGTGAAGCCTACCGTCAGCCACCCATCCAATTGCTGGTTGAAAATGAGCTTGGGGGCCACCGCGGCCTTGGCTGCCGGCAGCGCGCCGGCGGCGAGCTTGGTCGCCAGATCCTTGGCAGCGGCGAAGAATCCCAGACCCGGATCGTCGCTCGTCACCTTCTGCCAGGCGGCGACCGTCGTGATGATGGCAAGCCACGCCAGGGGCACACCCGTCACCCACGCGAACTTCAACTTGCCGCTCTTGATGAGGATGCCGGTCGCGACCGTGAGCGCAATGGCGGCCAGCATCTGATTGGCGATGCCGAACAGCGGCCAGAGAATGTTGATGCCGCCGTTCGGATCGATGACGCCGACGTACAGGAAGTAGCCCCAGCCGCCGACGATGAGCGCGCTCGAGATCAGCACCGAGGGATACCAGGAAGTGCGGCCCATCGGCTTCCAGAAATGCCCCAGAAAATCCTGCAGCATGAAGCGGCCGACACGCGTACCGGCATCGATGGTCGTGAGGATGAACACCGCCTCGAACATCAGCGCGAAGTGATACCACGCCGCGAGCAAGCCCTTGCCGAAAGTGGAACTGAAGATGCTCGCCATACCGACGGCCAGCGAGGGGGCTCCGCCGGTGCGGGCAAATAGCGTGTGCTCGCCCATGTTGCGTGCGAGATCCTGCATCTGCTCCACCGTCACCGGGAATCCCCACCCGGAGATGGTTGCAACGGCCGTGGCCGGATCGGCACCCGCGACACCGGCGCCGACGTTGATGGCGAAGAACACACCGGGATCCAGCAGCGTCGCGGCGATCACCGCCATGATGGCGACGAACGACTCCAGCGCCATGCTGCCGTAACCGACGAGTGCCACATCGGTCTCGCGGCCGATGAGCTTCGGCGTAGTGCCGCTCGAGACCAGCGCATGAAAGCCCGAAACCGCACCGCAGGCGATGGTAATGAACACGAACGGGAAAACCTTGCCTGAGAAGATCGGCCCCGTTCCATCGACGAACTTCGTGATCGCCGGCATCTTCAGCTCGGGATGGATGACGACGATGGCAATCGCCAGCAGCGCAATCACCCCGAGCTTGAGGAACGTGGACAGATAGCCACGCGGGGCCAGCAACAGCCACACGGGGATGATGGCCGCAAGCCAGCCATAGACGATCACGAAACCCGCGAGCTGGGGTCCCGTGTAGTCGAACATCGAGCGCAGGGTCGGGCTCTGATCGATCCAGCCGCCGCCAGCCACACCGATCAAGAGCAGGACCATGCCGATGATCGACGCCTCCATCACGCGTCCGGGGCGCACGTTGCGCACGTATAGGCCGATGAGCACCGCGATCGGGATTGTGGCGAACACTGAGAAGGTGGCCCAAGGGCTGCCCTTCATGGCATTCACGACGACGAGCGCGAGCACCGCGATCAGAATGATGATGATGGTGAGCGTGCCGATGAGTGCGGCGAAGCCGCCGAAGGGGCCGAGCTCATCGCGTGCCATTTGGCCTAAGCTTCGGCCATCGCGGCGCGTGGACATGAACAGCACGACCATGTCCTGCACGCACCCGCCCAGCACCGAGCCGAACAGAATCCAGATGGTGCCGGGCAGATAACCGAACTGCGCGGCCAGCGTCGGGCCGACGAGCGGTCCGGGACCCGCGATGGCGGCGAAGTGGTGTCCGAAGACGACCCATTTGTGGGTCGGAACGAAGTCGCGACCGTCGTTCAGGCGCTCCGCGGGGGTCGCGCGCGTCGCATCCGCCGACAGGACACGCGCTTGGATCCAGGAGGCATAGAAGCGGTAACCGATAACGTAGATGCAGACGCCGGCCACCACCAACCACATGGCATTGATGGGTTCATTGCGATGCAGTGCGATGCCGCCGACGGCAAAGGCTCCGATGACGGCAAGGACGACACCCAAGAGCTTTTTCATGAAACGCCTCTCCCCTGGAAGGGGCTAAGGGTATAGCACGGACTTCTACGACAGTAGGGTCCTGAGGGCGCGCCGGTACCGCGCAGTGATCGCATCACGGCGCACATGACGCCCGTTAATCACGACCTTCTGCCCGGCCCTCCACACATTTTCGACCACCCCGTGGTCGCCGCAGAAGATCCAGCTGTCGAGGAGGTCGTCGCCGCGTCGCTCCACGAGCGCGAGGTGATCGGCCGAAAGACCCACGACGTCCAGCGACGCCCCCTTTGTGAGACCACCGGGAGCGCGAAGCGCCCGTGCCCCTCCGGCCAGTGCGGTGTCGAACAGCGTGCGACCGGTCGACTTGCCCGCGCCTGAGGCCAGAACGTTGCGTGCTTGCAGGTCCAGACGTTGGGCGTACTCCAACGTGCGCAGCTCCTCCGCAACGTCGATTCGAATGTTCGAGTCCGTGCCGATACCGAAGCGCCCGTTCTGCTCTGCGAATGCGGGAGCCGGAAAGATGCCATCCCCCAGACTGCACTCGGTGAGCGGGCACAGGGCCACGACCGCCCCGGCTGCAGTAATCCGGTCGAGCTCGCTGGTGTTGGTGTGGGTGGCGTGAACGAGGCACCAGTGCTCATCGACGGCCGCGTTCTGCATCAACCATTCCACGGGCCTCAGGCCCGACCAAAGGACGCAGTCTTCGACCTCTCTCGCCTGCTCGGCGATGTGCAGGTGCTTGGGCAACCCGCGTCCCAGCTCGATGACGGCGGCCAGCTCCTCGGCCGACACCGCCCGCAAGCTATGAGGCGCGACCCCCAGGTGCGCCCCGGAGAGTCTCTCGATCCCCTTGCGGCTGGATTCGACGACGCGCGCGTAGCGGTCCAGGTCGCACACAAAACGCCGCTGACGCACGCTCGGCGGTGCGGACCCGAACCCCGAGTGCGCATAGAAGGTGGGCAACAGCGTCAACCCGATACCGGTCTCTTGCGCTGCAGCGACGATCCGCCCGGCGAGCTCCCCGGGGTCGGCAAAAGGCACCCCCTCTTTATCGTGGTGCACGTAGTGAAACTCGCCGACGTGCGTGAACCCCGACTCCAGCATCTCGGCAAAGGCCAGTGCGGCGAGCGCCTCGAGCTCATCCGGATCGATGCGCTCAACGAACCGGTACATCAGCTCCCGCCAGCTCCAGAAAGTGTCGTCGGTGGGTCCCCGACTTTCCGTGAGCCCCGCAAGGCCGCGCTGAAACGAGTGGCTGTGCAGGTTCCCCAGACCGGGGACTCCTATCGCATGACGCTCGTCCTCCGTGCCCGGCTCGACACCGGTCTCCACACTTTCGATGCACCCGCCGGCGGCACTGATTCGGACTCCTTCGGACCACCCGCCCGGAAGCAGTGCAGTTGCAAACCACAACCTCGTCATGCAGAGCTCTCTTCAGCTTCCACGGCGCGTCATCCTACAATGGAAGGGCTGCGCGCTTCAGCGTACGCGCCGCGCCCCAGGGGCTCACGCATGAACGAAGCGACACGACCGCAATGGCTGACCGTAACGCAAGGTACCGCGCCGGTCATTCTCAGTGTGCCTCACGCGGGAATAGAGATTCCCACGCAGCACGCCGGCAGCCTCGTATCGCCCTGGCTGGCCCGCAAAGACACGGACTGGTGGGTGGACCGGCTCTACGATTTCGCTCCGGCTCTCGGCGTAACCTTCGTGCGCACCGCCATTTCGCGTACCCTCATCGACCCTAATCGCGACCCTTCGGGGGCCTCGTTATATCCGGGACAAGCCACTACGGACCTGTGTCCGACGACGACTTTCGACGGGGAGCCCCTGTACGCTGACGGCAACGCTCCCGATGAGTCGGAGATCGCACGTCGCCGCGGTGCGTACTTCGACCCCTATCATGCGGCGCTTGCCGCACAGCTTGCTCGCCTCCGCCGTATCCACCGAACGGTGGTTCTCTACGATTGCCACTCAATCCGTTCCGTGGTGCCGCGGCTTTTCGCCGGCGTGCTGCCCAACTTCAATATCGGCACTTACAACGGGGGAAGCTGCTCCGCCGACCTGACTGCGGCGGTGGAGAAGTTATGTGACGCCAGCGGCATGACACGAGTGACGAACGGCCGTTTCAAGGGTGGCTACACGACGCGCCATTACGGCATGCCGGCACGCGGCATTCACGCGCTACAGATGGAGTTGGCCTGTCGTGGCTATATGCGTGAGCCGGACACTGCGTGCAGGCAGGAAAACTGGCCGCCCGACTACGACGAAAAGTTTGCAGCGCGCATGCGCGAGGTGTTGACGCAAATCGTCGGGGCGTGCATCAGCTTTGCGACGAGCGGGGCTCCCGCCTGGAAATGAGGAGCACCACGACGACCGGAATGAGCATCTCCAGGCCCAGCACCGCCAGGGCCGGTCCAAATCCACCACCGACTCGAGTGACGGCTTCGACGATCTGCGGGCCGAAGTAGCCACCGAGATTGCCCACGCTGTTGATGATTGCAATGCCTGCAGCCGCCGCTGTCGATGTCAGGAAGGCTGTGGGGAAGGTCCAGAAAATCGGCAGCGAGCCGTAGATGCCCATCGCGGCGAAACACAGGAAGACCAATTGGGGAACGAGCGCGTGACTCAAGCTGGCGCCCTCGAAGCCGACGAACGCGAGCAGCGAGGCCCCAATCAGATGTCCCACGCGCTCGCGCATGCGATCGGACCTTCGACCCAACCAGATCATGAACGGAGCGCCGCAGGCAAACGGGAGCATGGTGACCCACCCGACCCGCGTCACCGCGATGCCAAAATCGTGGACCAGCGTAGGTAGCCAGAAGCCAAGACCGTACACGGCGAGGACGATGCCGAAGTAGACGAGCGCAAGCGCCCACACCCGCCCTGACATGAGCGCTTCGCGGAATGAAGTACGGCCCTCCTTCTGTACTGCGGCCCGCTCCGCCGCGAGCGTACTCGAGAGCCACTCACGCTCCGCCGGCGCCAGCCACCGCGCCTTGGAAGGTCCGTCGGGCAACCAGGCGAGGCAACCCACACCCAGCACAATTGCCGGCAGCGCTTCCAGCAACAGCAACCACTGCCACCCCTGGAAGCCGAGCACCCCATCCAATCCGAGCAGCTCACTCGAGACCGGACTGCCGATCAGGCCGGTGAGCGGGATGCCGACCATGAACAGGCCGATGACCCGGGCGCGCTCGCTCTGCGGAAACCAGTAGGTCAGGTAAAGAATGATGCCGGGGAAGAATCCCGCCTCGGCGATTCCCAGGAGGAAGCGCATCGCCACGAAGCTGTGAGCCCCCGTCACGAATGCCGTCGCTCCCGAGACCAGACCCCAGGTGATCATGATCCGGGCGATCCAGCGCCGGGCGCCGACTTTCTCCAGGATGAGGTTGGAAGGCACCTCGAACAGGAAGTAGCCGATGAAGAAGATGCCCGCGGCGAGGGAATACGCCGCATTGTCCATCCCCAGGGCGGCGTTCATCGTCAGCTTCGCGAAGCTGACGTTGACCCTGTCGAGGTAGGCGACGATGAAGAGAATGAGCAGCAGCGGAAGCAGCCGGATGCGGGTGCGGGAGAGGACCGATCTGGGATCGACTGCGGGTGCTGCGGCGGCGTCGTTCATCGGGTCGCCGGCGTCGAACGCCGCAGCTTCCGATTGACGAGGGCGCGCAGCTGTTCCAGCTCATCCACGCGCAGCAGCAGCGTGCACCCGAGGAAGGCCAGCGCCGCGACCGTGATCGTCGCGAGCAGCCAGGCCAGTTTCGGTATGAACGCCTGAGTCGCCCAGTCAGCCAGCACGTAGTGTTCTCCCGCCCAGCACACCACCATCAACGCCAGCGATGCGGCGCCGATTTTCAGCAGCAGTGTGATCAAAACACGCGTCTCGAGCAAACGCAGATGGCGCCGCATGAGCACGTAGAGCACCAGGAAGTTGAAAATGGCGATGCAGGAAGTCGAGAACGCGAGCCCCCGGTGCCCCCACCCCAGCTGCAGCGTGAAGATCCAGTTGAGCAGCAGGTTCAGGCCCACCGAGATGAGACTGATGACCATCGGCGCCTTGCGCCGGTCGATGGCATAGAAGGCGTTGACCAGCACTTTCAACGCGGCGTAGCTCGCCAGTCCCAGGGCATAGAATCGCAACGCCCCCGCGCTCTCCATGGTCTCGGTCACTCCGAACTTCCCGTGCTGGTAGAGCACCGACATGATCGGGTCTGCGAGCATCATCAGTCCGACCGTCGCGGGTATCGTCAGAAGCAGCGCCAGACGCATCCCTCGTGCGAGCTCGCTGCGGAACGCCGTGAAGTTTCCCACGGCCGCCATTCGAGCCAGCAAGGGCAACGCCACCGTTCCCAACGCCACTCCAAAGATCCCCAACGGGAGCTGCATGACACGGAACGCCTGAGACAGCCAGTACGTCGGTCCGTTTCCGAGGTTGGAAGCAAACACCGAATTGACGAGCACGTTCACCTGCACGGTACTGGCAGCGATGACGGAGGGGCCCATCAACCTCAGCGTCGCCCTGACACCGGAGTCCCGCCACGCAAAGTCCGGACGAAATACATATCCGGCACGCCGCAGCGCCGGCACCTGCACGGCGAGCTGCATCGCCCCGCCGACGAGGGTCCCGATGGCGAGGCCCAGGAGCGCTTTGGCGCCGAAATCCGGATCCAGCCACCAGCCCAGACCGATGCCGACGACGATCGATCCCAGGTTGAAGAAGCTCGAAGCCATCGCGGGGATGCCGAACACGTTCCGCGCATTGAGCATCCCCATCGCCAGGGCCGCGACGGATACGAGGAGGATGAACGGATACATCACGCGAGTCAGTGTGATGGTCAGCGCAGCCTTCTCTCCCACGAATCCGGGAGCCAGCGCCCCGACCAGCCAACCCGACGCGAGGATACCGATCAGGGTGAGGGCGCTCAGGACGACGATGGCCATCGTGCAGATCTTGTTGGCAAGCCGCCAGGCGGCCGCGTCGCCCTCGGTGGCGAAAGTCTTGCTGAAGGTGGTGGTGAAGGCGGTGGAAAGCGCGCCTTCCGCGAACAGATCCCGCAACAGGTTGGGAATCCGGAACGCGATGGTGAAGGCGTCCATGAGCAGCCCGCCACCAAACAACGCCGCGTTCAGCTGATCGCGGACGAGGCCCAGAATGCGGCTGCAGAGCACAGCGAGACCCACCAGGCCCGCCGCCCGCGTATTCAGCTTTTCCGACATCGTTCTCGCTATAATAGTACATACGCTCCACGGCCAGGGTCTTGCCATGCAGAGAGTTGTCACACTTCTCGTTGCACTCATCGCAGTCTGCGCGGGCACCGTGGCTTACGCGCAAGCGGACGGCTCTCAGGACACGCTCACTCCGGCCCAGCGCGAGTTTCGCGACAAGCTCAATGCTCTGCACTGGGTTTCCGGTCCCACCAGCGTTACCGTCGCCGGCAACTCCACGCTGACGATCCCCGAGGGCTATGTGTTTCTCGATTCCGCCAACACCTCCAAGTTCGAGGAGTTGAACGAGAATGTGCCCTCCGGCAAGGAGGTCATGGTCGCTCCGAAGACCCTGCAGTGGACGGCGTACCTGCTGTTCGAGGATTCCGGTTACATCAAGGACAACGAGAAGATCGACGCGCCGGCCCTGCTCAAAGTGTTGCAGGAGGGGACGGAGCGGGAGAACGAGGAGCGCCGCCGCCGCGGTTGGCGAGCCATCCACGTCACGGGCTGGGCGATCGCGCCCGCTTACAACACGGACACCAAGCGACTCGAGTGGGCGACGGACCTGAAGGCCGACGACGGCGAAGGTGTCAATTTCTTCACGAAGATTCTCGGCCGGCGCGGCGTGACGAGTGTCGTGCTCGCGACGAGCCCGGACCGCACGGCCGCCTCCGTGGCCGATCTGGATAAAGTGCTCACCGGATACCAGTTCAACAGCGGCGAAACCTACTCTTCCTGGCGCCCCGGGGACAAAGTCGCCGAGTACGGCCTGGCGGGCCTGATCGTCGGCGGCGCTGCAGCGGCCGCCGCAAAGACCGGTCTCTTCAAGGGTCTGTTCAAGGTGATCCTCGCCGGCGCCGCGGCTATGTGGAAACTGATCCTGGCGGGGGCCGCGGTCGTGGCCGGCGCGTTCCGATCCCTGTTCAAGAAGAAAAGCTCCACTCCCTGATGCCCACGGAAACCCTGCTGGCCCTCGCGCTCGTAGCCGTCTACCTGTTCGACTCCGCTTATTTCCTGCGCGTGGGCGAGACGCTGGTGCTTTCGCACGGCGGAGCCCTGTCCGGTCTGTCCTTCGGCGGCTCTTTCGAGCTCGGCGGCCGGCGGCCCTTTCTTCCCAATCCGCTACTGCCGTTTCGCGTGGAGTTTCGCGTTTCCTGGGGCATCTCGGGCGGCCCTACGGCCGATGCGCGGGGTGTCGGTGAACAGATGCGTCAGCACTTGATGGCGTTGCGGCCGGTGAGCTGCGTTGCCACCGTGTGTTTGATCCCCATCGTCCTCATCGCGCCCATCGCCCTTGCCTTCCACGAAGAGGTGATTTTTCTCGGGGCGGTCGCGGCCAGTGTGCTCAGCGCTGCTTGCGGCTGTGTGGTTGTTGTGCTGCGCCGGAAGATTCTCGGGCTTACCGGCTGGCAAGTGTGCTCCGTCGTTTTCGTCGCCTTGATTTGCCTGCCCTGCTCTCCCAACCTCGCACGGGCCGTGACACTCCAACGCAAGTGGAACCTGGCGGCACGAGATCTGCCGCAACTCGGCTTCGACTCGAGCGCTTCCGAGAAGATCCACCGTCAGATCGTCACGGCACTCTCGAGCGCGAAACGTTATGTCCCCGAAGAGAGCGCAGAATTCAAAGCGATCGACGAGCAGCTACGACAACTCGGTGGGTGCAATCCGTGAACTGGAGCGACCTCGGGATCCTTGCGCTATGTGCCTTGGTGGGATGGGCGATCGTCTCCTGGATCATCTCGGTGGTTCAGCAGCAGAAGCGCCCGCCTCTGGATCTGACCGGCGGCTCGCCGCCTCCGCGCGATTCGTTGCGGGGGCTTCCCTCTCCGGGCGCGGCGCGCGACTCCATCGCGCCGCCTGTTCTCCCGCCCGTCCCCGGCGCCCATCCCCCTCCGGTGCCCGGCGCTTTTGGCGACAGCGACGTTCGCAGCTCGCGGGCTCTCAGCCTCGCAGAAATCTCGGCGCGTTGGAGCAGCATCCTGGGCGTGCGCGAAAGTGCTTCGGCCCAGGAGATCGAGGCGGCTTATCACGCCGGCCTTGCTGAGTGCGACCGGATCCGCTTCTCTCCGGGCGAGTCGGCGAACGCCAAGTCCGACGCCGAAGCGCGGCGCGCGCAGATCACTCAGGCGTTTGAGTTCATCCGGCCGTTGAAGCACTGACTGGCGAATCGGGCGCCTTACGAGTCCGAGGATTTCAGCGCAACGGGCTCCGCCGAGAGAAGCTTCAGCGGGGGATCCTTCGCGAGCGCATCGCGGAGAGCCTTGAGCATCTGCTGATCCACTGAAGCTGAGTTTTCCGGCTCAACGGGATAGCGGACGGCGCACTGCAGTCCACTCTCGGTCCAGCGCACTCGAACCTCGGGAGCGGGCGTCGACGTGTCGAACTCAAGCAGACGCTGCATCACCGCGTACTGTCGCTCGATGCCGGAGCGATACTTCGCATAGACGCCATCGGCGGCCGCCTTCAACCGTTTGTTGGCTTCCACGACATCGGCCGATGCGTCAAGTGTCAACGTGATGGTGTGCCAGACGTACTCCGCACCCGGTATCTGCTTGAACATGGCCGTCGGTTGGAACAACACCGCGTTGGACAGCACGACGATACGCCCGGTCGAGTGCAGCTCCGGTCCCGACAGCTCCATCAGGTAGATCCTGACCAGACCGATGTCGACGACACGGCCAGTCACCCCCGCGAGCGTAATGCGATCCCCAACCCTTACGCCGTAACGACCGATCAGGAAGAAATACGCGACAACGGCGAGGATCACGTTCTGCAACGCGACGGCGATTCCGGCCGTCACGAATCCCGCGTAGGTCGCCACCGAGCCGAGCTCGGAGACCAGCTCGAACAGGATGACCACCGTCAGCGTGACTCCCACTGCCACGCGTCTCAGCACCAGGAATTGACGACGACGCCGGGTGTCGTGCAGATAGCGAAATGTGGCACGCCTCCAGACTTCCGAGATCGCCAACACGATGGCGATCGAGGCCAGGAGGAAACCGACGCGCAGCGCGAGGTACCTCGATACCTCATCGGCGCGCTCACCGACCTGGCCCCTCCAATCGGTTAGCGTGCCCTGAGCGCTCTCCAGCGTCAGCGCCTGCTCGCCCAGCGGAACCAGGACCGTCGACAGCTTCTTGAACTGGGCGGCCCCCGCCTCGAGGACGGCTTTGTGGGCGTTCAACTGGCCCGGATCGTCGCTCGTGCTCGAGCCGAACGCGTCACGCAAGACGTTGCGAACGGCACCCGTGATCGTCCGCCTCTGGTCGTTGACCTCATCCAGAAGGGAGCCGGTTTGCTTGAAGGCTCCTGTCAGCTGGCGGTGCGTGCTGTGCAAGGCAAACCATTGGGTCGCCAGCGCGATGACGCCGGCCGATTCGGGGTGGAATGCGGGTGCAGCCGCGGCGGTGGCAGCGGCGGCTGATCCTCCAGCCGCGGACGTTGCGGCAGAGTTCGGCGGCTTGCCGCCAGGTCCGTTGACACCCGACGCGCCGGCCGAGGATGCGCCTCCAGATGAGGCGTTTGCGGACTGGACGCGGCCTGCCGAGGTACCCGCTGCACGCGCCGCCTCCGGCACAGACTTCTCCAACGCGGAGATCTGTGTACCGAGACCGCCTTCGCCCGAACTGTCGCTCGAGAGCGCATAGGACTCGAAGCGTTCCATATCCTGCATGCTGGACTGCACTTCCCGTACAAGCGCCAGCGCCGCCGACACGTCACCTCGCTGCGCTGTGAGAGTCGACTTCGCGGTGCCGCGCGCGTGCTCCAGCTTTGCGTCGAGGTCCGCGAGCTGCGCTTGCAGCATCGTGACGCGCTGGGCTACGCGATCGGTCATTTGATCCAGCTGCCCCGCAAAACCGGTCGCGGCGGGTGCCGTGCTGTCGTCAGCGGCGCCGGCCCTCAGGATCGCTGCACTGGCATGGCCGAAGTCAAACGCGAGTCGCACGGCGGTCCGCGACTCTTCCTGCAATCGAGCGCGCGACAACAAGTCTTGCGGCGTGCCCTGGATCTGCTCGAGGCTTTGCAAGCCTCTGTACCAGTCGACGGTCTTGCCTACGTGGGTCAGGACTTCATCGGGCTTGATGGGCAGCGCCGGTGTGGCGGCCGGCGCAGGCGTGCGCGCTGACGCCGCCGGTGGCGCCGGCGGGGGCGGTGGCGCTGGCGCGTCTGCGGCGGCCACGGCACCGCACGCGCCGAGCAGAATTGCCGCGCATAGCCATTTGAGAATGAGGGAGCGAGCATCCGACATCGGTGCCGCCGCTGCTCGCAGGAATCGTTCCCTACGATCCGCAAGTGGCGTCTGTGGTGGCGGCCCGAAGCGCCGCCCGGGCGGGCGAGCCCGCGTCCTCAGCGAACGGGCGCCGCCGCGACCTTGCTCATCTTCGCCATCAGCGTCGTGAGCACAGACTGTCGATCGGAATCCAGGTCGCCCGATTGCACCAGCATCTGCTGAAGCTGTGCCTGGTCCGTAACCGGAACGGCCGCCAGCAGCTTGCGCAACAGACCATCGTTATTCAAAGCGAACGCGTAATGATCGTAGAGAGCACGACGTGTCGAGGCGTCGATGGGCTCGTTCCCCTTGTTCATATCGTCAACGACTTGAAGCCACGCGGCCTCCGACTCATCCGATCGCACGTTAGCGAGTGCCGCGAGCTGGAACCGCCTCACCTCCGCCCGCGCGCGTCCCGTGGACAGCGCAGCGGTGAAGCGCGTCGTCGCGTCGCTGAGCGAGCCGCGATTCCAGAGGATCCAATGGCCCCAGAACACGTTGGCGTACGGATTTTTCGGATCCGCGGCCACCGCCTCCCGGTACGGCACCTCCGGCCGGACGTTGTCTGCGCCGCTGCGGCCCTTCAGGAAATAAGCCCAGCCGAGATGAGCCAGGAGGTCTCCCTTGCGAGCGCCCGTTGCGGCGTTGGCGCCGCTTGTGAGCACGACGCTCACTTTGTCCGCTACCTCGGTGAAAGGGTGGTCTTGGGAGGCCTTCGCGGCGCGTATCCAATCCATGGCTAGATCTTCCTGCGCGGCATGGATGGTTTCGCGCTCCTCGCTCAATCCGCCCAGCAATTTCGCCAGAACACCGTCGACCTCCGCCACCGAGGCCGCCTTGGCGAAGCTGTCCCATGCCCCCGCGTAGTCCCCCGCGCCCTGCTGCGCGTGACCGGACGCGAGTTCCTCGGACACCACCCGATGCCGTTCGCGCAGCTCTGCCTGCGAATGGATCACGGCGTACACCGCGCTGCCAAAGGACAGCAACGCGGCCGCGATGCCGACCCACTTCATGAACGTCGAGAATGTACTTCTGCTCTCGCCTTCCGCCACCGCGCGCCCCCCGCCCCTGCGTCTAACGCGGACGCTTCAGCCTTTGACTTCCGTCTGCGGGCGATCATCGCCCGGCGACAACTCCTTGTGCCAGTGTCCCTGCTTGTCCTCGTACGAGATGCGAACTGTGGCACCCCGCTCCACCTGCTCTTTCGCGGCGAGCTCCGCTGCATTGCGCGCCGCGTCGTGCGAAGGGAAGGCTTCGGAGAACGTTTCGTCGACCTTGTAGGCCCAGCCACCGTCGTGCTGGACGATTTGATAGATGATCTTGCTCATGGGCGCTGCTCTCCCGCTCGTGTGTCGCGCGTTTGAGGTATCGATTTACGTTGTGGGCGGTCGGACTGTCAATGACCGGCTAGTGCAGTGGCCTTCGGAGCGCGGCCGTGGGCTGGGGTCGTGATGAGGCGGCTCGCGAAGGGCCCGGCCAGGCGCGTGCGCATCCACAGAGATGCTTCATCCATCTTGACGCGCGGACGCACCCTGTATGCGACATGGACGCGCGAGCACGTCCTTCTTGAGTCAAGTCCATACCTCCGCGCGATGCTGTGCAGCATGCGCAGGAAAAGAAATCCCCCGGAGCCCTTCAAGCCGACCGGCAATTCCACCTGGTTGGTGGTTCGCAATGCGCACAGCGAAGTTGTCGAGAGCACAAAGCTCGAACCGCACGCCGACCTCCACAGCGCACTCACCGCCGCCCGCGCGGCGCGAACGTCCAGCGGCTGGCAATGCGAGGCGATCGGTCAACGGTGCCGGCTCTTTTTCTGTACCCGGAACGGCGTACGACATCTGGTGAGTATCGAAGGCAGAGAACCGCCCCCCGTTGGCAAGCGGTGGTAACTCGGTCCCTGAGGTTTTGGCGCGCGTGTGCGGCGCCAGAGGCCGATTCTTAAGCAGGAGTTAAGATTCGTCGACTATACGGACTTGATGGCTGGACGCGCGATGAACGCCAGCTTCATCGGGAGACGAACATGCGCACTCGCCGTGAGTTTCTGGTCCAAGCGGCAGCGGCCGGTAGTGCTTTTGCATTGGGGGCAAACGCTCACCTGGCCGCAGGCGCGAGCACCGCCGCTCCCACGCCACTGCGCTTGCTAATCCTCGGCGGCACCGGAAACATTGGCCCTTACCACGTACGCGCTGCGGTTGCGCGTGGTCATCACGTTTCAATCTTTAGTCGCGGACGCACCGCTGCGGAACTGCCGGCCGGAGTGGAACACCTCGTCGGCAATCGAAACGACGACCTGAAAGCCATCCAAGGACGTGATTGGGACGCGGTCCTCGACATCGCGACCTTCGGTCCCGGCTGGGTGAGGACACTTGGCGAAGCTCTCAGGGGCCACGTCGGGCACTATACCTTCATCTCGACGGTATCTGTTTATGACAACCCCGCGGCGAACAAGATTACTGACGAAACGAGCAGGGTGTACGCCTATCACGGGACTGCGGACCCCTACTCGGTGACGACTGAAGGTCCGGATTACGGCGCCTTGAAGGTGTTGTGCGAGCGAGAGGCTGAGAAACAGTTCCCCGCACGCACGCTCGTCGCGCGTCCCGGATATATTGCCGGGCCCGGGGACACTCACGCGCCGCTGCCCTATTGGCTGCTCCGTATGCAGCGCGGCGGTGAGGCGTTGGCTGCCGGAGATCCTTCCACGCCCGTTCAGTTCATCGACGTGCGAGACTTATCGGAGTGGATGGTCCGTATGATCGAAGAACGGGGAATCGGGACCTACAACGTCGTGGGGCCTGTACCCGCGACCGATCTGACTCACGTCATCGACGGCGCCCGTGCCACCGCTCCGGTGCCGCCGAAAGTAACCTGGGTGCCGAGTTCTTGGCTCTCGGCCCAAAAGGACCGAGGTGTCTTTGGGGGGCTACTTTTCTGGGAGCTCAACAAGGGAGCACTCTCGGGAATCAGCAATGCACGCGCTTTGGCGCGGGGACTCACGACACGCTCCGTGCGCGTCACCCTGACCGATACTTTACGCTGGCTACAAACGCAGCCCCCGCAGACGGACATCCTGACGGGGTTTAGGCCGAAGCCGGATGGTGGATTTGAGCCCGTGCGGCTTCCCTGGCCTGCGTATCTGGAACGCGAGCAGGCACTTCTCTCCGCCTGGCACGCCCGGTGAAGTCGCACGACAGCTTGCACCGCTCGGTCTTACACACTGTCCGGAGGGTTGGGTTAGCCAATCTCGCGTATTTCGCGGTCGAGTTTGTCGTAGCGACCTCCATCGGTTCCGTTTCGCTCTTCGCGGACTCGGTCGACTTCCTGGAAGACGCGGCTGTGAACGGCCTGATCCTGCTTGGATTGAGATGGTCTCAGCCCAGGCGGGCGCGGCTCGGGATGGCCCTCGCAATCGTCTTGCTGCTACCAGGTGTTGCCACCCTATGGACCGCCTGGCACTCGTGGCAGTCGGGTCATGTGCCCGCACCGGCACCGCTCACCATCACGGGCATCGGAGCGTTTGCCGTCAACTTCTCATGCGCTTGGATGTTGGCTAAGGTCCGTCACGCCCACGGGAGTCTTACGAAGGCGGCGTTCCTGTCCGCTCGCAATGATGTGATCGCGAACATAGCGATCGTCGCAGCGGGTGGACTCACGGCTCTGATCGCATCTCCATGGCCGGACTTGGTCGTGGGGCTGGCGATCTTCGTCCTGAACCTCGATGCGGCGCGCGAGGTGTATGTGGCCGCTCGGATCGAGAAACGTGTTGGAAGACTTGGGGCGTGACGGAATCGAACCGTCGACCAGCGGATTAAAGGTCCGCTAAAACCAATTGCGACTATGAAGATCACGACGCTCGCTTTGCGAGGGGCCTGGCAGCGGAAAGATCGGTGGCTTTCCGATGGCGGAGGTCGCGGTGCAGGGCGCCTCGTCGCCAGAATCCCCCGTGAGGGTGTTGGTTTCTCCTACAAGTATTTCGCGCCCGACGGACGCGCGGTTGTACCTTGGTGAAAGCGCGGGATCGCGCTGCAGAGCTCTCGGCGCTCTATCGCTTGGGCGTGAAAGACCTGCATGAGACTTTGCGCGAGCGCAGGTAGCTTCGGAGCGTGAGCGGCAGGAGGTGGAGGCGGCCCGGCGGCACAGGAGGAGGCCGGGCGCGGGACCCTGAAGCAACTCCTGGGGCCCGAAGTTACTTGCGTGCTGCCTACGCGGTGGCCCTTGCCTCCAAGACGGACCCCGCCGCCCCTGCCGCGCTCAAGACCTTCGGCATCACCGCCAACCCTCTCGCGAGCATCGATGCCCGCTCGCAATTTAATCGCACGGGCCATCGCCACCTGAGCGCAGCGAGCCATCCACCGGAAATCAGACCCGCACGCGCGCGCGCCAGGACTGCAGTGGATCGTGACGACCTCGGCGGCGCATGGTCGAGCATGCCGCGAGAGGTGAGTCTTGAATCAAGGGTAACCGCACTAGGTGTCCACACGACATCCAGTGCTCTTGGAGCCGTCAAGATGAATGACCTAGGGGGAACCCTGAAAACCAGCCAACTGCTCGGATTGCGCGCCTGTCTATTCGCCACACCGAGGAACAGCTCAGCCGTGAGGCCATCCATTGGCTCGACAGCTGATGATTCTGCCGCACTGTCACTTGAAAAATCGCGCCACCGGCGAGTCACTCGGCGGCGAGGGTTTGCGCTTGCGGACCCATGAGGCTTCGGTCAGTCGTGACCGTGGCCCTTCTCGTGGTCATGGTCCTTGTGATGCCCATGCCCGGGTCCGGAGTCTCCGTCGTGGTTCCCGTGCTGTCTGTAACGCGGGACGTATTCGTTGTTGTACCAATCATCGCGCACGAAGTAGACCGGGCGGCCGCAGGCGTGGTACTCCGCGCAATGCTTGCTCCAGTGCTTCTCGTGTCCAGGAGGGACGTGCAGGTAGATCGGCGGTGCGGAGACATACTCCGGCGATCGCGCGATCACAACGGGTTGGGCATAGACGACCGGCGGCCGAGGCACGTTGCCAATGTCGATCTGTCCATAGAACCCGGGCTGCCCAAGGGTGATGGACACTCCCACGTTGCCGGCAAACGCCGGGAACGCAAAGGCGCTCAGCAGCGCTGCGCACATCAATCTAGTCATGGCTCACCCTCAGGGTATATCGACCGTGGTGGTCATATTGGCGGTCACGGAAATGGCCGTCTTGACCGGGTTGAAGGTCACGGCGCTGTCGCTCGTGTCGGCATCGTCCTGAGCGGCTTGGCACGTGAAGGCCACGGTGTACGTGCCGGGCTGCAGGAAGGTGAACTGGTAGTAGTACGGAGGCTGAGAGCTCGCCACAAGCACCTTCGAGCTGAGGGGCTGATTGGTATCGCTGGATGCGGCTGCGCCGTTCATGTCCTCGGGAGCGGTCACGGTGCCGCTGTAGAGGTAGACCCCAGGTGTGCATCCGTTCGGGATCAATGTGTTGCTCACGACGCCCTGGATGTTGCCGACGGTCGTGTTATCGATCAGGCGATCGGCCGGTTTGAGCGTACAAACCGGAGCCTGCCCGGTCGGGCAGGTAATGTCCTTACGAAGGTCGAAGTCGATGGTGTAGTCGACCACGCCGCTGGTGGGCACTGTGAAACCGGAGACGAGCTTCAAGCCGGTAGTGCTCGGTACTTGCAGCGCGTGGCGCGTGCCATCGGAGAAAGTGATGTAGGAGTTGCTGGGATCCCCGTCGGCGACGACCATCAAGCGTATCTGACCGTACTGGCCGCTGGGGATCGGCTGATCAAACAACATCGCAGAAGCGGTGCCGCTGTCGTTGAGCAAGTCGATCGTCTTGGGTTGGGGGAAAGTGATCGTGACGGGATTGCCGCCGTTGGCGGTCAGCTCAACGCCTGTGAATTTGACAATGACGGCTTCCGCTCCGTCGACCGGCGCATCGCCGACCGACATCTTCACTTGGGCGGATCCGCCGCCGCCACCCCCACCGCAGGCGGCGAGACTGAGTAGGGTCACTCCTGCGACCAAGACAGGAAATCTGGTGGGTCGAGTGTGTCGGGTCATTTCGCCCCCTCCCGGTGGCTGAAGCGGGGCAGACGATAGCGGGGTGAGACTTGACGGGACCTGAACAACTTCGAAAAAATCGATGTTGAGTTGTCTCTGATGAGAGACACCTGCGCACGATGACCAAGCCTTGCCGAGACTCGAAGGATTGCAGGGTCGTGTCCATACGAAATACAGCGCGTTCGCGCTTCTCTGGGGGCGAGCCGCGGGCTCTACTGCGATGGTGGCTCGGGTTGAGGCGAGCCGAGGCCGGGTTCTGCAGCCACTGATAGTCGAGCGTTACTGCTATAGCCCCGCGCACGCTCCCCTGAAATTAGCGAATTTATGGAACTGCCGCGCGACACACTCCCGAGGTGAAAGTTAGGTAAAATGACGTGGCGACAATGCGTTCGTCGCGGGCCGCC
>Ga0207707_10000818_pt1 | contig 30499 bp, 27 predicted proteins | sample KBSC83BmetaG_FD_184336 | JGI IMG/M metagenome (GOLD analysis project Ga0207707, IMG submission 184336) | Corn rhizosphere microbial communities from Kellogg Biological Station, Michigan, USA - KBS C8-3B metaG (SPAdes) (version 2) | ecosystem: Host-associated > Plants > Roots > Rhizosphere ... | reverse complement strand
CGATAAATCCGGCCTGATCGAATTCGCCCGCGCGCTTGCCATCCATGGCGTCGAGCTGGTTTCGACGGGGGGCACCGCAAAGGCGATCGCGGAAGCCGGATTGAAGGTCAGGGACGTCTCCGAACTCACCGGCTTTCCGGAGATGATGGACGGCCGGGTCAAGACGCTGCACCCCAAGGTGCATGGCGGCCTGCTCGCGATCCGGGACGATGCTGCGCACGCTACCTCGATGAGGACGCACGGCATCGCACCGATCGATCTTCTGGTGGTCAACCTCTATCCGTTCGAAGCGACCGTCGAAAAGGGCGCGGACTTCGAAGAGTGCATCGAGAACATCGACATCGGCGGGCCTGCGATGATCCGTGCCGCGGCCAAGAACCACAATGACGTCGCCGTCGTGGTCGAGGCCAGCGACTATCAGGCCGTGCTCGATGAGCTGAAGACCAACCAGGGCGCAACCACGCTATCGCTTCGCCGCAAGCTCGCGGCCAAGGCCTATGCGCGGACGGCCGCCTATGACGCCGCGATCTCGAACTGGTTTGCCGGCGAGTTGCAGACCGAGGCGCCCGACTTCCGCGCCTTTGGCGGGCGGCTGATCCAGGCGCTGCGCTATGGCGAGAACCCGCACCAGAAGGCGGCGTTCTACCGCCTGCCAGACAGGCGGCCCGGCGTCTCGACCGTGCGCCAGCTCCAGGGCAAGGAGCTGTCCTACAACAACATCAACGACACGGATGCCGCCTTCGAATGCGTCGCCGAGTTCGATCCGAAGCGCACCGCGGCCTGCGTCATCGTCAAGCATGCCAACCCCTGCGGCGTTGCCGAAGGTCCCGACCTCGCCAGTGCCTATCGCAAGGCGCTCGCCTGCGACCGGACCTCTGCCTATGGCGGCATCATCGCGCTCAACCGCACGCTGGATGCGGAGACCGCGCGCGCCGTCACCGGCATCTTCACCGAGGTCATCATCGCGCCTGACGCCACCGAGGAAGCCATCGCGATCATCGGGGGCCGCAAGAATCTGCGGCTCTTGCTCACCAGCGGATTGCCCGACCCGCGGGCGAGCGGCCTGACCGCCAAGACCGTCGCGGGCGGACTATTGGTGCAGGGCCGCGACAATGCCGTGGTCGACGACATGGTGCTGAAGGTGATGACCAGGCGCGCTCCCACGGAAGCCGAGATGCGCGACCTGATCTTCGCCTTCCGGGTCGCCAAGCACGTGAAATCGAACACCATCGTCTACGCAAAGGACCTCGCCACGGTCGGCATCGGCGCGGGGCAGATGAGCCGCGTCGACTCCGCGCGGATCGCCGCACGCAAGGCGCAGGATGCGGCCGGGGAGTTGAAGCTCGCCGAGCCTTTGACCAAGGGCTCTGCCGTCGCCTCCGACGCGTTCTTTCCCTTCGCCGACGGCATGCTCGCCTGCATCGAGGCCGGCGCCACCGCGGTGATCCAGCCGGGCGGCTCGATCCGCGACGACGAGGTGATCAAGGCCGCCGACGAACACGATATCGCCATGGTATTCACCGGCGTCAGGCATTTCCGGCACTGAGGCGCGATCGGGGCTCCGCGCATCATCTGATCGGATGATACCGACCGATCGGATGACACCGCCACAGCCGTCGCCTTCAAAAATCTCATCCGCGATCACGCCGACGCGTTTTGGCATCCTGCCTTTGCCCGCTGTAGCATCGGGACAAAATTGGATTGGCCCGAACCTGCGGTGCGATTTGATGATGCCTGTTGCTCGTAGCCGTCGCCTCATACTGGCGGCCTTTGCACTCTTCGTGCTCCTTCCCGCGAGCGCCCTCGCGCGCGACGCCTATGTGCCGCCGGCGCCCGACAGCATTCATGCGGTCTCCGCCGAGCACGGCCTCGTGGTGGCGCAGGAGAAGATCGCCGCCCAGATCGGCGCCGATATCCTGCGCCAGGGCGGGAATGCCGTCGATGCCGCAGTCGCCACCGGTTTTGCACTCGCCGTCACCTATCCGCGCGCCGGCAATATCGGCGGCGGCGGCTTCATGGTGGTTCATCGCGCCGGCCGCAATGAAGACATCGCGATCGATTATCGCGAGACCGCACCGGCGGCGACAACGCGCGATGTCTTCCTCGGACCCGACGGCAAGCCCGACAACGCAAAATCGCGCGATTCTGCGCTCGGCATCGGCGTGCCCGGCACCGTCGCGGGCCTCGCGCTGGCGCTGGAGAAATACGGCTCCGGTCATTTCACGCTGGCACAGATCCTGAAGCCGTCCATCGAGCTCGCACGCGACGGCTTTAGGCTGACCGACGACATGGCCGACACCCTGCCGCAATGGTACCGGCGGCTGGCGAAATGGCCGGCCTCCGCGAAAATCTTCGCACGCGCCGACGGCACCCCGCTGGGCGAAGGCGACAGGCTCGTTCAGACCGACCTGGCGGCAACGCTCTCGGCCATCGCCGAACAGGGCCCGCGCGGCTTCTATGAAGGAGCTGTCGCGGAGAAGCTTGCGAGAGCCATTCGCGATGCCGGCGGCATCATGACGGCGGAAGATCTCAAATCCTATCAGGCCGTGGTCCGCACGCCGGTGCGCGGAACCTATCGCGGCTTTGACATCGTCTCGATGCCACTGCCCTCCTCCGGCGGCACGGTGCTGCTGGAGACGCTGAACATCCTCGAAGGCTTTCGGATGTCGGACCTCGAGCAGGGCTCGCCGGCGTCCCTGCACCTTTTGATCGAAGCGATGAAGCGCGCCTATGCCGACCGTGCCCGCTATCTCGGCGACCCTGCCTTTGTCAATGCGCCGACCAGCATCCTGCTGGCCAAGGACTACGCCACGAAGCTGCGCGCCGGCATCGATCCCGAGCACGCCACGCCCGCGGAGAAGATCGTTTCGGCGCTGCAGCCGCGCGAAGGCAGCAACACCACGCATTTCTCCGTGGTCGACGGCGTCGGCAACGCGGTCAGCAACACCACCACGCTGAACTTCTCCTATGGCGTCGGCATGGTTGCCGAAGGAACCGGCGTGCTGCTCAACAACGAGCTCGACGACTTCACCGCGGCGCCCGGCGCGTCCAACGCGTTCGGCCTGGTCGGCTATGAAGCGAACCTGCCGGGCCCCGGCAAGCGGCCGCTCTCCTCGATGTCACCGAGCATCGTGCTCAAGGACGGCAAGGTCGTGCTGGTGACGGGATCGCCCGGTGGCAGCCGCATCATCTCGACCGTATTGCAGGTGATCGTCAACGTGCTCGATTATCGCATGGACGTCGCGGCCGCCGTCGCCGCACCGCGCCTGCATCACCAGTGGATGCCGGACGAGGTGAAGGTCGAGCCGGGCTTTTCCGAGGAAGTGCTCGCCGGCCTGCGCGCGAGGGGCCATAGCGTCGCAGAATCGATGGGCTATTCCTCGGCCAATTCAATCCTCGTGACGGCGAACGGCCTGCTCGGCGCTCCGGACCCCCGTACCCGCGGCGCGGAGGCTGCGGCGCAATAGCGCTGGCGCATTGCCTTCGCGGAAAACCGTAGGGTGGGCAAAGCGCAAGCGTGCCGACCATCGAGAACGGGATCATAGTTGGTGGGCGCGGCGCAAGTGCGCCTTTGCCCACCCTACGGCGCCGGAGTAAGGTTTGCCTTGGGAGGATACAAAATGACTTCGCTCAATGGCAAGACGCTGTTCATTTCGGGTGCGAGCCGCGGCATCGGGCTTGCGATCGCGCTTCGCGCGGCGCGCGACGGCGCCAATGTCGCGATCGCGGCCAAGACCGCCGAGCCGCATCCGAAATTGAAGGGCACGATCTATACCGCGGCCGACGAGGTGCGCGCCGCCGGTGGCAAGGCGCTGCCGCTGGTGTGCGACATCCGGGACGAGGCCCAGGTGATCGCCGCGATCGAAAAGACCGTCGCCGAGTTCGGACGACTCGACATCTGCGTCAACAATGCGAGCGCGATCAGCCTGACCAATTCGCAGGGCACCGACATGAAGCGGTTCGACCTGATGATGGGGATCAACACCCGCGGCACCTTCATGGTGTCGAAATACTGCATCCCGCATCTGAAGAAGTCCGATAATCCGCACATCCTGATGCTGTCGCCGCCGCTCGACATGAAGCCGAAATGGTTCGAGCATTCCACGGCCTACACCATGGCGAAGTTTGGCATGAGCCTATGCGTGCTCGGCCTGTCGGCTGAGCTGAAAGGCGCCGGCGTCGCCGTCAATGCACTGTGGCCGCGCACCACGATCGCGACCGCGGCCGTCGGCAACCTCCTCGGCGGGGACGCCATGATGCGCGCGAGCCGCACGCCCGAGATCATGGGTGACGCGGCGCACGCGATCTTCACCAGGCCATCGCGCGAGTTCACCGGGAATTTCTGTATCGACGACAAGCTGCTCTATGCCAATGGCGTGCGCGACTTCGATCGATACCGGGTCGACCCGTCGGTGCCGCTGATGGCGGATTTCTTCGTGCCCGACGACGACGTGCCGCCGCCCGGCGTCACCGTGCAGGCGCTGCCCTCGGTTGGCTCCGCGCAGCAGGCGCGGTAGAAATTGCGCGGGCAACAGCGCGGGGGCATCCGTGATTTGGCGCAGGCTGATGGTCGCGGGGATGCTGATCTTCGCCGTTCTGGTCGTGCTGGGCGTCGTCTATCGGCCCGACCGCGCGATCCGCGCGGCGACGGGCTCCATCGCCGATGCGCTCTGCGCGAAAACCTTCGTCTCCGGTCTCGATCCGCAAGCGAGTTTTGCCGAGATCATCGAGCGTCCGGGCATTCGCCGGCTGCGCTTTGCGCTGGGCTACCGGATCGATCGCACGGCCCGGACGGTCGACGCATCCGTCTCCGGCCTGTTTGCGACCCACGCCGTATCTCATGAGGGTCTTGGCTGCGTGCGCGTGCAGGGCGGAAAGGAACCCTATCTGCTCAAGGTCGATCTCGAGGCCTTGAAGAAGCCGAAGACCCCGCCGCTGCTGCCCGAGATCGCAGGACCTGCCGTGGTCGAGCCCTCCGATCCCGCGCTGAAAGCCGCGCTCGATCATGCCTTCGAGGAACCGTCCGGGCCGCCGTTTCGCAGGACCAAGGCGGTGGTCGTGGTGCGCGACGGCCGCGTGATCGCCGAGCGCTATGCGCCGGGCGTCGGCATCGACACGCCGCTGCCGAGCTTCTCGATGACCAAATCGGTCGTCAACGCGCTGCTCGGGATCATGACGCAGCAGGGCCTCACCTCGCCTTCGCTGCCGGCGCCGGTTCCGGAATGGCATGGCGCGAACGATCCGCGCCGCGGGATCGAGGTGGGCCATCTCATGCGCATGACCTCGGGCCTGGCGCTGGACGAAACCGATAATCCGCTCAATCCGTCGGAGCAGATGTTCCAGCACAACGAGATGGCTCGCTTTGTCGTGAACGCACCGCTGATCGCCGAGCCGGGAACGCGCTGGGCCTATTCCAGCGCGACCACGCAAATCCTGGCGCGGATCATCCGCGAGGCCGTCGGCGGGCCCGAACAGACCCTCACCTACGCCTGGCGCGAGCTGTTCGATCCCTTGGGCATGCGGAACGTGACGCTCGCCTTCGACGGATCGGGCACGCTGCAGGGCGCCAACAACATGCTGGCCAGCGCGCGCGACTGGGCGCGCTTCGGCCTGCTCTACCTCAACGACGGCAAGATCGGCGGCAAGCGCATCCTGCATGCGGAATGGGTCGACTATACCACCTGGACGACGCTGGATACGGATTACGCCGCAGGCTTCTGGACCAATCGCAGCGAGCATCCAAATGCGAAGCGCCGCGTGCAATTGGGAATTCCACGCGACGCCTATTACGCGTCGGGCAATCTCGGCCAGCGCTGCGTGATCATCCCCTCGCAGCGCATGGTGGTGGTGCGCATGGGAGATGCGGTCGATCCGACCGGCGACATAAGCGGGCTGGCGCGGCTGATCAAGGAAGTGATCGCAGCGACTCGATAAGTGCTGTCACCGCCCCACCACGTACGGCCCGCCCTTCTCCAGCGCGCGGCTGTAGGCCGGACGCGCGTGGATGCGCTCCAGAAACGCCATCGCCTTGGGATGTCCAACCTCGAGCCCGCCGCGCGCAGCCCCGGCTTCCAGCGGAAAGCTCATCTGGATGTCGGCCGCAGTGAACTCGTTGCCGGCGAACCATGGGCTCTTCGACAATTCATCTTCCCAATAGGCCATGTGCTGCTTGAGCTGCGGATTGACCAGCGCGGTCAGAGCCTGGTTTGAAACCTTGCGCACCAAAGGACGCAGCAGCGCCGGCGCGCGCTTTGGCATCAGCGTAAACAGCAGCTTCATGAGCAACGGCGGCATCGCCGAACCCTCGGCGTAGTGCAGCCAATAGGTGTAGCGCAGCCGCTCCGGCGTGTTCGGCGGCGGAACCAAGCGGCCGTTGCCGTAAGTGCCGACGAGATATTCGACGATCGCGCCTGATTCCGCGATGGTGTTGCCGTTGTCGGTGATGACGGGCGATTTGCCGAGCGGATGGATCGCGCGCAACTCCTTTGGCGCGCGCATGTCGCCTTGGCGCTGATAGCGCACGATCTCGTAGGGCACGCCGAGTTCTTCGAGCAGCCACAGCACGCGCTGCGAGCGCGAATTGTTGAGATGATGAACTGTGAGCATCGAGTCCCCCCGGCGGCTGAAGATCAGGACGTTCCCGTAACAGGCAATGCGGGCGTTTGCGATTGGACGAAAAGCTTCTGGAGGAATTATTACCCGGATAATATTGACATTACCAATTATGCCCGGGTACAAATGACCAGAGAGGAACCTGCCATGACAGAAACATTCACCGCCTTCGAGGGCGTCCGGCGCCTCGCCGCCGGCCCCCTCATCGAAATCGCCCCCGTGATCCAGCGGGCCGAACGCCAGGCGTCCGAACCGATCGCGATCTTCAGCGATGCGACGGGACGGGCGGTGGATCTCGACCTGCGCGGCAGCGTGGACGAGATGCTGGCGTGGCTCGCCAAGTCGGCGAACGCGGCCGAAGCGCAGGCGCCGTCCAGCGAGCCGCGCGGCCGCGGCCGGCCGAAGCTCGGCGTGGTCGCGCGCGAGGTGACGCTGTTGCCGCGGCATTGGGAATGGCTGAACGCGCAGCCCGGCGGCGCCTCGGTCGCCCTGCGCAAGCTCGTGGACGAAGCCCGCCGCGCCAATGGCGATCGCGACCGCCAGCGGGCCGCGCGGGATGCCGCCTATCATTTCATGTCGGCGATGGCCGGGAACCTCAGGGATTTCGAGGAAGCCTCGCGCGCGCTGTTCGCCGACGACCGGCGGCGGTTCGCGGGCCTGATCGCCTCATGGCCGGCCGACATTCGCGACCATGTCGTCAAGCTCGCCTATGCCGATCATGCCGAATTGACCGCTTGAACATCGCCTTCCGGGCTGGTTGAATGATAATGATCATATCAAACAGCCTTTAAGAGCCCGGGAGGCCGCCTTTGAGCACCAATCCGCAATTCATGTTCGATTTCGGCAGTCCGAACGCCTATCTGAGCCATGAGGCGATCCCGGCGATCGAAAAGCGCGCGCACGTCAAATTCGAATATGTGCCGATCCTGCTCGGCGGCATCTTCAAGTCGACCAACAACAAGTCGCCGGCCGAGACGCTCGCCGGCGTCAAGAACAAGCGCGAATTTCACCAGATCGAGACCGAGCGCTTCCTCAAGCGCTTCAAGGTCGAACCCTATGTCTGGAATCCATTCTTCCCCGTCAACACGCTGAACCTGATGCGCGCGGCCGTCGCCGCGCAGCTCGAGGGCGTGTTCGAGAAATATGTCGAAGCGGCCTTCCACCACATGTGGCGCGAACCGAAGAAGATGGACGACCCGGAAGTCGCGGCCAGGGCGCTAAGCGCATCCGGACTGGATGGTGCAAAACTCCTGGCGCGCGCGCAGGAGCCTGAGGTGAAGGCAAAACTCCTGGAAAACACCCAGTCCGCCGTCGAGCGCGGCGCGTTCGGCTCGCCGACCTTCTTCGTCGGCAAGGAAATGTTCTTCGGCAAGGAGCAACTGCGCGAGGTCGAGGAGATGGCGTCGGGCAGGTAATCACCACCGTCATTGCGAGCGAAGCGAAGCAATCCATACCGCCGAGACCTCGACATGGATTGCTTCGTCGCTTCGCTCCTCGCAATGACGACGCCGATGAGAATGGAGAACACACATGCAAAAGCGTAACGCCACGGTCGCCGTGATCGGCGCCGGCGACTATATCGGCGCCGAGATCGTCAAGAAATTCGCCTCCGAAGGCTTTGCCGTCTTCGCCGGGCGGCGCAACGGCGAAAAGCTCGAACCGCTGGTGAAGGAAGTGGAAGCCGCCGGCGGCACCATCTTCGCCCGCTCGCTCGATGCGCGAAAGGAGGAAGAGACCGCCGCGTTCCTCGCCGACGCCGACAAGCATGCTCCGCTGGAGATCTGCATCTTCAATGTCGGCGCCAACGTCAACTTCCCGATCCTGGAAACCACCGACCGCGTGTTCCGGAAGGTGTGGGAGATGGCGTGCTGGGCCGGCTTCGTCGCCGGCCGCGAGGCGGCGCGGCTGATGGTGCCGAGAGGGGCGGGCAACATCTTCTTCACCGGCGCGACGGCGTCCTTGCGCGGCGGCAGCGGCTTTGCCGCCTTTGCCAGCGCCAAATTCGGCCTGCGCGGGGTGGCGCAATCCATGGCGCGAGAGTTGGGGCCGAAGAACATCCATGTCGCGCATCTCATCATCGATTCCGGCGTCGACACCGCCTGGGTGCGCGAACGCCGCGCCCAGATCTGGGGCAAGGAGGCGCTGGACAATCCAGACCTGTTGATGCCGCCGGCCTCCGTCGCGGGCGCCTATTGGCAACTCTACCAGCAGCCGAAAAGCGCCTGGACGTTTGAAATGGAAATCCGCCCGTTTGGCGAAAAGTGGTAGAGGGCGAATGGTGAGTGGCGAATAGCGAGTGGCGAATGGCGCGCCAATCCAATACTATTCGCTACTCCCCATTCGCTATTCGCCTCTTTCTTAAAACAACAAGAAAAGGACTCCCATCATGCGTGTTCTCGTGGTCGGTGCCGGCGCCATCGGCGGATATTTCGGCGGCAGGATGCTGCAGGCCGGCCGTGACGTCACGTTCCTGGTGCGGCCTAAGCGCGCGGGCGAACTGGCCGCTGCCGGCCTCGTGATCAGGAGCCCGAACGGCGACGTCACCTTGAAGAACCCGCCGACCGTGCAGGCCGGTGCTATCAAGGACAATTTCGATGTCGTGGTGTTGAGCTGCAAGGCCTACGACCTCGACGACGCGATCAAATCCTTTGTGCCAGCAGTGGGACCGCAGACCTCGATCATCCCGATGCTCAACGGCATGGCCCATCTCGACACGCTCGACGAGAAGTTCGGACGCGAGCGGGTGCTCGGCGGGCTCTGTGCGATTGCGGTGACGCTCAACGAGCAGCGCGAGGTGGTGCAGCTGCAGCCGATGCAGTCCCTGAATTTCGGCGAGCGCGACGGCAAGAAGTCGGATCGGGTTCGCGCCATCGCCGAGGCGTTCGCACCCGTCAATGGCGCCGTGCCGAGCGAGAACGTCATCCAGGACATGTGGGAGAAGTGGGTGTTTCTGGCGTCGATCGCGGCGTCCACCAGCTTGATGCGCGCGCCCGTCGGCGCGATCGTCGCAGCACCCGGCGGCAGGGACTTCCTGCTCGGCATCGTCGACGAATGCAGCGCCGTCGCCAAGGCCGCGGGCCACGAGCCGGGCGGACCGTTCTTCCAGCGCATCAAAGGCATGCTGACGGCCGAGGGCTCGCCGATGACGGCCTCGATGTTCCGCGACATCAAGGCAGGCGCGAAGGTCGAGGCCGATCATGTCATCGGCGACATGATCGCGCGTGCCGACGCCGCGAAAATTCCGGCGCCGAAACTGCGCACCGCCTACACGCACCTCAAGGCCTACGAGAAGCTGCGCGAGCAGGGCGCCTGATCAGCCGCCCGGCGGGTAATACGCGAGAAAATGCGCGAGCGCGGTGATTTCCTCGTCACTGAGCGGATAGGCGACGTCGGACATCACGCCCTGGGGACCGCCGTTGCGCGCGCCTGATTTGTAGTCGTGCAGCGTCTTGGCGAGATAGTCCTCGCGCTGGCCGGCAAGGCGGGCAACTGCCTTGGTGCCGGCGAAATTGTCGCCGTGACATGAGCCGCAGCGCCGGCCGGCTGCGGCCTGCTTGCCCTTGGCGGACATGTCGGGATTGTCATCCTTGTCTGCCTTGAACGGCGGGAGCGCGGCAAAATAGGCGCCGAGGTTGCGGACGTCCTCGTTGGTCAGCTCTTCCACGATCGGCTGCATCTGCTCGTTCTTGCGCGCGCCCGAGCGGAAATACACGAGCTGCCACTGGATGTATTGGTCGAGCTGGCCCGCCAGCGAAGGGATGTTTTCCATCTGCGAGACGGCATTGTCGCCATGGCACGCCTTGCACGTCTCGACCTTTTCCTTGACGTCGGCGGCGAGGGCGAAGGAACCCACGATCAAGGCGACACCAGACACCGCTGCGACCAATAGCTTACGCATCTCGCCTCCTCACGCTCGTCGTGGCCCGGCTCGACCCGCCGGGCAGGACGAGCCGTGTTACAAACGCTCAATATCCCAAAAAGTTGAGGCTGCGGTGCCAGAGCATCCGCAGCCTCAAATCCTGCAGCCTGCGCTACTTGCTGTAGCTGATGCGGTAGATCGCACCCGCCCAGTCGTCGGCGACGAGGATCGAGCCATCCTTGTTGAGGATGATGTCGTCGGGACGACCGAGATAGCCCTGGTCGCCCTCGATCCAGCCGGACGCGAACACTTCCTGCTTGGGGTTCTTGCCATCGGGCCCGACGGTGATGCGCACGATGCGGCCACCCTGGTACTTGTGACGATTCCAGGAGCCATGCTCGGCGATCAGGATGGAGTTCTTGTACTCGGCGGGGAACTGGCTTCCAGTATAGAACTTCATCCCGAGCGGAGCCACATGCGCGCCAAGCTTGTAAACCGGCGGAGTGAACTCCGAGCACTTGTGACCCGACGCGAATTTCGGATCCGGCAGATCGCCCTGATGGCAATAGGGATAGCCGAAATGCTCGCCCATCCTGTCGATCATGTTGAGCTTGTCGGAGGGCAGGTCGTCGCTGACCCAGTCGCGGGCGTTTTCCGTGAACCAGTATTTGCCGGTGCGCGGATCGACGTCGCCGCCGACCGAGTTGCGGACGCCGAGCGCATAGATTTCCGCGTTGCCGGTCTTGGGATCGACGCGGCGGATCTGCGAGACGCTGGTCGGGGGAATGCCGATGTTGAAGGGAGGTCCGAACGGAATATAGAACCAGCCCTCCTTGTCGACCGCGATATACTTCCAGCCATGCGCGGCGTAGGACGGCATGTCGTCATACACCACCTTGCCTGAGCCGAGCTTGTCGAGATTGTCCTCGGCGTTGTCGTAGCGGATCAGCTTGTTGACCGCGATGACATAGAGCGCGCCGTCCTTGAAGGCGAGCCCGGTCGGCATGTTGAGGCCCTTGAGGACGGTCTTGACCTCTTTCTTGCCGTTGTTGTCCTTGATCGCATAGACGTTGCCGAGGCCGAACGAGCCGACGAACAGCGTGCCCTTGTCGCCCCAGGCCATTTGCCGCGCGGCCAGCACGCCCGACGCCCAGACCTCGATCTTGAAGCCCGGCGGCAGCTTGATCTTCTTGACCAGGGCTGCGAGCTCGGCGTCGGAGGCGCCGGTCGGCGGACCGTTCGGCGGCGCAAGGCCCTTCTGCGCCTCGGTTTCGTCACCGAGGAACCAGTCATCCGGCGGATGGGCCCAGAATTCCTTGTTGCCGGATTCGTACTTCTTGAGGGCCCGATTCTTGTCGGCCTGCGCTTGCGCACTGGCCACGCTCGCGCCCGCGACAATGCCGATTGTCGCAAGCGCAAGAACAGATCGATGGAAAACCGATTTCATCCCGTGTCTCCCTATGCAGCCAGGCGGCTGCGTAAAATTATTGATTTTGGACGGTTCGAGAGGACGAACCGCAGGTCTGAGGGGATCAGACGAAAAAATGTTAGCACATCCCGGGCGGGAGAGAAGCGCCGTGAGCGCAAAGCGAAGCAATCGAAATAATATTGATCGGGAATTTTCCCGAGCCGATTTTCGATTGGGACCAATTTGTGTCGGCCGGGTTGCAGCGCAATATCCGGACGGAGCTAACGGCTGTCGGGAGTGATGGCGCACCTGCGAGGTGGGCGCATTTCCACAAGGGAGACATCAAACGTGCGTGTTCTCGTTCTCGGTGGGACTGGTTCAATCGGCTCTGCCGTGGTGCGGGAACTGATCGCGCGCGGACACGCGGTGTTTGGCCTGGCGCGGTCGCAGGGTGCGGCGGCGAAACTCAGCCGTTGCCGCGCCACGCCGATCGCCGGCGACATCGGCCGGCCCGAGACCTGGGCCGCGAACCTGCCGACGCTCGATGCCGTCGTTCACGCTGCCTGCGATTTCAACGCGGATATGGCGGCGATCGACCGCCGCCTGCTCGATGTCCTGCTGCCGACGCTGGCGGCGCAGCCGAATCGGCCGCGCTTTATCTATACCGGCGGCTGCTGGCTGTTCGGCGCGAATCAGCGCGAGGCCGCCACCGAAGCAAGCCCGTTCAATCCCCTGCCCGCCTTTGCCTGGATGGTGCCGCAGCTCGAGCGCGTGCTGGCCGATCCCGGGATTTCCGGCATCGTGATCCATCCGGCGATGGTCTATGCCGATGCGGGCGGGGTGTTCAGCCGCTTCGCCCGCGAGGCCGCGGCCGGCGGCCCGATCCGCCTGGTCGGGAGCGAGGCTGTGTGCTGGCCGCTGGTGCATGGCGATGACCTCGCCGCGCTCTATGCGCTGGCGCTGGAGCGCGCGCCGGGGGGCGAAAGCTATATCGGTGCGGCTGTCGAAGCCTTCCCGGTCGAACGCATCGCGCGGGCGTTCGCCAAACGCTTTGACGCGCCGCGGGCGACACCCGTGGTCATCTCTCCTGACATGATCGCTGCCGAACTCGGCGAATGGGCGAGAGGCTACGCCCTTGACCAGCGGTTGAGCGGGGCCAAGGCGCAGCGCGCGCTCGGCTGGCAACCGCGCCATCTCGATCCCGAAGCCCGTCTTCCGTGACACAAGGCCACACGCAAAGCGCGTGTGGTCTGGCTCATACTCGGCCTGCCTTTCGGGGCGCTAATCTCGGTCCCAGGAAAACGTTGTGGAAATACTCCCGCGGCTTGCCACCGCCCCAAAACGGGCCGTGTCTGCCTCGACGTATTGGCCTCTTGCGGGTTGGGCGAGGGTATCATGGCAAACAAGCGGATCATCCTGCTTTCGGACGGCACCGGCAATTCCGCGGGCAAGGTCTGGCGCACCAATGTGTGGCGCGTTTTCGAATCGCTCGACCTGACGAGCTCGAAGCAGATTGCATTCTACGATGACGGGGTCGGCACCTCGTCCTTCAAGCCATTCGCGATCCTGGGCGGCGCCTTCGGCTTCGGCCTGAAGCGCAACGTGCTCGACATCTACAAATTCGCCTGCCGCAATTATTGTTCGCATCGCGACTATCTGGCGATCGAGGCGGAGGCCGCAAAGGCCGAGAACCGCGCGGAGCGCTACGGCCCCTGGCAAAGCGACGACATCTTCGGGTTCGGCTTCAGCCGCGGCGCATTCACCATGCGCGTGGTGAACGGGCTGATTTGCGAGCAGGGACTGGTGAGCTACCGCTCCGAGGAGGAGCTTGATCGAAAGGTCGCCGCCGCCTACCGCGCGCACCGGGCGGAAACCTTCAAGTCGAAATTCCAGATCGAATGGCTGTTCCGGAAGCTGCGCAACATCTTCCTGTCCGCGACCCACGACAAGAACGAGCGGCCTGTCGATCACATCGCCTTCCTCGGTTTGTGGGATACGGTCGCCGCCTACGGTCTGCCCGTCGATGAAATGACGCGCGGCGTCAGCCGCTATCTCTGGCCGCTCGAACTTCCCGATCGCCAGCTCAATCCGCGCGTCCGCAAGGCCTGCCACGCGCTGTCGCTGGACGACGAGCGAACCACGTTCCATCCGCTGCTGTGGGACGAGAGCCTGGAGCCCGAGCTCACCGGCATCAGGACGACTGCGTCGGAACGCATCAGCCAGGTCTGGTTTGCCGGCGTGCATTCGAATGTCGGCGGCGGATATCCCGACGATTCGCTGGCGCATGTTTCCCTCACCTGGATCCTGTCCGAGGCAAGGCAGCGCGGCCTCACGCTGAAAGCGGCGCCGGGCGCCGATCCGGACGCCTTCAAGCGCGTCGAATCGACCCAGGACAAGGACGGCCGCATCTATGATTCGCGTAACGGGCTCGGCGGCTACTACCGTTATGGGCCGCGCAGCGTGGCCGCGTTGTCCAACACCAAATATTCCGACGACAAGCGCGACAGCGTGTGGATCTCGACGCCGAAGATTCACCAGAGCGTGTTCTCGCGGATCGCCGTCGACGCCCATCTCTATGCGCCGGTGGGATTGCCGCCGGCCTACGAGATCCTGACCTACGAAGAGAAGATCGTCCCGCCGGAAGAGCTTGGATACGAGACCCCGCATACCGCAATCACGCGCGAGGAGATCCAGGAGAAAGTGGTCGGAAGTTCGATCTGGCGCCGGCGCATCATCTACTTCCTGACGGTGATCGCCTCGGTCTATGTGCTGGCCTATCCCTGGAACTCTCAGCTACCGGCATCGGCCGAGTTCATCACGCCGCTCCGGCCGCTTTCCGATCTCATTCACCTGGTTTTCATTCCGCTGCCGCACGCCGCGGACCGCTGGGAGAACGCCTACGCCAGGGACCCGCTGCATTTGATTCTCTGCGGAGGGCTTGTCGGCCTGCTGCTGTGGCTGAGCGCCAGCCTGAAGGGCCGGATCACCGACCAGATGCGCTCGGCCTGGCGGCTCAGCCTTGGGAAGTTCGACATCCACGCGGGAAAACCCACGGCGACGACCGCGGAGGGGCTGCTCCAGCTCCTGGTCTGTGCCCTGCTGTTGCTGATCGCGCTCTACCCTGTGCCCGCCATGTTCGGATATCCCCTGCCCGGCGTCGGCCGTCCGCTGCAGACCGTGATCAATCGCATCACCCAGCCCTATTTCCAGTTCTTTGCCCTGGCGATTCCGGTCAGCATGCTGCTGTCGGATTCGACCATCGCCTGGTTCCGACTGAAGGACGGGTACAAGCAGGCGATCAGCAACATCAAGCTCTGGATCGCGCCCGCGTTCTTTGCCGTCTTCTTCGTCTTCATCGGCGTCGAGCTGGCGAGCCACTACATCTTTAATTTTCGCGACAGTTTTGGGACGTTCTGCAAGCCCGATCCCGACGCGCGCGAACTCAAGATCTGCCCAAAGCAAGCTCTCGAGATGTGCAAGGCGGACGCCGCCGCCTGCACGGCAGCGTGTGACGGCGTAGAAACGGAATTCGATACGCGCAATTTCTGCAGCTCCACGAAGGTGAAGGTCGTTCGGGATCGCAGCCGCTACAAGTTCGCGATCAGCAGGAAGGGCGATTGGTCGTTTCTCGGCGCGCCCTCGGGCCCCGGAGGAATGCCCGTGACGGCATTCCTGCCCGCCAACGATGCCGGCTTGTGGGATACCTTCGTCGGGCTGGGACGCGCGGCGCTGCTTACCGCAGCCTATCCGATCAAGCGCTCTTTCGATCGCCCCTTCGGGCGCGTGATCCTGCGCTATGGCGAGACCGGCAATGAGGAGAACTTCATCGACCCCGACCCCGATGATGATCCAAGGGCCGTCACCCACCTTGAAGAGAAGTTCAAGGCCACACGCGACGGCGAGCTCTACGTGTATCTGAACAAGCCGGTCAGCGGATTCTGGCCGGGTCTCTTCAATGACGTCAACAAGGGCACGGCCAAGGTCCGCGTCTATCGCGTGCCGGCGGACGCGCAATAGTGCGCGCGCCGAAGCCGCGCTGTCTCCACGAGGACGCTCGAGCTGGTGACCATCATGGCACCAGACATTATCGCGGACTTATAGGTACACGCCCTTAGCGGCGTGTATTCATAAAGGCGAGGACGTCGGCTTTGGGGGTCTAAGCAGAAATCTTCTGCTCAATCACAGCATTTCGGGTTTTGACCCAGATGATATCAAAGCAAAGACCAATCGACCGCCGGCTCAACGACTACGTTGACGAGTTCGCATCCGGTCGCCTTGCCATGAGAATACTGCTCACGCACTGCAACACCGTCTCGCCTCTTTGATTGCGCAGTAGCTCCGGTTGCGAAGGATTCCCGTATTGGGTCTCGACTTCGACTCCCGCTTCTCCAAAACGGTCGACTCGAGGTGGAGTTCGTCTCCGGGGCGCACTGCGTTCGGCAGCCTCAGCTCATCATATCCGAGGCCCGCAAGGGCACGGAGTGGAGGCTGCCACTTAGTAGTTAGCAGGATGAAGATCGCGAACGTGTGGGCAGCAGATGCCGACAGTCCTCCAAAAACGGAACGAGCGGCGGCTTCCTCATCGATATGGAAGGGCCGCGGGTCATACTGCTTGGCGAACTGGATGATTTCGGCCTTGGAGACAAGATAGGAACCGACCTTGCGGCTGTCGCCAACTTCAAAATCTTCAAAGTATCCGCTGGTCATCGGTCAATCCTCTACGCAGGGCTAACCAAAGGGACGGCGTCAGAACGGATCGCTGACTTTTAGACTAGTGCGACTATAACTGGTGCCGATTGATATCACCACGTCCGTTTCTGGCCCGAAACGGACCACTCGGGCCGTTCGGTTGATGTCCGTTTGCTGTGGTAGACCGGAAGTGGTGTGCACGCTCAAAGTGACACGATTGACGAACAAAAGTCCTGACGCCCGGTATGCCGGACCTGCTAGTCTTCATGCGTTGATCGACAAGACGCAGGGCAGGCAATCATGCCAAACACTCCCAAATCAGACGAGCGAATAGGCTGGGAATTGATATGGCGACATGGCAACGGACACCCACGTTATGGGAGCTACGCCGCTCCTGACGCCGCCGTGACGGACTGGGCGACAGCCCTCCCCAAAGAAAGCTTTGTTCTCGATCTTGGCTGTGGGGTCGGGCGGCACGTGGTGTATCTCAGCGGTCGCGGTTTTCGCGTGGCGGGAGTCGATATCTCGCCTAGCGGCATTCGCCTGACCCGGGAGGCCTGCGCCGACCGTGGGATCAGTTTTGAGGGACAGGTTTCCGACATGACTATGCTGCCTTGGGCGGACAGCATATTCGATGCGGCGCTGTCGATATCGACGATCCACCATCACGAGCGCGAGATGATCATTCGGACGCTTGGGCAAATCAGGCGCGTGCTCAAGCCGGGAGGGCTGCTGCTAGTCGATTTTCCCTGCACGAACACCCTCGACTATCGGCTGTTGCGCGAGCGGGTCGCCGCCGGGGAAATTTCCGAGATCGAACCTAACACCTTCGTTGATCAGCGTCCCGATCTTGATGAGATGGATGATGACTTCCTGCCTCACCACTATTGCGATGAAGACGACTTGCGCGACCTGCTGCGTCCCTTCGAAATCATTCAGCTGTGGGCGGCCCTGCGTCAATCGCAGGACGGTGCGGGCATGAGAGGCAAATGGATCGCGTCGGTGCGGCGCCCGATGTCAGGCTGAAACGTCAGCCGTCGCTTCCCGCCCGCGCCGACAAGGTGATCGAGTGAAGTGGCAATGTCGCCTTTTGGCCCATCTCGGACCTCGTGCAATGTCCACCTCTGCGCCGCTGTTGGGGGCTAAGCGTATCATGACTTATAGGTACACGCCCCTTAGCGGCGTGTGTTCATAAAGACCGCGACGTCAGCTTTGGGGGTCTAAGCAGAAATCTTCTGCTCAATCGCAGCATTTCGGGTTTTGACCCATCGCCGTTCTGCGCCACGCGCCGTGCTTGCGACGCAGCATTTGCACCCACTGAGTGCGACGACCATCGAAAACTGATACGCTGCACCCGTCTCCTCAAGCTGCTGTGAGGATCGAATGAAGCGGCGGGAGTTCATCGCGGGCACTGCGGCGCTGCTCGCTTCGCCACGTTGTTTGCGGGCGCAGGGGGCACCTCGCCGGATCGGTGTCTTCGGTTTCTTAGATCCGATAGCTCGCGAAGCGTGGCGCACCGGCTTGCGCGAAAGGGGTTGGATCGAGGGCAAGAACCTGATCATCGAATATCGTTATGCCGAAACCCCGGATCGCGTGCCAACGTTAGTTGCCGAGTTGATGGCGCTAACTCCCGATCTGATAGTTGCCTCCGGGCCGCAAGCAGCCGTACTCCTGAAATCGGCAACTGCCACCATTCCGATTGTGTTCGTGGCTGTGTACGATCCCGTGGCGCTCGGCCTCGTCCAAAGTCTCTCGCGCCCAGGGGGCAACATAACCGGACTTGCGACCGCCGCGGGAGTAGCGGTCGACAAACGAATAGAAATCCTCCGCGAACTGGTTCCTGGCGCCTCGAAAATTGCGATCTTGGCCAATCCGGGCAACCCAATACACAGGCTGATATTAGCCGAGGAGGTACCCAGCACAGGCAGGAAGCTCGGCGTGGCCCTGCCGATAGTCGAGGCGACCACGGCCGAGGAACTCGACATCGCCTTTGCCTCGGCCGCTTCCCAGCGCGCCGATGCAATAATTGTTTTTGGCGACTACCTGACCGTTCGCCAAGGCCCGCGAGTTGTCGCGCTCGCGGCGAAACATCATCTGCCTGCGATTTATCTCTTCCGACAATTCGCCAATGGCGGATTGGTCGTCTACGGCCCCGATATAGCCGATCTGTACCGCCGTGCAGGCGCCTATGTCGACAAGATCCTCAAAGGCACCAAGCCTTCCGACCTGCCGGTCGAGCAGCCGACCAAATTCGAGCTCGTGATCAACATGAAGACGGCCAAAGCGCTCGGCCTCACCGTGCCGCCCTCGTTACTTGTCCGCGCCGACGAGGTGATCGAATAGAGCTTTCTTGCTGCGATGCATGAGTCCGTTCGTGGCCCATCTCGGACCTCGTGCAATGTCCACCTCTGCGCCGCTGTTGCCTTGCCTAGCAGAGCGCTAGCCAATGCCGGAGTGATACAATAGCCTCAATTGAAGCCTCAATTGAGCGAAAGCTCGGTTCCGGCCGCAAGAGGGGCACATGAGGCGGCGCCATATCTTGATTTCACTTGGGGTGTTGCTGATCAGTCCGCTTGGCGCTGCGGCGCAGAGCCGATCGGGCAAGACCTGGCGCATAGGCTTTCTTGCTCCGCCCTCAGATAGGAGCCGGGCCGGCGGTGGCTCCCTTGACGCATTTGTGCAGGGCATGCGGGAGTTGGGCCACACGGAAGGGCAAGACTTTATCGTCTATCATGCCATGTACGGTGCGAAGCCCGATGAGGCTGCGCGCGAGATGGTGCAACACCACGTCGACCTCATTCTTGCGTTGGCACAAAGCGATATCGTCTTGGCTGCGAAGCGCGCCACGCGAGACATTCCGATTGTGTTTGTCTTTGCCGGCGATCCCGTCGCTGACGGGATTGTTGCAAGCATGTCGCGCCCCGGTGGCAATGCAACCGGTCTCACCTCGCTAAACGCGTCGGCTGACGCGAAGCGGCTGCAATTGCTGAAGGAGGCGATGCCAGCGCTTCGGCGTGTGGCGCTTCTTGCGAGCCGGGGGGATCCGGCAACAAGTAGCATCATCAGCGCCGCTCGCGATGCAGCACAATCGCTTGGCGTTGAGCTCCAGATACAGAGCGTCGAAAATATCGACGATTTGGAGGCCACGCTGAGTGCGATCGTGAAGGGCGGGAACGAGGCTGTCATCATCGACGGGTCGCCCTTCCTTTTCCCCCTGCAGCCTCGTATCGCCCAATGGGCAGCGGCGGCCCGGATGCCGGTAATTTCCCCGTGGCGAGAACTTGCTGTGGCCGGCGGTCTTTTGAGTTACGGCACCAGCGCCAGCGCGATGTTCCGTCGAGCGGCGGTCTTCGTCGATCGTATTCTTAAGGGCGAGGACCCAGCAACTCTCCCCGTCGAACAGCCGACCACCTTCGAATTGGTAATCAATCTCAAATTCGCGAATGCGCTTAGTCTCACCATTCCTGCGACGCTCCTCGCTCGTGCCAACGAAGTGATCGAATAGCCAACCAACGTCGGCTGTTGGGAGCTAAACGGAACATCGCGGACTTATCCTGCTCGCGTATCAACAGCCCTCGACCGAAAGGCCGGTTGTCTTAGTCAGGGTCCTCGGAGGGTCCTCGAAATCCGTCTCAAACAGGCCGTCGCGCAAGTGACAGCAACTGTGTGAGATTTCTGGAGCGGGCGAAGGGGCTCGAACCCTCGACCCCGACCTTGGCAAGGTCGTGCTCTACCACTGAGCTACACCCGCATCCGAAACGTTGGCGGCCGCGTACCGCGCCGGCAACGGCAGAGCTATGCCAAATGCGCACCGTGAATGCAACAGTTTGAAGAGGGGGTCCGGAATCGGCCAAATCGACGCGAGCGGACCTCATCTTGCGGTAAAACCGGCTCAAACCGTGCAACACTTGGATCTTTGACGTTCCGTTGCCGGTCGGCTGGGGCGGAACCGGGCGGTATGGGTGATTCCACCCTTCCGTAGGCCCTTGTCGGCTCCCCGGCCGGAGCGGCGTTGCCTTCCCGATCCGATTGAATTTTCCGGCCAAACCGCCACTTATGGCAGCGAACGCCTGAAAACGCTTGCGGGGCTGTGCTAGAAGAAAGCCCAATTCGGCAAGACCTGAGACCTGAGACCTGAGACCTGAGACCCGAGGCTTGAGACCTCGGACCTGAAGACAAGAGACATCGGACGAGGACCCCCGTGACGATCGTAGAACAGGGTAACGGAGCGGCGGCGCCGGCAGCGGCGGCCGATCTGATCAAGGAAACCACCACCCAGACCTTTGTGAAGGACGTGATCGAGGAATCGAAGCGCCAGCCGGTGCTGATCGATTTCTGGGCGCCGTGGTGCGGCCCGTGCCGCCAGCTCACGCCGGTGCTCGAAAAGGCAGTGCGCAACGCCAAGGGCAAGGTCAAGCTCGTCAAGATGAACATCGACGAGCATCCGGCGATCCCCGGCCAGATGGGAATTCAGTCGATCCCGGCCGTGATCGCCTTCGTCAACGGCCAGCCCGCCGACGGCTTTATGGGCGCGGTCCCGGAAAGCCAGGTCAACGCCTTCATCGAGAAGCTGACCAAGGGCGTGGCCGCGCCGGGCGAACCGAACATCGCCGAAATCCTGCAGGAGGCCGAGGCCGTGCTGGCGGAAGGCGATGCCGCCGCCGCCGCGCAAATCTATGCCGAGGTGCTCTCGCTCGACGCCACCAATATCGCCGCACTCGCGGGACTGGCGAAATGCTACGTCACGACCGGTGCCGTGGACCAGGCCAGGCAGACGCTCGGCATGGTGCCGGAGGCCAAGCGCAACGACGCCGCGGTCAAGGCCGTGCAGGCTGCGATCGACCTAGCGGAGCAGGCCTCCTCGCTCGGCCCGGTCGCCGAGCTCGAACAGAAAGTCGCCGCAAATCCGCTCGATCATCAGGCACGGTTCGACCTTGCGACCGCGCTGAATGCGATGGGAAAGCGGAGCGAAGCGACGGCTCAGTTGCTCGAGATCGTCAAGCGCGACCGCAAATGGAACGACGACGGCGCGCGCAAGCAGTTGGTTCAGTTCTTCGAGGCCTGGGGCGGCGCCGATGAAGCCACCGTCGAGGGACGCAAGCGGTTGTCGACGATCCTGTTCTCTTAATTTCCGCGTTGAAGCCCGGGGAAGTTCATGCCGATCAACGCCGAATATCGCGGGCCGGCCGACCTTCCCGAGGTAATCCCGGTATTTCCGCTGCCGGGCGCGCTGCTGCTGCCGCGCGGCCAGATGCCGCTCAACATTTTCGAGCAGCGCTATCTCGCGATGGTGGATGACTCGTTCCGCGACGGCCACCGCCTGATTGGCATGATCCAGCCGGACGTCACGCATTCGCGGAACGAGGAGAAGCCAACCCTGTTCCGCGTTGGCTGCGTCGGGCGCATCACCCAGCTCGCCGAGTCCGGCGACGGCCGCTACATCCTCGAGCTCACGGGCGTCGCGCGCTTCAAGGTGGTCGAGGAGATGAATGTGCTGACCGCGTACCGGCAGTGCAAGGTGGACTACTTCCCCTTCATCGACGATTTCACCGCGCGCAAGGGCGAGGACGCCGTCGACCGCGAGGCGCTGCTCGAGGTGTTGACCGATTTCCTGAAGGCCAACGACCTCAAGGTCGATTGGGAAGGCGTCGAGAGCGCGCCGAACGAGGCCCTCGTCAACGCGCTCGCGATGATGTCGCCCTACGGTCCTGCCGAGAAGCAGGCGATGCTGGAAGCGCCCGACCTCAAGACCCGCGCCGAAATCCTGATCGCGGTCACCGAGATGGACCTCGCCAAGAAACGCACCAGCGGCGACCCGCCGCTGCAGTGAGGCGGAAGGCGTTGATCGCATCTTGAGCCGTCATTCCGGGAAGGCCCGAAGGACCAGATCCGGAATGACAGTCGTTAATACCCCGCGACCGCCATCGCTGCGGCGGCGCCGAGCACGATCCAGCCGAAATGCTTGCCGCGCGTGCCGACGGCGTTGCCGATCGCGCTGAACGCAAGCACGCAGGCGAGCGTGATCACGATCCAGTGCCGGGCGGTCTCGGATTCCATCGAGGGGGCGGCAATCAGGAGCACGCCGCCGGCGATCCAGGCCACCGTCGGCACCTGCCAGACGAAGCGGAACAGCGTGCGCAGCCGCTGCGGTTCGATGGTCACGCGCGGGAATATCCTCGTTTCCGAGAGCACGCCGTGAACCAGCGCAGCCAGGATCGCCACCACGCCCGAAATTTGCAGCAGGATGTCGCGCATCGGAGTCTCCATACAGTTATGCATGGAGGTAGGACATGCGCTGGCGCTTGTCAATACAGGTGTGTATGGTGGGTGCGCGATGGCCAATCAACTTTCCGCGCAGGACTGGCTCGACCACGGCCTCAAGGCCCTGGCAACACGTGGCTTTTCGGCGCTGAAGGCCGAGCCTCTGGCAAAGGAAATGGGCGTCTCTCGCGGCAGCTTCTACTGGCATTTCGCCGATATCGGCGCGTTCCATGCCGCGATCCTGAAGCGTTGGCGCGAGGTCGCGGCAGAAGCGATCATCGCCAATGTCGAGGCGGCCGCCGGCGATGATGAGCCCCTGGCCGTACTGCTACGCCGGGTATTTTCCGAGAGATTGGCGCTGGAGCGCGCGGTGCGGAGCTGGGCCATCGCCGACGGCGAGGCGCGCTATGCGGTGATGGCGATCGACCGCCGGCGGCTCGATTATGTCGAGGGCCTGATTCGCGCCAGAGGGCTGTCGCCCGACATCGCGCAGATCCGCGCGCAAATCCTCTATTGGGCGTTCCTTGGCTACGCGCTATCCGACAGGCCCTTGTCAAAAGCACAGGCCGAGACGGTCATCGAGGAACTGGTGCGGATGGCGACGGGATGATCTCGCGGGGCCTGGCGGATGTGCTAAGGGGGACGGGGCCTGTTTGATTGAGCATGATCTTATCGGAAAACCGGCAGCCACTTTTCCGGATCATGCTCTGGAACCGGAGAAAGCCGATGAACGCCACGCCGGAACGTCCCGAAAACACCGTCGATCCGAAGCTGCTGGAGATCCTGGTCTGTCCGCTGACCAAGGGACCACTGGAGTTCGATTCGGCAAAGCAGGAGCTGATCTCGCGCTCGGCCAAGCTCGCCTACCCGATTCGCGACGGCATCCCGATCATGCTCCCGGAAGAGGCGCGCAAGATCGAGTGAGCCTGTGCGGGCGATCACAGCCGCCGTGCTGCTCCTCATGATGGCTGCGAGCGCTTACGCGGAGGAAAGCAGGATCAGCGTCGGCGCGATCGACGCCGTGCTCAACGTGCCGGCCGGCGTTGAGAAACCGCCGGTCGCGCTATTGATCGCGGGCTCCGGCTCGACCGACCATGACGGCAACGGGCCACAGCTCAAGCCCGCGACGCTGAAAAAGCTTTCTGACGAGCTGGCCTCGCGCAACATCGCAACGCTTCGCTACGACAAGCGCGGCGCCGGCGGCTGGAAGAAGGAATTCGGCCGCCCCGAAGACTTCCGCTTCAAGGATTTCGTCGACGATGCGGCCTCGCTGGTCGGCTATCTGCGCAGCAGCGGGAAGTTCTCGAAGGTCGTCGTGATCGGCCACAGCGAGGGCGGCCTGGTCGCGATCCTGACCGCGCGGCGCGTGGCGGTCGACCGGCTGGTGCTGCTGGCGACCGCCGCGCGCAAGCAGGGCGACCTGTTGAAGGCGCAGCTCGAAAAGCAGCTTCCGCCGGAAAAGCTGGCGCCGATTGCGAAAGCCATCGACGCCATCATGGCGGGCCAGACCGTCGACCCGCCGCCGGCGGGACTGGCGATCGCGCCGGCGATGCAGCCGGGCATCGCGTCGGCTTTCACCGAAGACCCGATCGAACCCTTGCGGAAGATCGACATCCCGGCCCTGATCGTCGCCGGCGGCCGCGACAGGCAGCTCGCCCGGCTTGATTTCCTGGCGCTGACCACGGCCGACTTCGCCGCCAAGACGGCGTGGCTGCCGAACATGAATCATGTCCTGGTCGATGTGAGCGACGACGCCGACGATCTCGCCTCCTACAATCAGCCGGAGCGCCCGCTCGATCCCGATCTGATCGAGATCGTGGCCGGTTTCATTCAGGGTGATCGCACGCGGTGATTTTTTGACTGCCGTCCCGGGCAAGCGAGCGCGATCCGAGACCGAAGCACGGACCGGATTTTCGTCGTCATTGCGAGCGTAGCGAAGCAATCCATTTCTCCACTTGTGGAGCCATGGATTGCTTCGTCGCTTCGCTCCTCGCAATGACGGTGGCTACAACGCTTCGCCCTTGAGCAGCCGCGGCACTTCGCCCTGCAGGCCTGCAGCCTGGCGGATGAAAAACTCCTTTACCGGCGGCGTGCGGTCGACGAGACCGAGCCCGATGTCGCGGACGGTGCGCAGCACCGTCGAGCGGTTGGAGAACAACAGGTTCAGCGAATTGGTCGCAAGTCCCATCGCCATGGTGTCGAACCGGCGCCAGCGCTGGTAGTGCTCGAGTACATCGGCCTGTCCGAGATCGATGCCGAGCCGCGCGGCGTCGACCACGACTTCGGCGAGCGCCGCGACGTCCTTCAGGCCCATGTTGAGGCCCTGCCCCGCGATCGGATGGATCACATGGGCGGCATCGCCGACCAGCGCGAGTCGTTCGCCGATGAAGGAGCGTGCGACGAAATAGCCGAGCGGGAACGAGCGCGGCTTATCGAGCACCTTGATCTCGCCGAGATGCAGGCCGAAGCGCTGTTCAAGCTCGCCAAGGAACTCGGCCTCGGCAAGCGCCACGATGCGCGCGGCCTCGCTACGTTTCTCGGTCCAGACCAGCGAGGAACGGTTGCCCGTCAGCGGCAGGATCGCGAACGGGCCCGCGGGCAGGAAATGCTCTTCGGCACGGCCGTGATGATCGCGCTCATGGCCTACCGTGACGACGATCCCGGACTGATCGTAGTCCCAGCCATGGGTCGCAATGCCGGCGCGCTCGCGCAATTTCGAGCGCGCGCCGTCGGCCGCGACCAGGAGGCTCGCTGCGATGACGCTGCCATCCGCGAGGGTCACATCGACGCCGCCGTCATTGGCGTCATAGGATGTGACGGCCGTGGCGCGAAGGTCGATGCCGTGCGCCTCGGCGCGCGCCACCAGTGCATCGATCAGATATCTGTTCTCGACCATGTGGGCGAACGGCTCGCCCGGCTCGACCTGGCCGGCAAAGGTGAGGAACACCGGACGCGTCGCGTCCTCCAGCCTGGAATCGGTGACCACCATGTCGAGAATCGGCTGTGCGGTCGACGCGATCTCGCCCCAGACACCGAGCGCGCCGAACAGCCGCCGGCAAGCCGCGACAATAGCGGTGGCGCGGCCGTCGCGGCTCGGACGGGTCGCGAGCGCCGGATCGGCCACGATCACGGCGACGTCGGCGCCGAGGCCCTGGCGGAGCGCCAGCGCCAGCGCCAGTCCGGCAAAGGCGCCGCCGCCAATGACAATGCTTCGCTGTCCCGACATTTGCCCATACCCGGTTACGTCATCAGAGGACACTTGCTACCTGATATTAGCTGGGCGAAACAGGGCCGCGAAACAAGGTGCTTAACGCTTCACGCCGCCGTCATTCCGGGACGGTCCGAAGGACCGGACCCGGAATCTCGAGATTTTCAGGTGCGCAATTGCGCACCATAGTTCGATGCTGACGCATCGCCCCGGAATGACGGTGAAGAGATTGAAAGCCTCTGATGTCCAAAGGACTGATCGACCTCATTTCCATCCTCGATATCGAGCCGCTCGAGGTGAACCTGTTCCGCGGCAACAGCCCGAAGACGAGCTGGCAGCGGGTGTTCGGCGGCCAGGTGATCGGGCAGGCGATGGTAGCGGCCTGCCGCACCGTCGAAGGCCGCCTGCCGCACTCGATCCATTGCTATTTCATCCTGCCGGGCGACACCCAGGTTCCGATCATCTACCAGGTCGAGCGGCTGCGCGACGGCAAGAGCTATTCGACGCGGCGCGTCACCGCGATCCAGCACGGCAACGCCATCTTCTCGATCATGGTGTCGTTCCACGCCGAGGAGCCAAGCAACTTCGACCATCAGGACAAGATGCCTGACGTGCCGCCGCCGGAGAAACTCACCGCGGAGGAAGTCTCCAAGCAGCCGATCTTCCGCGAGATGCCGGAATTCATCCGCCGCTACTACGAATCCGACCGGCCGATCGAATTGCGTCCGGTCGAGCTCGGCCGCTATTTCGGCCAGAAGATCGACGACGGCCGCATTCATGTCTGGATCAGGACCGCCGCGAAACTGCCCGACGATCCGGCGCTGCATCTGTGCGCGCTCGCCTATGCGTCGGACTTCTCGCTGCTCGATGCGATCATGGCGCGCTATGGCCGCACGCTGTTCGACAAGCGGATGATGCCGGCGAGCCTCGACCACGCGATGTGGTTTCACCGCCCGTTCCGCGCCGACGAATGGTTGCTCTACGCCCAGGACTCGCCGAGCGCGCAGGGCGGACGCGGCCTGACCCGCGGCCTGATCTTCAAGCCGGACGGGACGCTGGTGGCATCCGTCGCACAGGAAGGCTCGGTGCGCGAGCGCCGCTGAAACCTCAGGCGTTGGCGTAGGCGCCGCGCTCCACCAGGCCGACCTGCGAGGTGTACCATCTCGCGTACCAGCGCAGCACCCACGGAATGGGAATGATGAAGGCGCAGGCGAACGCAAAGACGATCGTGCGCCACAACACGTCCAGACCCGATGCGACGAAGACGACTTCGCGGTGCGTGCCGGAGATGTTGCCGCAATTCCAGCGCATCCAGGCGGTGGTGACCCAGGCCCAGCCGATGATGGTGATGAAGGAAACCATCAGCAGCAGGTACCAGCCGATATAGCCGACCAGGCTGCCGGTGAACTCGATCGGAAGCTTCTCGCCATTCGAGCTGATGTTGCCCGCGATCCATCGCAGCGTCATCCACGACAGGTAGGCCTCGACCGGAACCAGGACGAGCTGCATCCAGGCGTAGCCGGTCGTGCCGCCATAGCTGCAAAGCCCGAGCAGCATGAACACCCACCAGATGTCGCCGGGCTGTCCGGTGAAAGCGAGATTCGGCCGGCCGGGCACGCGAACGTGCTCCACGATGTAGCGATAAAGAATAGTCGCGACCCATGGTGCCGGGATCACCAGCAGCATGCCGATCATCATCAGCAGGCTTCGGCCGAGAAAACCCCAGATCCCGACCTCAAGCGAAAACGGTCCGCCGCCATGGCCGCCGGCGCTGGCAGCATAACCGCCGCCGCCCGTGACCGCGCCGCCCGGCGGAATGGCGGGAGGCGCCATGCCCGGGCCCATCAGGCCCGGCACCTCGCCGGCCTTTTGCCAGCCCGCCATGCCCTCGGACCAGACCAGCGTCTGCGGGTTGATGGCACCGCGCGCGATCATGTCGCGAAACTGGGCTTCGGGATAAGGGCCTTGCTGCTGGCCACTCGATGCAAAAAACCAGGATCGGTTGGACATTGGCTTCCCCCAACAATCGACAAGACCACGAATGGCGGCGGGCACCTTGGCGCCTGCCAAAGACCGTATTCTGACGGACGTTCCCAAGCCCTGTACAGGGCCTGGAGGACACAGCGCGGAATGTTTCCGCTTAACGCTGCAACTTTTTTGTGCCATTTGCCCGAAAAGATGCCAGATTTGCGCCGCCATCGATCAGCAACCGCCGAAGCCAAGGAAAACGCAGGCCTGACCATGAAACTCGTCGTCGCGATCATCAAACCCTTCAAACTGGACGAGGTGCGTCAGGGGCTCACCGCCATCGGCGTGCACGGCATGACGGTGACGGAGGTCAAGGGCTATGGCCGCCAGAAGGGCCACACCGAGATTTATCGCGGTGCGGAATATGTCGTGAACTTCCTGCCGAAACTGCGGATCGAGATCGCGGTCGCCAGCGACCTCGCCGACAAGGCGGTCGAGGTCATCACCTCGAATGCGCGCACCGGCCAGATCGGCGACGGCAAGATTTTCGTGACGCCGATCGATCACGCCTTGCGCATCCGCACCGGCGAGACCGACAGCGACGCGCTTTAGCGCACGATCCGGACCCGGAGGGCCGCGCCAGCATAAAGCGGGCACCGGTTTTCCCAAGCGATCATGCGCCGAGAACAGTGAATTGCGATCTCAACATCCGCCGGCAACGACGCCGAGCAGGTGAATCAATAAACGACCAACACGCCGGGGAAAGTCATGGGGGCACACTCGTATCGTGCAGCGAAGCGCGCTGCGCCAATCACATCCGCTGCAATCCTGTTCGCGACGCCGGCCCTGGCCGCACCTTCCGAGATCAACGCCGCCGATACCGCCTGGATGATCGTCGCGACCGCCCTGGTCCTGATGATGACCATCCCGGGGCTCGCGCTGTTCTATTCCGGCATGGTGCGCAAGAAGAACGTGCTGGCGACCATGGCGCAGAGTCTTGCCGCGGTCATGATCATCTCGATCCTGTGGGTGGCGTTCGGCTATTCGCTGGCCTTTGTCGGCGACGGCCAGTGGCTCGGCAATCTCGATCGTGCCTTTCTCGCCGGCATGACCATGGACAGCGTCAACCCGGCGGCGAAGACCATTCCGGAAGCGCTCTTCATGCTCTACCAGATGACCTTTGCGATCATCACGGTGGCGCTGGTGGCGGGCTCGGTCGCCGACCGCATGCGCTTCTCCGCCTATCTCTTGTTCTCCATCACCTGGTTCGTCTTCGTCTATGTGCCGCTGGCGCATTGGGTCTGGGGCGGCGGCTTTCTCGGCACCATGGGCGTGCTGGATTTTGCCGGCGGCCTCGTCGTGCATCTGTCCGCCGGCATCGGCGGCCTGGTCGCAGCCAAGGTGATGGGCCGGCGGCAGGGCTACGGCTCCGACAACCTCTCGCCGTTCGACCTGTCGCTCGCGGTGATCGGCACCGGATTGTTGTGGGTCGGCTGGTTCGGCTTCAACGGCGGCTCCGCGCTGAGCGCGAGCCCGCGCGCGGTGATGGCGATCATCGCGACCCATCTCGCGGCGTCGTCGGGCGCGCTGGTGTGGGGCGGCATCGAATGGTCGGTGCGGCGCAAGCCCTCCGTGCTCGGCATGATCTCCGGTGCGGTCGCAGGTCTCGGCACCATCACGCCGGCCTCCGGTTTCGTCGCGCCCTGGCACGGCATCATCATCGGCGCCATCGCCGGCGGTCTCTGCTACTGGGCCTGCACGTCGCTGAAGCACCGTTTCAACTATGACGATTCGCTCGACGTGTTCGGCGTGCACGGCGTCGGCGGCATGACCGGCACGCTGCTGTGCGGCGTGTTCGCCACCGCCTCGATCGGCGGGACCGCGGGCCTGATCGAAGGCCATGCGCAGCAGGTGCTGATCCAGCTCTACGGCATCGCCGTCACCCTGGTCTGGTCGGCCGGCGTGACCTACGTCCTGCTCAAGCTGGTCGGCCTCTTCGTGCCCCTGCGGGTCTCGAAGGAACAGGAGATGGAAGGCCTCGATATCACCCAGCATGGCGAGGCGCTGCAGTAGCCTCCATCATTCCGTTACCTTTCGCTGCGCTCCCGAAGGGCAACATTTTGGCTGAAGCCGGGCGCGCACAGCGCCTGGGCAGGGCTGCCCAAGTTTTAGGCGCGACCGAATAGCGCAGCTGCCTCTTATTCCTGCAGAGCGCGAAAACACCCGTGTTCATAGTCCGTTAGGGAGCGCCGCCCGTCTTGGCACGGCATTTGATTCTAGGGGGCCTGGCTGGGCCGCGTAGTGATCACTCTCCGCGTGGTGAATCTCAGTCTCGAACGCCCGGTCACGTCCTGCACCGGGCCCAAGCGGGGATAGGACCCATGAAAATTGTTATGGCGATCATCAAGCCATTCAAGCTCGAAGAAGTCCGGGATGCCCTGACCGCCATTGGCGTTCACGGTCTCACGGTGACGGAAGTAAAGGGATATGGCCG
>Ga0207707_10000816_pt1 | contig 30547 bp, 29 predicted proteins | sample KBSC83BmetaG_FD_184336 | JGI IMG/M metagenome (GOLD analysis project Ga0207707, IMG submission 184336) | Corn rhizosphere microbial communities from Kellogg Biological Station, Michigan, USA - KBS C8-3B metaG (SPAdes) (version 2) | ecosystem: Host-associated > Plants > Roots > Rhizosphere ... | reverse complement strand
GGATCGCATAAGCTGCCGAACCGCCGTATACGGACCCGTACGTACGGTGGTGTGGGAGGGGAGGAGTCGTGAGACTCCCCCCTATCCCGATCGCAATGATGGTTGAGCATCATGGTGACTCTTCCACGCCTCGCGGACTACGACTCGTATCGAACCTGGCGCGCCGATACCTCGCGATGGCTGCCGGTCGCGCGCGACATTGCGCGCAGCCATGACCTGCCCGATACGATGCCGCATGTGTTCGCGACCGGCACGAATATCGTCGCAGCCCTCGACGAGCGGCTGATCCTGAAACTGTTTCCGCCGATGCTGCGGTCGCAATTCATCTGTGAACGCGCCTCGCTGTCGCAACTTGGCGGGCGGCTGAGTCTCCCGATTCCCGAGATCGTCGCCGAGGGCGAGCGCGACGGCTGGCCCTATCTCGTCATCACGCGGCTTGCGGGCGTGCTGGGTTCGGAGGCGTGGCCGTTGCTGCCTGAAGCACAGAAGGAGCGTGTGCTCAGACAGATCGGCGCGACCATCGCAGAGGTCCAGCGTGTCCCGCCGGGGCCGCTGCTCGATGTCGAGCCGCGCTGGGACGCGTTCATGCGCGCACAGATCGCGGGCTGCCGCGCGCGGCACGAACGGCTCGGGCTCTCGCCGAAATTTCTGGCCGGCCTCGACGATCTCCTGCGCGATGCCGCCGAGCTGATCCCGACGTGCGCGGCGCCGGTGATCCTGACCGGCGAATACATCCCCGAGAACTTCCTGCTCGCCAGCGATGATGGCGAGTGGCGTCTCGCGGGCCTGATCGATTTCGGCGACGTCATGACTGGTTTTGGCGAGTATGACCTGCTCGGTCCCAGCGCCCTCATGGCGGCGGGCAGGGCGGGCCGTGTCAAGAGCCTGTTCGAGGGTTTTGGCTATTCAGGCGCCGACATCGATTTCGCGCTGAAGCGCCGCCTGATGGCGCTGATGCTGCTGCACCGGGCCAGCGATCCCGTCAGGCACATCTGCATCGAGGGCTGGCAGGAGCGGGCGGACGATCTGGTGCAGCTTCAGGATTTGATTTGGCCCGATTGATCTCCTGCATTGATATTCGGCAGTGCCTGAAGTGTGCTGCTATTATGAGCAAAGCTGACGCTTTGTATGCAATCCGCGACTTTCATGCGGACTCGCGCTACGACGAAACTTTTTAAGCTAATCATAGGCTTAGTTGCCCCTTAAGGTCCGGGTAAGGTTTGGCACGAACCTTGCGAATACGGTTCCAACCATCGTTTTCACGTTGCGTTGGAGCCTTTCATGAAGCGCCGCGATTTTCTGAAATCTGTTTCCGGCCTGGCCGCGGGAGCGCTCGCGCCCACCGCGCCCGCGATCTGGTCCCCAGCGAAAGCCGATGCGCGTTCCGAGACCCTTCTCATCGTCTCCGAGGGCGGGCCGAACAATCTCGACATCCACGGCGTCGGCACCAACGTGCCCGGCTATGAAGTATCCTGGAATTGCTACGACCGGCTGATCAGCCACGAGATGAAGAGCGGTCCGGGCGGCGTGCCCTATTACGACCGCGACAAGTTCAAGGGCGAACTCGCCGAGGACATGAACATCTCCGGCATGTCGGTGACGTTCAAGCTGAAGAAGAACGCCAAATTCCACGACGGCACGCCGGTCACCGCCAGGGACGTGAAATGGTCGCTCGATCGCGCCGTCTCCGTCGGCGGCTTCCCGACCTTCCAGATGAGCGCGGGCTCGCTGACCAGCCCGGAGCAGTTCGTGATCGTCGACGACAACACCGTGCGCGTCGACTTCATGAAAAAGGACAAGCTGACCATTCCCGATCTCGCGGTCATCGTGCCCTGCGTGGTCAATTCGGAGCTGGTCAAGAAGAACGCCAGCGAAAAGGATCCCTGGGGCCTCGAATACACCAAGCAGCAGACCGCAGGCTCCGGCGCCTACAAGGTGACGAAATGGACCGCGGGCACCGAAGTGGTGATGGAGCGCAACGACGAATGGGCCGGCGGGCCGATGCCGAAGATCAAGCGCGTGATCTGGCGCATGGTGCCGCAGGCCGGCAACCGCCGCGCGCTGCTCGAACGCGGCGACGCCGACATTTCCTATGAGCTGCCGAACAAGGATTTCCAGGAGTTGAAGGCGGCCGGCAAGCTCAATGTCGTGTCGCTGCCGTTCTCCAACGGCATTCAATATATCGGCATGAACGTCACCAGGCCGCCCTTCGACAATCTCAAGGTGCGCGAGGCGGTGGCCTATGCGCTGCCCTACCAGAAGATCATGGACGCCGTTCTGTTCGGGCTGGCGAACCCCATGTTCGGCGCGTCCGCGGACAAGGCGACCGAAGTCGCCTGGCCGCAGCCGACCAAATATTTCACCGACATGGCAAAGGCGAAGGCGCTGCTCGCCGAGGCCGGTTACGCCGACGGTTTCGAGACCACGATCTCGTTCGACCTGAATTTCGCGCAGGTCAACGAGCCGCTCTGCGTGCTGGTGCAGGAGAGTCTTGGCCAGATCGGCATCAAGACCACGATCAACAAGGTGCCCGGCGCCAATTGGCGCACGGAGCTGAACAAGAAGGAGATGCCGCTCTATACCAACGTGTTCTCGGGCTGGCTCGATTACCCCGAATACTTCTTCTACTGGTGCTATCACGGCAACAATTCCGTCTTCAACACCATGAGCTACAAGTCGCCGGAGATGGACAAGCTGATCGACGGCGCGCGCGCCGCCGCCGCGACCGGGGACAAGGCCGCCTACGACACCGATGTGAAGGGATTCGTCGATCTCGCCTTCAGCGATATTCCGCGCATTCCGCTGTACCAGCCCTTCGTCAACGTCGCGATGCAGAAGAACATCTCGGGCTATCAGTACTGGTTCCATCGCCGGCTCGACTATCGCGCGCTGGTGAAGGGGTGAGCGGGCGAATAGCGAATAGGGAGTAGCGAATGGATTCAGGCGGCTGTGATCATCTATTCGCCACTCGCTATTCGCTACTCGCGCGCGAGGAACGAGCGCCATGCTGAGCATGATCGGCAAGCGGCTGATGTTCGCGATCCCGAGCCTGATCGGGGTGGTGATCGTCACCTTCCTCCTGACACGCGCGCTGCCGGGCGACCCTGCGGCCTATTTTGCGGGGCCGGCCGCGACCAAGGAAGCGGTCGAGCAGATCAGGAAGAAGCTCGGCCTCGACAAGCCGCTGATCGAGCAGTTCTTCCGCTACAGCAACGATCTCGCCCACGGCGATCTCGGCAGCTCGCTGACGACAGGTCAGCCGGTCGCGGCCGAAATCCGCAACCGCTTGCCGGCTTCGGCCGAGCTGACGCTGCTCGGCCTCATCATCTCCATTGCGATCGCGCTGCCGCTCGGTGTGCTCGCCGCGACGCGTCCGGGCTCATGGGTCGATCATCTCTGCCGCATCACCACCACGGCCGGCGTATCCTTGCCGGTGTTCTTCACCGGCCTCGTGCTGGTCTATGTCTTCTATTTCCTGCTTGGCTGGGCGCCGGCGCCGCTCGGCCGGCTCGATGTGTTCTACAGCGCGCCGCCGACCGTGACCGGCTTCTACCTGATCGACACCTTGATCGCGCGCGATTTCGAGGCGTTCCGCTCGGCGCTGAGCCAGCTCATCCTGCCGGCGGCGACGCTGGCGATCTTCTCGCTGGCGCCGATCGCGCGCATGACCCGCGCTTCGATGCTGTCGGTGCTGGGCTCCGAATTCGTGCGCACCGCGCGCGCCAGCGGGCTGAAGCCGTCGACCGTCATCATCACCTACGCCTTCCGCAACGCGATGCTGCCGGTCATCACCACGCTGTCGATGGTGTTCTCGTTCCTGCTCGGGGCGAACGTGCTGGTGGAGAAGGTTTTTGCCTGGCCCGGCATCGGTTCCTACGCGGTGGAGGCGCTGATCGCGTCCGACTTCGCGCCGGTACAGGGTTTCGTGCTGACCATGGCTGTCATGTACGTGCTTCTCAATCTCATGATCGACATTCTCTATGGCGTGATCGATCCGCGCGTCAGGCTGGAAGGATAGTGAGGCTGGAAGGATGAGTAGCGTCGCCCCCATCGCCGATACCGTTTCGTCCGCCCGTCCAGGCACGGGCCTTGCCGCTGTCGTCGAGCACACCCGCTATGTGCTCGGCGAGAACCGCGTCACCGCGTTTGCCTTCGCGCTCCTGCTGGTGATCCTGATCGCCGCCTTGTTCGGGCCCTATGTGGTGCCCTACGATCCGCTGGCATCGAATACGGCTGCGGCGCTGAAGCCGCCGTCGGCGGCGCACTGGTTCGGCACCGACCAGCTTGGCCGCGACATTTTCAGCCGCGTCGTGGTGGCGACGCGGCTCGACACCTTCATCGCGGTGGCTTCCGTCGTGCTGGTGTTTTTGATGGGCGGGCTGGCCGGCATCGCCGCCGGCTATTTCGGCGGCTGGACCGACCGCATCGTCGGCCGCATCGCCGACACCATCATGGCCTTCCCGTTGTTCGTGCTGGCGATGGGCATCGTCGCGGCGCTGGGCAACACCGTGCAGAACATCATCCTCGCCACGGCCATCGTGAACTTCCCGCTCTATGCGCGCGTCGCCCGCGCCGAGGCCAATGTCCGCCGCAATGCCGGCTTCGTGCAGGCGGCGCGGCTGTCCGGCAACGGCGAGTTTCGCATTCTTCTCGTGCATATCCTGCCCAACATCATGCCGATCATGATCGTGCAGATGTCGCTGACCATGGGCTACGCGATCCTCAACGCCGCGGGCCTGTCCTTCATCGGGCTCGGCGTACGGCCGCCGACCGCGGAATGGGGCATCATGGTCGCGGAGGGCGCGGGCTTCATGGTCTCCGGCGAATGGTGGATTGCGCTGTTTCCGGGCCTCGCCCTGATGATCGCGGTGTTCTGCTTCAACCTGCTCGGCGACGGCCTGCGCGATATCGTCGATCCGCAGCGGAGGACGTGATGCCATCCGTCATTGCGAGCGAAGCGAAGCAATCCATCCATCCCCGAGTCGACGCATGGATTGCTTCGTCGCTGCCGCTCCTCGCAATGACGAATGCGGTGCGACAACGGAGAACATATTCATGACCGCGCAGCCGCTGCTCGACGTGCGCGATCTCACGGTGGAGTTCTCCACCCGCCGCGGCATCGTCAAGGCCGTGCAGCATGTCGACATCTCCGTCGCCAAGGGCGAGACGCTCGGCATCGTCGGCGAGTCCGGTTCCGGCAAGTCCGTCACCTCCTATGCGGTGATGCGGATCCTCGATCGCGCGGGGAGGATCGCCGAGGGCTCGGTGACGTTCTCCGGCATCGACGTGAAGTCCGCGGGCGAAGACCGGATGCGCGACCTGCGCGGCCGCGAAATCTCGATGATCTTCCAGAACCCGCGCGCCGCGCTCAATCCGATCCGGAAAGTGGGCGACCAGATCGAGGACGTGCTGCGCCAGCATGTGCAGCAGACGGAGGTCATGGATCGCGGCGAGAAAGCCATTGCGGCGCTCGAACAGGTCAAGATCGCCCGCCCGCGCGAGCGCTATCACGCCTATCCGTTCGAGCTCTCCGGCGGCATGTGCCAGCGCGTGGTGATCGCGCTGGCGCTTGCCTGCAATCCGCAGCTCCTGATCGCGGACGAGCCGACCACGGGCCTCGATGTCACCACGCAGAAGGCGGTAATGGACCTGGTCGTCGAGCTGACGAAGCAGCGCGGCATGTCGACCATCCTGATCACGCATGATCTCGGCCTCGCGGCGGCCTATTGCGACCGCGTGGTGGTCATGGAGAAGGGCAGGGTGGTCGAGACCGCGAAGTCTGCGGACATCTTCGCCAACCCGCAGCATGCCTATACGCGCAAGCTGATGCGCGCGACGCCGCGGATCGGCGTATCCTTGCGCGATCTGCTGCCGGAGGAGGAGGCTTCTGTCATGGCCGGGCTTGACCCGGCCATCCATCAATCTTCGAAAGACTCTTCTTCGATGGACCCCCGGGTCAAGCCCGGGGGTGACGAGTCGATTGGTGGAGATGCAAAACCCCTCCTCCTCGTCGAAAAGCTCGTCAAGGAATATCCGCGCCAGGGCGCGACGGCCTCGCTCGGCCGGTTGTTCTCCCGCAAGCCGCCGGTCGAGCAGGAAGTGTTTCGCGCGGTCGACGGCATCAGCTTCACCGTCGGCAAAGGCGAGAGCGTCGGCCTGGTCGGTGAATCCGGCTGCGGCAAATCGACCACGTCCATGATGGTGATGCGGCTTCTCGACCAGACCTCGGGCCGCATCAGCTTCGACGGCGAGGAGATCGGCAGCATCATGCCCAACGCCTTTGCGCGGCTGCCGCTGCGCAGCCGCATCCAGATGGTGTTCCAGGATCCGACCGACAGCCTCAACCCGCGCTTCACCGCGGTGCGCGCGATTGCCGACCCGATCCTGCAGCTCGGCGACATCAGGGGGCGCGACGCCTTGCGCGCCCGCTGCGAGGAGCTGGCGACGCTGGTGGGGCTTCCGATCAACCTGCTGGATCGTTTTCCGCATCAATTGTCTGGCGGCCAGAAGGCACGCGTCGGCATCGCGCGGGCGATTGCGCTGCATCCAAAGCTCGTGATCCTGGACGAGCCGACGGCTGCGCTCGACGTCTCGGTGCAGGCGGTGGTGTTGAACCTGCTTCAGGACCTGAAACAGTCGATGGGCATGAGTTATTTGTTCGTCTCCCATGATTTGAATGTGGTGCGCCTCTTGTGCGATCGTGTCATTGTGATGCGTACGGGACGAATCGTGGAGCAGGGCTCGGCCGAAACGGTGCTGGGCGATCCGCAGGACGCCTATACCAGGGAGCTGCTGACGGCGATTCCGCATCCGCCGTTGCCGGCCCATTAGAAAAGAACGGGAGCGAAATGGCCGCGGATCACATCGACGATTACATCGACTCGGTCGCGAACGCATTGGATCTCCGAATCGAGGAGGCGTGGCGGCCGGCGGTGCGGGCAAACCTCGAAGTGTCGCTGCGCATGGCGCGCCTCGTCGACGGCTTCCCGCTGCCCGACGAAACCGAGCCGGCCAGTGTCTTCACGGCCTGAGGCTGCCATGACCGCGCCGCTGTCGGCTGCCGAAATCGCCAAGGCCGTGACGTCGCACAAGCTGTCGGCGCAGGAAGTGACCGAAGCTGCGCTCGCGCGCATCGAGCAGCACGATCCTGTCCTCAATTCCTTCACCGACGTCACCGCCGATCGTGCCCGCGCCAAGGCGCGCGCTGTCGATGCCGCTATTGCCGCCGGCAAGGCCGTCGGCCCGCTCGCCGGCGTGCCGTTTGCGGTGAAGAACCTGTTCGACGTGAAGGGCATCTCCACGCTCGCGGGCTCGAAGATCAACCGCGACCTGCCCCCCGCGCTGCGCGACGCGACGCTGATCGAGCGGATGGAGGCCGCCGGCGCCGTGCTGGTCGGCGCGCTCAACATGGGCGAATACGCCTATGACTTCACCGGCGAGAACGTGCATGACGGCCCTTCGCGCAACCCGCACGACCCGTCGCGGATGACCGGCGGCTCGTCCGGCGGTTCGGGCAGCGCCGTCGGTGGCGCGCTGGTGCCGATCGCGCTCGGCTCCGACACCAACGGCTCGATCCGCGTGCCGTCATCCTTCTGCGGCATTTTCGGATTGAAGCCGACCTATGGCAGGTTGTCGCGGGCGCGCTCGTTTCCCTTTGTCGCAAGCCTCGATCATCTCGGGCCCTTTGCGCGTAGCGTGCGCGATCTGGCGCTTGCCTATGACGCGATGCAGGGCCCGGATTCCGCTGACGCCGCCTGCACCGCGCGCGCGGCGGAGCCCGTGACGCCCGTGCTGGCGGAAAACATCGGCAGCCTGCGGATCGCACTCGCCGGCGGCTGGTTCCAGAAGAACCTGTTTCCGGAAGCCGTCCAGGCGGTCGCGCATGTCGCGAAGGCGCTCGGCGTCACCCGGACCGTCGAAATACCCGAGGCCGCGCGCGCCCGCGCGGCGGCCTACGTCATCACCACGACGGAAGGCGCGTCGCTGCATCTCGACCGCCTGCGCCAGCGCCCGAACGATTTCGATCCCGCGGTGCGCGACCGTCTGATCGCGGGCGCGATGGTGCCGGCATCCATGGTCGACCGCGCGCAGAAATTCCGCCGCTGGTATCGCGCGAAGCTGTTGGAGATTTTCAAGTCGGTCGATTTGCTGATCGCGCCCGCCACGCCCTGCGTTGCGCCGAAACTCGGTCAGGTGAATTTCGTGCTCGACGGCGTCGAGCTGCCGGTGCGCGCCAATATCGGCATCCACACCCAGCCGATCTCCTTCATCGGCCTGCCGGTGGTCGCCGTTCCCGTGCCGCTTCAGCCGATGCCGATCGGGGTGCAACTGATCGCCCCGCCCTGGCGCGAGGACATCGCGCTTCGCGTCGCCTATTCCCTGGAGCGCATGGGCGTGGTCGCGGCGCCGCCGCCAAGGGGAATTTGAGCGATGGACATCGACTTGCCCGACGTGCTGGCCGAGGTCTCGGCGCAATTCGAACGCTACGAGAAGGCGCTGATGACCAATGACGTCGCCGTGCTCGACGAGCTGTTCCGCAAGGATTCGCACACGCTGCGCTATGGCATCGGCGAAAATCTCTATGGCTATGGCGAGATCGCGTCGTTCCGCGCCGCGCGCTCGCCGGTCGGGCTGATGCGCAGGACGGCGCGCACCGTGATCACCACCTATGGCTGCGACACCGCGGTCGCCTCGACGCTGTTCTATCGCGACAGCCTGCCCGGCAAGGTCGGCCGGCAGATGCAGACCTGGGTGCGCTGTCCCGAGGGTTGGCGAATCGTCGCGGCCCATGTCAGCGTGATCGACGAGCCGAAGGTCTGAACCGCATGAGCCTCGACGATCTCCCAGCGAATGGTGCGCGCCGAAGCGAGGCCGCGGTGCGCCGCATCGACCGTGCGTCGCCGTCGGTGGTGAAGATCACCCGCGCCGAGGAATTGCGGCTCCAACTCGCCGATGAGATCGTGCGCGGCGCGCTGCCGCCGGGTGCCGCGCTGGACGAAACCGACATTGCGCGCCGCTTTTCCGTGTCGCGCACGCCGGTACGCGAGGCACTGCGCCAGCTCGTCGCCTCCGGCCTGGTCGAGGCGCGGCCGCATCGCGGCGCGGTGGTGGCACGCCCCTCGATCGAGCGGCTCACCGACATGTTCGAAGCGATGGCGGAGCTGGAGGCTCTGTGCGCGGGGCTCGCTGCGGAGCGCATGACGCCGGTCGAACGGCATCGGCTCGAGGCGGTGCATGAGGAATTGCGGGTACTGAGCCATGCCGGCAATCCCGATCGCTTCCACGCGGTCAACGAGCGCTTCCACAACACGATCTATGCCGGCTCGCAGAACGCCTATGTCGCCGAGATGACGCTCGCCACGCGCGTGCGGGTGCAGCCGTTCCGCCGCGCCCAGTTCCGCAATCTCGGGCGCCTGGCCAAATCGCATGCCGAGCACGACCGCGTCGTCGTCGCCATCCTGCGCGGCGACAAGGCCGGCGCGTCGGCGGCGATGCGCGACCACATCGAGCTCGTGCGCGATGAGTACGAGATCTACGCGGTATCGGTGTGACATCAGCGTCGTCATTCCGGGGCGGTGCGCCAGCACCGAACCCGGAATCTCGAGATTCCGGGTTCGCGCTTCGCGCGCCCCGGAATGACAGTTACACCGCCGCCTTCTCCGCCATATACGCCCGCCAGCCCCCGAACGAGGAAATATCCCGCGCGCCTTCGACGCCGGCGGCTTCGACGATGAAGCCCTTCACGCTGCGGCCGTCGGAGAGGCGGATGGTGCCGATCGAGAGCGGCGGCGGGATCGCGGCAACGAATTGTCCGAACGCGGCCGGCGACAGCGCCCAGATTTCCAAATCGATCGCCGATCCCTGGCCGGGCTCGACGCGCAGCATGCCGGGCTTGGGCGGCGTGGTCGGCAGAGCATAGAGTTTGTAATCGGGCGAGGTGACCGCGGCTTCGATCAGCCGCCCGCCCAGCGAACGCAATTCGCCGTTCAGCGCCATGCCCGAAAGATGCGCGCCGACCACCGCGATCGGAATGTCGCCACCACTGCTCGTGGCCAGCGGCGCGAGCGGCGGCTGTGCCAGACCCTTCGCGCCGATCTTCAACTTCGTGTCGGCATGGAAGACGCGGCCGATGCTGGCCAGCAGCGCGTCGCGTCCCGCGGGCGCAAGCAATGTGATTCCGAAGGGGATGTCGTCGGCGCGCATCGCCGCCGGCAGCGCCAGGGCGCAGAGATCGAGCAGATTGACGAAATTGTTGTAGGTGCCGAGCCGGCTGTTGAGCTCGATCGGATTGGCCAGCACCTGCTTGGTCGAATAGGCGGTGGGCGCGGTCGGCAAGATGATAGCGTCCAACTCGGCGAAGGCGCGCTCGGCGGCCTTGCGCAGGCCCTGCAGGCGATACAGCGCGGAGAAGGTTTCGGCCGCGGTCAGCCGGCTCCCGGCCGCCGTGATCTCGCGCGTCACCGGGTGGATCGAATCCGGCGAAGAGGCGAGCAGATCGCGGATGACGAGATAGCGCTCGGCGACCCAGGGGCCCTCATAGAGCAGCCGCGCGGTCTCATAGAACGGCTCCATGTCGAATTCGACCAATGTGGCGCCCAGCGCGCTCCAGCGCTTGAGCGCTTCGCCGTAAGCCGCTTCCGAGGCCTTGTCGCCGAAGAAGATCAACTGCCCGCTGCGCGGCACGCCCAGCCGCAATCTCGCCGGCATCGGCGTGAGCGCTCGCAGCGGCCGGTCGCGCGAAAAGGGATCGGCGGCATCGGGCCCCGTCATCGCAGCAAGCGCGGTCACCGCGTCGTCGACGGTGAGCGCAAACACCGATACGCAGTCGAGCGTGCGGCAGGCCGGCACCACGCCCGCGGTCGAGACCATGCCGAGGCTCGGCTTCAGGCCGACGATGTTGTTGAGCATCGCCGGCACCCGGCCGCTGCCTGCGGTGTCGGTGCCGAGCGCGAGCGGCACGAGCCCCGCGGAAACCGCGACCGCCGAGCCCGAGCTCGATCCGCCCGGAATGAGATCGCTGCGCAAGGGATTGTGGGGGATGCCGTAGGGCGAGCGCACGCCGACCAGGCCGGTGGCAAACTGGTCGAGATTGGTCTTGCCGATGATGATGGCGCCGGCCGCGCGCAGTTTTGCGACGGCGGTCGCGTCCTGCGACGGCGTGGTCGAAAAGGCCGGGCAGGCGGCGGTGGTCGGAAAACCCTTGGCGTCGATATTGTCCTTTACCGCGACCGGCACGCCGTAAAGCGGCAGCCCGGCGGCATTCTTCACATTGAGCCTCCCGGCTTCCGCCAATGCGTCCGTCTCGTCGCGCAGGCTGATGAAGATCGCGGGATCGTTATGGTCGCGGATGCGCTGATAGGAGCGGGCGATGGTATCAGCGGGCGTCAGCGCTCCTGCGCGATGCGCAGCGACGATCGCGGCAACGGTCTCGGTCCACGCACAACTCCCTGTCTCGCTCCATCGGCCCCGGAGCCTAGATCCTGCTCAAACGAAGCAAGCGGTGTGCCATTGTGTACAACAGCGGCATCTTCGGACAGATCGAAATACACTTTCCTTGTCAGATGCTTGAGGCGGGCGCTGCCGACCCCGCGCCGGGCTTTTCACCATTGCCTGCTCAAATGATGAGCAGCTTCTAGCTCGCGACCTTGCTGCTGCCCTGGGTAATCAGCCGTGCGGCGCGCTGGTCGCGGGCGTGGATCCAGAGCCAGCTCAGCGCCACGCTGAGGCGGTTGCGCAGGCCGATCAGGAAGTAGATGTGGGCAAAGCCCCAGATCCACCATGCAAGCGCGCCGCGCAGCTTGATGCGGCCGAAATCGATCACCGCGAGCCGCTTGCCGATCTGCGCGAGGCTGCCGGCGTGCTTGTAGCGGAACGGTGGCAGCGTCGTGCCCTTAAGTCGCGCCATAATGGTCTCCGCGACATAGCGGCCTTGCTGCTTCGCGGCCGGCGCGATGCCGGGCACGGGATTGCCGTCGGGGCCGGCGATGGTCGTAGTGTCGCCGACGGCGAAGATGTCGGGATGGCCGGGCACGGTCAGGTCGGGTTCGACCTTGAGACGATAGGCACGGTCGGCCGGTGCGCCGAGCCATTCGGCGGCGCGCGAGGCGCGGACGCCGGCGGCCCAGATGAGGGTGCGTGCGTCGAGCTTCTTGCCGCCATAGACGACGCCGCTCGCCGAGCACTCCGTGACGGCTTCTCCGAGCATCACCTCGACGCCGAGGTTTTCCAGCGACGCTTTCGCATAGGCCGAGAGATCGTCGGGAAAGCCACCGAGCACGCGCGGGCCTGCCTCGATCAGCACCACGCGGGCCTTGCGCGTATCGATATGGCGAAAATCCTTCGGCAGCGTGTCCTTGGCGAGATCGGCGATGGTGCCCGCGAGCTCGACGCCGGTCGGGCCTGCGCCGATGATGACGAAGGTCAGCAGCGCCGCGCGACGCTCCGGGTCGGTCTCGCGCTCGGCCCGCTCGAAGGCAACGAGAATCCGCCGCCGCAGCGTCGTGGCGTCCTCCAGCGTCTTCAGTCCGGGCGCGAACGGTTCCCACTCGTCATGGCCGAAATAGGCGTGGCGCGCGCCGGTCGCGAGCACCAGCGTGTCATAGGGAATGCTGTCGCCGTCTTCGAGCAGCACGCGCTTTCCGGCCGGATCGACGCCGTTGACGTTGGCGAACAGCGTCGTCACCTCGGGGCGGTTGCGCAGGAGATAGCGGATCGGCCAGGCGATCTCGCTGGTGGCGAGCGAGGCGGTGGCGACCTGATAGAGCAGCGGCTGGAACAGATGATGGTTGCGGCGATCGATCAGCGTGATCTCTACCGGCGCACCGGCAAGACGATAGGTCGTCTCGAGGCCGCCAAAGCCGGCGCCGACGATCACCACGCGATGGAGTTTGGCCGGTGCTGTGGTCATGGGATCTCTCCCCGGGATCGGAGCGCTCCTGACATGTAGTCGTTTAAGTCCGAGGGCGATAGGCCGTTGCGGCCTATCGCCCCATAGCGAATGCCGATCGTGATGGTGCGCGCTCCGCCTCGCATAAAAAATATGCTCCCTGCGAATCCTTTGACCCGCGCGAAACGTCATGGGCAGCGAGACCCCCTGCCTAACCCATGGAGAAGACGATGAAGCGCACCCTGATCCGCTACAAGACGAGGCCCGATGCGTCCGACCGCAATGCCGAGCTGATCTCGGCGGTGTTTTCGGAACTGAAGGCTGCGAAGCCGGATGGCGTCCGCTATCTTTCGCTCCGGCTCGACGACGACACCTTCATCCATCTCGTCGAGACCGCGGCCGATGACGGCAGCAGCCCGATTCCCAGGCTCACGGCGTTTCAGGCCTTCCAGAGCGGCATCCGCGAGCGTTGCGCCGAGCCGCCGCAGTCGCGCGCAGCGACCATTGTCGGCAATTACCGTATGCTTGGCGAGACCTGACATCCTGGCGCAAAATGGTGTCAACTCGATTGCGCTTTCAAACTCCGAGGTGCCATGACGCCGCTCCCTGATCTCGCGGCTACCGACGAACTCGAGCGCCTGCTGGTGGCGATGCGGCCAAAGCTGCATCGCTACTGCGCACGCATGGTGGGTTCCGTCATCGACGGCGAGGACGTGTTGCAGGACGCCCTGATCAAGGCGGTCGAGGCGCGGCCCGCCGCCGGCGCGATCCAGAATCAGCAAGGCTGGCTGTTCCGCATCGCGCACAACACCGCGCTGGATTTCCTGCGCCGCCGCAGCCGGCAGGAAGCGCTTCGATCGGCCGAGGAGGTGGAGATGATCGCCGATGAGTGGGATGCCATCGCAAGCCGCCAGATCGCGAATGCGAGCCTGCGCACCTTCATGCGGCTGCCGGTCGCACAGCGCTCGAGCGTGATCCTGATGGACGTGCTCGGCTGCTCGCTCGGGGAAGTCTGCAGCATCATGGATTATTCGCTGCCCGCAGCCAAAGCCGCGCTGCATCGCGGGCGAACGCAATTGCGCGAGCTGGCGGAGGAGGGCGATGATGCGCCGCAGCCGGTGCTGTCGGATGCCGATCAGGCGCGTCTGTCGGCCTATGTCGCCTCGTTCAATGCCCGCGACTTCGACGCGATCCGCACCATGATCGCCGATGACGTGCGGCTCGAGCTTGTCAGCCGTATCATGCTGAACGGCAAGGCCGAAGTGTCGCGCTATTTCGGCAATTATTCGCTGGTCAGCGACTGGCACCTCGTCGCGGGATCGGTCGAGGGTCGCCCGGCGATCCTGGTGTTCGATCCGAACGAGCCGGACGGGAAGCCCAAATATTTCGTGCTGCTCGGCTGGACCGCGGACAAGGTCGCCACCATCCGCGACTTCCGCCACGCGCCCTATGTGGTCGACGGCCTCGAATATCAGCGTATGTCGTAAGGGGCACGGCCCAATCGGCCCCCGGGCTGCGACAAACGTAGCCCCCAAAACCGGCACTATATTTCTTGCTATCCCCGATCGCTGCGAACTATGGTGCAGCCCGGCCGGCCGGCCGGACGGACTTGAGCCGAAGGTTCTAGGGCTTCGGCCCGGCTTCTCGCTTGCTGGCAGTCGGCGACTTCGCGCACAAAACAGCTTGCAACAGGCGATCGCCCGGCGGGCCGGAGTGGTTGAGGTAACGAGGAGGGGAAACCAATATGAAGACGGCATACTGGCTTGCGGGCGCCACCACGTTTTCCATGGCGCTTTCGCTGTCGAGCCTTGCACTTTCAGGTCCTGCATTGGCAGGCGACACCATCAAGATCGGCTTTGTCTCGACCTTCAGCGGTCCGACCGCGGTGATCGGCAACGACATGCGCAATTCCTTCGAGCTCGCGCTCGACCATCTCGGCCGCAAGATGGGCGGCAAGCCGGTCGAAGTGATCTACGAGGACGACGGCCAGAAGCCCGACGTCGGCAAGCAGAAGACCGAGAAGCTAGTGCAGTCCGACAAGGTGGATTTCATCGCCGGCTACATCTGGTCGAACGTGCTGCTGGCCTCGCTCAAGACCGCGGTCGACTCTCAGACCTTCCTGATCACGGCCAATGCAGGTCCGTCGCAGCTCGCGGGCGAATTGTGCTCGCCTTACGTATTCTCGACCTCCTGGCAGAACGACCAGACGCCGCAGGCCATGGGCCTCTACATGAACCAGAAGGGCGTCAAGTCGGTGTTCCTGATCGGCCCGAATTATGCCGCCGGCAAGGACATGCTCGCCGGCGTCAAGAGCACGTTCAAGGGCCAGGTCGTGGGCGAGGAATACACGGTGTGGCCGACCCAGCTCGATTTCTCGGCCGAGCTGACGAAGGCGCGCAACTCCGGCGCGGAATCGATCTTCGTGTTCTATCCGGGCGCGGCCGGCGTGCAATTCCTCAATCAATATGCGCAGGCCGGCATCAAGGACAAGATGCCGCTCTACACCGCCTTCACCATCGACGAGCTTTCGCTGCCGCTGCAGAAGGACAACGCGATCGGCGTGCCCGGTGCGCAGGAATGGGTCAACGATCTGCCCAACGACCAGAACAAGAAGTTCGTCGAGGATTACCACAAGAAATATCCGGGACTGCGTCCGACCTATTACGGCGCCCAGGCCTATGACGCGGCGCAGTTGATCAACAGCGCCGTGGTCGCGGTGAAAGGCGATACCTCGAAGAAGGACGCGATGAAGGCCGAGATGGAAAAGGCAAACTTCAAGTCGCTGCGCGGCGCGTTCAAATACGGCAACAACCACATCCCGATCCAGAATTTCTACCTGCAGGACGTGGTCAAGGGCGGCGACGGCCAGCTCTCGCTGAAGACGGTTGCCACCATCGTCAAGGACGACCAGGACCGCTTCCACGACAAATGCCCGATGAAGTGAGCCTGGCTTCTGTTACAAACGGCGGCGGTGCCTGCGCACTGCCGCTTTTGCTTGGGATATGATGAGATCGGATTGATCCGTACGGCATCGCAAGTGTGCTCCCTCGCCCCGCCCTTTCGCGGGGAGAGGGTTGGGGTGAGGGGCTCTATCCGCGCACACCGGGCTCGCGGTGAGTCCCCCTCACCCGAAATTCGCTGCGCGAATTTCGACCTCTCCCTGCAAGCGGGGCGAGGTGAAGAACCGAGCCCGCTGACACGCCGATTCGATCTCTTGCGCTCCAGTTTCGGAACCCCATGCTGCTCGTCGTCGAACAGATCTTGAATGGATTGCAGTTCGGGCTGCTGCTGTTCCTGCTGGCGGCGGGATTGACGCTGGTGTTCGGCATCATGGACTTCGTCAATCTCGCGCATGGCTCGCTCTACATGATGGGCGCCTATTTCGCCGCGACGTTCGTGGCCTGGACCGGAAGCTTCGTGCTCGGCGCGGGGCTGGCGCTGGGCGCGACGCTGCTGCTCGGCATCGTGCTGGAATTCACGGCGTTGCGACACCTTTATGGCCGCGATCACCTCGACCATGTGCTCGCGACCTTCGGCCTGATCCTGTTTTTCAATGAAGCGGTACGGCTGATCTGGGGCCCCGCGGGACTCGCGCTATCGTTACCGCCCTGGTTGACCGTGCCGGTGCAGATCCTGCCCGGCATCCAGTATCCCGCCTACCGGCTCGCGATCATCGTGGTCGCACTCGCGGTGGCGCTCTTGCTCTATCTCGGCGTGATGCGCACCCGCATCGGCATGCTGATCCGCGCCGGCGCGTCCAACCGCGAGATGATCGGCGCGCTCGGCATCAACATCAAGCTGCTCTACACGCTGGTGTTCGGGCTTGGTGCCGCGCTCGCGGGCCTCGCCGGGATGATGCAGGCGCCGATCCTCACCGTGCAGATCGGCATGGGTGAGAACATCCTGATCCTTGCCTTCGTCGTCATCGTGATCGGCGGCATCGGCTCGATCCGCGGCGCCTTCCTCGCCGCGATCTTCGTCGGCCTGATCGATACGCTCGGCCGCGCCTTCCTGCCCAATTTGCTGCGGCAGGTCCTGAGCGGCGCGGCGGCGTCGACCGCGGCGCCTGCGCTGTCGTCGATGCTGATCTACCTGTTGATGGCGATCGTGCTGGTGTGGCGGCCGGAGGGGCTGTTTCCGGCCAGCAAACGATGAAGATCGAGCGCAACGTCCCGAATGCCGTTGTGGCGCTGGTGGTCGCCGGCCTCCTGCTGCTGCCGCTTTATTCCGCGTTGTCGGGCAACGTTTTCATCCTGACGCTGTTCACCCGCATCGTCATCCTGGCGCTGGCGGCCGCCAGCCTCAACCTGATCATGGGCTATGGCGGGATGATGAGCTTTGGCCATGCCGCCTATCTCGGCATCGGGGGCTACGCCGTCGGCATCTTGGCGCAGGAAGGATTTGGCTCCGGCTTCCTGCAGTTTCCGGTGGCGCTGGCGGCGTCCGCGTTGTTTGCGCTTGTCATCGGCGCGCTGTCGCTGCGCACCCGCGGCGTCTATTTCATCATGATCACGCTCGCCTTCGCGCAGATGGCTTATTATGTCGCCTCTGGCCTCGCCCGCTACGGCGGCGACGACGGTCTCACCATCTACAAGCGCAGCACGTTCGCAGGGCTGATCAATCTCTCCAACCGCGTGCAGTTCTATTATCTCTGCCTCGCCTGTCTCCTCGGCGTGATCTTCCTGATCTGGCGTATCGTCAATTCGCGCTTCGGCCTCGTGGTGCAGGGACTCCGCTCCAACGAGCAGCGCATGCAGGCGATCGGCTTTCCAGCCAAGCGGTACAAGCTCGTCTGCTTCGTCATCGCGGGCACGCTGTGCGGCCTCGCAGGCGCGCTGCTCGCCAACAATACCGATTTCATCAGCCCGGCGGTGATGTACTGGACCCGTTCCGGCGATCTCATGGTGATGGTGATCCTGGGTGGAATGGGCTCGCTGTTCGGTCCGGTGATCGGTGCCGTGGTCTATCTCGTGCTGGAAGAACTGCTGTCGCAGATCACGGAATATTGGGCGCTGATCATGGGGCCGTTGCTGCTGCTGGTCGTGTTGTTCGGCCGCGGCGGCATCATGGGCATGCTCGGGAGGTTTTCCCGTGGCTGAACCGCTGCTCTCCGTGAAAGGCCTCGTGCGCCGGTTCGGCGGCATCCTTGCTACCGACAACGTCTCGCTCGATGTCGCGCGAGGCGAATTGCACGCCATCATTGGCCCGAACGGCGCCGGCAAGACCACGCTGATCAGCCAGCTCACCGGGCATCTCGCACCGCATGCCGGCAGCATTTCCGTGGCCGGCCGCGATATCACGTATTTGCCGGCCCATCGCCGCAGCGCGCTGGGGCTTGCACGCTCGTTCCAGATCACCTCGCTGCTGCTCGACTTCACCGCCGCCGACAACGTCGCGCTCGCAGCCCAAGCGCATGATGGCCACTCCTTTCGCTTCATCGGCGATGCGCGCAAGGAGAGGGGCCTTCGCGACAAGGCGCAGGCCGCCTTGCAGCGCGTCGGTCTGGCCGAACGCGCCAATGTGCTGGTTTCGAGATTGAGCCATGGCGAGCAGCGCGAGCTGGAGCTGGCGGTCGCGCTCGCCACTCAACCGCAATTGCTGCTGCTCGACGAGCCGATGGCCGGCCTTGGCGTCACCGAATCCGTGCGCATGGTGAAACTGCTGCAGGAGCTGCGAAAGGAAGTGACCATCGTGCTGGTCGAGCACGACATGGAAGCCGTGTTCGCGCTCGCCGACCGCATCACGGTGCTGGTCTACGGCCGTGTCATCGCCTCCGGCAACCCATCGGAGATCCGCCAGAACGAAGAGGTCAAGCGCGCCTATCTCGGCGACCAGCATGTGGTGGTGCGCCATGGTTGACAATATGGCTGATGCGCCGCTGCTCGAAGTCGAGGGCATCGAAACCTGCTACGGGCTGAGCCAGGTACTGTTCGGACTCTCTCTTTCCATCAAGCGAGGCGAGATGGTCTCGCTGATGGGCCGCAACGGCATGGGCAAGACCACGACCATCCGCTCCATCATGGGGCTGACCCGTGCCCGTGCCGGCAATATCCGCTTTGGCGGGGTGGAGGTGCGGGAGCTGCCGTCGTACCGGATCGCCAAGCTCGGCATCGGCCTCGTGCCGGAGGGCCGGCAGATTTTCCCGAACCTCACCGTGCGCGAAAATCTGGTCGCGGCCTCTGCCAACCGTCTCGACGCCTCCGATCCATGGACGCTGGAAAAAATCCATGCGCTGTTTCCGCGGCTCGACGAACGCGGCGGCAATATGGGCAACCAGCTCTCCGGCGGCGAGCAGCAGATGCTCGCGATCGGCCGCGCGCTGATGACCAATCCAACGCTCCTGATCCTGGATGAAGCCACCGAAGGTCTGGCGCCGCTGATCCGCCAGGAGATCTGGGATTGCCTGTCGATGCTGAAGGCGCGCGGGCAATCGATCCTGGTGATCGACAAGAATGTCGAACACCTGACCCGCATCTGCGACCGCCACACCATCATCGAGCGCGGACGCACGGTGTGGAGCGGCACCTCGGCCGAGCTGATGGCCGAGCCCGATCTGCAGCACCGCTATCTCGGGATCTAAGTCTTCACTCTTCTTCGTCATGCCCGGCCTTGTGCGGGGCATCCACGCCTTGGTTGCGAAGAAACTTGGCTGCGAAGAAAGACGTGGATGGCCGGGTCAAGCCCGGCCATGACGAGCCTGGTTGAAATTCCCATTGTGCCGCGTGAACGCGCGTGCCAGATTTTTCCCCGTAGCGTGGCCGGGAAGGAGATTTCATGTCGTTCAGGAAGTTCGCGTTTGCCCTCGTCCTTTCCGGTCTTGTCTTTTGCAGTCTCACCTGTCTCGGCGCCAAGGCCGACGACAAGGTGCTGAAGGTCGGATCGACCCCGACCGGCATTCCCTTCACGTTCCTCGATACAAAGACCAACACCATCGAGGGCGTGATGGTCGATCTCATCAAGGAGGTCGCCAGGGACGCCGGCTTCAAGGTCGAGATCGAGGGCATGCAGTTCTCGACGCTGATCCCGTCACTCACCGCCAACAAGATCGATATCATCGCGGCTGCCATGTACATCACGCCGCCGCGCAAGGAGGTGATCGATTTCTCCGGCCCGGTCTACACCTATGGCGAGGGGCTGATCGTGCCGAAGACGGACGGCAAGGCCTACAAGGAGTTCGCCGATCTGAAGGGCGAAACCGTCGGCGCGCAAAAGGGCACGGCCTTCATCGAGCCCCTGCACAAGACCGGATTGTTTCCGGAGGTGAAGATCTACGACAACATTCCCTCCATCCTTGCTGACGTGAACACCGGCCGTCTCAAGGCCGGCTTCGCCGACAAGCCGATCCTCGCCTACAACCTCAAGCAGGGACTGTTTCCGGAGGTGAAGCTCGTGAACAGCTATGTCTCGACCATCACCGGCTCGGTTGGTATCGGCGTGCGCAAGAGCGACGGCGAGCTGCTGGCGAAGATCAACGCCTCGCTCGACAAGCTGACCAGGGACGGCACGGTGAAGAAGATCCTCGGGAAGTGGGGTCTCGACTAGCACAAGACATTGCAGCGCGGCGCGTGCGATCGGCGGTGGCCATGACGAAGTTCCTCGCCGATGCACGAGAGTTCATGCCAATCTTGCTGCAAGGCGTGTGGCTCACCATCGTCGTGACGTGCGGCTCGCTGGTGCTGTCGACGCTGCTCGGGATGGTGTGGGCGCTGATGCGCGTCTGCCGCATCCGCTTTTTGCAGCGGCTCTCGGCAGGCATCGTCAACGGCATCCGCGGCATCCCGATCATCGTGCAGCTCTTCTACATCTACTTCGTGATGCCGGAGCTCGGCGTCACGCTGTCGGCGCTGCAGGCCTCGATCATCGGGCTCGGCATCGCCTATTCGGCCTATCAGGCGGAAAATTTCCGCGCCGGCATCGAGGCGATCGACAAGGGGCAGATCGAGGCGTCGGAATCGCTCGGCATGGGCTGGGCGCTGATGATGCGGCGCGTGGTGCTGCCGCAAGCGGTGAAGATCATCCTGCCGCCCTACGGCAACATCATGATCATGATGCTGAAGGATTCTTCGCAGGCCTCCACCATCACGGTCGCGGAGCTGACCTTGAAAGGGCAGCTCATCGCGGCCTCCACCTTCAAATATACCACCGTGCTCAGCATGGTCGCGGTGCTCTATCTCGTCATGAGCGTCCCGCTGATCCTGTTCGTGGGCTGGCTGGAGCGCCGCATGGGGAAGGCGCGCTAATGATCGAGCTCTCCGAGGTGCACAAGAGCTTTGGCAACGTGGAGGTGCTGCGCGGTATCACGGCAAGCGTTGGCCGCGGCGAGGTCGTTTGCATCATCGGCCCGTCCGGCTCGGGCAAGTCCACGATCCTGCGCTGCATCAACGGCCTCGAAGGTTACGACAGCGGCGTCATCTCGATCGACGGTGCGCGCGTGGACCGCGCCTCGCCTGCCATCAAGCTGGTCCGCACCCAGATCGCCATGGTGTTCCAGCGCTTCAACCTGTTTCCGCACCGGACTGCACTGGAGAACGTCATCGAAGGTCCGATCTACGTGAAAGGCATCAGGCGCGAGGAGGCGGTGCCGCGCGCCATCGAGCTGCTGACGCGGGTAGGCCTGAAGGACAAGGCGAACGCCTATCCGGCCGAGCTCTCGGGCGGGCAGATGCAGCGCGTGGCGATCGCGCGGGCGCTCGCGATGCAGCCCAAGGCGATCCTGTTCGACGAGCCGACGTCCTCGCTCGATCCCGAGCTCGTCGGCGAGGTGCTGGCGGTGATGCGCGCGCTCGCCGAAGACGGCATGACCATGGTGGTCGTGACCCACGAGATCCGCTTCGCGCAGGAAGTGGCGGACCGCGTGCTGTTCCTTGACCACGGCACGATTCTGGAGGAAGGACCGGCAAAGCAGGTCCTGACCACGCCGCAGCATGCGCGAACCCAGGAATTCCTGCGCCGCGTGCTGCGGCCGATTTAGAGTATGAACCGGAAAAAGCCTGCCCCCACTTGATGCGGGGGTAGGCATCGGTTTTTGCCCTCGCGACAAACGCGGAGCGCGGAGGTCATGCTCAAATTAGTCGGGTCCGCGAGCCCTGCGCGCCCTACTGTTTTTCGAACGGAATGTACTGCTGGTATTCCTTCGGCACCTGGCTGCGATAGCGCGAGGGCACCGTTCCGCTCTGGACCGAATGGTCGATCTCCTGCTGCCGCGTCATCCGCTTGCCGCCAGTCTTTTTCTTCGCAGCCGCCTTCTTGCCTGCATCCGCCGGCGTTGCATCGCTGGGCGAGGCGGCCGGCGCGGGCGAGGCGGCCGGCGCGGGCGAAGCAGCCGGTGCGGGCGCGGCAGGGGCCGGTGCCGCGGGCGCATCGGTGCCGGCGGCGGGCGCCTGGGCCAGCACGGCACTCGCCGGCAGGCAGCTCAACGCGGCGGCTAAAGCAACAAGAGAAATCTTCTTCATTTGAAACTCCGGGTATTCCTCAAACGGAACAGTCACAACGAAGGACCATACACCATTTCGTGCGGCTCCCATTGACAGCAGGACAACGACCCGTTTATCTACCTACTAATAGGTAAATACACGATCGGAGCACAGAGATGAAGATCTACGACTTCAAGGGCTTCCCCAATCCTGCGCGGATTCGTATCGCCGTCGCCGAGAAGGGGCTCGCCGACCAGATCGAGTTCGTCGCGGTCAATGTGCCCGAGGGCGAGCACAAGACGCCTTCCTTCACCGCGAAGAATCCGGCCGCCGCCGTTCCCGTGCTCGAGCTTGAAGACGGCACCTGCATCGCAGAATGCACCGCGATCACCGAATATCTGGACCATATGTCGGGTGCGCCGACCCTGACCGGGGCCCGTGCGAGGGAACGCGCGGTCATCCACATGATGCAGCGGCGCACCGAGGCCACCCTGCTCGACGCGGTTGCGACCTACTTCCATCACGCCACGCCAGGGCTCGGTCCTCACATCGAGACGTACCAGAACAAGGAGTGGGGAGAGAGGAACCGCGAGCGCGCGCTCGACGGCATGCGATATCTCGACCGCGTCCTCGATCGACAGACCTTCGTGGCCGGCGACCACTTCACCATGGCCGACATCACGGCCTATGCCGGCCTTCTCTTTGCCGACATTGCCGGGATCGCCATTGCGCCCGAGCTGACCAACCTCATATGCTGGCGTGCCAACATCGCCGTCCGTCCGTCCGTTCAGTCGATGTAAGTGGAGAGCCACGCAAATGGATCTCAATTCCGATTTCAGCCAGCGCGCCGTGGTGCATGCCGCGACGCTGCCATGGGTGGCCTCGCCGATATCAGGCGTGGAGCGGCGCATGCTCGATCGCATCGGCGGCGAGGTGGCGCGCGCGACCACGATCGTGCGTTATGCGCCGGAGAGCCGGTTCTCGCCGCATGTCCATGGCGGTGGCGAGGAGTTTCTGGTGCTCGATGGCGTCTTCCAGGACGAGCACGGTGACTTTCCGGCCGGCAGCTACATCCGCAATCCGCCGCAGTCGCGTCATACGCCGGGCTCGAAGCCGGGCTGCACCATCCTGGTGAAACTCTGGCAATTCGATCCCGCCGATCGCTCGCATGTGTGCATCGACACCAACAAGATGCCGTATCTGCGGCCGCTGGAGCGGCCTGAGGTCGAAGTGATGCCGCTGTTTCGCGACGCCGCCGAAGACGTCCGGCTGGAGCGCTGGCCGGCCTCCTCGCGCATCGCGCTTGCGTTGCCTGAAGGCGGCGAGTTCTTCGTGCTCGATGGCGGCTTCGAGGAAGGCGGTCAGGCCTTCGTTCCGCAATCCTGGCTGCGCCTGCCGGCCGGCGCGCGGCTGCAGGCAGCGGCGGGGCCGAAAGGCTGCGTGGTCTGGGTGAAGTCAGGCCATCTGGCGCACCCGCCGGCGCTTCCCCGCCAAACCGGCTAGGCGCGTCTCAAAACATCTCGAAATATTCGCGCTGTTCCCAGTCCGACACTTCGGCCTGGAAGCGCTCGATCTCGGCGTTCTTGATGAAGACGTAGTAGTCCACGAGGTCGGCGCCGAGCTGCTCGCGGAAGAACGGATCGTCCTTGAGCGCATACACCGCCTCGCGCAGCGATTTCGGCAGAAGATCCGCCTTGGTCTCATAAGGCGTATCCGCCGACAGCGGCGGATCGAGCTTGCGGTCGACGCCGTCGAGGCCGGAAAGGATTTGCGAGGCCATGTACAGATAGGGATTGGCGGCCGGCTCCCCGACGCGGTTCTCCAGCCGCGTGGCGGGATCGTTGGTCGCCCCGAGCACGCGGATCATCACGCCGCGGTTGTCGCGGCCCCAGATCGCGCGGTCCGGCGCCAGCGAATAGGAGCGGTAGCGCTTGTAGCCGTTGATGGTCGGCGTCGTGAACACGGTTGCCGCGCGCGCATGCACGAGCAGGCCTGCGAGATAATTGCGGGCGAGGGGACTCAACACTTCGTTGCCGTCGCTCGCCATGAAGGCGTTTGTGCCGTCGGCGCGCGACACCAGCGATTGATGCAAATGCCAGCCCGAGGCGAACACGTTCGGCAGCTTCGGCCGGCACATGAAGGTCGCGTGATAGCCGTGGCGGCGTGCGATCTGTTTCACGGCCGAGCGGAACAGCACCATGTTGTCGGCCGGCTCGATGCCTTTTTTCGGCGCGAAGGTGAACTCGCACTGGCTCGGGCCGAACTCGACCTCGACCGAGCGCAAGGGCAGGCCGAGCGCGAGCACGTCGCGGCGGATGATGTCGAGCGGGCCCTCCATCTGGTCGTAGCGCTGCTCGGTCAAATATTGATAGCCGTGCGAGAGCAGGCTGACGGAAGGCGGCTCGCCCGGCTGGGTCGCATAGTGCGGCGCCATGTGCGTCTCTTCGAGCTTGAAGAGGTGGAATTCGACCTCGAGCCCCGCGACGAAATCATAGCCGCGCTCGCCGAGCTTGTTCAGCACCGAGCGATAGAGCTGCCGGGTCGAGAACGGCACCGGCTTGCCGTTGCCGAAATAGATGTCGCACAGCACCCAGCCCGACGCCGGCGACCACGGCAGCACGCGGAACGTCGTGGGGTCCGGCACCATCATGAAATCGGCGGCGCCTTCCATCTCCTTCATGCCAAAGCCGCCGCCGGCGGTGAACACCGGGAACACCGTGCGGTGCGAGGTGTCCTTGGCAAGCATGGTGGTGGTGATGCTGCAGCCGCTTTCGAGCGAGGCGACGGCTTCCGATGCGATCAGCGTCTTGCCGCGCAAAATGCCGTGCTGGTCGGCAAAGGAGAGGCGGATGGTCTCCAGCTTCTTTTCCTGAACGATGGCGGCGAGACGTTTCGCCGCCTCCTTCTGCTCGGCGGACCACAGCCCGTGACGCTCGACAAAACTCAAGACGCTGTTTCCCCTGTTATGCCGTTACCGTAACAAAAGGCTCGTCATGCGCGGGCTTGACCCGCGCATCCATCATAAAAGAGCAATCTTGTTTTCGAATGATGGATTGCCGGGTCAAGCCCGGCAATGACGAGTTGGTTAGATCGATTGTCAAGAGACTCATTCCGCCGCCGTCAGATGCCGCACCTTCTCGGCGATCTCGCTCGGCACCGGCACAGCCCAGGGCGCGCCGCGCCGCCGCTTCACGTCGACCTCCATCCAGTAGATTTCCCAGCCCCGCGTCGGCCCGATGCCGTCCATTGTCGCCGGTCCCTGGATGCTCTTCGCATGCGCTTCATCCAGGAACATGAACGGCTTCTCGCCGCCGGCAACCTTCTCGATCTGGTCGCGCAGCAGGCGGCGGTATTGCACGATCGCCTTGTCGGCAGTGCCGAGATGCTCTTTCGTGCGGTCCTGGATCGGACCCATCGATTCCACGGCCCACTGGTCGTGCACGTTGATGTCGTTGCCCATGCCGGTGTAGGTCTCGGTGGCCTGCTCGCGCGGATCGAAGCCGTAGTCGTTCGACTTGTTCTTGCGCGATGTGTAGTCGGGCAACTTATAGAGCTCGAGCCGCTGGTCGCGCATCTTCTGCTTGTCGACCGGCACTGTGTAGCTGGTGAAGATCGCATACCAGTAGCAGTTCTCGTCATCGACCGGCACATGCCATTGCGAGATCGTCATCTCCGTCGACATCGGGATGACGAAGCCGTGCGGGAAGAGCTGGTTGGTGACGCGCACATGGGTGCGCTCCTCGTCGATCTCGCGCAGTGCAATCAGCCGCATTCCGTATTCGGTATGCTCGACATTGATGATCGGCCGGTCATATTCGCGCAGGATCTTCGTCATCGGCATGTCGGACCCGGCCGACGCGCCGCGAAACTGCTTGCCGTACGCGCCAGATGTATCCTCGTCCTCGAAGAAGCGATGCAGGAACGACGCATGCGAAGGATCGATGCCGACTTCCAGCGCCTGCAGCCAGTTGCAGTTGATGTGGCCCTTGAACGCGAAGGTGTGGCTGTCCGGCGCGACGAAGCAGTCGAGCTCCGGAAACGCGGGCGGAGTGCCTTCGCCGAGGTAGGCCCAGAGAATGCCGCTCTTCTCCACCACGGGATAGGAGCGCTGTTTGATGCCTTGGCAGAGCTTCGAGCCCGCAGGTTCTGCCGGCGTCTGCAGGCATTGGCCGGTGACATCGAACAGCCAGCCATGGAAGGCGCACCGCAGCCCGCCGTTCTCCAGCCGGCCGAAGGCGAGATCGGCGCCGCGATGGGCGCAATGGCGATCGATCAGGCCGTAGCGGCCCTCCTGGTCGCGGAACAGCACCAGGTTCTCGCCGAGCAGCTTTACGGGCCGCACCGCGCGCGGGCCCTGCAACTCATCGACCAGGGCTGCCGGCTGCCAGTACATCCGCATCAGCTTTCCGCAAGCGTCCTTCGGACCGGTGCGCGTGATCAGGTCGTTCTGTTCCTGGCTCATCATGACGCGTCACCTCATGGAAGCGGGCTTGCGGCGGGAGGCCGTTGCAGCTAGCTTGTTCGTATATTGAACATTTGTTCAATATAGTAACTTCAGGCGATGATCGGTGCAAGCCACACTTTAGCAGCGTCGGTGCGAAAGCTCTCATGCCCAAGCTGAAACGCGAAAAAGGCGAGGTGCGGGCCACCGACTTCGTCGAAAGCCTCGACCGCGGCCTGCGGCTGCTGCGGGCGTTTGGCGAGAGCACGGCGCCGATGACGCTGAGCGAGATCGCCCGCGCCGCAGATCTTCCGCGCGCCACCGCGCGGCGCATCCTGTTCACGCTGCAGCATGGCGGCTACGTCTCGGGCGACAGCAAGCTGTTCGCGCTCACGCCGCACGTCCTGACGCTGGCCGGCGCCTATCTGCGCGCGAACCAGATCGTGGCGGTGCTGCAGCCGGTGCTGGACCGCATCTCGCTTGCTGCGCTCGAGATCAGCTCGGTGGCGGTGCTCGACGGCGACGATGTCGTGTTCATTGCGCGGTCGAGCCCGACGCGCATTTTCACGGGCGGCGTCGATATCGGCTATCGCCTGCCGTCGTTCTGCACGGCAGTCGGCCGCGCGCTGCTCGGCCGTCTTGGCGACACAGAGTTGAAAGAGAGGCTCACGGCCATGCGGCGCGAGTCGTTGACACCGCGGACCGTGACCGATCCGAAGCGTCTCTTTGCCGCCATCGCCGCCGACCGCAAGCAGGGTTATTCACTGGTCGATCGCGAAGCCGAGCCGCATTTCCGTTCGATCTCGGTGCCGGTCAGGCGCTATGACGATGCCGTCGTCGCTGCGATCAATATCGGCGCCCATGTCGATCGCATCTCGACCGAGGAGATGGTGAAGCGTTTCCTGCCGCTGTTGAGGGAGGGAGCGACGGAAGTGAAGGCGACGCTGCTTTGAAAATCGTAGCCCGCATGAGCGCAGCGATATGCGGGAAGTCTGCGGCAAACGACTCGCATGTCGCTACGCTCATGCGGGCTACTGCTGCACTTATACCGCTACCGTCCTTAGCCCGAACGAGCGCGCCTCGTTCTGCAGCACCGGGCGCACGGTGTCGATCAGCCGCGCCGCGGCGGCGTCGACCGAAAGCCCGGCCGTATCGACGGTCGCAGAGGCCCGCGCATACAGTGGCTCGCGGCTGACCAGGATGTTGCGCAATTCCGCCATGGCCGAGCGGTCGTCCGCCATCGGGCGAAGGTCGCCCTGCCGGCGCACGCGACCCATGTGCTCTTCCGGCTCGGCCTTGAGCCAGATCGTGTAGAACGACGACAGGATGAGATCGAAGGTCAGCGGCTCCGAGACGATGCCGCCGCCGGTCGCGAGCACCATCAGTTCTTTCCGCGCGAGCAACTGGTTCAGCGCGGTCTGCTCCATCCGCCGGAAGCCTTCCTGGCCGTAAAGCGCGATGATCTCGGCGACGGACAAGCCGTTCTGCGCTTCCACTTCCTTGTTCAGCTCGACGAAATTCCAGCCGATCTTTTCCGCCAGGATCTTGCCGAGCGTGGATTTGCCGGCGCCGCGCAGGCCGATCAGCGCGATGCCGCAGAACGAGGCGCGATGCGCGCTCGCGCCGTGACCGGCCAGCGCATCCTTGGCCTGCGCGATCTGGCCAGGAGTTGCCTTGCGCAGGAGATCGCGGATCACCGGCCAGTCCGGCGCGGAATCCGCCGCGGGGATCATATCCTCCAGATGCGCGCCCATCGCGTGCGACACGCGGCGCAGCAGCACGATCGACACGTTGCCCTTGCCGCTTTCAAGCTGTGCGATGTAGCGCTCCGAAATGCCGGAGACCTTTGCCAGCACCTTGCGCGACATGCCGCGCAGCGCACGCATGGTCCGGACGCGCTGGCCAAGCTGGTCGAGAAAGCCGGATTCGGGATCGCTGTCAGAGGTCATATTCCGGCAACATAATGCCGGGGAGGATTGACAGCAAGCAAGCCCGATGTCTTTCTATGCATTATAATTCAACAGACCATTGAAAGTCGGGGAGAAGCGTCGTGACTTCCTACAACGCAGTGACGTGGCTGCTCGATCGCAATGTCAGGGAAGGGCGCGGCGACAAGCTCGCCTATACCGACACGGTCTCCGACCTCACCTATGCCGGCTTGCAGAAGCAGAGCTGCCGCGCCGCCAATCTGCTGCGCCGCCTCGGCGTCCGCCGCGAGGAGCGCGTCGCCATGATCATGCTCGACACGATCGATTTCCCGGTCGTGTTCCTGGGCGCGATCCGCGCCGGCATCGTGCCGGTGCCGCTGAACACGCTGCTCACGACAGAGCAATATGCCTATGTGCTCGCCGACTGCCGCGCGCGCGTGCTGTTCGTTTCCGAAGCGCTTTATCCGGCGGTCAAGGACATCGTCGGGCGCATGCCGGACCTCGAATGCGTCGTCGTCTCCGGCAAGAACGCACATGGGCACAAATTATTGTCCGAAGAGCTGGCGCGCGAGAGCGATGCCTTTGCGACGGTCGCTACCCATGCCGAGGAGCCGGCCTTCTGGCTCTATTCATCGGGATCGACCGGCATGCCCAAGGGCGTGCGCCACCTTCATGCCAACCTCGCGGCGACCGCCGACACCTATGCGAAACAGGTGCTCGGCATCCGCGAGGACGATGTCTGTCTTTCGGCGGCAAAACTGTTCTTCGCCTATGGCCTCGGCAATGCCATGACGTTTCCGATGTCGGTTGGCGCCACCACGATCCTGAATGCCGATCGGCCGACGCCGGCGCGGATGTTCGAGCTGCTGAACAAGTACAATCCGACCATCTTCTTTGGGGTGCCGACGCTGTTCGCCGCGATGCTCAACGACGAGGCGACGAAGACGGAACGTTGCGGTTCGCGCCTGCGCATCTGCACCTCCGCCGGCGAGGCGCTGCCGGAATCGGTCGGCAATAGCTGGAAGTCGCGCTTCGGCGCCGACATCCTCGATGGCGTCGGCTCGACCGAGCTGTTGCACATCTTTCTCTCGAACGCGCCCGGCGACATCAAATACGGCTCGTCGGGCCGTCCTGTGCCGGGCTACGAAGTGCGTCTCGTCAACGAGAACGGCGGCGACGTGCCCGACGGCGAGGTCGGCGAAATGCTGGTGCATGCGCCGTCGGCGGGCGAGGGCTACTGGAACCAGCGCGCCAAGAGCCGCTCCACCTTCGAGGGCTACTGGACGCGGACCGGGGACAAATACGTGCGCGACGGCGAGGGCCGCTACACCTTCTGTGGCCGCTCCGACGACATGTTCAAGGTGTCGGGCATCTGGGTCTCGCCCTTCGAGGTCGAGAGCGCGCTGATCACGCACCCCAGCGTGCTCGAAGCCGCCGTGGTGCCGGAAGCCGATCCGGAAGGGCTGTTGAAGCCGAAGGCGTTCGTGGTGCTGCGTGCCGATGCGAAGACGGATGGCCTCGACGAGGCGCTGAAGGACTATGTGAAGCAGAAGATCGGCGTCTGGAAATATCCGCGCTGGATCGAGGCGGTGGATTCTCTGCCGAAGACCGCGACGGGGAAGATCCAGCGATTCAAGCTGAGGGACGGCGCGGCGAACTAGCATCGTCGTCATGCGCGGGCTTGACCCGCGCATCCATCATCTGCGCGCGAGTCTTTTTTGAAGGGATGGATGGCCGGGTCAAGCCCACAGCTGTCCGGCTCGGTTTTTGCTGTGCAAGGCGCACGGCATTGATTCTAATGGTGTCCAGAGTTTTGCGACTCAACTGGACATTAAAAGGATCAGTGCCGTGCCCCATACGAATACGGTCTTTCGTGACA
>Ga0207707_10000815_pt1 | contig 30548 bp, 23 predicted proteins | sample KBSC83BmetaG_FD_184336 | JGI IMG/M metagenome (GOLD analysis project Ga0207707, IMG submission 184336) | Corn rhizosphere microbial communities from Kellogg Biological Station, Michigan, USA - KBS C8-3B metaG (SPAdes) (version 2) | ecosystem: Host-associated > Plants > Roots > Rhizosphere ... | reverse complement strand
GGGTGAATTCGAGAATATCTGACGGACCATGCGACTCGATGCAGCAGCGGATCTCGGCAGCGCGCGGCTTGGCATGCTGTCCGCGTTCCGGTGGACGCTCGATCGCGTGGAACGCGTTCACGAACGCGTTGCCAGATCCCGCCGCCGGTCCGGCTGAGGAAGCAGCCGCGCAATCGCGTCGAGCAGGATGCCCGCCTGCGTGCGCCGGCTGAATCGTTCATCTTGCGCAATGTGCACGGGTCGCTCCCCGCGTCGAAATGCCTGATAGCGCCTGCGGATGGCCGCGGCGATGGCGTCGATGTCGTCGGTGTCCACGCTGTCCGCGTCCGTATCCCGCAGCAGCAGGTCGTTCGCGCTTCCTCGGTCGGATAGCGCCAGGAGCCAGGCGTCGAAGCGCATGCACTCGAAGGTCTTGGCGGGGATGGTAATGGTGCTCCAACCCGCGAACGTGATCAGCATGGTGGCGCCGGCCATGAACTCCATCGCCTTGGCGTGCGGCTGGCGCGGCGTCACGGTCACGAAGTCAGCGAGACCTTCGCTCTGGGCGATGGCGCTGATTTGAATCTGGCCTGGCCCATCGAACGCGCCAAGAAAATCCACGCCGAATTCGGCCGGGGCAAGCTGCAGCTCACGCACGACACGGGCTACCCCGCGTAGAAGAAAGAGCGGATCCATTCGGGTGTAGATGGTGCCAGCGTATCGGATGACAAATCTGCTTGTGTGCGTGGAGGGCGGGAGCGGATCATCATCAGCGCCGTTCATCACCGCTATCATGTCATCGCGCCGCGCCGGGTAGCGCTCGGCCAGTGCGTCCCGAGCGGGCGCCGTGTTGGCGACGATCAACGCCGCACGTTCGATCGCTGCCTTCTCGTAGCGCTCGGCAAGCCGATACCAGAGCGGGCTGGCATGGCCCTCGTAAATCCTCGGACTCAGGCTCCATGGATCGCGCATGTCCATGACCAGCGGGAGACCCGTCCGCACCGATAGGAGCCGCCCACCCTCATGGGTCATGTGTGGGGGGCCTGACGTGATAACGACAAAATGCTCGGGTCGTCTCAGCCGCACAGCAAGTTGCGCCGCCGCGCGCGCCCATGAGATATGGCGCTCGTACCATCGCCAGGCCCAATACGCCCGCAGAACTCCGCGCGTCGTGTAGGCAGTGCGGCGCATCTCATTGCGATCCAGTGTCTGAGGCCGGCTATCCAAGGCAGCCACTTTGTCGTTGCCACTGGCCGCCGTGTCCGCACTGGCGCCGGTGTGGTGCAGGGCCCGATACGCGGCGTGCATCAGGTCCTCCATGCGCTCCGGCATCTGCCTGGTATCGGGAATGGCGTACACGCTCATGTCCTCAGGCAGCGCAGCCATCCGATCAGGATCGTGCTCCGGCCCGTCATGCGTGATCACATCGACGCCCCATCCCCGCTCAGTGAAAAAGTGCGCCAGCTTTTCCCAGCGTCGCGCGCCCACCGTACGATCTGGCGGAAAGTGATAGCTGATCAGGAAGACCCTGGGATGCGGCGGCAGATGCGACGACCGATTCGCCAGGAGAACGCGCTCGCTCATCCGACGCTCCGGTCGGCACCCTGCGCGTGCAGTATGGCCTTCGCCACGATATCCGCGATCACTCTCCAATCGTGACGTCGTGCTTCCGCCTGACGCAGCAGGCGAAGTGCTGGCGCACATTCCTCCGGCCCCAGCGCTTGCGTCAGCGCTGTATCCCATTCAGTGAGAGTGCTCGCTGTGCTTACCAGTGCGCCGACATCCTGCAGAACAGGCAGCGGCACGCTCACAATCGGACGACCGCCCGCCAGGTATTCGTTGAGCTTGAGCGGATACGTGTATGTGGAGTACGAGTTCATCCGGTACGGCATGAGACAGACGTCGAAGTGCTGCGGGTACTGGGCGAGCTCCGCGGTGGATTTGGGACCCAGGAAGTACACATTCCGTGCCTGCTCCAGGCGGCCGATGAGAACATCGATGTCCGGCTGCTCGCGCCGCGCGCCAACGAACACAAAGGACCATGCCGGATGCCTGGCGACGAGTGACGAGAGCAGCTCCCAATCCAGTTGCGTTTTCAGAAAGCCGGCATAGCCGAGGCGCGGGGAAGGGACGCGCGCCAGGTCCGCCGGCATCGGCACCGGATCCGCGAATGACCGGAAATCCACTCCGTTGGACAGCAGCATGCTGTGCGCGCTCAACGCGCCCTTCCATGCGAACATGGGCCGTGACACGGTAAAGAGCAGGTCGGTTCGGCGTACGAGTTGCTCCTCTTGCGGATCGATCTGCTGCTTCTCCCGGTCGGAATTCGAGTATTCGTCGTAGATGTGATAGCAACTGAGATCGTATTGCACGGCGTCGAGCGCGGCCGCCAGGTCCGGATGCCAGATGTACAGCACAATGCGCCGGCATCCCTGGCGCAACAGACTGTTGCGGGCAGCCGCAATGCGAGCGCGAAAGAGCCGGCTCGCAAGCCAGCCCGGCCGATAGACGACCGGCATCCACGATGCACTGTCGCGAACGACAAAACTTTGGGGCTGCCCCTTGGGAGTCAGCTCGCGCGCGGGCGCAACGGGGTGCTTCGCCGCCGACCGCCACTCCGGCGCAGGATTCAGCCAGAGCACACGGAAGTATCGAGCCAGCCGTGTGAGGACCTGGTGCCGTGAATTCCAGCGCCAGCTCCACGGATCGACGGATAACGAAAGAATGCCAATGTCCGGATGCAGCGGGACAGGAGTCGAATTCGCATCCACGCCGCTCGAGGCATCGAGATCAGCTGTCGTGGACGAATGCGGCGTTGCCATCACGAATTAGCGAGCGCCTTTTTCTGCCGCGCACTTCGCACCAGCGCCAGAAACGCCATGAGCCGGTGGCGATGCAGGGCGATCATGACCGCCGCATACACCACGACGCCGGTTGCCACCTCCAGTGCGAGTCGGGTTGCAATGGACATGGACGTGGTCAACAGGAAGCGTTCGGCGAACACAGCGATCGCCATCACGACCGTGCTACTCAGGGCAGGCCAGAGATTCCTGAAAAACGCCCAAGGAGACAGATCCAGAATGCGAAAGACAAGGCGATATGATGGGATGAGCACGAATGGATATCCGATGATCCACATGCCGGCGACGCCCGCCGCGCCCCAGCGCGTGCCCAGAAAGAACAGCGCGGGCAGCACCACCGCGCCGATGACCGCGTACCACATGCTCTCACGCGAGTGCCTGGTATAGATCATGACAGGTGCGTTGATGGTCGTGATGGACCGCATTCCACCATACACCGCCAGAAGCTGGAGCGGTAGAATCGCGTTGGTCCACTGGGATCCAAGAGCCAGCGGGACGAGGACGGGCGCGGTGAGCGCGATGCCCACTGATGCCGGAAAGGTAAAGAACGCGAGGCCCTCTACCAGCGCGAGATAGTACCGCCGCAATGCCGGGCGATCCGATGAGACGCTGGAGAATATGGCGGGTGTGACCTGTGAAATGAGGGCACTGATCCGTTCCACGGGAAGCGTCGCGATTTCCCAGCCAAGCGTGTAGGCTCCCAGGACCCCCTTGCCGAGCACACGTCCAACAATGGCAAAGTCGGCATTCTGATATGTGTACCAGCTCACTCGCCCGACCACTACATGCCATCCCACGCGCACGGACTCGGCGATTTCCCGCACATGCGTCGGGAGCGCAAGCCGGTGCCGCCGCACCATGACTGCCAGCACGGAACTCGCAGCGCTCGCCGCAAGGCTGCCGAACACGAGCGAGAGATAGCGGAATCCGAGAAACGCGAGCGTGATGGTGAAGGCGATCTGCACCGCGTTGGATGCCGCATCAATCATGGAAAGCTGGCGAAAGCGCAGATCGCGAGCGAGCAGCGCGCGCGGCAGTACGCCAATGGACGCGAAGAGGAAATTGAGACTCAGGATCTCGACGACGCCGCGGATCGCGGATTCCCCGTAGAATCGGGCGATGGGACCGGCAACCGCAAAGGACAGGAGGTAGAGCACCACGCCCACCACGATTCCGAAACCGCCGAGTTGCGCGATGTGATCTTCGGAGAGATCGCGATCTCGCAGAATGGCGGCCGTGAGTCCGAATTCGTTGACCAGGGCCACGAAGCCCAGATAGACCGCGGCCATGCCCAGGAGGCCGAAGTCGCCCGGCGTGAGCAGCCGGGCAACGATCATGGTCGAGGCCCAGCTCACGATCTGCACCGCCCACTTCATTCCGCCTGTCCAGGCGATGCCCGCGAGCAGATCGCTGTCGAGCGACGTGTCGATTCCCGGCGCCAGCTCGCCCGGGTAGCTCTCTTCCTTGCTGAGTGGTGTACTGATCGAGGCGGACAATCGTATCTTCAAGGAAGGAAGGTGAACCCGGGCTGGATGTAGGACGAATGTGCGGAGCGAGGCGGCACAGACATTCGCGGCCCCAGTGGACGTTCACCCCGTGGTACACAGCAGACGCCGTAGCGGCATGGAGGAATCGTACGCCACGGCCACCGCACCCTCTGACCAACCGGCACGGCTCTGTCCCGATCACTAACGATACTGCACGTCACGGCGCCAGCCGAGATGGGTGGCCTGGAAAGTGTCGTCCGCATGCTGGCAGAGGGGCACAGCCGGGCGGGACACCGGGTTGTCGTGGCCGGTGTCGTAGCGCCCTCGCCGCTGCCGCACCCGTTTCTCGTGTCGCTCCATGATGCCGGGGTGGAGACTGCTCCCATCGCCATTCAGACGCGCAGCTATGCGACCGAACGTGCCGCGATTCGGACACTGTGCGCCCAACTCCGGCCCTCGGTCGTCCATTCGCACGGATACCGGCCGGACGTTGTGGACGCCGGGGTAGCGCGGTCGCTGGGTATACCGACTGTCACGACTGTCCACGGATTCACCGGCGGCACCATGCGGAACAGGATGTACGAATGGATACAGGAAGCGGCATTCAGGCGATTCACGGCCGTCGTGGCCGTCTCCCGGACTATCGAGCAAAGACTGCGCCGGAGAGGTGTCCGCTCGGACCGATTACATGTCATTGGCAATGCGTTCGACGCGGACGCCGTCAGGCTCACCCGGAATGCGGCGCGCTCGGCACTCGGGATTCCGGCCGGCGAGTTCACCCTTGCTCAGGTGGGACGGCTGAGTCAGGAGAAGGGGCCGGATCTGCTGGTGCACGCCATGGCGCGTACTAGCGCACAGGACATCCACCTCTCGATGCTCGGCGACGGCCCGGATCGTGCGGCGCTCACGGCGCTTGCATCACGGCTTGGTGTGAGCGAACAAATCCGTTGGCACGGCCCGGTGCCGAACGCGAGCACGGTCTTCACCGCATTCGACGGACTGGTACTGAGCTCCAGAACGGAGGGCATTCCCATTGTACTGCTGGAGGCCATGGCCACCGGTACGCCAATCGTGGCCAGCAAGGTTGGCGGTGTGCCGGACATGCTGAGTGATTCCGAAGCGTTACTCGTTCCACCAGAAGACAGCGCGGCGCTGGCGGCCGCGCTGGACGCGTTGCGCGCCGATCCGGCTGGCGCCGCGGCCAGAGCCACGGCGGCTCGTGCGCGTCTCGAACGCGAGTTCGCGCTGGCACCCTGGCTGCGCCGCTATGAAGCGCTGTACCAGTCGCTCACCGATCGGCGCTCCGCGCCGGAGAGGGCCTGATGTTCGCCGCGGCCGTGGTGCTCATCGCGATCCCCATCGTGATCTGTGCCTATGCGTATCTGATGTATCCGGCGCTGCTGTGGCTTGTCTCCCGCTTGCGCGACGTCCCCCCTGCTGATGGCGACCCGGTGGAGTGGCCCCGCATCACGATCGCCGTTCCAGCGTACAACGAGGAGCGCCGCATCCGCTCGACCATCGAGAGTCTGCTCGCCGTTGATTATCCCGCCGACCGGCGGCAGATCCTGATTGTGTCGGACGCGTCCGGCGATGGCACGGACGCCATTGTCGCCGAGTTCGCCGCGTGCGGTGTCGAGCTGTTCCGTGTGGCGCAGCGCGGCGGGAAAACGAGCGCGGAAAACCTGTCTGCCCCGGCGATTCGCGGCGAGATCGTCGTCAATACCGACGCCTCGATTCGCATTCTGCCGCATTCCGTGAAAGCGCTGGTTCGCCGCTTCGCGGATCCCACCGTGGGCGTCGCGTCAGGGCGCGACCTGAGCGTGGGCGATGAGGAGCGTGAGGCGAATCGCGGCGAATCGGGCTATGTGGGCTACGAGATGTGGGTTCGCTCGCTCGAAACGCGCATCGGTTCCATTGTGGGAGCCAGCGGCTGCTGCTACGCGGTGCGTCGCGACATCCAGTGCGTATCCCTGCCCGGGGATCTGGCGCGCGACTTTGCGAGCGCGCTCATCGCGCGGGAACGCGGGCTGCGTGCGGTATCCGTGGCGGATGCGACGTGCATCGTGCCGCGCACTACCTCGCTGAACGCGGAAATGCGCCGCAAGGCGCGCACGATGGCGCAGGGGCTGGAAACGCTCCGGCACTTCGGCGCGCTCATGAATCCGGCGCGCCACGGCGCATTCGCGCTCATGCTCATCAGCCACAAGCTGTGTCGCTGGCTGGTGTATCTGACGCTGCCGCTGGCGCTCCTCGGACTGCTGCTTGCTACCGCGCGTACGCCGTGGGCCTGGCTGGCCATCGCGCTGGCCGCGCTGGGCATCGGCACCGGATACGCGGCGCTGCGCTGGCCACCGGCTCGGCGCATGCCGATCCCGATTGCGGTCGCGGGCTTTGCACTGGTTGCGAACCTGGCCGGCGTTCAAGCCTGGCTCAAGGTCCTGCGCAGGGAGCGGATTCCGGTCTGGGAACCCACGCGTCGGCCGCTCTGACGATCTTCACGTATCCGCGTTCATGATCTTCGCGGAGTCCGGGGGGAGGCGGTATCCGGCTGGGGTAGCAGACAGATTTCACCGGACGGGCAGAATGGAGACAGGATTTGCAGGATGGACAGGATGAACAGGATTGTTGGGAGCCGGGTCCCAAAGGTTCAGTCCGTTCGCTGAATGACGATAATTACTTTTGGAACGGCTCCGTGTGAATCCTGTCAATCCCGGTAATCCTGAAATCCTGTCAAGCCGTTAGCAGTGACCTCGGAGGCTGCCCGGAGCAACCAATCGCACACGCACGACGGTGCGGATCAATTCTTCCCCTACCACCCGCCCTTCTTGAACAGCATCACCGGCACCGTCCTGACCATGATCTTGAGATCCTCGGCCAGCGACTGGCGTTGCAGGTATTCCAGATCGTACTTCACCTTCGTGCGCACATCCTCGAGCGACGCATCGTACGAGTGATTGATCTGCGCCCAGCCGGTAATGCCCGGGCGGGTGCGCTGGCGCATGGAGTATTCGTCAATGTCCTCGCGCAATCTGGCGAAGATGCTCGGCCGCTCCGGCCGCGGGCCGACGATGTTCATGTCTCCCTTCACTACGTTCACCAGTTGCGGCAGCTCGTCCAGTCTGCTGCGCCGCAGGAAGCGTCCGATGGCCGTGATCCGGGGATCTTCGCGCGTCGCCCATACCTCGCCAGAGTGCTGCTCCGCGTTCACGTGCATTGACCGGAACTTGTAGATCGTGAACACGCATCCGCCCGTGTCCGTCTCGCGCCGGTCATAGAGCGCATCAACGGAGTCGCGGCGGCGGTCCAGACCCACGCGCTTCTGCGAATAGAGCACCGGGCCGCGCGACGTGATCCTGATCGCGATGGCGATGAGCAGCATCACGGGCGTGAGAATCACCAGCGCCACGCACGCGATCGCCAGGTTGACGACGCGGTTGATCAGCTCGGAGCGCGATCGCGGCTGCACCTCGGGCGCAACGCGCGTGATGGGAGGAGGCGTGCTGTCGCGAACCAGCTCGATCCGGCGGCCCCCGTCACCATTCGCGCCGGATTGCGCGGCCGCCTCCGGGCGTTCGACCGCCGGTGGATAGGGGCGCCGCCGGTCGACGGCGCCCGTAAGTACTGTATTCGCGCCTGTCACGTTTCGAGTGTTCTCGGAAGCCATGAAGTCCGGTGGACGGCAACCCATCGCTAGTGGACCAGAGAGTAGACGCTCACGGCGACGGTAGCGGTGAGCGCTCCGATCTGCGCAATCCGGATCCAATCGCTCTTGCTCTTCTCGCCAACCACAATGGCATCGCCGGCGTGCAGGTTCATCTGGTCAATCGTGGCGCCATCGGCGAATGCCTGCTGAACCGCCTTCTTGTCGAACACCTTCTTGTCGTTCCGGCGAATTTCCGTGTCGTTGAGATTCGACGCCTGCGTTGGCCCGCCAGCGGCCATGACGGCATCGCTCAGCGTGACATCGGTCGGGACGGAATAGAAGCCGGGCTTCGCGACCTCTCCCAGCACGGCGATCTGCATGAGCGAAGTGCTCAGCACCTCGGGGTTACGATAGTACTTCCCGAATTCTTTCGTCAGGTACGCATTGAGCTCTGAATGGAGCACACCGTGGAGCGAGATATCCGGGAGATTCTTGAGCTGTATGACTTGCCCCTTCCGCACCACCACGGTGTCGTTCACCGCAGAGTCGCTGCGAATGATGAGCGCGATCCGGTCGCCCGGCTGGAAATCACCGTCCGTCAGTCGCCGATTCACTGCCGACAGCTCGGCCTCCTTCGCCGCACGGTCCCGGGAGTCGCTCGAGGACTGGAGCTGACTTTGCAACGCCGCGGCTCTCGACGTGAGCTGCGCGCGCGTGGCCTGCACCGCGCGAACGGTGTCACGAGGCTGAACCTGTTGAGCGGCGCCGGTTCCTGAACTCGACACGAACACGATCACGGCAAGAAGCACTGAGGCGCACAGGGCGCCGGGCGTCCGAGAGGATGGCATGGTTTCCATGATACTCCAGGCAATGCACTCCTTGTGCTAGGCGTCGCCATTTGGCGAGCTGCGTACAAGTCGTTGTCGAATAATGCGCTTCGGTTCCCGGACTGCCGGCGTGCAAGCCTGCGGGCGGGGCTCTGTGGCGGACCCACAACATAACGCCGGAGTCCGTCCAACAGTATGCAACTATCCGTCCGCTTCACTCATGACAGAAATGACGAACCCTTTGTGAGGTTCGTCACGCTTTCTCGATGCTCAGGCACGGAGTCCCGACTCGTCTCGCGGCCTCATCGCAGTTGTAGCACTCGCGCGGCAGGGTCCGCATCCGATGCGTTGGCCAGGGAAACTCAAGTCGTTGCAACATCGCTGCTTGGGTGACGTGACGCTGGCTGCATGACTCATGCATGAGCGCCAGTACGCAAAACCACGCAAGGTTATCTGAGCTGACCCCGGAGATCCGGGCCTGTCCTTGTCATGAGAGCGAATGACTGATTCGGAAAGGGCGTCACGACCACCGCTGGTACTGCTCGCCAACGACCAGGAATGGTCCGCGAGGTCGCTCGAGAGCATCCTGGGACCGAACGGCTACGCGGTGCTTCGGGCGTACACGGGGAAGCAGGTAATCGACCTGGCGCGCACGGCGCAGCCTGACCTGGTGATCGTGGACTTCCGGCTGCCGGACATGGGCGGGATCGAGGTTTGTCGATCTCTCTATGGAGACCTGCACTTCAGCTCGTCCACGCCCATTGTCGTCACGACCTCCGGCGCCGCCGACCGGGACAAGCGGCTGGCTGCGCACCGGGCCGGTGCCTGGGAGTTCGTGGGCCAGCCGATCGATGGCGAAGCGTTGCTCCTCAAGCTGGATGCGTTCATGCGGAGCAAGCGCGAAGCTGATCGCCTGCGCAGTGAAAGTCTGCTGGATCCCATCACGGGCCTCTACAACATGCGCGGTCTGGTCCGTCGCGCCCGCGAGATCTCGGCTGAAGCACAGCGACTGCGTGCACCCATTTCGTGCGTCGCATTTTCGCCGCTTCCGGCGTCGGTTGACCACGCGGACCGGCCCTTCAACGGACATACGGAGCTGGTCATCGAGCACCTCAGTGCTCTGGTGCGGCGTTCGGGGCGCGTGTCGGATGCCATTGGACGCATTGGACCCACGGATTTCGCGATCATTGCCCCCGCTACCGACAGTCCTGGGGCAGTCCGCATGATGGAGCGCCTCCAGAAGATGATTGACGCCGAGGCGGCGTCATCCGATGATCCGACTCGTGCCGTGAAACTCCGGGCCGGCTACTGCGCCGTTCCCGACTTCTCGGAGTCTGCCGTGGACGCCGTGGAGATGCTGCTTCGCGCGACGACGGCGCTGCGATATCTGCGTTCCGATTCCACGGGCGAGACCATCAAGGCGTTCGAGGAAGTTCCCGCCCAATCGAGCCTGTAGACCCGCTCACGTCAGCGCGCTCCTGCCTTTCGCTCTCAGTCGCCGAAAGCAGTAACGACGGGACAGGATTTACAGGATTCAACAGGATAGCAGAATTGTTCGGAGCCGGTTGACCTGGCAACGTCTCATGCGCTCGTCGGCGGCGGGACTCTTTGTAAACGCCAGCGTTGGCCTGAGGATCCGTTAAATCGGTAATCCTGCTGAATCCTGTAAATCCTGTCCAGCGGTTGCCGGTGTCAGCGCACATCGCGGCGTGCAGTCAGCGGTCATACGAACGTGGAACGGGCCGCTTCCCAGCGAGGGAAGCGGCCCGTTCCTTCCTCCACCACACCGCGCGACGCCGCCCGATTACGCCTTGCCGGACAGCTCCCCGACCCGCGGCGAGAGACGCAGCGTCTCATCGTCGTCCTCGCTCGTGGTGTAGCCGTAGAGATACGAGTAGTACTTGTAGGCGCCCTGGGCCAGAATGTCGTTGAGCACGGCGCCAAGCACGTGGATCGGCAGGCGGCCCATGAGCTGGAGCTTGGCCTCGGCGAGCTTCCGGTCCGTGGTGCCGGTGCGCAGCACGCACACGAGATTGCCCGTGGCCGCGCCGAGCACGAAGGGATCCACGCCCGCGCCAAAGGGCGGGCTGTCGAGAATGATCACGTCGTAGCGGTCGCGCAGATCGGCAATGAGCTGCAGCATTGCCTGTGAGTGCAGCAGCTCCGGGCCGCGGTGGCGCCGTGTACCGCACGGCACGAGCGTGAGTTTTTCATGCGTCGTGCTGCGCAGGATGGCATCGAGCGGTGCCTCGCCGCCCAGGAGATCCAGCAGGCCGGGCCGGCGATTCGCATTGAACATCGCGTGCAGTTGCCCGCGTCGCGTATCGCCGTCCACCAGGACGGTGCGATAGCCCGCTTCCGCGAACGAGAGCGCGAGATTCGAGGACACGAGCGACTTGCCATCGCCCGGGCCCGGACTCGAAATGGTGAACATCATTGGCGCACCACCGCATGCGTTGGTGATGTTCATCCGGATCGTGCGAAATGCCTCGATCACCTGTGCTGCTTCCGCCGGGTCGGGGCTTGCGCCCCTGCCACCGGCGATGGTCGGCACCGCTCCCAGGATCGTGAGCCGCATGTCGTGGCTGGCCTGCTCCGGGTAGCGGAACCGCGAGTCCGTCTGGTCGAACAGGAGCGCCAGTCCTACGGCGCCGCCCAGGCTGGCCAGCAGGGCAATGAGGATGATGCTCGGCGCCGTGTTCTTCGTGGGAATGAGCGGTGCCACCGCCGTGTCGAGAATGCTCACGTCGGGGATGGCGCTCACGGCGGCCAGGCGCGCTTCCTCGAAGCGGCCTTGCAGCATCTGATACAGGGCCGACTTGGTCTGCACGTCGCGCTGCAATCGCATCAGCTCGATGGAGCGCGACGGGATGGCCTTGAGCTGTTGCGTGGCCGTACCGATCTGCGCGCCCAGCGCGGTCTCGCGCTTCTTCAACTGTTCGACGAGTGCGCGCAGAATGCCCGGGATGGTCTGCGTGCGCATGAGCTGCACGCTCGCCTTGAGCTGGATCACCGTGGGATGCTGATCGGTGTACACCTCGCGCGCGGCGCGCAGCGCTGTTTCCCGCTTGGACAGCTCCTGCAGGGCCGCCGTCAGATCGGGCGACTGCTGCGCCGTCTGAATGGGTACGAACGCATCGGCCGTAATGGTCGCGGGATTCGCCAGGAGGGTCTCGAGTGCTTTCTGGTCCCGTTGCAGCGCTTCGAGCTGCAGCTTCTGTTCGAAGTAGCCGTTGGCGACCGGATTCGGCGCGGCATCGGCTCCGGGCGCGACTGGTGCAGCGCCGGGATTGCCGAGTGCGACGTCCTCGGTTGGCAGCGTAATCGTGTTGGTGCGGAAGCCCTGCAGCGAGTTTTCCGACGCCTGCAACGCGTTGTGCGCATCGTCGAGCTGCGACTGCAGCGTCTTGGCCGTTTCGTCCAGGTTGCGGCGCTTGAGGTCCGTGGCGGTCGCCACGAACTCCGTCATGACCGTGTTGAGGATCGTGGCGGTGCGCCGCGGGCTCGCGCCCGTCAGCGTGAGCTTGAGAAATGAGCTGCCCTGAGGGAGCGTGACTTCCACGCGCTTGGTGAGACTGTTGGCGATCTGGCGCGGGTTCTGTACGCTGAACTCCAGCGTACGCCCGTGCCCCAGAGCCGCCGCCTTCGGCAGCCAGAGGAAACCGACCGTGCGTCCAACGGAATCGCCCACCGCTCCGCGTTCCACGACGGTGCCATCCTTCGTACTCAGACTGTACCTGGTGGCCGTGGGGTCGACCGTCAATTCGTACGTGCCCGCCCGGAAGCCGGTGCCGGGCTGGAAGCCGGCGAACGCCGCGGAGTCAGCGCTGTTCGTCGTCCACAGGTAGAGTCCCATGCGACGGACGACCCGATCCATGACGTTGGAGCTGGTAAGCAGATCCGCCCATGCCCCGCCGCCAAGGAGCTCCTCGCCCCGGACCGGACCGCGATTGTTGTTGACCATGCGCGGATCGGTCTCGGAAATCCAGATCGTCCCGGCAACCTGGTACTCCGGAGTCATGAACTGGCTCACGCCGAATCCAAGCGCCGTACCGGCCACGACGATGGCGAGAATCATCCATTTGTAGCGGCGCAACGCGGCGAGGTATCGCCCCCACGGAATGCCGGCTTCCTCGGCGTCCTGAGCGCCGCCCCAGACCGGCGACGACCACGCTTGCGGCAGGGCCAGAGCGCCCGGATCACGCGCCGGTTCGCCGGGGAGGTTCGACGGGAGGTAGTTCACGGACATTCGAGAAGAAGCTCCAGGGTTGATCTTGCGCAGGGCACCCAGCCGGAGTCGCAGGGGTCGCGGGACGCAACCTGCGGCACAAGCGCCAAACTATGCAATTCCAGGCCCATCCCGGTATCGGCTGGCAGGAGTAACCGGCAGTGGCAGCGGCTCTGCGCAGCGGCTGGCATGGCCGGATGGGTCGGCCGACAAGGACGAGGCGCTTCGCGCTGGAGTAACGCATCTAACCGAGCTTCACACGCACGTTTAGGACCTGTCAGGCCACGAGCGCCAACCCCATCGCGACCGGCATGCTCGTCGATGGGTTCACTCCGCCTCCCGGGGGCTCCGTTGCCGGGTGGCTCCGCGATTCGCATCTCGTGACGGCTCAACGCACAATTCGTCGTTACAGCGACTCAACAGTTGCCGAGTTACCCGTGGCAATCTAGCGCCAGAGCGGAGATGCGAAGGGGAATGCCGCTGAATGTGACACACATCATGTGGTATTCGGACGACAGGAATGTAGCATTGACTTGACAATCTGTGTTGCCGATCGTCCTCGGTACAGGTGGCACGCTGCTGCACAAGCCAGTCCTTCCATTTGACCGGCCCATCGCCGGAAGCGGAGAGAAGGTACAATCGATGTCCAGTCCGTTCGTGGCACAACCCGACAGCGCGTCGGAGGCGCAGCCGGCTCCTCGCGATCCTCTATCCATCCCCGCTGACGTCAAAGGCGGCATCCGCATCCTCGTCGTTGACGACGACCGCACACTTCGTGAAGGGTGCGCGAGTGTGCTGCAGATGGACGGCTACAATGTCACGTTCTGCGGCCGGGGTGATGAAGCGCTGGAGATGGTCCGGCGCCGGAAGTTCGACATCATTCTCGTGGATCTCTACATGACGCCCGTGTCGGGGATCGACGTATTGAAGGCGGCGCTCGAGGCATTCCGCGACACGATCGTCGTTGTCATGACGGGCAATCCGAGTGTGACGACGAGCATCGAGGCGCTCCGCGCGGGCGCGTGGGATTATCTGCCCAAGCCGTTCTCCGCGACGCATCTGCAGGTGCTGGTGGGCCGCGCCTCGCACGCCGTCATGGTGGCGCGGGAAACGAGCGACCTGCGCAAGCAGCTCGTGCAGCAGAACGGGAACAGCGACAAGATCACGCTGCTCGGCGTGTCGCCGGCATTCCGGAGTGCCGTGGAACTGGCGCGGAAGGTGGCCACGACGGATGCCTCGGTGATGATCGCCGGCGAGAGCGGCACCGGCAAGGAAGTCATCGCGCAGTTCATTCACGCACACAGCCGGCGCGCGAGCCGGAAGCTCGTGCCCATCAACTGCGCGGCGCTCCCCGAGCCGCTGCTCGAGAGCGAGATGTTCGGTCATCGCAAGGGCGCCTTCACCGGCGCGGATCGCGACAAGCCCGGGCTGCTCGAGACGGCCAACGGCGGGACGCTCTTCCTGGACGAGTTGACGGAGATGTCGCATCAGATCCAGGCCAAGCTGTTGCGTGTGCTGCAGGATGGCGTCGTGCGCCGCGTGGGAAGTGAACAGCAGGATGCCGTGGTGGACATCCGCTTCATCTCCGCGACCAACCGCGATCCGCAGGAGGCGGTCAACTCCGGCGTGCTGCGCGAGGATCTGTTCTACCGCCTGCGCGTCGTGCCCATCCGGCTTCCTCCCCTGCGCCAGCGACCCGAAGACATTCCGCTGCTGGCGAATCACTTTCTCGCCCACTACTGGTCGCGTCACCGCCAGGCGAACGAGGCGGCCCCGCGCATCACCGAAGACGCGATGAATTTCCTGCGCTCCCGACCGTGGCGCGGGAACGTGCGCGAATTGCAGAACGTGATCGAGCACGTTGCCGTGCTGAGCGAGCCGGGGCACTCCATCCGGCCGCAGGACATCCCGGTCTATGATGACTCGCCGGGGGTGCCGGTGCGGACGACGCTGCCCACGGCCATCATGGACGAGCCCTACCACGCGGCGAAGGACCGGCTGATCGCCGAATTCGAGCGCGAGTACCTCGCCCGGCTCACGACCCGTGCGGGCGGCAACATGTCGCGCGCGGCACGGCTCGCGAACATCGATCGGACGACGCTCTACCGTCTCATGGAGAAGCACAGCATGCGGCGCGATGACCTGACGGGTCTCACCGAGTGACCACCGGCGCGTCGCGCGCGAGCGCCGTGACGCGCATCACCGCAGGCGACACGACATCCCGGGTTGATCACGTGGCACGACCGGCAGGACCGGCAGCGGATACTGCCGCGGCGGCCATTCCCGATCCGCTGGGCGCGCTCGTGGATCGGGCAGCGGCGCGTGTGCTGGCCGCGCCGCATTCGATCGAGTCGGGAACGCAGCTCGAGGATCTGCGGGCGCAGATGGCGACCCTGGGTACCGCGCTCGTGCAGGGCTGGACCGGCGACACGGTCATTGTGGAGCGCGCCGAACCCGCCGCGCCCGTGCAGCGACTGCTCGGCCGGTGGCGCGCGGCCACGGTGGAGGAGCTGGCGAGCCAGCCCGGCGCTGTCGCGAGCGTCGAGGACGTCATCATGCTGCTGCGCGCGTTCGAGCGCGTGCAGGCGGTGCTCGAGGCGGACGATGCGCAGCGGTTCGCGAGCCGTCTTGCGGGTGTGGGGGGACTGGATCTGCTCGTGGAGGTGGCGCACGATCTGCGGTCGCCGCTGTCATCGATTCTCTTTCTGGCCGAGACCCTCCGGAAGGGGCAGAGCGGCCCCGTCGCGCCGGTGCAGGAGCGGCAACTCGGGCTGATCTACAGTGCGGCGTTCGGCCTCAGCGCCATGTCGAGCGACGTGATCGAGCTGGTGCGCGGCGCGGACCGGCTGACCGACGTGGAACCGGTTCCGTTCTCGGTATCGGACGTCATGAACGGCGTCCGCGACATCGTGCTGCCCATTGCGGAGGAAAAGAAGCTCGACCTCAGGCTGGCGCCGCCCGATGCCGATTTCCGGCTCGGCCACCCCGGCGCACTGAATCGCGTGCTGCTCAATCTCACGACCAACGCGCTGAAGTTCACGGCGGAGGGATTCGTCGAGATCGCGGCAAAGCAGCGCACGCGCACGCGTCTGGACTTCTCGGTGCGGGATACCGGGCGCGGCATCCCGCCGGAGGTAATGAGCTGTCTCTTCGAGACGTTCCGCCGGCGCCGGAGCGTGGGCGACTATTCGTTTTCGAGTGCGGGACTGGGGTTGTCCATCTCGCGCCGGCTCATCCGGGGGCTGGGCGGCGACCTGGCGGTGGATACGGAGCTCGGGAAGGGAACGCGTTTTCGTTTCGAGCTGGATCTGCCCGTGGCGCCGCGGCTGTAGCGTCGCCGCCGCGGCGCGTCAGGATACCTTGCGCGTCTTGCGCCGCAGGAAATCCATGAGAATGAACTGGCCCAGCGTCATCGTGTTGGTGAAGTAGGCCTTGCCGCGGCTGATCGCGGCCACGCGCTTGACGAACTCCACGAGGGCACGGTCGCGCGCGAGCATGAACGTGTTGATGACGATGCCGCAGCGCCGGCAATCCGCCACTTCGCGCAGCGTCTGCGCCGCGACCATGGCATCGAGTCCCATGGAATTCTTGTAGATCATGCCGTTGGGCATGGTGAGGGCGCTCGGCTTGCCGTCCGTGATCATCACGATCTGGCGCATGTCCTTCTTCTGCGCGAGCAGGATCCGGCGCGCGAGCTTGAGTCCTTCCGCGGTATTCGTGTGGTACGGGCCGACCTGGGCGTGCGCCAGGCGCGCGAGCGGAATCTCCTCGGCGGAATCGTGGAAGAGCACGACGCGCAGCGAGTCGCCCGGAAACTGGGTGCGGATGAGATGCGTCAGGGCGAGCGCCACCTTCTTGGCGGGTGTGAACCGGTCCTCGCCATACAGGATCATGGAGTGCGACGTATCGAGCATGAGCACCGTCGCGCAGGACGAGCGGTATTCTGCCTGGTGCACCATGAGATCGGTGTAGTCGAGGTCAATCGGCACGTCGAGCGATCCGGTGCGCGCGAGAGCGTGCTGGAGTGTCGCATTCACGTCCAGATTCATCGTGTCGCCGAACTCGTACTGGCGGCTGGCCGCGTCGGCTTCCACGCCGGTGGCGAGATACGGCGTGTCGTGATTGCCGAAGCTCGACTTGCCGAGCGAGCCGAGGAGGTCGCGCAGCGTCTTGAAGCCGAGGAAGTCAATGCCCTTTTCGGTGAGCTGGAACTGCACGTCGCGGGCGGCCGCGCGCGCGAGTCCGCCGCGCCCGGTCACCTCCTGATAGCCCGAGGGCACTTGCGGCGGTGCCTCGAGATTCAGGTAGCCTTCGTTCACCAGGCGCTGAATGATCTCATCGAGCAGCTTCGCGAGGCGTCCCGCGGATTCTCCGTCGTCGTCCGAGTCGCCGCGCAGGGCATCGAGCATCTCCGGCGTGAACTGCCCGCTTTCCATGAGCGCGTTGAGAATCGCCTCGCGGAGTGCATCGAGCGAGCGGTCCGCGTCACCGTCGAATTCGCCCCAGTACGGCGACTGACCCTTGCCCCCGGCGAAGCCCGACTGCAGGAGGAAATCAGCCAGCTTGTCGAGCAGCGACTGCAGATCCACCGCATCCGCAGCCTCGGGACTGAACTTCGAGTAGGTGTGCGAGCGCATACTGCACCTTGCCATCCGGGCCGCAGAACATCAAGACTGCATGCGCCATTCCGCCGTCAGGGCGTGAGCGCGAATCGCCCACGCGCCACGCGCACCACCAGCTCGATGGTCTCGTCGATGCCCATGGCCCCGGTGTTGACGCACAGGTGGTAGTTGTCGAACGCGAGCCAGGAGCGCTTCCAGTAGCGGCGCACGTACTGTTCGCGCTGGTGATTGCGCTGCTCGACTTCGCGCGCCGCGTCCGGGATGGAGATCCCCAGGCGGGCTGCCGCACGCGCGGCCAGGGCATCGGGCGGCGCATAGCAGAAGATGTGGAGGACATCGGCGCGCTCGCCCAGGATGCACTGCGCGCCGCGGCCCACCAGCACGGCGTGGCCCGTGGCGACCGCTTCCTGCACAATGCGCGCGGTGACCTCGACCAGGCGCTGCTCCGTGGGAGGGAGGGGCGGCGCGATGGGACTCGGCAGGATTTCCGGCGCGCTGATGGCAAGCGTGGTCGCCAGGCGCTGCGTCAGGGACGGAACGCGCTCCTCGCGTTCCTCGACCTCCTCGGGCGACACGCCGAGCCGCTGCGCGACGGCATCCACGAACGCATTGTCCAGCAGTTGCCAGCCGAGCGCGCGCGCCACGCCGGCCGCAACCTCGGAGCCGCCGGAGCCGAACATGCGTGAGATCGTGATGATGGACATGGAGTTCTCCGCGGTCAGCGCAGCCGCCGCACGCGCACGACTTCGGCCAGTTCAAAGCCCAGAGCATCCCAGACCGTGTTGGCCACGGGATCATCAGCGGAATTGTGGAGGCGCATTTCCACGAGGCCGCGCCGGCGACACCATCGCTCGGCGGCGCGCAGCAGGGCGCGCAGCACGCCCTGGCGCCGTGCTTCCGGAACGACATACACCGACGAGACGTATCCGTAGGTTACCGGATCCAGCATGGGCGTTCCGCTGCTGCGCGCGCAGCGAAGCACGCCGAGCGGCTCGCCGTCGCGCTCTGCGAGGAAGATCACTTCATCGAGCGCACGCAGTTGTTGCGCATAGAGGCGCCGCGCCCGCAGTGGTGCGTCGGCGCGGATGCGGCCGTGCAGCGGGTTCTCCGCGTGCAACCGGAGCAGTGCCAGGCGGAGCTCGACGATGGTGTCGAGGTCGCGCATGACGGCGCGACGCACCGTCATGCGCGGCACGGTGCGCGACACCGGCGGGGTGGCCGGCGCAGGCGGCACCACGTCGTCCGCGGCATCGCGGGACGCGGCGCTGGACGGTGTGGCGCGATGAATCACGTCATCGCGCCGCCGCCAAAGAAATCCTGATTCGGGCGGCGCCGCTCGGGTGGCTGGGCGCGTCCGTAGAGGCCGCTCTCGGAACGCGAGATCTTGCGGCGCGCCACGAGCGACTCCAGCAGCAGCTCGCAGGCGGCAACCGTCGCCGGCGCATCACCATCCGCGGCGAGGCCGGTGTGGTGCACGAGTCCAAGCAGCATGGGAACCCGTTCGAAACCGCGGACCACTGCCGTGGACGAGAGGTCGTGCGTCACCTGCAGCGCGTTGCCTTCATCGAACCAGACGACAATGTCGTCGGTGTTCACACCGCCCACGCGCGCCTGCACGGTGGCGTCGGCGGCGCGCCGGATCAGCTCGTTCGCGATCGCGGGGCCGCCGACCAGCTCGCCTTCGTACTCCAGCTCGATCTTGCCGGTGATGGCTGGAAGCGCCGCGTACAGATCCGTGATGCGCGGCACCGCCTCGCATTCGCCGGTGAGGACGGCGCGCCGCTCCGCATTGGACACCGCATTCTCGAGCACCGAGATGGGCATGCGCTGTGACACGCCCGAGCGCTTGTCCACGCGCTTGTCCGTCCGGGCTTCGAACGCGACGCGCTCGATGACCTCCTCCATGAAATCCGGCACGCGAACCGGGAGGCCGCCACGCGCGGTCCACGCTTCCTGCCGGGTGATGGCCATGCCGAGGTCGACGCTTTCCGGGTAATGCGTGGAGATCTCGCTCCCGATGCGATCCTTGAGCGGCGTGATGATCTTGCCGCGCGCCGTGTAGTCCTCGGGATTCGCGGTGAAGCACAGCAGGACGTCCAGTGGCAGCCGGATGGGGTAGCCTTTGATCTGGACGTCGCCTTCCTGCATGATGTTGAAGAGGCCCACCTGGATCTTGCCCGCGAGATCGGGGAGCTCGTTCAGCGCGAAAATGCCGCGATTGGCGCGCGGCAGCATGCCGTAGTGGATGGTGAGCTCATCCGACAGCACGTGCCCGCCACGCGCGGCGCGAATCGGGTCCACGTCGCCGATGATGTCAGCGACCGTCACGTCCGGCGTCGCCAGCTTCTCCACGTAGCGTTCCTCGCGCGTGACCCAGGCGATCGGCGTGTTGTCGCCCAGCTCGGCGATGGTCATGCGGGCGTACTTGGAGATGGGGGCGAAGGGATTGTCGTTCACCTCGCTGCCGGCGACGACGGGGATCGCGTCATCCAGGAACGTGACCAGCGCGCGGAGTATGCGCGACTTCGCCTGGCCGCGCAGCCCCAGCAGGATGAAGTTGTGACGCGCCAGGAGCGCGTTGATGATCTGTGGAACAACCGTCTCGTCGTAGCCGATGATGCCTTCGATGATGGGGCCACCGGCGGCAAGGCGTGCGAGCAGGTTGGCGCGCACCTCATCTTTCACCGACCGGCGCGCGCGATGCGGAGCGGCAAAGGGTGAGCGCTTGAGCGCGCCCAGCGTTTCAGGAAAGGACGGCACGGCCAGTCTCCACGGATGAAAGCGAGAGCCGGCGTATGCGGTCCGTTCACGGCCGGTCGGCGCGACTCCTGATCCAGCGTACACGCGCGACACCCTCGAGCGCCAGTAGGGCAGGAATAACCGGCTCGGCGGGAGTACGAGAGGGACGCCCGGCACGAGAGGCTGCACGATTCGTGCACGCCCGCGCGCGACGGCGTCGTTCAGTCCGCCGGCGAGACGTCCACGAGGTTGTCGTAGAACACGGGTCCGTGACCCAGGTCGGTTTCGCGCTGCGAGGTGGTATGGTTCGCGTTGCGGCCGTCACGCGTGTACTTGCCCCACCAGACGGAGGGCGCCCAGACGGTTCCCGCGCGCACCGTGGGCTCCACGCGCGCTACCGCGAGAAATTCGCCGCGGTCATTGTGCACGATGACGGACACGCCCGAGTGAATCCCGCGCAGCGCCGCGTCGTCGGGGTGGATCACGAGCTCGGGCTCGCGCGCGGCGCGGCGCAGCGCCGCCACGTTCACGAAGCTGGAGTTGAGAAACTGGTGCGCCGGTGATGAGATGAGCGTGAGAGGATAGCGCGCGGCCAGCTCCGGCTCGCGCTCCACCGACTCCCACGGTGGCACGTACTCGGGAAGCGGATCGAACCCCATGGCCTGCATGCGCTCCGAGAAGAACTCGCACTTGCCGCTGGGCGTCGGGAATCCCCCCTCGGCGAAGGGCAGGAACGGGCGCGGCAGGTGCAGCCGCATCCAGCCGCGCTCGAGCAGCGCGTCGAGCGTCACGCCCTGCAACTGCGGTCCGGCGCCGTCGAGTGCCTGCGCGATCAGCGTGCGGTCGTCATCGCGCAGCGCGGGATGATCCAGTCCCATCCGCGCGCCGAGCAGACGGAAGATCTCACTGTTGGGCTTTGCCTCCGCCACGGGCTCGATCGAGGGGCGATTCAGCGTGACGTAGTGATGGCCGTACGCGAGGTGGAGATCCCAGTGTTCGAGCTGCGTGGTGGCGGGCAGCACGATGTCGGCCCAGTCCGCGGTATCGGTCTGGAAGTGTTCGAGCACGACGGTGAACAGATCAGGTCGCGCGAGGCCGCGCAGGACCTCGCTGCGATCGGGCGCCACGGCGGCGGGATTCGAATTGTACACGACCAGTGCGCGCACGGGCGGGCCACCCACGCCGGCATCGGGCTGCGTGAGCGCCTCCCCCAGCCTGATCATGTTGATGATGCGCACGGGCGGTGAGAGATCCGGCCGTTCCAGCGCTGCCTTGTTGAACTGGAAGTTGGCGCTCGTGGACAGTTGTACGCCCCCGCCCGCTCGCCGCCAGTGGCCGGTGATGGCGGGAAGACAGGCGATCGTGCGGACGGCCATGCCTCCACCGCCGTGGCGCTGCAATCCGTAGTTGATGCGGATGAACGCCGCGTGTGCGCGGCCATACTCGCGCGCGAGCGCGGTGATGCGTTCGGCCGCAATGCCCGTGATCGCGGCCACACGCGCGGGATCGTATTCGTGCGCGCGAGCACGCAGGCCCGCTTCGCCCAGTGTGTAGCGCGCCAGGTACTCGCGGTCCTCGAGGCCATCGGCGAACAGCACGTGCATGAGGCCGAGCGCGAGCGCCGCGTCAGTGCCCGGACGTATGGGAATCCATTCATCACACTGGGCGGCGGTGCGCGTCCGCAGCGGATCGATCGCCACCACGCGCGCTCCGCGGGCACGCGCCGCGAGCACGAATGGCCAGAGATGCGGATTGGACGTGAGGGTGTTCGTGCCCCACAGCAGTACCAGATCACTCTCGGGCATGCCTTCCGCATCGGCGCCGATGTTGGCGCCCACGGTCATGCGCATGCCAACGGTGCCGGCCATGGAGCAGATGGTGCGATCGAGCTGTGAGGCGCCGAGGAGGTGGAAGAAGCGGCGATCCATGGAGGAGCCCTGAACGGAGCCCATCGTGCCCGCGTACGAGTACGGGAGGATGGCCTGCGGACCATCGGACGATCCGGCAATCTCCGCGAGACGCTGCGCGATCTCACCCAGCGCCTCGTCCCAGGAGATGGGCGCGAAGCGGCCCTCGCCCTTGGCACCGATACGCCGCATGGGGTGCGCGAGACGTTCGGCATGATATGTGCGTTCGAGATAGCGATTCACTTTCGCGCAGAGGAACCCCTGCGTGAACGGGTGGTCCGGATCGCCGGCAACGCGTACGGCGCGCCCGTTCTCCACCGACACCAGCATGGCGCACGTGTCCGGACAATCATGCGGACAGGCACCGCGCACTACATGCACCGGACTACTCGCACGTGAGTATCGTTCCGCGATTGACGAGGAATGTGTGAGGTCGCATGAGCAGGGCGTACCAGACCCAAATTAGGACAATGCAACACTTTCAGCCAGTTCGATGGACACGCCTGTCCCTTGACAGGCCGAGCCGATCCAGTAAAATAACTGCCGCTCGTATCTGCATGGCGCTCTGCGTGCATCTACGAGGGAGAGCAGAACATTTTCGCCCCCACAAGGAGACAATAATGAAGCGCCTTGCCGTTGTCGCTGTCGCGGTGCTGGCCCTTGCCGCTTGCAAAGCGAAGGAAAACGCCGCACCCGCTGCCGACTCTACCGCTACGGCTGCTCCCGCCATGGCCCCTGCGCCTGCGGCGGCGGACACCGGGATGAAGCACGACTCGACGATGATGAAGTCCGACACCGGAGCGAAGCCGCAGTAACTTCGCGGTTCCGGATCCGGAATCAGGATCGCACGCGGGGCGCAGCACGGCAGCTGCGCCCCGTTTGCATCTCATGCGGGCGGCACGGGACGGCTGTTCACGGCTGACGGGCTGTCTTCTTCCACCACGCGAACGCGTCGGGCACACCGTCCTGCGGCAGCACCGGCGGCGACCAGTGCAGCTCGCGGCGCGCGAGCGCGGATGAAAAGGGATTGTCCCGCGTGAGAAACTCGAGTGAGCTGGCGGCGTGGATGGCGAGCGCCGCATGACCGGTCAGGTGCAGGATCGCCGCGAGTCCCGCGAACGCGGCACGCGCCACGCCATGCGGCACGGGCACCAGTCGCACGCGCTGCCCCAGTCCCTGGCCCGCGAGGCGCGCGAACTCCGCGACAGTCACGGCGGACTCATTGGCGAGATTGTACGCCTTGCCGCCGGCTGCGTCACACCGCACCGCCCGTACCGCGCCGTCGGCCACGTTCGCGGCGTGCACAATCGCCAGCGTGGATACGCCGCCACCTATCACGGGAAAGAAGCCACGGGCAATGGCGCGCGCGATGCGCGGTACGAACTGCCGGTCGCGCCGTCCGTAGATGAGATCCGGGCGCACCGCGGTGGCCCAGATGCGTCCCGCCCGATGCGCATTCATCACAAGCGATTCCGACTCCCGCTTGGAGCGCGCGTACCAGGCGGTGTCCGGGAGCGGACGCAACGGCGTCTCCTCGTCCGTGGGATGGTCCTGGAAGCGCATCTCGCGCCCGTACACCGCGACGCTGCTCACCTGCAGCAACCGCGCGCCACTGGCGGCCGCGGCGTCGACGACGTGCTGCGTACCGATCACATTGATGGCGCGATAGCTGTTCCATGAGGAGGCGGTCACCAGCGCGGCCGCATGGAAGATCGCATCGCAGCCATTGGCCGCCGGCATCAGGCTCGCCGGATCGAGTACATCGCCCTGGACGAGGGCCACATCGCTGTTCGCCAGCCATGCGGCGGATGCGGGATTCCGCACCAGGGCACGGACGCTCCAGCCATCGGCGGCGAGTCGCTCCACGATGTACGAGCCGACTTGCCCCGTGGCTCCGGTGACGAGCGCGCGGGGCATTCAGAGCGGGAAGGGCAGCTCCGCGACATCCACGCTGGACTCGTGGTCCTGCCCGAGCGCGCGCAATGTGGTGCCGGGCGCGATCTCGCGACGCACCATGGCCAGCGCGATGCCTCCCAGGCGCGGTGAGAGTGCGCCGGAGCGGACGTCGCCCACCTGCTTGCCCGAGGCATCCAGCAGCGCCGTGCCATGCGCGGGCGGTTCGCTCTGTCCGACGAGCAGCCCGCGCAGATGGCGATTCACGTGGCCGCGGAAGTGCACGCGCGCCACCACCTCCTGTCCCACGTAGCATCCCTTGGTGTACGAAATGGCGTGCAGCTCGTCGAAGTTGGCTTCCTGCGGAATGGTGGTCTCGTCCATGTCGAGTCCCCATTCAGGACGGCCCGCCTCGATGCGCGCGATCTCGAATGCGAGCAGACCGGTCCGCGTGGCGCCGGCATCCTCCGCGCGGTGCCAGGCGTCGTCGCGCGCGTCGGCCGGCACGATGATCTCGTACCCCTCGAGCTCGAGGTCCGGCACGCGCGCAACGAACGCCGTGTCGGCCATCGCCGGCAGCGGGAGATGCGCATACGGCGCGAGCGCAGCCAGCGTGTCGGAGGAAATTCCGGTGATGGCCGCAGTGACGCGCCGCGCGCGCATGCCGAAGATGCCGATCTGGCGGCGGGATGCGGATTGATCCTCGTATCTGGCGATTCGCGGATTGATGTACTTGCGCACCATCGCCTGCCAGCCCTCCACCGCGCGCGGCGGGACGTCCACCGCGAGGTGATCGGAGAAGACAAAGGTGCGCACGTCCGCCACGATCTTTCCGCGCGGATTGAGCGCGGCGGCGTACGCGCCGGTTCCGGCCGTGAGGGCCTGCACGTCATTCGTCACAAGTCCCGCGACCATCTCGGCGGCGCGGGCACCGTCCAGGCGCATGCGACCGCGTGCGTCCCGGTCCACCAGCATGGCGCCGGCGCGCAGCGCCGCGTACTCGGTCGCGATGTCACCGTAGTGCAACACGACGGGGCGACCCGCGATGGAGCCTTCGGCGGGAGATCGTCCGGACAGCGCGGACATGGCGCTCATTGGCGGAAGCTATACGCGCGTCGTGCGGGTGCGCTACGGGGCCGCGGCGGCGTACGATGCATCAAGGAGATCCACCGGATGCACCACGCGTGTGCGGAGGCCCGCGCGCAGCAACCCGGCACCGATGTGCATGAGGCACCCCGGGTTTCCGGTCGCGACGAAGTCCGCGCCGGTGGCCGCGATGTTGGCGAGCTTGGGCGCGAGCACCTGCTGGGACAGATCGGGCTGCAACAGGTTGTAGATGCCGGCGCTGCCGCAACACTGATCCGCGTCAGTGAGCGGCACGAGCGTCAGGTTCGGAATGCGCGCGAGCACAGCCCGTGGCGGCCGGTCGATGCGCTGGCCATGCACGAGATGGCAGGGTGCATCGTAGGTGATCCGGAGGGAGAGGGAACCGCCCGGACGCGGACCGGCGCTGGCGAGCAGCTCGCTCACGTCGCGCACGCGCGCCGCGCACGCCGCGGCACGGGAGGCCCACGCCGGATCGTCGTGCAGCAGATGCCCATACTCCTTCATGATGGCGCCGCATCCGGATGCGTTCACCGCGATGGCCGCGGCCCCGGAGCGCTCGAACGCGGCGATGTTTGCGCGGGCGAGCGCACGGGCGCCGCGCAGATCGCCGGCGTGTGCGTGCAGCGCGCCGCAGCAGCGCTGTCCGGGCGCGCGCACCACGTCGTAGTCATTCGCGGCGAGCGTTCGTTCCGTGGCGCGATTGGTGGCGGCAAACAGCCCGTCCATGACGCAGCCGCGCAGCAGCGCAACGGTGCCGCGCGCGCGGGAGCCGTGCGGCCGGTACGAGCGACGGACAAGCCGCGGCGGCGCCGAGACGGCCAGCATCGCGAACGCGAAGCCCAGCCGGCCGCGCAGTCGCGAGAGCGCGCGCGGCAGTCCGGTCGCGCGCAGCACTCGCGCGGCGAGGAGTGCCGGCCGCAGGACGATGGCGTGCGCAAAGATCCAGAGCAGTAGCCGGGCCGTACCGGGCGGCGGCACGCGCTGCGCGATGGTGGCGCGCGTCGCTTCCAGCAGTTGGCCATATGGCACGCCGGACGGACACGCCGTCTCACAGCCGCGGCACCCGAGGCAGCGATCGATGTGCTCCTGCAGCGCGGGGTCATCCAGGGAGAGCGTGCCTTCCACGACCGAGCGCATGAGCAGGATGCGACCGCGCGGAGAATCGTTCTCATCACCCAGTGCGAGATAGGTGGGACAGGCCTGCAGGCAGAACCCGCAGTGTACACACGTCATGATGCCTGGCACGGCCCCGGCCAGCGGTGTGCCCGGGACCGCGCACGGCGTACTGGATGCGGACTCGTTCACGTTGTCGCTCCGAGAATGCCGGGATTGAGAATGCCGTCCGGATCGAAGGCCTGTCGTACCCGTGGCCCCAGTCGCCCGCGCAGCGCATCCGGCACGCGTGGCCACGCGGGGCCCGGGAGCCGTTCGAAGATCACCGTGCCGGGAATTGCTCCGCATGCGGCAATCACCCGATCAACCGCCTCAGGCGATGGCTCGGGTACGATGCACCGGACCACGCCACGCTCCAGCGTGCCGTGCACGAGGGCGGCCGGCGCACCGCCATCAACACGCGTCGCGTCGCACGCCGCCATCCAGCAGTCGGCCAGGAGGGACGGGAGCATCGAGATGCGCACGACCATGGCGTGTTCCGGCTCGCACGCGCGGAGTGCGCTCCAGACTGATGCAGGCGCGGTCGCGAGATTGCCCGCAAAGCCAAGCGCGGCGCGCTGTGCGCGCACGCTGTCCGCGTTTCCGCCGAGTCGGATGAGCAGCACCGTGCGCTCCGCCAGTCCGAGCAGATGGGCCAGCGGTGCGTTGACGAGTTCCATCGCGAGCGGCGCGATCGCGGCCGTCCGGAGGTGAACGAGGAGCGTGCCGAGGGTGTCCGGATGCTCATCGATGGAGATCGCGAGCGTGTCGTCCACTTCGGGGAGCGCGCGCAGCCGCACAGTGACTTCCGTGATCACGCCGAGCGTGCCCCAGGATCCCGTGAAGAGCCTGGTCAGATCGAAGCCGGCGACGTTCTTCACGACGCGGCCACCCGAGCGAATGGTGCGGCCATCGCCCGTCACGATTTCGAGCCCGAGCACGTTGTCGCGCGGCGTTCCGAAGGCGAACGCCAATGGGCCGGCTGATGCAGTGGCGACCGTGGCACCAAGCGTACCGGACGGTGCTCCGAACGGGTCGAGCGCCAGCCACTGCTGCTCGGCAGCGGCGGCGCGGGCAATCGTCTCCAGGCTGGTTCCCGCGCGCGCCGTGAGCGTGAGGTCGCCCGGGTTGTAGTCCACGATACCGGTGACGGCCTGAAGCGACAGGATGCTGCTTGCGGATGTGGGACGGCCCGCGTCCAACCAGTGCCCCGCGCCGGCAATGCGCAGCGCCTCGCGACGCTCGCGGGCCTCATGCACGTGGCTCGCGATGCCGGCGACCGTATCCGGTGCCACGGTGACGGCGGTCATCGCGCGGCGGGTGCCATGCGCCACTCACGGCAGGCGTGCACGGGCACGACCTTGCCGGGGTTGGCGCGATGCGCGGGGTCGAAGACATCGCGCAGGCGGCACTGCGCGTCGAGCGAGTCGGGTGAAAAGATGAGCGGCATGTACTCGAGCTTGTCGAGCCCCACCCCGTGCTCGCCGGTGATCGTGCCGCCCGCATCGACGCAGGCACGCATGATCTCGCGCATCGCATGGTGCACACGGTCAGTCTGCTCCGCGTCGCGCCCGTCGAATCCGATATTCGGATGGAGATTCCCATCTCCCGCGTGGAAGACGTTGCAGACCTGGATATCCCAGCGTTCGGCAATGCCGTGAATGGCGCGCAGGACGTCGGGAAGCTTCGTGCGCGGAATGACCGCATCCTGCACGACGAGCGACGGAGCCACCCGTCCCATGGCGCCGAAGGCCTTCTTGCGTCCCTGCCAGAGGCGCGCGCGTTCCGCCTCGTCGCGCGCGATGCGGACGGCCCGGGCGCCGCACTCCAGACAGATCCGCTCCACCTCGCGCACGTCGGCGTCCATGCCGGCCGCGAGCCCATCGAGCTCGATGAGGAGCACGGCGTCCGCGTCGGCGGGATATCCGGCGGCATAGATGGAGGCCTCCACTGCGCGAATGGTGGGACCGTCCATCATCTCGAGCGCGGCGGGAACGATGCCGCGGGCAATGATGGCGGACGTCGCGCGCGCGCCGGCGTCCAGGGCCATGAAATCGGCGAGCATCGTACGCACCGCCTCGGGATTTCTGGACAGACGCACCGTGACCTCGAGCGCGATACCAAAGCAGCCCTCGGAGCCAATGAACGCGCCGAGCAGATCGTAGCCGTCGCACTCGCCGTTCGCGTTGCCGAGGGTGACCATCTCGCCGTCGGGCAGAATCACCTCGAGCGCGGCGACGTGATTCAGCGTGACGCCGTACTTCAGGCAATGCGGTCCGCCGGAATTCTCCGCGATGTTGCCACCGATGGTGCACGCCGTCTGGCTCGACGGATCGGGCGCGTAGTGCAGGGCGTGGCGGGCGGCGGCGCGCGAGATGGTCGCGTTGACGGCGCCGGGTTCCACGACGGCGAGCCGATTGACGGGATCGATGGACAGAATCGCGGTCAACCGGTTCAGCCCGATGATGACGGCGTCGGCTTCGGCAAGCGCGCCGGCGGAGAGACCGGTACCCGCGCCGCGCGGAACGAAGGGACAGCCTTCGCGGGCGAGCAGACGGACCACCTTGACGAGTGCATCGCGCGTTTCGGGAAAGACGGCGAGGGTGGGCGGCCTGTTGTACGTCGGCAATCCGTCGGCGCCGTAGGCGAGGAGCTCGCTCGGCCGGTCGAGCAGCGCGCGCGCACCCACGATCTCGCGGAGGGCGGAGGAGAGCGGGTGGGACACAGCGGAGAGTGGGGCGGGGTGGGGACGGAGTTGAAGGGGATGGGTGTAATGTAAACACGGGGATGGACGGCCCCGACTTGCGCTGGGATGATGTGGAAGGGGCAGCCCATGGGCTGCCCCTTCCCCCTTCCGCCTTCCTTAGCTCCAGAATCCTGCCAGCGCCAGCCCGTCAGGGGATTCACGGAGTTTCTCGAAAGCACGTTCGCGGATCTGGCGGATCCGCTCGCGCGTGACGCCCATGAGCGCGCCGATCTTCTCCAGCGTCATGGCTTCCGAGCCCTCTTCCATGCCGTAATAGAGATAGAGAATCTTGCGTTCGCGGGGGGTGAGATACTTGCGGAAGGATCGGTCAATGAACTCTCGCATCAGCGCGAAGTCGGTGTTCTCTTCGATCTCGCCACCGTCCACGCCAATGAATCGTTCACCGAGTGTGGCGGCCTCGCGATCGGATCGGTCAACCGGCGCGTCGAGCGAGACTTCGGTCGCCGACATCTGCCGGGCGGAGCGGACCGTAGCCGGTGTCTCCTCGATGAGGCGGCCGATCTCGTCATCCGTGGGGTCGCGCTTCAGTACCTGCGCCAGTACCGTCTCGGCGCGCGCGAGCTTGATGAGCTGCGAGTTCTGATTGAGCGGGATCCGCACCGAGCGTGTCTGTTCGGCGAGCGCCTTCAGCACCGCCTGGCGAACCCACCACACGGCGTACGAGATGAACTTCACGCCCTGGTCGGGATCGAACTTCTTGACTGCCTTCAGCAGCCCCTCGTTGCCAATCGCCACGAGCTCGCTCAGATCAAGACCGTGTCCCTGATACTTCTTGACGTAGGAGATGACGAACCGGAGGTTCGCGGTCACCAGCCGTTCGGCGGCTCGCTCGTCGCCCTTCTGGGCGCGGCGGGCGAGTCGTCGTTCTTCTTCGGGATCGGTAATGAGGGGGAGCTTCTGAATGTCCTGCAGGTACTGATCGAAGGCGGTGGAGGGAGAGGAACGGAAGAACCCTTTGGATCGACTTTCGGCCACATGCTCCATACTCGCCCATTTCCTCGTCTGGAAGGTGGACGAACCGAGACACGGCTCGCTGGATAAACAGGGGGTGGGATCGGCAGCATAATGCGCATGGCGAGATCGGTCAACAGCCATAAATCGTGCCGGAATATTGCGAATCGCTCACATGACGTGCCGTGGTCTTGGCGCGACCTGTCACAGACGCCGAATGACGTAACCGGCAAAGTGAGTTTTCGTCGGGTTATTCGACGGTTGTCGCGAGCTGGATAGATGGCATCGAATCGGCTGGCTCAAGTCAAGTGACATGGGCTCAATGACTTACCGATCAGTCCCACTTCGGTGGTTATCCGAATGCTGCAGTGCGCCAGCCTGAGCG
>Ga0207707_10000814_pt1 | contig 30556 bp, 24 predicted proteins | sample KBSC83BmetaG_FD_184336 | JGI IMG/M metagenome (GOLD analysis project Ga0207707, IMG submission 184336) | Corn rhizosphere microbial communities from Kellogg Biological Station, Michigan, USA - KBS C8-3B metaG (SPAdes) (version 2) | ecosystem: Host-associated > Plants > Roots > Rhizosphere ... | reverse complement strand
AAACGTCGGCGGCCCGGCCCGTCATGTCGTGTGGCTGACACAGGCTCTGCAGGATGATGAGTTTGAAACGACGCTTATTGCCGGTTCGGTCCCGCCAGGCGAGGACGATATGAGCTATTTCGCAGACGAGGCCGGCGTTATGCCGGTCTATCTTCGCGAAATGAGCCGTGAGCTTTCGCCCGGCGATCTGATATCGATATTCAAGCTATATCGAATTCTTGTCGCTCAAAAACCGGATGTTCTTCACACTCACACCGCAAAAGCCGGCTCGGTCGGACGGATGGCGGCATTGGTCTATCGATGGCTGACATGGAAAACTCTCCTAGGAAGACCGCGACGCGTTAAAGTCATCCATACGTTTCACGGTCATATTTTTCACAGCTATTACGGCCGGTTAAAGACCAATATTTTCATCGCCATCGAGCGGAACCTGGCCAGGTTTGCGACCGACAAGATCATCGTTCTTTCCGAACAGCAGCTAAGTGAAATAAACTCAAAGTTTAGGGTTGGAAGCGGTGCGCAATTTCGGATCGTGCCGCTCGGCGTCGATACCGGGCCGCTGCAGCCGTCAGGGGCGGCGCGCATTGAGGTCAGACGCGAGATCGGAGCGGCGGATGATGATGTCGTTGTCGGCTTCGTCGGACGCCTTACTGAGATCAAAAACCTCTCTCTGCTACTTGAGGCGGCCGCTCTGTTTCGCGACAACGCTCAGGTAAAATTTGTTATTGTCGGTGACGGAAACCTCAGGGACGATCTCGAGCGTCAGGCTAAAGGTCTCGATCTGACCGCTCGCCTGACCTTTTTAGGTAATCGAACGGACATTGCGCGCGTCTATAATGGCCTTGATATCGTTGCGCTGACATCGTTGAATGAGGGCACGCCTTTATCGCTGATCGAGGCGATGGCCGCCGGCAAGCCCGTGATATCGACTGCCGTTGGCGGAGTCCCCGGTCTCCTCGGAAACATCGTAGAGAGCCGTGATGGATTCGCGATCTGTGACCGCGGCGTTCGCATTGATAGTTTTGACCCGGACGACTATGCACGCGGCCTTAGCTATCTCATTAAGAGTACTCAGGCACGCTCTGAGATGGCCGCGCGCGGTTCCGACTTTATTCGCGCGAATTACAGCAAAGAGAGATTGATCGCCGATATCCGGGATCTTTACCGCGAATTGATGAATGCGTCGTAGCAGATGACAGAATTCTGGAACAATCCATTTGTCGCGGCGGCCGCCAGCGTCGCGCTTGCCGCCGTACTGACGGTCGTGGTGCGTTTCCTTGCGCGCCGCTACAATTTTGTGGCAAAGCCAAAGGCTGACCGCTGGCACACCCGTCCGACCGCCATGCTCGGCGGCGTCGCGATATTTGTTTCGACGATCGTGATGTACGCGGCTTTCGTTCCGAAAACACCGGCGTCGATCATCGTACTTTCGGGAAGCTCGGTCCTGTTCATCGTCGGCCTGGTTGACGATGTCCTGCATATCAAGCCGTATCAGAAACTGATCGGTCAGTTGATCGGCGCGTCGCTGGTCGTCGGCACAGGGCTCAAAATGCCGCTGACCGGTTACGAGCTGGTCGATCTTTGGATCACTGTTTTTTGGATCATCGGCATCACGAATGCGATCAATCTGCTCGACAATATGGATGGGCTCGCAGCCGGGATCTCAGCCATCGCCGCGATCTCGCTCGGTCTCAGCTTTGGCGCGAGCGGCCAGCCGGGCGAGCTGCTGCTCATCGCGGTTTTTGTCGGCTCGCTGCTCGGGTTTCTGATATTCAATTTCAACCCGGCCTCGATCTTCATGGGCGACTGCGGCTCGATGTTTGTCGGGTTTTTGCTCTCGACGTCCGTTTTGCTCAATCAGACGGGCGGTCGCTCACGCGGCATCGTTCCCATCCTGGCCGTTCCCGTTTTGATCTTGTTCGTGCCCATTTTTGATACGACGTTCGTCACGGTCTTGCGAAAGCTCTGGGGGCGAAAGGCATCACAAGGCGGACGCGATCACACGTCACACCGTCTCGTCGCTCTTGGTCTTTCGGAGCGGAGCGCCGTGCTGATGCTCTATGCATTTGCAGCTGTAGCGGGCGGCTTATCGCTTCTGGTCAGCCAGGTGACGCTCACGCAAAGCCTCGCGCTTGTCGTCTTCTTTACGATCGTGCTGGTCATCATCGGCGTGTACCTTTCGCAGGTAAAGGTGTACGAGCGAACCGAAGAGGAACGTGCTTTTCAGAACAATGCGGTTTTCGCCTTTCTGGTCGACGTTTCTTACAAGCGCAGGATCTTTGAAGTCTTTCTCGATGCGCTGCTTGTTACGCTCTCGTACTACGTGGCGTACGCGATACTTTACGGCCCGATCGAAAACACCTCGAACTGGAACCTATTCATCTCAACGGCACCTCTGCTGGTCATTTTGAATCTTGGCTCGTTCCTTTTTGTGGGCGTCTATCGCGGTCTCTGGCGGTATACGAGCATTGACGATCTGATCACGTTTGCCAAGGGCGTCGTTCTCGGCACCGTGCTGAGCATCCTATCGATCCTGCTTCTGTATCGGTTTGAGAATTTTTCAAGAAGAGTTTTCGTCCTCGATGCCGTGATCATGTTCATTGCGCTTGTGGCAAGCCGATCGGCATTTCGTTTGATACGTCATGCGCTGCCGTTTAAGCCGGCGGGTGAAGGGCGCCGCGTGCTTATCTATGGAGCAGGCGACGGCGGCGAAATGATACTCCGCGAGCTGAGAAATAATTTCAAGTGGAATTATCTTCCGGTGGCTTTTCTCGACGACGACCCGATGAAAAGCAACAAGGTGATCCACGGCCTGCGGGTCCACGATAGCAATGGCTCGCTGCTTGATCTGATGCAGGCTGAAAACATTCAGGAGGTTTTGATCTCCGTACGCGAACTCCCGGCGGATAAGCTCGAGCATCTTAGGTCGCTTTGCCGCGACGCGAATATCGGACTGAAGCGGGCTCAGATCAGGATCGAGCCGGTGGATTTTGAATAACGTGTGGAAAGGCTAAACCTCAACATCGACACGGCATCTCGGAAGGCGGCGGTGATCGCTGCCTGTCTTATCGCGCTCGTCGTGTTTTGGTTTATCGGCAAGTGGGGCTTCGCGGACATGGTCGCGCTCAGAACGGACCGCACCGACATCGCCGACCTCATCGTGAACTGGGCACCGTCCGATCCGCAAACGCATTTTGCGGCGGCCGTTATCTACGATAAGACTTTCCTGCCGCAAGATGCGGCGCGCTCGCTCGCGGAATATGAGCGGGCGGCCGCCCTTTCGCCGGACAACTACCTGCTGTGGCTCGAATACGGCAAGGCGCTGTCACGCAGCGGCGATTCCCAAAAGGCCGAGGCCGCGCTAAGACAAGCCCTTGCCCTCGCTCCAAATTACGCGCTCGTACACTGGACGCTCGGCAACACGCTCGTGCGAGACGGAAAGTCCGACGAGGGCTTTGCTGAGATCTCTAAAGCGGTCGCGGCCGATGAGACGTACGCAAAACCCGCGATCATGATCGCTTACAGCTTCTTTGACGGCGATCTGGCAAAGATCAGGAATGTTGTCGGACGGGAACCCGCATCAGATGCGACGCTGGCCTTGACGCTGGCGGGCGATAAGCGGTTTGACGATGCGGTCGCCGTATGGACATCGATCGGGTCGACCTCTGACGACGCGCAACTTGCTCAGGCGCGCACCGCGCTGACGAGCGCGCTGCTTTCCGCCAAAAAGTTTGTTCAGGCCCGCCGAGTCGACGTTGCCGCGAATGCGGAAATCGGGAACATAAACGACGGCGGATTCGAGCAGAATGTTAAGCTGCAAAATGCCGGCCCGTTCGACTGGCAGATCACGCAGGGTACACAGCCCCAGATCGCGCAGAGCACTCAGCAGCCGCACGGCGGCGAGCGAAGTCTCGTGCTGGTCTTTAGCTCCAAAGACGGCAGCGGCCTGCGGCAGATGTCACAAACCGTCGCGGTCGAGCCGGGTCGACGATATGTATTCAGAGGCTTTTATCACTTAGATCTAAAGTCGGAATCGCCGATGACCTGGCAGATCGCGAATGCATCAAACACCGGCCTTTTAGCGGATCTGCCGCTGAAAGATCCGGCTGCGGGATGGGTTCAGTTTTCGACGGCCTTCACCGTCCCGGCGGACACTGACGGCATAATATTTCGGCTCACGCGTCAGAGCTGCGGTTCATCGATCTGTCCCATAAACGGCAGCATCTGGTTCGACGACTTAAGCCTTTCACCGAATTAATGCACGCTCCCACACATCCCCGCGAGGGTACGAACGGTCGGCCGGTAATCTGTTTGCCCGGCAGTCGGGTCATTCTTGTAATGCTCTCGGTTGTCATGATCGTCTCCGTGCTGCTGTATGGCGCAGTCGACACAGGCACACTGGCGCTGCTTGCCGTTTTGTTTGCGGTAATTCTCGCGGTATGGGGCCGGTCCGCTCTGAAGTCTGGCGTTATGGCCCTTTCGCTCGACGGGATTCAGCTACCGCTCGCAGCTCTTTTCGTGGTCGGGCTAATACAGTTGCTGCCTGTCCGCGCTACCGACGCGCCGCAAGGTCTATTGGCCGATGCCGTTTCATCGCTGTCGCTCGATCCATACGAAACGCGCTTTTTTATTGCGAAGCTCTTCCTGTACATGATCTTTTTTGCGGCAGCGTTGACTTTCATAAATTCGTTGCCGCGTGTTCGATCGATAGCGATCATGCTCATCGCGTTTGGCGGCCTGCTGGCGTTTTACAGCATCCTGCAGCGCGTCGAGACGCCGTCAGCCATTTATGGCCTCCGCGAGCCGCCGCAGGCGATGCCGTTCGGAACTTATGTCAATCGTCATCATTTTGCCGCGTTGATGGAAATGACGCTTGGGTTGACGCTCGGTATTCTCTTTTCAGGCGGTTTAAAAAGAAACCGCTGGCCATTCCTGATCGCCGCCGCCAGCGTGATGGCGATAGCGATCGTATTAACCGGCTCGCGCGGCGGGATGATCGGATTTCTTGGTCTGCTTGCATTGATCACGGCAGCGAGCATTGTTCCACGGGCCCGCAGACGTAAACACCGCTCCGAAGAAAACCGGGCCGCGCCAAAACGCCTCATGATCGTCGCCGGCGGCGCGGCATTTTTTCTGTTGACGGTCGGTCTTACGCTATTTCTCGGGGGCGCCGATCCGCTGTTCAGAAGCGCCGGCATCGATCCCGGTGCAGGCGATTTTACAAGCGGGCGGCTTCAGTTTTGGCAGACAGGATGGAAGATATTTCTCGATCATCCGATCATCGGAGCCGGTCTCGACGCATTCGGGGCCGCCTACACGCGATATGACATTTCCAGCGGAGCGCTCCGCGTCGAGCAGGCGCATAACGATTACCTTCAAATACTCGCTGACGCGGGCGTGATCGGCCTCGCGTGCGTGGCAGGTTTTATTTTTCTGCTATTTCGGAAGGGTCTTGGGACGATCCGTTCGAGCACGGATGACCTGCGGCGAGGAACGGCCATCGGCGCGCTCGCGGGATGTTTCGCCATACTTATTCACAGCTTCTTTGACTTCCCTCTGCGAACGCCCGCCAACGGATTTGTCTTTTTGTTGCTGGTCGCTCTGGCGGTTGCGGCGGTCGATCAAACCCGGACGACGCGCGGGAGAACGCATCACATCCATCGCCTCAGCGAACAGTAACCGCAATCTCTTTGCGGCCGCATGGCAATTGGAACGTCACCTGAAACATTCCCGTTTTTTCGCTTAGCGAGCGGATCAGATAAAGCTGTCGCCCCTGGATCGCGTGCATGTCAGGATCAAGCTCAACCGCAATATCGTCCGGGCTCGACGAGACTGCCCGAAGCGCCTTTAAGTCGCCCACCTCGTCGACGCCGATCAGCACTGATGCTATGCCCCCGCCATTAAGTAGCGAGACCTTTTCCTGGCTGACCCTGATCGTGCATGGCGGCATGTCAACCGTTGTTACCGGCTGGCCCTTGACGACCCGCGACCTGCTTTCGGAACCGGCCGATCCGACCGGTGGGTTTGTCGAGGCGTCATGTTTTGGGACCGTGATCACGATCGGATCGAAGAGAGATCTTACTTTAGGATCAGCTGGGCTCGAAGACGAAGGCTTATCCGCGATCCGCGCTCTTTCGCCTATCAATTCGCGGAAAGAAGTCGGCGTCGGTCCGGGCGATATCACGACTTTTGCCACGGAAGAATCAGCAGGTGTCGCCTTCGAGGCCGGAGTTGCTGTCGGTTCGGGGCTCGGCTCGGCTTTTGGTTGATCGTCGGATCGTGCGGGCGTGGGCGTTGCAGTTTCCTGCGGCGTTTCGACCGGTGACGGTGACGGCGCGGGAGTCTCCGATGGCGTCGGTTCCGGTTTTGCCTCCGCGGCCGGCTCAGGTGTCGGTTTCACATCGGCCGGCGTCGATGTTGCTTGTGGTGTCGGCTCGGGTTGAGTTGTTGTCCGCGTTTCAGACGGCACGGTCGCCGGTGTCGGATCAGGAGTCGGCGTTGCGACGGGCAAAGGCGGAGCTTCGGCGGCTGGTCTGGGAGTCGGCGTTGGTGCGGCTTCGGGCGACGGAATTGGAGAGGCCTCCGGTCTCGGGCTCGCGGTCGGCACAGCGACCGGCGTCGCGTTCGCGACGGGCGATTGTTCAGGCGATGGGCTCGGCGAAGGCGTCGGAGGAGGTTCAGCTGCGGCAGATGACGTTGCGACGGCAGTTGGCGAGGGAGCCGGTCCGATCACAGCATCCGTCGAAGGCGTTGCCGCCGGCAGCGCGGGATTGGTCTGTTCGGCGGGCACGACATTCTTCGCCACTTCCTGGGTCGGAACGTCAGCGATCGGACTCCGGCCCACCTTCGCTTCAAGGCCTTCGGTCGAGCCGTTGACCTTTTTGTACAGAGCCTCGACCGTATTGTAATGAGCGAGGCTCGGTTTATCGATCGAGTAACTCTTTATGTACGCGTCGAGCGCCTCCGGCTCTTTGCCCTCGGCCTGCAGTGCCGAGCCAAGCCGCCACATCGCCGATCGCCACCAAGCGCTCGTTTCCGGATAAATGCTCGCAGCGCGCTGAAAATGTATGTCGGCTGCCGCAGGCTTATCCTGCAGCAGCAATGCCGAGCCAAGCAGCTCTTCGACGCGTCCGCGAAGTATCGCCGACAGCATCGGTCTCGGAACGACCGGCACCTGGACGAGCTCGTTCCGCGCAAATGCGATCTGCCGGCTGTCGTAAAGCTCGCCTGCCATCACGGCCGCTCCCGCGTTCGGTACGTCTATCGCCGCGTCTGCACCGCCGACCGCCGCGTTCGCGAGATCGAAGGCCTTTTGCAACGCTATTTTCTTATCGAGCAAAACCGACGCCGCGTAAAGCTCTCGATACAGCTTAAATTTATCGTCACCGCTGACAAACGTGTCGGCTGCCTTGATAGCCGACGTTTCGTCGGGTTTGTCGCCTGCGGCGGCGGCGTTGAAGGCGAGCAGTGCCTTTAATCTCGCAGCGGTTTCCGGATCATCCGCTGCGGCCGGCTCCAGAATGCTCGCTCGCCGCTCGTCTGCCAGGAGGCTTGCAAAGCTAGCGTCCTTTCGCGCGACCCGCTGCCCGATCCGAGTCGCGACCGTGTCGTCCGCGATCGAAAAATCTTTTTGCAGGCCCTCGACCGCCTCGCGGTAAAATCCGGCCATGCAGCGCGCCGACGCGATCTCGTATTCAAGTGTCGGAAAATTGCCGTACTGCTTGCCACGAAGCAATGCCTCTTCCGCCTCGAGCGGTTTGTTTTGAAGCATCAGCCCGCGGCCGAGGGCAATGTACGACCAGACGTAACGCGGCTCGACAGCGATGGCCTTTTGCGAGAGGTCGACGGCCTTGTCGGCGTCTTTGTTGGCGGCGTACCAATATGCGGCGCCGCCCATCAGCGTCACATTTCGCGGGTCCTGCTCGAGGGCCTTTGCAAGCTCGGTTTCCGCCTCGTCTTTTTTCCCGGCGTCGAACAGCGAGAGCACAAGACCGCTTCGCGCCGGCGCGTCAGACGGGTCATTCGCGACAATATCGCGAAAGATCGCGACCGCCTCGTCCGACTTTCCGAGCGCGCGTTTTATTTCTGCCAGGCTTCGTTTGTTCGCGGTTGATGCCGGGTCGAGCTCGACCGCCTTCGCATACGCCGTCGCGGAATCATCAAGCTGAAAATTTACGCGATACGCCAGACCAAGTGTCTGAAAAGCCTTTGCAGACGTCGGACCGATCTTGGTCGCGATCTCGGCAACGCGAACGGCTCCGTCGCCGTCCTCTATGCTCGCGTGAAACATTGCCATCGCCGCGAGCTGATCGGCATTGTCAGCGACTTTAGCCTCAAGACCTTTTGCAAGATCAAGCGCGTCGGCGCGGCTGCCGCGCCAGTAAAGTGTCGTCGCGATCTTTGAGAGCGAGTCGTTAAAAAGCTTGACCGGCACCGACTTTGGCGCCGAGTCGATGGCGAGTTTATAAAACGCAAGCGCCTTCGCATCGTCATTAGCGGCTATGAGCTCTTCGCCCGCCGCATATGCCGTTGCGCTCAGAAGCTCGGCCGCCTGCGACAGTAGTGTGGAATTCGGAAACGCCGCGACAAATTTCTTTAGTGCGTTTATTTTTTCGTTTGCGTCGGTAAGATCTGAGGCCTTTTCAAATTCGGTCCTGTCGTCCGACGCCGCCTCGATCGGCTTTGCAGATGGCTTCGGCTTCGTCCTGGCCGCAGCCGTAGTCTTTGCGGCCGGGGTCTTCTTCTTAACGGTGCTGGCGGTCGACTCGGCAGGCGTGCCTTTCGTCTTTGCCGACGTCGCAGGTGTGGATCGTGGCTTCGCCGCCGGGACGGTCTTGACCGTGGACCTCGGTCCAGGCAATGCCGCAGTTTTGTTGCCAGTTTTTGCGTTCGGCTGCGCGACGACGGGCTTTTTCGTCGCCGATGACTTCGCGGCCGAGGCCTTTTTAGGTGTAGTCGCGGTCGGTTTTTTATTCGTCGTGACGGCCTTTTTTGTAGTTTGCGATACTGCGGTTGTGACGGCAAGACCCAAACATAGCGTAAGGACAATACTTCTCATAAAAACTACAACCAACCGAGTGGCCGCAAGCTAAAATTCCGATCGCAGTAATCAAAATGATAGCACGAAATTGCATTTGCTCTCGCTGCGATCTATTCTCGACCCGTGAACGAGAGCGACGAGGTCTGGTCCCAATTTCTTGCTGAATCCGTCGTCAATCTGCGTGCCGGCAGCGACCGGGCTGTCGCCGATTACATCTCGCTGAAGGCCGGCAACGACCAGATCCGCGAGCGTGGCGTCCGCTGGCTTTTTGAATCGATGATCCAGCTTGCCGGCGAGGCCAACCGCCGAAATTATTCAGTAACCGTCGAACGCGAAGAAACGCACAGCTTTCGCCTAGGGCGTGCAAATATGGTCGGCTCGCTCGTCCGTTTGCGTCACGGCGTGAGATGTCTGACGCTCGAGGCTGGTTGGACGCGGAGCCCGAGCGACGGTTTTATGCGTGGCCAGGCACTGGCCGCCGCTCGTATTACGCATTTCGGCAAAAGGGAGGCCGGTGCCGAGCTCCATCTTCGCAAAACGCCCGACCATCCGGAGTGGTTCGTACTCGGCCGTGACGACAGCGCGACCCGCCTCGAAGCCGTCGAGCTGATGCGTCATTTCGCGATCTTGCTCGGCCGCTGAGATCGTCCCCAGGTTCTTCTTGAGGTCCTAACTTCGCATCTTCTTTGCATTCCTCTTCGCGTCCTCCTTTGCGTCCTCTGCGAGCTTTGCGTGAAACTGACTCCCCAACCGTAAGCCCCCGTTGATTCCCGCTAAGTACGCCCATTTCTTTTTCTCTTGCTGATGCGGTAAAATGAATATTTGCCCGTGCGCTTAACGGGCGGGAGATTTTTGCACCCGTGAAAGCAGAACTTGAGAAGCTGATCGATCTACAAATTACCGACACCAATATCAGGCGGTTGAAACAATCACTTGATTCGGCTGAAAAAAGGCGTGCTGAGCTCGAACAGGAGTTTGAAAAGCACGCTTTTTCTATACGCGAGATACAGGACCGCCGCGACCAGCTCCACGCTGAACGGGCCGACCTCGAACGCCAAATAGCCGAAAACAAAACCTACCTCGAACGCGCCGATCGCAATCTCAAACATGCCCAGAATCAAAAAGAGTACGAGACCGCCATGCGCGAGACCGACGCTCTGCAAAAACAGATCGGCGGATTTGAGACGACCGTGCTCGAAAAAATGACTGGTATCGAAGAGGTCGAAAAGGAGATCGCCGACCGCGCCGACGAGATCAATACGCTCGACGCGAAACGCGAGGCCGCCCTTGCCGAGTTTGACAAGTCGCTTGAAAAGGACCGGGCCGAGCTTGCGGAGGATGAAAAACGCCGTGACGAGGTTTTCAAGACGCTGCCGTCAAATCTCGCCGCCGTTTACAACCGACTCACGCAGCGTAGCCGTGATGGCATCGCCGTGGCCGAGGTCGTTAATGGCTCGTGCAGCGCCTGCTTTATGGCCCTCAGGCCGCAGATGCAGGTCGAGGTCCGCCGCGGCGAGCAGATCGTGACCTGTGAGAGCTGTACGCGCATTCTCTATGTGGTCTCTCCCAACGCAAAACCGGCCGACACCAAAGCTGCCGCCGGCGAAACGTCGGCATAGAAGGAAGCCAAGAGAGCTCTTCCGCAACTCTTCATGATTTCCGTTGCCTTTCTCAGCGAACTTTGCGTTAAAACTTTTGTCCTCCCTTGCGTACTTCGCGAGCTTTGCGTGAAATTTATTTTTCTTCTTTAATAGGCACACCTAAGCCAAGCCAATATGCTCAAACCAACATTGCTTGCGGTTACAATTCTCGCACTTGCTGTTTCTGCTCTTGCCCAGGGTAAATCCAACGATGTGATCAACCGCCAGATCCACTCGCTCGGGATCGAAAAATCGATCACCGATACCTTCGATCCATCGGGCAATTCGTCCAAGCTGATGGCCGTCACGGAAAATTTCGCCTATCACGAGACCGACCGCGCCGGCATCGAGGCAATGAACATGGCCTCCGGATTTTTTTATCCCGGCTCGACGCTCGTTGCCGCGCCCGCTCGGCTTTTATTTACCTTCTGGTGTAAGACCCGCAAACCGCGCTTTGCCGACAACCATAAACTCACGATCGAATTGGCCGGCGGCCGTACGCTCGACATCGGCGACGCCCGCTACTCGCCCCGCCCGCGCGACGATATGGAATATCTCAACTTCGAGATCAGCCCGGCCGACCTGGCCGCTCTCGCGTCGGCAAACGGAGCAACATTCCACCTTGGCACATACAACTTCACCCTCACACCCCAGCAGCAAAAAGTTCTGCGGGCCCTTAGCCGCATTTGTGACGCGACGACAACGGACTGATATCCGTCAAAAAGGATGGAATTCAACTCTTCCGGAAAACGATCCGTTCCTTCAACACTATTTGTTCTCGCTTTTCTGCCGATAATTTCTGGGTTTGCAGGAATCGTTTAAGGCCGGGTCAGGTTATCTAACACTGTTTTTATTTATTCCCTTTACCGAGACAAAGCGTTTCGAATCAATTTTCGTTTACTTTCAGCACGGCGAGAAAGGCTTCTTGAGGTATCTCGACGCGGCCGACCTTCTTCATTCGCTTTTTGCCCTCTTTCTGTTTTTCAAGCAACTTGCGTTTGCGGGAGATGTCACCGCCGTAGCATTTGGCAATTACATTTTTGCCCATCGCTTTGACGGTTTCGCGAGCGATGACCTTGTTGCCGATCGCGGCCTGGATCGGCACCTCGAAGAGCTGTCGCGGAATAAGCTCTTTCATCTTGGCCGTCAACACGCGTCCTTTCGCGGCGGCCGTGTCGGTGTGAAGAATAAGCGACAGAGCATCGACCGGCTCACCGGAAACCAGAATGTCGAGCTTAACGAGCTTGCTCTCTTTGTAACCCGACAGATGATAGTCAAGCGAGGCATAACCGCGCGAGACGCTCTTTAACCGGTCGTAAAAATCGAGCACGATCTCGTTGAGCGGCAGCTCGTATACGAGCATCACGCGGTCTTTTGTCACGTACTCAAAACGTTTCTGTTCACCGCGTTTCTCATCCAGCAGCGGCAAGATGCCGCCCAAGAATTCGTCATTCGTGAGGATGGTCGCTTCGATATACGGCTCCTCGATTTTGACGATGCGGCCAGTGTCCGGCATTTTCGATGGCGAGTCGATCTCGGCGACCTGACCGTCGGTGGTCGTCACCCGATAACGAACGCCCGGCGCGGTTGTAATGAGCTCTAAATTGAATTCGCGCTCGAGCCGCTCCTGGATTATCTCCATGTGCAGCAGGCCCAGGAAACCGCAGCGGAATCCAAAGCCCAGAGCGGTCGACGACTCAGGCTCGTAAAAGAACGAGGCGTCGTTCAGCCGTAACTTGTCCATCGCATCGCGAAGGTCCTCGTACTGTGCCGAGTCGATCGGATACAGCCCCGCGAAAACCATCGGCTTTACTTCCTGAAAGCCCGGCAGCGGCGCGGTAGCAGGATTTGCCGCGTCCGTGATCGTATCGCCTATCTGGACGTCGGCGACGGTCTTGATCGACGCTGTGAGAAAACCGACCTCGCCTGGCCCAAGCTCGTTGATGGGCGTTGGACGCGGCCGATTGACGCCGATCGTTTCCACGAGATGCTCACGGCCCGTGTTGAAAAAACGGATCTTCGTGCCCTTTTTGACTATACCGTCGATGACGCGAAATAAAACTATCACACCGCGGTATGAGTCGTACCAGCTATCAAAAATTAACGCCTTCAGCGGTGCGCGTGCGTCGCCCTTTGGCGGTGGTATGTCCTTGATTATTTCCTCAAGTATGTCCTCGACACCAACACCTGTTTTCGCCGATGCCAAAACGGTGTGTGTCGTGTCGAGGCCGATTATAGTCTCGATCTGTTCCTTGATCCGGTCCGGTTCGGCCGACGGCAGATCGATCTTGTTGAGGACTGGGATCAACTCGAGATCGTTCTCGATCGCGAGATACGTATTCGCCAGCGTTTGCGCTTCGACGCCCTGCGAAGCATCTACGACAAGCAACGCTCCCTCGCATGCTGAAAGCGATCGCGAGACCTCGTATGTAAAATCGACATGGCCGGGCGTATCGATCAGATTAAGGACGTACTGCTTACCATTTCGCGACTTGTAATCGAGTCGGACAGCGTGGGCCTTGATGGTGATCCCGCGTTCGCGCTCAAGGTCCATGTCGTCGAGAAGCTGCTCTTCCATATCGCGCTCGGCGACGGCACCCGTGAGCTGCAAAATGCGGTCGGCGAGGGTCGATTTGCCGTGATCGATGTGGGCAATGATGGAAAAATTTCGGATGTGTTCGGTACTCATTAGCGAACTATTAACAATAGCAAACAGCCGCTAAAACCGCACGTATTTGCGGGCACCGGGCCTCAGGGCTTGCGTGGAACGACGCGGTCGCCCTTGATCCATTTGCCGGTGGAAAAAATGGCGTCTGGCGGAAATTGTTTCTCGAGGTCTGCGGCTTTCCAGTCGACGCTGCGGTCCTTTTTATAGAACATGAATTCGGCCAGCTCACCGACCTTGATCGACGTGAAGCGCGACACGACGTTGAAGCCATCGGCGAGATATTCCTCGGTGCCGTAAGATCCGGCGAGGTCGCCGATCTCGCGAATGTAATTCGGCGCGGGAAAGCCGGCCCGCCGCCGCTGAGCGTTAACGGCAATGTCGGCACGGGATAGCTCGCCCGTCACCGGATCCACAATATTCGCTCCGCGAAAGATGACGTTGTAGAGCAGACCCGAAGAGTTTGGCACGAGATGGTCGTAAAGATCTGTCGCGATCGTCTTCTCACTGCCGTCGGCCATCACATGAAGCGCGGTCATGAACGCAACGAAGTTGAGCCGAACAAGATACATCTCATCCCTGCCCGCCAATGCTCCGGTCTCGATCAGGATCACGGGCGTGCCCCAAGCCGAAAAATTATCGCCAAACGCGGTCGCGGTATAATCGTCATCATATTTCGCGATGTTTTCGGGAATGAATTTCTGCAGTGCGGAAACAATAGCCGACGTAACGCGACGGTTGCGTTCCAACCCTTCGGTGCTCGTCTTTTCGGCGTCGCCGTAAACGACCAGTAGCGAGATCGTCGCCTGCTTGTTCGATTTCCCGACCGTCGTCAGCGATTGCTGATTATGAAGGTTAAAGCCTATATCCGGGTTCCAATCGTCACGTAGCTTCTTCAGCAATTGTCCTTCCGGCGTTTTCAGATCGCGGGCGTCGCGGTTTATGTCGATGTTCTGCAGATTGCGCCGCTGGTAAAGCTCTTCGCCGTCAGGGTTGAGCATCGGCACAGCGCGGATGGTCATCTTTTCGTCGATCTGCTTGACCCAGCCTTCGTGCCGGTGCTTTTGCAGATATGCGAACATGTCGATGAGGGCGGATGTTGCCGTCGGCTCGTCGCCGTGCATCTGCGACCACATAAAGACCTTGAACGGCCCATGGCCGAATTCGACCTGATAGATCTCTCGATCAGCAAAGCTGCGGCCCACCTCATCGACCTTGAGGCCAAGCTTGCGCAGCTTGTCGAGGTAGACTTTCAGGTCAGCGTGTCTGACGTCTGACGGAAATTTGCTTGTGATGTGGTGCTTATCCCAGGTCTCGGCCAGCTCCATCGGGCTGGTTTGGGCAAATGTGTCCATTGGCAATGTTGCGGCAAAAATAAGGGTGAGAAAGAGCGCCAGTCTCATATTAAGAAGATAATGCGAGACCTTCTGACGCGGCAAGTCGCAGCAAATAGTTATGTAGTTATGTAAGATCGAGTCACTCTAGCCGGCGATCGGCACGCCAGCTATCGAGCGACCATGGGGACGCTCCGCCCAGAGCGAGAGTGATCAGAGCCGCTATGTAAACCAAGTTGAGCTCATATCCGGCCCAAACTTTGCGCCTTCGGCGGTCACCGCCATTAGCTTAATGGTTGAAAAACCGTTTGGCAGATGTACCGTGAGCATCGCCGTCAGCATCACGATAACGAGCGGCACGACGACGAAAGGCACGTATGCGCCGGCCATGATCGCGATGCCGCCAAAAAGCTCGACGAGTGTTGTCAACCATGCGCTGGCCTGGGGCGCCGGTACGCCGATCGCTCCGAGCACATCGCTGAATCCGCCGACGCCGCGGCTGAGCTTTGCATAGCCGTGGGCGACAAATCCAAATCCAATAATGAGCCTGAGCGGCACAAGAGCCCAGGCGTTCCATCGGTAAAGCCTATCCATCATGAAACGTGTTTCCTCACGCTTCACAATGTCGGCCGCCGGTAGTTTTATTCCGGATGAATTAGGTCGGATCGGTTTTTCTCAGCGCGCGAAGTATTTCGGCGACGCTCCAGGCCTGGGCAAAACAGCCGCGTGGCGAGTGCGGCTCTTCGGCGTCGAATATCTCTGATATCTGTCCGAGTCCGGCTCGCGAGAGATGCGAAACGAAACCATCCAGGATCTCTCTGACGCGATCTTCGCGGTCCGGATAGACACGCCGGTGTGCGTCGATGAATCCGCCAAGCAGCCACGGCCAAACAGTCCCCTGGTGATATGCCGAATCGCGTTCGAAAGGTGTGCCCGTGTAATAGGGAACATATTTCGGGTCGCGCGGCGAGAGCGTGCGCAGGCCCACGGGCGTCAGAAGCCCGGCCTCAACATTGTCGACAACCGCGCGGGCGCGCTCGTCGTCGAGCATGCTGTGCGTAAGTGACGCGGCAAAGATCTGGTTTGGCCGGATGGATGAGTCGCGGTTGCCGTTCTCGACCACGTCGTAGAGACAATCGGCATCGGCATTCCAAAAAAGCGAATTGAAACTCAGCTTTGCGAGCTCGGCCATCGAGCGAAAACGGTCGACGTCTTCCTGATATCTGGACTGCTCCGCCAGATCCTGCATTATCCGCAGGGCGTTATACCAAAGAGCCTCGATCTCCACAGGTTTGCCGGTCCGAGGTGTGATGACAAGATCGCCAACCTTGGCGTCCATCCAGGTCAGTTGTTCACCCGGTTCGCCTGCGTACAAAAGGCCATCTGTGTCGACGCGAATGTTGTATCGCGTGCCGCGTAGATGCCACGTAATGATCTCGCTAAGTTTTGCATACAAATGCTTTCGCACGAACGCGCTGTCGCCCGTCGATTCCAGGTAAGCGCGAACGGCCTCGAAATACCAGAGCGTCGCGTCGACAGTGTTGTACTCAGGTTCTTCACCTTCATCGGGAAACCGGTTGGGCAGCATTCCCTCAGAAATATGCTTTGAGAATTCGAGCAGGATCTCTCGCGCGATCTTTGGCCTGCTGGTCGCGAGCGTCAGGCCGGCGAGCGAGATCATTGTGTCGCGGCCCCAGTCGGAAAACCACGGATAACCGGCAATGACCGTGTTGCCGCTGCCGCGCTTTACGATAAATTGATCGGCGGCCAAAACGAGTTGGCGCTCAAGATCATTTGCGGGTTTCGCAAGTTCGACCAGCTTTTGCCTGCGGCGGATCTCGCTGCTTTCGAGTTTCGCGGCGGACGCAGCCGACTGCGGCTCCATAGAAAAGATCAGGTCCGCAGGATTTGTGAGGTCGAAATCGATGACGAATGGCTGAAAAAGATCGGCCTCAAAATCGAAGCCGCGCTCACGTTCGATCGCCAGCTCGAAATTTTTATACCAATATTGGGTTGCCGTCACGCTAATGCCGTTGTGCGCCAAATACAAGGGCGGCAGGTCTTTGTACGGCTGCATCGTCACCAGGCCTTCGTCCTCGTCAAAACCGCCGTGAAACAGTCCATCATGGTGCTGCAAATGATGGTAATCAACAAACGCGACCAACGGTCGGACCTCAAGCCGGATGTGGCGTTGGGACGCGGCATTGATCACGCGCCATCGGCAAACGGTGACGTTGCTGCCGTGGACCATGAAGATCTTTTTTTCCAGCTCGATACCGCCGACCTCATAGATCCAGGTCGGAAACGGATCGAGACGAAAACCGCGTATGAATTGAAAGCCGGTTGGGTAAACAGTGGCCGGATATTGATTTGCAGACAGCTCGTACGCCGTGCCGTCGACGCTGAGCGTCGCTTGGAGCTTTGCGATCGTATTGATGCGCCCGAGCGGCGGTTTGGTCGCGGCGGTCAGCAGCGAATGATAGCGGCGGCTCAAGGCACCGGCGACGGTGCCGCAAGCGAAGCCGCCGATGCCGTTTGTCTCAAGCCATTCGCGGCTGCTCGCCTCATGGAAATTTGTGCAGATATCGATGGTGAGTTCGATCATTGGTCGTACCGGAGTTTGCCGATGCTTCGCAGGCTGTACCACCGTACCAGCGTACCAGTTTGTACCAGCGTGTGTCTGTCGCGCCTCTTTCTAGAATTTCACGCACGATCGAGAAGTACATCCCGGTAGAGATCCTCGACCGAGACGACCATTTTATCGAGGGAAAATTCATTTCTCGCTCTGGCCGCAAGTCCGGCTCCGAATTGTTCGCGGTTTTTCGGATCGTCGATCAACTTCGAAATTCTGCCGGCAAGCGCGACTGGGTCTTCGATCGGTACGAGCAAGCTGTCGTCCTGTAAAAGCTCCCGCGAGCCTTCCGTTCGCGTTGCCACGACCGCGGTCCCGGCGGCCATCGCCTCGAGCGTCGCCAGGCCAAAGCTCTCGGTGTGCGACGGCGATACGTATACATCGGTGGCCGCAAGCAGCGCAGGGAGATCGTCAGCCCAATCGAGCCAGAGAACTTTGTCTTCTATATCCAGGACGCGCGTGAGCCGCCTTAGCTCGCGGCGGAACTTTCGTCCGGTCGAATTGTCGAGACCGACAATAAGGTATCTAGCTTGCGGGTGCGTCTTCGCAACCTCGGCAGCCGCAAGCACAAGATCGCGTTGACCCTTGAGCGGCAAAAGCTCGCCGACGGTCGCAACCAGCGGTACGTCGAGCGGTAGCTGATGAAACTCACGAAACTCGCGGCCTCTATGCTGACGACTTTCAATGCCGTCCGCTGCGATCTCGATCCCGTTGGAGATCATTCGGATCTTCTTTTTCGGGAAGACATTTGCAAGTGCCTCCTCGACACCGGCGGAAACCGCTATCGCTCGCGAGAGATTTCTCAGTGCAAAGCGATTGAACGGTTTCAGCGGAAACAGAACGTGTCGCGTCAGGACAAATTTTGCCCGCTTTGACGCCATCGTCGCTATGCTGGCCGGAATATAGTCGCGGGCGACATGAGCGTGGATGATATCGATCTCTCGCTCGCGGACGAATTCGGCGATCCGCCGCGCGCTAAATACACCGAACGAGTTTCTGATCGAGACGTGGAAAATGTTTTCCGGTGATAAAAAATTCAGCCGCGATTGCCATTTATTCGTCGGCCTGAGGGCGACAAAAGTCTCGTTTCCGCGTTCGGCAAGACCGCGGCAGAGATCGACGATGTGCTTCTCGCCGCCGCCGTAATTCACCGCCGACGAAATGTGCAAAACCCTCATTCGGCAAACAGCTTACAACGCTTGCCCCAACAAAAAAAGCACGCTTCCCGGAAAGAAAGCGTGCCGCCAAAAGATATGGGCTAAACCCTAGAAATGGAACCTTGCACCGAGCTGTATTTGCCGTGGTGTAAAGATCAAGCTGTTGTTGATACCCGTTGTCGGAACAGTTAAATAGTTGTTCTGAAAGTTGAGAGTATTTGTCGTCGTATTCAACGTGAACATCGCGTCATTGATCGCCGTGACGTTCGAGCGATTGAAGATATTGAAGCCTTCCGCCAGAACCTCAAGATTCATGTTCTCGGTAAACCGGAAACGCTTCGACAGCCGAAGATCGACTGTTGCCGTCGACGGCCTGCTGTCCAGACCGCGAGGCAGGAAGAACGTTCGCTGCGGACCGCCGGAACCCAGCAAACCGCTGTTGACGCGCCCCACCGGACTAGCACTGATGAACGGTGTCACCGGCCGACCCGAGGCGATGTTAACGATCGGCGAGAAAAGGAATCCGCCAAAAATAGCATGACCAACGTGCGAGTTCTTAAGACCGAACGAATTTCCGATGTCCCAAACTGCACTCGCGATGAACCGGTGTCTGATATCTAAATCTGATCGTCCTTCATCGATCGACCGATCGAATGGATTTGAAACGGTCGGGAAGCTCGGTGCAAACGTACCGATCTGCTGGCCCTCGTCCGTAGCGTGCGAGAAGGTGTAACTCATCTGGAACTGCAGGCCCGAGGTAAACCGGCGATTGGCTTGGAGAACCAAACCATCGTACCGGGACCTCGATGTGCTTTGTCCCTCGATGATCGTTCCGAAATTGGAGATCGGGCGACCAAAGGCTCCACTCGGAGTTCCGGTAGTCGTACCAAAGAACGGAGTTGTGAACGCTAGTCCGTTTAGCGGTCCGCCGCTGATCGTATACGTCCTCGTTATAGACGGGACCGGCAGATTCAGATCGACGAACTGCGGAATGTCTCGTCCCAAAGCAAAAATATACGAGATCGAGACAGCCGTATTCGCCGCTATCTGACGTTCAAAGATCACGTCGCCCTCATGGATCATCGGGTTTTGCCAATCGGGCGACATCACTGTGATCGAATTGGTGCCGACCGGCTGAACGGTCAAGGTATTGGGAAGTGTCGGAAGCGGAATGATGTTTCCATTCGCGTCACGGATCGTCGAGTTGTTAAAGATGCTCGAGATCAGAAACTGTGAACCGGGCGCGCCCGTGTTAGTAAAAGGGCTCGACAGAAAAGTGTTTGGAATGCGGCCATAGAATATTCCGTAACCGCCGCGCAACGTCGTCTTGCCGTCGCCGGTGATGTCCCATGCAACGCCAACGCGCGGGCCAAAGTTGTTCTTGTCGCTCGGGAAATGGCCGGTCTGAGCAATGATAGCATCCGCCTGGGCCTGTGTGTAACGGGTTTCACCCGCTGCAAGAGTTGCCGGCAATGTATTCGGGAACGCCGGGCTGCCGTAGCTCTGATAGTCCCAACGAAGGCCGAGGTTAAGAGTCAGCCTAGGCAGTACACGCCAGTCGTCCTGTATAAAAAAGGCATAGTCTGGTGTGTTGAGTGTGTACGCGGCGAGGCCGAAGCCCTGCTGATAGCTGTTCCAGCACGACGCCGCCTGGTTGCTGCTTCCGGCTCTGCATACTCTTTGGGTCGGGAACACAAGGTCCGAGATCAGGTCCTGGACGTTGTTATACGAATAGCCGCCAGCACCGGCTCTAAGGTTGTCGATCTTATCACGTGTAAATTTGATGTCCGTACCGAATTTGAAGCTGTGGTTGCCCCAGGCCGACGTAAGTGCGTCGGTAAACTGAATTGTCCGTTCATTCGGAAACGCGTTTCGCTGGAAGTTGATGCTTGTTCCAAACTGAAAATTGTTTGGACTCGAAAGGCTGATCTGTGGCAGCAGACCGTTAAATGAGTTCGTAGCAGTGCTTTCAAGAGCCTGTTCGCCGGCCGACAACGTGCCGATGCGCGATCGAGCAAACTCGCGACCGAATTGAAACCGGAACTCATTGATGATAGTCGAGGTGATCGTGGTAGTCAGACGTGTATTGAGCGTGTCAACATCCACAAAGTCATCTCCAAAATCCGCGGCGCCGACGTTAACGACGGCCGGCGTTTGGAAACCGTTTAGAGCCTTCGTCCGAAGATAGTTGTAAGAGGCAGTAAACGTGTTTTTCGAATTTACTACCCAATCGATCTTTGGAAATAAAATCCGTTGATTTTGATTTCGCGGGGTCGTGCCCGTCAGGGTTCGCAGAAACGTCAGCGCGTTGTCCGCCTGTGCCTGCGTGACACCGCGGCAAAAAAGCGCCTGACCGGGCGTTAAGTTCGATGAACGATTCGCAGGACAACTTGCCGGTGCGACCACCGTGATGCTGTTGAAGGCATTTGCATTCGCCGGAGTTCCGACACCTGGGAAATCGTGCTTCTGTTGATCGTAGGTGAAGAAGAAAAAGAGTTTGTCCATAATGATAGGTCCGCCGATCGCGCCTCCAAACTGTTGCCTGACATCTTTCGGCTTGATCGCAACGGCCCCGGTCGGCGTCGGCAGCGTCGCCGACGGATTTCGCGAGCCCCACTTATTATCACGGTCGAAGTAAAACAGCTCGCCGTGAAAATCATTGGTTCCACTTTTGGTAACCGTGTTAACGACACCGCCCGCGGCCCGGCCGTATTCGGCGGAATAGTTTGTGTTATTTACCTGAAATTCGCGGATGGCTGCCTGGCTTACTGAGTACTGGATGCGGGTGCGGCCGCGCTCTTCCGAAAAGAACGTGTTGTTATTGTCCGTTCCATCAAGAGTGCTGTTATTGAGCAGACCCGAAAGACCGCGGAAGCTGTTTAGTCCGAAATCGCCGTCAGGATTTACGCCAGGTGTCAGGCGAACGAAATCTGACGCGCGGCGTCCATTGATCGGCAGTTCGCTTATAGAGGTCTGGTTGACATTGGTCGCGTTTGAATTGTCGTTGGTGTTGACAACGGGCGCCTCGGCATTGACGTCGACGGAAACGGCTTGCGTACCGACTGAAAGAGCAATGTCGACCGGTGTTGCGCGGCCAACCTCTACCACGATGTTTTGAGCCTTGGCCGGAGCGAAGCCGGCAACAGTCGTTTCAACAGTATAGGTTCCGGGAGCGAGCTTTGAAACTTTGTAAGTGCCGTCATCACTGGCATTTACGGTCACCTGGGCGTTGGTCGCTGTATTTGTGACAACGATGGACGCGTTTGGCACGACCGCCCCCTGCGGATCGGTAACCTTGCCATTGATCGCGCCGTCAACGGCCGACTGGGCAAACACCTGCCCGAGACCGATGACAAAGCTTATGGCAAGGAGAGCCATGAACTTGATCGAGAAGTTTTTTATCATTTTATTTATTGGCCTCTTTGAACGAGAATTTTTTCGAGCACATCTGGCTGTCACAGGTAAAGCGCTAAGCACACGGTCAGAAATTTGGATTTTTCTTTTGCTTTTCGGATGTTCCAAAACGCACCGAGACCTGTTGGAAGGTCAGCGGCGTCAGCTGCGGCTATCCGAAAATCGTCCAAACCTTTGGCCTGCACACTCTTAACGATCTCACTGTGAATGCCTTGAAAGGGTGTCAAGAATATTAGCGCAAACGTGCAATAAAGACACCTATCGGGCAGGCAACTTGAGTTCCGTTTAAGCATTATTTTATGAGGGCCCGTCGACCGCAACTTTAAATATAGTCAGCGTTACATTTACATAATCGTACACATACTTTAGGAACGAATTTTGCTCGCGACTTTGGCAACCTTTGACCGCGCAGCGACATCAACGCTGGGATCGGCTTGAAACGGTCGAAAAACGTGAGGAATTTTCCTATGACGCTGGTTTTTAAGGATATTTGTAAGGAAAATTGTTACAGAAATCTTACGAAATCGCTGAATTTCGAAAATATTGAGAAATAAGGCGTTTGCGGCGTTTTGGAAACTTGACTTTTTTGTAAAAGTCATTAAGATTGTACGGAATTCGGACTGTTTGAGACGGTCAAGGTTATTTGAAAGTTAACGACAGGTCGAGAATTGGGGGGATATATACAAGTAAATGGCACATTTAGATTATTCTGCGTCTTCTTACAGGGCGCCGATGCACGGACGCATTTTGGCGAATATGCCCGTTAGAGCAAGCTGGGTTGATTCTGAGAGTGGAGAAAAGATCGAGGTCGAGGGACAGACGGAAAACGTGGGTGAAAACAGTACACTGGTAAACCTGGACGTGCTTCCGCCGGTTGGCAGCGAAGTTAAACTTCGCATCCTTGAGAACGAAAAGCCGATCATCGAGGTTTCAACCGAGGTCATTCGCGTCGAGCGAGACCCGAGCAAGCCGCTGGCGGCACTTTCGGTCGTTCAAAATCTCAAGAAATGGAAACAGGTTGCGATAACGGCCGCCGAAAACTGGGTCACAAGGCATTGGCAGCTTAATTACGAGGAGGAGTGGGTTAACTAACCACTCGTCCATAGGCCCATCTTGGAAGCGGGTTCGGTTTTGTAAAAAACCGGCCCGCTTATTTATTTTGTGCGTCGTTCACCAGTGGAACGCATCTTCACCAAGGGTATGACCGTTCTGCCTGTTCGTATGACCGGCGCACCGGGCGTGATGATAGTGCCCTTTGTTGCGCAAGCGTCAGATCGCACACCGGCTATGGTCTCGCCCTTTATAATGCTATTGATGTTGCCCAACGATTAGCCGATCTATGGCATCATTAAAAGTGAAATGATCCGCGGAATTTCGTTTTTACTCATACTCGTATTTTCAAGTCTCGTTTTCGGTCAGGCAAAGCCCCTGTCGCAGCCAGAGTTCGTCAAGATGCTCTACGCCTTGCAGAAAACGCCCGCGACAAAGGAAGACATCATCGCCGCGCTGCGCAGCCGGGGCATCGATTTCGCGGTTACAGACGGGGTTCTGGGTCTGACGAGGTCGAAGAGCGGAAACGACGAGGACATCCGCCGCGCGCTGCTCGAGGCCGACCGCCGCAGGCAAAATCCCGAAGCCGCAAAGTTGCCGGACAAAGCGGACGCTGAGGCCCTGCTTGCGAAAACCCGTCAGAACACACTTGACGCTGTCGGCGAGATGCCCGATTTTGTCGTCAAGCAACTGATCCAGCGATCGGTCGCGTATGCCGGTACCGGAACATTTCGAAATCAGGACAATCTCATCGTCGCCGTCAGCTATCGGACGACCGGCCAGGAAGATTACAAGCTGCTTTCGATCAACGGTATTTTGCAAAACGATCCGAAGCCGAAAGAGAGTTACGAGGAGGTCGGCGGCACGAGTTCGACGGGCGAATTTGTGAACGTGCTGGCGACGATCTTTAAGCCAGAGACCGATACGCATTTTAACGCCGTCGAGACCGACATCGTTCGCGGCCGCAAGGCGATCGTTTTTGAATATTCGACGACCAAGGACAACGCCCATCAGGTCATTAGCGCCGCCGGCCTGTTGAACCAATCTACGGTCACCGGAATGACTGGCCGTTTGTGGATCGACGTCGCAGACGCGCGGGTTTTGAGACTCGAAGACAATGCGACCGAAATACCGCCAGACTTTCCGGTCCGCACGGCGAGCCGCGTGATCGATTACGACTGGGTGAAGATCACCGACGGCACATATCTTCTGCCGACCGTCTCTGACGTGCGGCTCACGCTCCGCGATCACGACAAGCTTTTCGAAACGCGAAACTATATCCGCTTTAAGAACTATCAAAAATACGGAACCGACGTCACGATCATCGAGGAAGACAACGCACCGCCGGATAATAAGAAACCGTAAGATGCGCATTCTATTCTCAGTCTTGGGAATCGGCCTCTTCGCTCAACTTGCATTTGGACAGCAGTTCGTTAGAAAGCAAGAGCTGTCGATCTACGCGCTTGTGATTCGCGACGTGCGACGCCTCGAGGGTGACTGGGCTGGGAAAGCAAGAAAGCTCGTTGTCTTATCCCAAACGATGAAGGGTGATAAAAGGTGGGTTGAAACCGCTGGAGAGTCAACGAGGGGTCTCGTGAAAAACTTCGAGAGAGTAAATAATCAGAGCCTGATTTTGCCCGATAGCCTCGCCGGACAATGTAGATGCGATCTTCTTTCGGAAACAGAGCTCGCGGGCATCTTGGATAAGGGGAGAAAGGAAACTGAGCGACTCGAAGCGACGCAAAAGGTTCGGGGAATAATGGCGCTGCCTTCGTGTGATGATGGTTGGCAGTACTTTAGCGCAAAGTTTCCAGACGTAAATCAGTACTACAAGTTGTCGAGAATCGGTTACAGCGCGAGTGGCAAGTTTGCGTTCGTTGAGACTGACGGAATTGGCGCTTGCTCTGATTCAAACTGCACTCATCTGTTGAAGCGAACCACGAAAGGCTGGCGAATTTATCGAAGGGGTGGCGGCGGTCGCGGCGTTAGTTAGAATTACCGATCGCAAAATAGGCAATTATTGCGGGGATCACGAGCCAGAGCAGGCCTTTAATGAGGAAGAAAAGGAATGCCGCGAGGCCGACACGCTTGGTCCACTTCACGGCCGGTGAGGTGTGCTCTCGCATTTCTTCCATGCCTCTAGGATAGCCGCAGACGGGGTTGACCTCAAAGTTTTGGCAGTCGGGAAGGGCTATGTTTTCTTGTTTCTCCGATCCGGCTTATTTCGTGGAGTTCGTGTTTTTTCGTGGTTCCGGTTTTATAGCAGCGGTGAAAGAACATAACCACGAATTCACGCGAAATACCACGAACAAGATTCGAACATAAATTGGCTGATGACAAATTAGGGGGCGACCGCTGGGTGAACTGTGTGTCCTTACTGTGTACTCGCTGTGCCGAGAAAGGGGTTCACACAGAGACCACGTTGCGCTGACACAAAGGACACGGAGAAAAATCTTGCTATCATTACGATTTCCGGTCATCGCAAATGAGCCGCGGGAAGAAAAAATAGAAACGAGAGGCAGATCTGATAGAGCTCACAAAACTCGACGACACGATAAAACTTGATATCCGATACGCGACGGCGGACAATTTTGTCGGCCGGCCGGTTTACACGGAGGCACGCGCATTTCTGCAGCCGGTTGCCGCCGCGGCGTTAGTGCGAGTACATCGGAAATTGAAAGAGCAAGGTCTTGGTCTCATCATCTTTGACGGATACCGGCCATGGACGATAACAAAGCTGTTTTGGGACGTCGTCCGCGAAGACCAGCGGAAGTTTGTTGCAAATCCGGAGAGGGGATCAAAGCATAACCGCGGCTGCGCGGTCGACTTGAGCGTTTGCGAATTGAAAACCGGCAAGCCTGTTCTGATGCCGTCTGGCTTTGATGAGTTCACGGATCGCGCCTCGCCCGATTACACAGGCGGCACCGACGAAGAGCGGCAAAACCGCGACCTGCTGAGAGGGTTGATGGAAGAAGAAGGATTTGTTGTTAACCCGAATGAATGGTGGCATTTCGACTTTAAGGATTGGGAACAGTACCCGATCGCCGATATCTCGTTTGACGAAGCCGCTATGGCCAATAAATAGGAGCAATTATGTCCAGACCACAACCCGCTGAATACGACCCGTACTATCAGAAATACGTCGGCCTCGTCCCTGAGGACGAGATAGTTCCCGCACTCGATGGCCAAACGGATGAGCTTGATAAGCTTTTTGACGGCGTGCCCGAGGAAAAGGGGACGTTCGCGTACGCCGATGGTAAATGGACACTTAAGGAGGTGCTGAGCCATCTTATAGATGGCGAGCGGATGTTTGCCTATCGGGTCTTTCGCATCGCTCGCGGTGACAAAACGCCGATCGAGGGCTTTGAGCAGGATGGTTATATCGAGAACTCGCACGCCAACAGGCGAACGTTTAGTGAACTTTTAAATGAGTTCCGATTGCTTCGAGAGGCAAATGTGCTGTTTTTCAAAAACCTTGAGACCGGAGATTGGGTCCGGACCGGCACCGCCAACAATGTCGCGATATCGGTCCGCTCGCTGGCCTGGATAATGGTCGGCCACATTCGCCATCACACCGCGATACTTCGGGAAAGATATCTAACAAACAGCTAGAGTGCATTATGACGTGATCATAATCGGCGGCGGTGCGGCCGGCTTATTCTGCGCGATCGAAGCCGGTAAGCGCCGCCGCCGCGTTTTGGTGTTGGAGCGCAACGCCGAGGTTGGGCGCAAGATCATTATCTCAGGCGGCGGCAGATGCAACTTCACGAACATCGGTACCCACGCCGAAAATTTCATTTCATCCAATCCGCATTTTGCGAAATCGGCCTTGGCGAGATACACACCGCAGCATTTCATCGAGCTCGTTAAGAAACACAAGATCCAGTTTTATGAAAAGAAGCTCGGCCAGCTCTTTTGCCGTGAAAGCTCGCGTCAAATGGTCGAAATGCTCCTGCTCGAATGCCGCCAGGCAAAAGCCGAGATACAAACGCAATGTTCCGTAACACGGATAGACAAAGAAACCCGATTTCGACTGGAGACGACCGGAGGGAAGTTCACTTGTGAAAGCCTTGTGATCGCGACTGGTGGACTATCTTTTCCAAAGGTAGGAGCAACGAGATTCGGGTACGACGTCGCGCGACAGTTTGGGCTAAAGATAACGCAAACACGGCCGTCGCTTGTTGCAATGTCGGCGGACGGCCGGCTGGCTCAACTGGCGGGTATTTCCGTCGACGCCCTGGTTTCGACCGGCAGACATTCGTTTCGTGAAAACATCCTGTTCACACATCGGGGCATGTCCGGACCCGCGATATTGCAGATCTCGAACTACTGGCAAAAAGGCACACCTGTCGAGATAGACTTGCTTCCAGAGATCGATGCGGTCGAACTGCTGCTCGAGAACAGTAACCGCAACGAGAAGCTTGGTAACTTTCTAGGCAGATGCTTGCCGGAAAGATTTGCACGAGCTTTTGTCTCGCTGGTCGCTGACGATAGACCGCTGAATCGATTTTCACACGGTCAGCTTCGTGCTATCGGCGAGCAGGTCAATTCGTGGAAAATGGATTTCTCGCAAACCGAAGGCTATGACCGTGCCGAGGTAACACTAGGCGGCGTCGACACGGGCGAGCTGTCGTCAACCACGATGGAGTCAAAAAAAATAGGCGGACTTTACTTTATTGGAGAGGTAATAGACGTCACCGGTTGGCTTGGCGGTTATAACTTTCAGTGGGCATGGTCTTCGGGGTTTGCTGCCGGCCAGTCGGTTTAAAATAAAGGAGGGAGACGTCTCCCACACCGTCTCCCTCTGCTTTCGCGCCAGCTACAGGGCGTAGCCAGCCACGAAACTTGTTTGATCTTAACTATTGAACCATAGGATTGCAGAAATTGAATAATCGTGTAAACTTTACACTGTTATACGGCGATGTCAAGCGGAAAGTTAAAAGTAATTGTAAATCATCGGTTTGTGTCGCGCCTCACGGAGGCCTGCGGTGCAGATCGTCCAGCGGATCTTCAACGATCGTTGAACATTTCTTATCAGGCGGCCAAAAATTATCTTTGCGGGCGGTTGCCCAACACCGAGATCCTCATGATCATATCGGAGCGGACGGGCGTATCGATCGATTGGCTTTTGACCGGCAGGGGTAAAAAATTTGTCGCAGACCGCGTGTCTGAAGGCGCACTTATACCGACTGGCCACGCTGACGCGTTTGTCAGGAAGATCTGTGTGGAAGTAATCAACGAAAGATTCGGCGGTGAGCGACAACCGAAGATCGTTGTATTACAGCCTGAAGATGTGCGATCGGAGGACGAAACCGTAACGTCCGATCCCCCGGCGAAAACCTAGTAAATAAGCCCAAGCGAACTTGTTACCGCATCCACCATGGTCGCGGTGTAGACACTCTGTGTTACCGCCGGGTCCTGGGTTTGGGTCGATGCATATCCGCCCTGGTCGCATGTCTGGCCGGTACTTCCGGTCGTATCACAGCATGTCGGAGGCGGATTGTTGCCGTCACATCCTGTGTAATTGCCGCCGCCCATATTGCCGTCATCCGCGAGGATAGTTCCACCGAAAATTGCCGCTGCCAGAACGAGACCAAAGATCTTCTTAGTCATTTTATTTCTCCTATTTTTTGTTTTTTAGGTCTTGATACGCCGCGCGTATCGCGACTATAATAACAACGCCAAAGTCCCATTTCCCCAATGATCACTCTCAAGCAAATCGCTCGGACTCCGACCCAGCTTGCCGAAAAGCTGCGCAAACTCGAGTGGCAGGGCCGATATAGCGAGGCGCTTGCGGATTGTTTGGAGATTATCGACGGGAAGGCATGTGTGCCAGCGCTTGATGGCACCTCGCAAGACGAGCGTGCCGAGCTGTTGCTACGATACGGCGCTCTTATCGGCTTTTGCGGTCACATCGGACAGATAGCCAATTCTCAGGACCAATCAAAGGACCTTCTTACACGAGCGCTTGCCGAATTTATTGATCTTGGTGACGAAGAGAAGATAGCGGAGTGCGAGAACTACATTGCTTTGGCGTATTCGCGAAAGGGCGAACTGAATGAGTGTCTAGTTTGGCTCGACAGCGCGTCCCGAAGAAATTGCTCGCCCGCGGGCAGGACGCGACTCCATACACATCTTGGTCGGGCACTTGTCAATCTTGAGAAGAAAGAGTTTGAGAAAAATATAGCTCTTCTCAGCGGCCTGGAAGATGCCTATCTCGAGAACGGCGATCCTTTTCTGCTCGGCAACTTTTACACGAATCTTGGAGTGTCGCTAAAGGACACCGGCCGCCTTCCGGAAGCCCTCAGATGTCTAAAGCTCTCGCGATACTATAATGGCAAAGCCGGGCACAAAATTTATCAGGGTACGTCTGAAAACAACCTCGCACAGTTTTATTGGCGCACTGGCGATTTTGAAAAAGCCCACCGCGCGATCGACAACGCCACGAGGATCTTTCGTAGCATAAACGACAAGCCGCGCGAAGGATTTTCGTTTGACACAAAGGCAAACATTTTTTTAGCCCAGCAAAAGTACGCTAACGCGTTGAGGTCGATAGATAAGGCGATAGACATTCTAAAAAGAGGCGAGAATGCCAGCTTTTTGGTCGAAGCAATTCTGACGCGTGCCAAAATACTCCTTTTTCTGGACAGATTAACGGACGCCGTGCTTGGCCTGGTCAACGCCGTCGAGATCGAACGAGTCAAGGTCGGCGAGGAAGCGGTCAGACGGCTGATCGACGAATTTGTTCAGACGTTGAAACAAGTTTCACGGGCCGAGCCAGAGGCGGCTCGGAGATGGCCCAGCGAAAGCGGTAATCTGAATTTGTTGATCCCTGCGTCGCTAGCGCACTATTCGTCGTATTCGGGCGTATGGGTTCACAATTCAAATCTCGAGAGGTTTGGCGTGAGAAGGGGTGCGCTGGCCGTCGTCGTTAATGAGGAAGTCAGGCGCGGAGATCTGGCCGCAATCGAACACCGGAAAACCGGTTTGATACATTGCGGGACATTTGACCGTGACTTTGGATTGGTCTCTCTCGACAACGGCGACGGTGAGCCGCAGCTCTTTGACGAAGATGAGGTCCGGATCTTAGGCAAGATCGTCGGTGTCGGTTGTTGCCAGAATGACGATAAAGGCGAGATCGCGGTCGAACCGCTCCCGTTTGACCCGCATTCAGGAATATAAGTTCATCTGTCTGGTGAGCGTTGCCACCGGGTCGTCAATATTTAACGCCTCGCGAACGTAGAAAGGCTCACCTGCCATCGTCCCAATAAGCGAACCGAAAAACCGCGAGCGGTTTTCAAGCTCTACCAGAAACTCCTTTGATGAGAGCCGCGTCTCCGGCTCTTTTGAATTTGGATCGTAAAATTGTGACCGGTGTGCGCGGATCGCATTCATTTTGTCGTCCAGAAAATCGCTGATATCGACGATAAACGACGGCACAACTCGGCGCGAAAAGACATTGTGAGCGACCATCGGAACGGCGATCTTCTCGGCCCCTGTCTCTTCGTCATATTTGAACATACTCGCCAGGCGCGCCGATTCGCGGACGAGCTGAACGATGTGGTTGTGATCGGGATGCGGGTCGTCGTGCTGGTGCGTCATTAAAACGCGAGGCTTGAGACGG